>FMJZ01000358.1_pt1 | contig 126566 bp, 119 predicted proteins | sample 1987881 | NCBI WGS metagenome assembly FMJZ01 (sample SAMEA4378227, study PRJEB15110) | soil metagenome | biome: soil; feature: Field; material: Soil | place: India | collected 2015-03-11 | depth 0 m
AATCCTGCATCAAGCCCTGTTTTATGCGTTTGTATTTTTCTATAATTCTATCAGTCTTTTCTATAACATTATCAACAGTTTCAAGAATTTCAGCAATTTTCTGCTGTTCGGGTAATTTTTGAGGGAACAAAACTTCAAATTTTTTCTTAAAATCGTCTTTTTGTAAATGCTCCAAACCACTGCCTATGAAATACCTTAATGTTATGTGTTTAATTTTCCTAAGTAAATAATAATATAAATACTTTGTATCTATCGTTGATCTTATAGAATATGTATCCGCTGAATACGACGCTTTTCCATTATAATAATAAACATACGCTGATCCTCCGGTTGACAAAAATATGTTTTCTTTATCAACTAAATAATTTGAGTGACATAAAATAGTTTCTCCACTTGTAAAAAATGGATACCTTCCGTTATTGTCAGCATCTTCTACTTTAAAAGGAGATTTAGTATTTTCTATTAACACCTCTCCCAACCTTACCCACTTCCATCCCTCTGGCAAATCTTTAAACTCTCTCTCATTATTCATAATTACAACACCTCTAAACAAAATAAACTGCGTGCAATAAAATCAAAAACATAACATAAAAAAAATTTCGCGTGTATTTTATCGTACACAAAAACATTTTTGTAAAGCAAAAAGCAATTTCACTTTACATTTTTTTTAGATAAATTTACGATTATACGACTAATAGCATACTCTGCCGATTTTCTTTTTTTAGATGGTTTATGTAATCGTATTAGTCTTGCTTAAAACCCTGTTTGATTCGTTTGTATCTTTTGATTATTTTATCCATCATCTTTATAGGATTACCAATCATTTCGAGAAGGTACACGATTATTATCTGCTCGGGAAGTGGTGGGAGCGGAAATTCAAACGACTCTATAACACTTGGACTAATATTTGATTGGGAACTAGTCGCAAAGCGATTTAAAACAAAATTATAAAACTCATTACTATTTAACAAAAAAAATAAAAAGGTTTTATTAATTTGATTTGTATTTATGTTAAATCTTCCAACCCGTTGGTTGAACAAAGCAATTCCCATATCCTTCACAATTCCAACCTTGCCAATTGTTGCACCTGATAAAGATATTAAAATATCATTTTCATTTGTTATAAAATCTTCATAAAATTGTATTTTGTTATCAGGCAGATAACTATTTGTCTCGTTCAATATAATTCTTTTATCTTCAAAATTTTCTATATCAATAATAGGAATGCCATCATCATCTTCTATAAATTCTTGAGATTTAAATGGAAAACCTACTTCTACTTTGCAAACCTCTCCCAACCTTACCCACTTCCAATCCTCAACCATTATTTGATATATGTCTTTTACTTTCATCCTATCACCTCTAAACAAAATAAATTGCGTAAATCAAAAGATATTGCTACTTTACACAAAATAGTTTGTGTATATTTCACTTTACACAAATTTAACATACATCTCTACTCTCAATAATATCTATTATGCCATTAAAAGCATACTCTGCTGATTTTCTTCCTTCAGAAGGTTTATGTAAATGTATTAATCCTGCATCAATCAAACTTTTTAAAACATTATTCGCAGTTATTCTATTGGGTATACCTGTCATTTGAATGAAATTCGCCGTGCTTATTATCGGCTGTCTAAAAAACGCATCAAGAGCAGGAATAGCATATTGAGATTTAGTAGCCTGTATAAATTTATCTTTCATCTCATTATAAAGATTCAAATGCTTTTGAGCTTTATCAGTATTTATTTTAGCCTGCTGGATGACTGCCGTTAAAAAGAAATCTATCCAACCGCTCCAATCATTATTTTTAGTTATCATCAACAATCTATCATAATACTCAGTTCTATTTTTTTCAAAATACTCACTCAAATAAAAACTTGGCCTTGAAATTAGCCCCTTCCAATACAAAAACAAAGGAATTATAAGACGCCCAACTCTGCCATTACCATCTTCAAAAGGGTGAAGAATCTCAAACTGAGCATGCAATAAACCAAGCTGGACGATTTTATCAGGATAATCATCAGATTTTAAAAAGCTTTCCCAGTATTCAAGATGCTCTGATAAAATAATAGGGTCTGGTGGTATGTATCTTGCATTTTCAATTGGTTTTCCGGGTGTACCAATCCAATTTTGAGTTTTTCTAAATTCACCAAGTAACCTATACTTTCCTCTTACATCAGTTAATAAAATCTTTTGAAACTCTTTAATTAAAGATAAAGATAAATCTCTATACTGAACCGCCTGAGAGCCATAGATTAAAGCCTTTTTATAGTTTAAAACTTCTTTCAAATCCTCTTTTAAAGATTGAGAGATATTTTTGGGAGTTATTCCAGCCTCTTCTTTTAAAACATCTTCAAAGCTTGCCTGCGTTCCTTCAATTCTGCTGGATAATACGGCTTCGTTTGTTGTTAATGGGGCAAGTAAAATGTCTGGATTTGGTAATGCTCTCAATATTCCATCAAATAGAGCTACTCCTCTGTTTGCTTCTACTATCTTTTTTATAAAAGGTTCTAATTTTAAATCTTTTGGCGGAAACTCTAATGGTATGTATGGCTTTGATTTACTCATTTCTTGCATATCCCAATTTTTCGAGAAATTCCTCTAATTTTTTTACTTCCTCATCTCTTTCGTTTCTTAACTGCTTCAGAGAAATTTTATATTTGTCCCAAAGGTTTTCGAAGATTTTAGTTAGTTCTTTTTTTTCTGCATTTAGGTATTTTTCGAGGTGTTGTATTATGGTTTCGTAAAACTTTTCTAATATCAATTCCTCTGCTTCTTCCTCTGTCAAAGAGCCTCTCTTTTGTGTTATTTTTTCTTCTAGGTTTTCTTTCATTGACTTCAATTCTTTGTTTAGTTTCTTTAATTCTTTGTCTTTGTCTTCTATTTTCTTGATTAACTTTTCCCATTCCTCAGCTTCTTTGATTGCGGATTCTTGTTTATTGGAACGAAGGTCTTTTACAAGGTTCTTTAGGTAATCTATAACCTTACCTGATGTTTTTTGTCCTTGCTCTTCTTCGTCCCAGTCTTCTATTTCTTCGAGGATTTCGTTTAATTCGCCTTCAACCTCTGAAATTTTGCTTTCTTGCTCTTCGATTTTTTTTAAATCTTCTGCAAAAAATTTCTTTGCTATTCTCTCATCCTCAATCAGTCTACTGCTCCAGCCCGAAGAAACAACAGTTTTAAAATCGTATTTTAATTCTTCCCACCAGTTGACAAATACACCTGCAATTTTAAATTCATCAAGAACACCTAAGGGAAGAAGTTTTTCTTTAAGGCTTTCCAGTGCTTTATTCCTGAATTTCCAAAGGTTATTGTTTCCGGGAAATTTTTTTATTTCTTCACTAACCTCAGACCACCATTCCTTTAGCTCTTGGAAGTAAGTAGAAAATTTATTTATGACACCTTGATGAGAATCTACAATTCCGTTTATATCGCTTTTGTCTTTGATATCTTCTCTGAATTCTATAGTTATACTATCTTTTTCTACCAACAAAGAATTTATTGTAAAACCTAATTTTTCTATTTGTGTTTTGTAAGTTTCAATCTCTTCTTTTGGCACACCTCCAAAGATGTGATAGTGCACAGATTCTATTTCGGGGTCGGGAGAGTTATCAACATACCTACGAATGTTTAAGTTAAAATCGTTTTCTTTAATCTCTTTAATATCTACCAACCTTGAATATTTAGGTATTTCTAATTTTCTTTCGAAGACAGTGACTATTTTTTCAATATCTTCGGGTCTTAGGTAATTTTGGTTTCTTCCTTCGCCGTATTCTCTATCTGCATTTATAAAAAAGATTTTATTTTTGAGTTCTGGTGATTTTCTTTTATTTATAACAACAATGCACGCGGGAATCCCTGTATTATAAAACAATTTTGATGGAAGTCCAATGATTGCTTCTATTAAATCGTCTTCAACAATTCCTTCTCTAATGACTTTTTCTTGCCCACCGCGAAATAAAACACCATGTGGCATCACTGTTGCCAAAATGCCCGTATCATTTAGAGAAGCAATCATGTGTTGTAAAAACATCAAATCTGCTTTTTTGCCTGTTTCGGGAGTAAATCCATATTTAAACCTTTCTGGATATTCCATATTTGCAGTTGAGTAGTTTTGGGAAAACGGCGGATTCGCTAAAACTCTATCGAATCTTTTTATGTAGCGATTTTCCACAAATTTAGGTGCAACAAGTGTGTCTTCGTTCTCTATGTGTGGGTCGGATATGCCGTGAAGTATCATGTTCATTTTACAAATTGACCAAGTGACACCGTTTAACTCCTGCCCATAAAGTCCTAAATTTCTTGCATCTTGCCCGATTGCTTCTACATATTCTCTTGCTTCTATAAGAAATCCACCAGAACCAACAGTGGGATCATAAATCGTCATTCCTTGCTGAGGTTTTACCAGCCTAACCATAAGAGTTTTTACGTGCGTAGGTGTATAAAACTCGCCGCCTTTTTTGCCAGCTGAATCTGCAAACTCTTTTAGTAGGTATTCGTAAGCAGCACCTAGCAAATCGGGAAATTCAAAATCTTCGTTTCTTAACCTATATTTATTAAAGTGATGGATTAAATCTACAAGCTGTTGATCTTTAAGCTTGTTTTTTCCTTTTACTGCATTAAAGTCAATATGCTTTAAAACACCCTCTAACGGGGGATTTGCTTCTTCCAGAGCAGCAAGGGCTTTGTTGAGTTCGTTCCCTACATCTGTTTTTAAATTTAAGATATTTTTCCATCGCGCTCGTTCGGGAACAAAAAAGGTAAAGGTATCGTAATAAGAAATTGGATCTTCGAGTAACTCTTCTAATTGTTCTTTTGAGTATTGTTTGGAGAATTGATTGATGATTTCTTCTTGTTTGGCTTCAAATACATCCGAAAGCCGTTTTAAAAAAAGCATACCAAAAATGTATTCTTTGTATTCCGAAGCATCCATCTTACCTCTTAAAATATCCGCTGCTTGGAACAAATGTGTCTCAAGCTGACTTAATGTAATCTTACCGTTATTCATTATTATACTCCTTTTTTATAACGCGTTTAATAACACTTTACGAATACATCAACACTTGTTAATAAGATCGATTTTTTTTTGATTGATTTGAACATTTTACCTCCCTTATAAAGTTTTTTTGAATTTATTTTTATAATTTTATTGATTTTTTTTATCTTAAACGTCAAGCATAAATTAAGATGAAGAAAAGATTTTGTTTTTTCTAGATGTTGCAGTGTAATTAAAGAGATATCGCAAAATGTTTATTAGAAATGTTGTGCTACAAATAAGCGATTTCGCGAAGATTTACACCCAAAAGATATAATGGGAATAATGCGCGCAATGTAAATATGATAAGATGCGATAAAAGTTGACGCGGTGTAATGGAATAGCCTATCGCGATGTTGAAGTAATATTTTCGCGAGAACGATATACATAATTGAGCGATGACGCGATGTTGTTGTGATAAACGATACGGCGAAACGATAACTCGATGTTAACGCGATATTGTCGCGACATATTTGCGTAATTGAACGATGGTGCGATGTTGGTACGTTTTGCAAAGTGATATTAACGATGTCGCGATAAATCAAAAGCGTTAAATTATTGCAACCTATGGCGTAATTTACATCAAATCGTAATATGGTATAATCATCGACCATATGTGAGCAATTGTGCAATATAGAAAGAAGCGCGGCATGTAGTATAGATTCAATCTTCTTTTTGCTCGCGCTCTAAACGTTTTTTATTATTTTATCCTAATCCTAATTATGATTTTTTCAACGTATTACCATCCTTCTCGTTCTAAATAAACAGTTTGTTTCGAACGAAATGCTTTTGGTACGGTTCTTTTTAATAAATCCATCATGTTGGAATAATATTCTACGTTTAATCCGCTTCTGATTTCTTCAGGTATTTCTTCGAAATCGGATCGATTTTTTTCTGGTAGTAGAACAGTTTCTATTCCAGCTGCTTTTGCAGCTAATACCTTTTCTTTAATTCCTCCAACGGGTAGAATTTTACCTCGTAAAGAGATTTCGCCAGTCATCGCGATATTTTCTTCTACGGGTGCATTTGTTAAAAGACTTGCTAATGCTGTTAAGATAGTAACACCTGCGGATGGTCCGTCTTTGGGTACAGCACCACTTGGTACATGAATATGAAAATCAAAATCTGTAAATAAATAGTTTGCTATACCTAATTCTTTTGCATGTGCTCTTAGATAAGAGAATGCCAATTGGGCAGATTCCTTCATTACTTCGCCTAATCTTCCAGAAAGTTTTAAATTTCCTTTACCAGGATATTTGGTAGCTTCGATGTATAAAATATCGCCGCCTACGGGTGTCCAAGCAAGTCCTATTGCAACACCAGAAATTCCAATATTTTCTTTTATATCTTTTTGGAATCTTTCTTTTCCTAAATAAGAACTAACATCATTTTCATCAACTACAATAGGTAATTGAATTTGATTTTTGTTTTCTTCGATTTTTAAAGTGACTTTTCGCGCAATAGATTCAATCATTCTTTTTAAGTTTCTTACTCCAGCTTCTCGTGTATAATTTTCTATGATTTTTTTAATCGCATTATCGGTAATGATCCATTCTTGTTCTGATAAATTGTATTGCTCTCTTATCTTAGCAATCAAATGATTTTTTGCTATCTCTATTTTTTCTTCTAATGTATAGCCAGATAATTGAACAATTTCCATTCTATCCAATAATGGTAATGGTATAGTATCGAGTGTATTTGCTGTAGCAATAAAGATCACTTTGGATAAATCGTAGGGTAAGCCTAAATAATGATCATCAAAAGCATGATTTTGTTCGGGATCTAAAACCTCTAATAAAGCAGCTGCTGGGTCTCCTTGGTAAGAAATGCTCAACTTGTCGATTTCGTCTAACAAAAATACAGGAGAAATGGATTCTGCTTTCTTCATTGCTGTAATGATTTTACCCGGCATTGCACCAACATAAGTTCTTCGATGGCCGCGAATTTCTGCTTCGTCTCTTACACCGCCCAATGAGGCACGTACAAAGGGACGATTCATACAACGTGCAATAGATTTCGCGAGAGATGTTTTACCAACCCCAGGAGGGCCAACCAAACAAAGAATCGGTCCTTTGATATTTTTTGTTTTTTTCTCTACTGCTAAATGTTCTAAGATTCTTTTTTTGACTTCTTCCAATCCCTCGTGATCTTCATCCAATATTTTTTTGGCTTTTTCTATATCGATGGATTCTAACTCTTTTTCTAATTTACTTTGTTCATCCTCTACATTCCATGGTAATTCTAATACCAATTCGATCCAGTTTCTAATTTGAGAAGCTTCTAATCCTCCACCTTGTGGTCCTTCGACTAATCGTCTATATCGTTTAAATTCTTTCTCGACTGCTTTTTTTACGTATTCGGGCAATTTTTTTTCTAAGATTCTTTTTTCTAACTCGTCTGCATCGCTAAAATCTGTTTCTCCCAATTCTTTTTTGATGGTTTCTAACTGCTTTCTTAAATAGAATTCTTTTTGCAATTTAGCTGCATCTTGTTCTACTTTTTCGCGAACCTCTTTTTCCATGATCAATCTTTGTGTTTCGTCCAATAAATATTTTTTTGTATAATCCAACTTTTCTTTAATAGAATCTATCTTTAAAAATTCGATTTTTTCTTCGTTGGTTTTGTTAGAGAAAAAGATTACTTGGTTTGCCAATGCAGAAGGGTTTTTAATTCGTTTTATGTAATTTACTACTTCATCGGGAATCAATGGATTATTTTCTATGTATCTTACAACATAGGTTTGAAATTCAATTACATCATCTTCTGTATAATTTTGTATTTCGAATTTTGGCTTAATCCGTCCTTTTAGATAGGGATTATCTGTTACTATTTCGAGTAGCTCAATTTTTTGCACGCCTTGTAGAAAGACCTGAAATCCACCTTCTCCCATAGGTATAACACGATGGATTTCTGCTAATGAACCTATTCGAAACAACCCTTCTATGTCTACTTTTTCGTCTTCGGGATTTTTTTGTGTAAACACTCCTATTAGTGCACCTGGTTTTCCAAATTCTTCTATTAGTTTGATAGATTCTACTCTACCCACAAAAATTGGTAATAAAATACCAGGAAATACTACTGCATTTCTTAAAGGTATAACTGGTATAATTTCGGGTATATCTTGCTGTTTGATTTCTGTTATGTTTTGATCATTATATCTTATTAAACCCATAATATCCTCCTTAAATCAATAAAAATTAAATCTATGATTTGCCATTAAAAAAATAATAGCGTTCTTGATTTTTTAAAGCAAAGATTATGCCTATAAATTTAATTTAAAAATATAGAGAATTTGAAAAGTTTTTTGGTTATACCAACATATCGTCAGTATAACCAAAAGAATCGTTATTTTTTGATTAATCGACCACTGAGATATGAGGTAGGTTCAATATCGATATATTTTGAATGTAGATCTCCATCAACTTCTGCTTTGTCTCCTAAGTAAATGGATTTTTTTCCATAGCAATTACCTTTTACTTTTCCATAAACGATAATTTCCGAGCCATAAAGATCGCCCACTACCTTAGCACCTAATCCTACTATAATGGGGTTATTTCCTGCATCAATTCTTTGAGCCTGAACATCGCCTTCGATGATTAATTCTTCGTCGCTATAAATATTTCCTTCGATTCGTAGTTTTGGTCCAATAATGGATTTTTGTAAATTAATTGGCATATTTTCGCTCCTTTATTTATATTAAATAAATGCATTAAATCGATCCCACCACCCACCACTAAGAATCATTTTATTTTCGATATAATAAATTCTATTTTTCATTAAATTTGTAAATAAAATTTTATCTTTTTACAATAATTTTTGTATTTGAATTCGGATTTCTCTATTATAAGCAGATTTTTCTGATGGAAATAAATAGATCAAACTTACAACAAATTGATTCCAATTGTATCCAATAGAAGGTCCAATAAAGTAGGTTTCTTGTTTTTTTTGTTTTGGATCGTATAAATATTGATATTGAGCTTCTATCCAAAATCGCCAATTTTCGTAAACGATCCCCATAGATAAATCGTATTTCCACATCCTTTCGAATTGTTGATTTTCTTCTTCTTTAAATTTCGTATTAGATTGAGTATTCCAACGAACAGCAAATTTAAAAACAAAAGAAGAAGCATAAAAACCAATACCCAAATATGGTTCTATGTATCCTAAATTTTTTGGGACATCGCCAGCTTTATCATGATTTCTTGGTAAGTCCAATAAGATCCCCGAATAGAAGAAATAGTTTTTCCACCCAAACTGAAATTTATTTATAACACGAATATGATCCATATATTTTCTATTTTCGCTTCCTTCTGTCCAATGCAAAGTATATGGGATATGAACATATAAACTATAATGATCCAAAAATGAGTATTCTCCAAAAAACGTATATTTTTGTTCTTTTTGGGAATTTTGTTTTTCTAAATGATCTTTGTATTCGTATTTTAAACCAACTCTGTTTATAAGTTCAACTTCGTCTAAAAAAATGTGTTGATATCTATTTTTTATTTCTTGTGCCTGAACGTTTATATTAATTAATAAAATTGATAAAATTATTAATATAGTTTTTTTCATAAATTTTCTATTGCTTTTAGATTTTGAACATAAACATCTGATATTAAACTAAACCCTAATGTATTGGGGTGTAAGCAATCAGTCATCATATCTGGATTAGAATAAGGAGGACCGCCAAGGGTTCGTCTTAAATCAATATAATAGAAATTGGGTATTTCCGTCGATAGTTGTTTAAGCGTTTCGTTAAATCGATCTACTACCTTCATTGGTAATTGATTTGCAGTTTCTCGACTCATACCTGCATTTAGAGCACTTAAAATACAAGATGGATCTTTTTCTGGATTCGGATAATCATAGCCATGAATTATCCATATTAGTGGTTCTCCTCCATATAGCGACAACTTTAATTGATTACCATACAACATGAGTGTTTTTAACCTTTCTGTGTAGGAAAAAAGACGCGAAGAAATTGTAACATCAAACCCATCGGTATAATAATTGCTTGTTGGGTAGATCAAATCATTCCCCCCTAAACTTAACAACATATACCTAATTTCTGGTCCAGCATTCTGAATAACTTTAATAAATCCTCTTCGTTCTTCGAGTTCCGTTCTTAGAGTTAGACCTGCTATATTCGAAGCTGTAATCTTATAACCATATCTTTTTGTTAATTGATCATATAGATCCTCAGCTAACTCGTATCCTAATGCAAAGTCTGTCCAACTATCCCCCACCATTCCAAATCGCGAATATGGATTACATGCATTAACAATTTGGCAATTGATGATATCCTTTATAAAATCTTCGGATGTTTTTTTTCTATCACAATATAAAATAAATAATAAAAATAAATATATAAAAATTATTTTATATAATTTACCAACTGCCACTAGCGCCACCTCCTCCAAAAGAACCACCACCGCCCGAAAAACCACCACTAAAACTACCTCCGCCACCAGAACTGCTACTTCCAAAGCCTTTCGAACGATACCAAGTAACACCAAGTATTGACATGATAAATACTAATCCCAACAATTCCAACGAAAAACCATAAGAAAATACTCCAAATACAAAAAAAACAAGAGTTGTAATCAATATTGCTACAAAAGTATTTATAAAAAAATGTAAAATAAAAGAAGCAACCGCAGGTCCGAATATCAAAAAAAGCGATGGGTTAGAATCCTTTTTATTTTCTCTTAATGGTAATTCTTCGCCCTTTATTAGGGTTATGATTGCATCAATACCTCGATCAATACCAGCATAAAAATTCCCTTTTTTAAATTCCGGAACAATTATCTCCTCTATAATTCGTTTTGCTATTACATCGGGAATTGCTCCTTCTAATCCATATCCCACCTCTATTCGCAACTTACGATCATCCTTCGCTACTATTAATATTACCCCGTCATCTACTCCCGCTCGACCTATCTTCCATTTCTCTGCAACTTTAATAGAATATTCTTCGATGGTCTCTATTCCTGTCGTTGGTATCAACAATACTACAACCTGCGAACCTTTCTCTTTTTCTAAATTCTCTAACTTTTTAGACAATGCTTGTATTTCGCTACTTGTTAGAGTGTTTGTTAAATCCACTACTCTTCCAGTTAATTCTGGTATCGGAACAAATTCCTGAGAAAGAAGATACAAAGGGAATAGAAAAATTATTATATAAATAAAATAATTTTTTTTATTTAACATTTTGAACATATTTTACTTTTTCTTAAAATCTATTTCTGGTGGTTTTTCTAATTGTTCAGGATTTTCCACTTGGAACTGGGGTTTTTCTGTATATCCAAATATCCTTGCAGTAATTACATTAGGAAATATTCTTATCGTTACATTATAATCTTGAACTGCCTCTATGTATCTTCTTCTTGCAACAGCTATACGATTTTCTGTTCCTTCGATTTGTGCTTGTAAATCTCGAAAGTTTTTATCAGATTTTAATTCTGGATATCTTTCTACTACTACCATCAACCTTTGCAATGCATTGGACAATTCGCCTTGAGCTCGTTGAAATTTCTGGAATGCTTCCGGATTATTAATCAATTCTGGTGTCGCCTGAATTGTTCCAACTTTGGATCTTGCTTCTGTTACTTGAATTAGCACTTCTCTTTCTTGTATAGCGAAACCTTCTACTACTTTAACCAATTGGGGAATTAAATCTGCTCTTCTCTTGTATTGGTTTAACACCTCTGCCCATGCTGCTTTTACTGCTTCGTCTTTTCTTTGAATTTCGTTATAACCACAATTGCTAAAACCGAATACCACCAAAATCAAAAAAAGGAATTGAATGATCTTGTTTTTCATAATGATTCAATAGTTTTTTAAAATTATTTTTCGTCAATAGATTTATAATGTTCATTAAATGATTTGACTAATAATACTGATAAAATTCGCATATTATTGTGGAAGTATTAGTCGATATTATCATCATTATTACGTTTAATTTTATTTTTTTATGGATATTTTCTTTGTTAAAGATTCCTAGTATTATAGGTTTGTTTTTAGCTGGTTTTCTAATTGGTCCTTTTGGCTTAAAAATCATCAAAAATTACGAAACCATCGAGATTGTATCCGAAATTGGAATTATTCTCTTACTTTTTACCATTGGATTAGAATTTTCTTTAAAAGATTTGGAAAAACAAAAAAAAGATTTTTTTATTCTTGGTTCTTTACAAATCATCTTTTCGATTTTACTTAGTATAATAATTTTTCTTAACTTTTATAATCTCATAGAATCTTTAATCATTGGTTTTATGATCAGTCTAAGTAGTACAGCTATTATATTAAAAATTCTACAAGACGAAAATCAAATTTCTTCCCCTTATGGTAAAATTTCTGTATTGATCTTAATCTTTCAAGATTTAGTCGCTATTATTTATGTAATGATCATTCCTTTCTTGACAAAATTAAATAATTTAAACTATTTTATAAATTTTGATATAAATTTTTTATTAAGTTTATTTATAAAAATTGTTATATTTATAATTTCATTCTATTTGATGTATAAACACATCATCCCCTTTTTGTTGTACCAAATTGTAAGATTAAAAAATAAAGACCTATTTGTCTTATCGATTATTACTTTTTGTTTTCTTATAGCTTTTGGTACTTATAAATTAGGATTATCCTTAGCATTAGGTGCATTTTTGGCTGGATTATTGATTTCCGAAACACCATTTAGTTCCGAAACAATCAATAATATCGTTCCTTTTAAGATTATTTTTACGAGTATCTTTTTTACTTCGATTGGTATGATGGTAAACCTTGATTTTTTTATCACAAATTATCATTGGTTAAAAATCATCTTTTCCTCTGTTTTATTTATCATCACAAAATTTATTGTTATATTTTTCATAATCTTAATCTTTCATAAAAACATACGAATTAGTATGATTACCTCTATGTATTTATCTCAAATTGGTGAATTTTCACTTATTGTATTAAAATTAGCCTATGATCAAAATTTAATCGATGATGCAACAAATCAAATTCTACTTTCGTCTAGTATATTAACGATGCTATTAACACCACTTATTGCGAATTACTCCCATAAGATTACATATAAAACCACCGAAATATTAAATTCAATTTATAAATTTGATTTAAAAGAGCAAACCATTTCGATTAACGAAAAATTAAAAGATCATATTATTATTGTTGGTTTTGGTATTAACGGAAGAAACGTCGCAAAAGCAGCAAAAATTGTCGATATACCCTATATTATTATAGAAATGAACATAAAAACAGTACTAAATGAACAAAAAAAAGGAGAATCCATCGTATACGGAGATGCAACCAACATACATTTACTAGAACAAATTGGAATACGAGATGCTAAATTGCTGGTTATCGTAATCAACGATTTTAAGACGACGGATCATATCATTCAAATTGCAAGAAAACTAAACCCCAACTTACACATGATTGCAAGAACACGATATGTAGCAGAGGTTCCCCAATTATACAAATCTGGTGCTAATGATGTTATTCCAGAAGAATTCGAAACTTCTATCCAAATTTTTAGAAAAATCTTAGAGCATTACAATTATTCTTTTCCAGAGATTCAATTTTTTATAGAAGAGCTTAGAATCTCTGGTTACGAAATATTGCGAAGAGAAAGTTGATCATAATTCTCTTGCATCTGTACGAATGATAGCTCTGGAACGCTTTCTTCTTTCTGGATGTAGGCTTAAAGCATATACTTGTTTTTCTAAATCGTTTTTCAATGCTGCCACATCAACGTTCGATTCTATAAAAATGGGATTACCAATATTGTAGTTAATCTTAATTCGTTGAAAAGCAAGTTGTACCATAGAAAAAATATCCGATAATTTGTATGTTCCTTGTATGCCAGAAGGGAAAACAGGAAGATTATTTTGTAAAGCAGAACGATAAATTGCTTCTACCATATCTTCGTTAAAGGGTTGAATGACTCCCGAATTTGTTGGCTTTATTTCGGGATAGATAAAAATAAAATGGTTTTTTGATAAACCCAAAATCGTATTATAAAGATTTTCTTTTTCGACAAACTGAATTTCTAATAAGTTGTAAAAGATTTTTAGGTTTTGGTTTAACAGCAGATCAAATGTATTATCTTTTTTTATATCCAATGGGTAAATTAAATAGATGGGTTTAGGGATAAAAAACAAAGGAATTATCAAATCAGAAATATCATAATGATTGCTTACGATTATCCCTTGTTTAAAATCATTTAAAAAATCCTCCCCCGTAATTCTTACTTCAAATAATAAAGATAAAACATTCTGAAAAAACATTTTGATGTGTAATGGTAAAGAATAAACAAAAAACATAAGGTTAATAAATTCAACAAAATTCATTTGGTCAACATTTAATTGTTGCTTGGTTCTTTAAAATTTTCTTAATATCAATAAATCTTTTAATGGATTTACTTGACGTATAATAGAATTGTTATTTTTTGGAATAATAATATTAATAAATTTTTTTGTTAATTTATATGTTGATTTTTTATGATAGAAGGTTTAAGAAAATTATCCGAAGAAGTTGCGGTAAATTATCCTGGAGTAGAGGTTTACAACCTAAAATTATCGAAATTACACAGCGACTATTATATACAAATTGAATTAGACAACCTAAACGATCCTTTTGGTTCTGTAACAGTTGATATCTGCGAAAATTTTAGTAAAGACTTTATCCAAACGTTAGACGAAAGGTTAACTTCGGATAAAATTGCCTTCAATCTACCGATGGATTTAGAAGTGGATAACTATACATTAGAAGTTTCTTCAGCTGGTGCAGAAAGAGAAATCCGCTTCCCCAACGATTTAGAAAGGTTTAAAGAATTACCTTTAAAAATACGCTTTAACGATAGCATAAAAGAAAAAGATCAAGAAATCATTGCAAAATTTGTTTCTGTAGAGAACGATGACTATGTTTTCGAAGAATATTTTACAAAAAAACAAAAAAAGAATTTTAAATTAAAAACCAAAGCAAATTTGATCAAATTAAAACAAGATAATATTAAAAAAATCAATCTTTATTTAGATATTTAAATTATCATTAATAAAGTAGGGACTATGGCAACAAAAGAAACGGAAATAAAAAAAACAAACAAAAAAGATAAAGGTCCAGATTTAAAAGCGTTTTACGAGGATTTAAGAAATTTAGCTAGCACAAAAAATTTAACGTTTGAACAAGTATTAGAAGTATTTAAAAGCACATTGATTTCTGTATTAAACAAAAAATATGGACCCAATTCTAATATCGATATAAAAATCGATCCAAATAACAACATTCTTGATATATTTGTTCATTTTAACGTAGTCGATAAAGTAAAGAGTTCAGACTACGAAATGTCCTTAGAAGATGCAAAAAAGATCGATCCAAACGCAAAAATTGGCGGTACAATCACCATTGTAGAAAATATAGATAATTTTACTCGTGTAGGTACGTTTAACATCAAAAATACATTCAAAAATCGATTAAAAGATCTAGAAAACGAAATCATTTATAATGAATTTATCGAAAAAAAAGGAGAAATTGTAACAGCCCAGATTTTATACAGTAAAGGCAATAAGGATGTTCATGTATCCTTAGGTAAAACCGACGCTATCTTGCCCAAAAGTGAACAATTAGCAAAAGAAAAATATCCACCTGGAAAACACATTAAAGCTGTAATTAAAGATGTGATTTTGCGTAAAGATCCCAAGACAAAAGATTCCGAAATTTTGATTATATTATCCAGAAGTTCGCCTTTGTTTGTGGCAGGATTATTTAAAGAAGAAGTCCCAGAGATTCAGGATGGAATTGTAGAAATCGTCAACATTGTTCGAGAAGCAGGATTTCGCACAAAAATGCTAGTAAAAAGCAACAGAATGGATGTAGATGCTGTTGGTGCTTGTGTAGGTGTAAGAGGAACAAGAATTCAGTCTATTCTTAGAGAAATCCACAACGAAAAGATTGATATTGTGAATTCTTCTAGCAACCCAGCAAATATTATTAGTCAGGCATTGAATCCAGCAAGAGTTACAGAAGTTCATGTGGATACTGGAAATAAAGAAGCTCTTGTAATCGTCCCAGATTATGAATTTAACAAAGCACTTGGACCTGGAGGAAAGAATGTTCGATTAGCTTCTATGCTTTTAAATTATAAAATCAACCTAAAAACAGAAAAAGAATTCAGAGAAGAAATGAGTTCTCCAGAAGCGAAAGCAAGGTTAGAAGCATTGTTTCATGTAAATACTAGCGAAGCAGAAGAAAGCGAAGAAGAGGAAGAAACACCCATAACAGAATTACCAGGACTTACAAAACGTGTAATTGAGCTTTTGGAAGCTGGTGGAATTAAAAGTGTAGAACAATTGGTAGAAATATTGTACCCAGAAGGAAGTAGTCAACCTAATATAGAAGTTTTACAAAAAATCCCAGGAATTAACAAAAATATGGCAGAATACATTGCAAAAATCGTTAGTGAAAGCGTAGAAATAGAAGAAAGCGAAGAAGAGGAATAAAAAAATATGTCAGATTCAACCAAAAAAAAGATTAAAGTAAAAATAAAAAAAACTGCAAAAGATGTAGCGAAAAGTACTGCAACAGATATTTCTGATATTTACAGAGAAAAAACCATTAAAGAATCATTAAAAACTTCTCAAAAAACTAAACCAGAAATTCCAAAGACAAAATCGCCAGAAATTCCCCCCACAGCAGAAACAAAAACCATCATAAAACCAGAACCCAAAGCTACAAAAACACTCGAATCTACCACAATAAACCAAAATATTTCTAACGTTATAGAAGATACGATTCAACAACCAAAAGAAGAAATTGTAGAAACACCACAAGAAGGACAAAATGTAGTACAAGAAACAATAGAATCAGAACAAGAAAACAAAACAAATAAATTTGACAAAAAGAAAAAAGAAGGTAAAAAGTTTTATCATCATAAACCATCATACAAAGAAATTGTTTCGGAAGTAGAAGGAAAAACAAAAAAACACCAAAAAGAAATCGAAAGCGAGCTTCTCTATTCCAAAAAAGAATCACACGTAAAGAAAAAGGAACCTCCTAAACCTGTAACACCCACTACACCAAAAGAAATAACTATTACAGAAAGCATACAAGTCGCAGAACTTGCAAAAAAATTGAACGTAAAGCCTAACGATTTAATCAAAAAATTGATCTCATTAGGTGTAATGGCAACGATAAATCAAGTATTAGATGCAGATACGGCTTCTATTTTAGCAGCGGAATATGGTACAGAGGTTAAAGTTGTTTCTTTATACGAGGAAACCGTTATTAAAGAAGATGAAGATAAACCAGAAGATCGCGTGCCAAGACCTCCTGTGGTAACAATTATGGGGCATGTCGATCACGGAAAGACAAAACTGTTAGACACAATAAGAAAATCTAATGTCGCACAAAAAGAAGCTGGTGCAATTACTCAACATATTGGTGCTTACCAAGTATCCACACCTAAAGGTAAAATTACCTTTCTCGATACACCAGGCCACGAAGCGTTTACGGCGATGAGGGCTCGTGGTGCATCGGTAACAGATATAGTTGTACTGGTCGTTGCTGCGGACGATGGAGTAAAAGAACAAACCGTAGAAGCGATAAAACATGCACAAGCTGCTAACGTTCCCATTATTGTAGCAATCAACAAAATCGATTTGCCAACAGCGAATCCCCAAAGAGTAAAACAAGAACTGGTTCAGTATGGATTGCAACCAGAAGAATGGGGAGGCGAAACAATCTACTGCGAAATTTCTGCAAAAAATAATATCGGTATAGATAATCTCTTAGATATGATTTTAATCCAAGCAGAATTGTTGGAATTAAAAGCAAACCCTAAGGTTAAGCCCGTAGGTAGAGTGCTTGAATCCAAGAAAGATCCTGGAAAAGGTCCTGTTGCAACAGTATTGGTTCAAAAAGGAACGTTACGTGAAGGAATGCCCTTTGTTGTTGGAGTTTATGCAGGAAAAGTTCGAGCAATGTTCGATGATTTAGGAAGGAGGATCAAAGAAGCGGGTCCATCTACACCTGTAGAAATCATTGGTATTGATGATGTGCCAGAACCAGGAGATCCATTCCATGTAGTAGAATCAGAAAAAGAAGCAAAAGAAATTGCATCCAAAAGACAATTCTACAAACAAATTACACAAGCAAAACGAAAACATCCATCATTAAAGGATTTAGAAGAATGGACAAAAGAACACAAAGAATTAAACATCATCATAAAAGCAGATGTTCATGGTTCCGTAGAAGCAATACGCGATGGTTTATTAAAACTATCCACAGACGATTTAAAAGTAAACATCATTTATGCAGCAGCTGGACCTATCACAGAATCGGATGTAAACTTAGCAATGGCATCAAACGCGATAATAGTTGCATTCCAGGTTAGAGCATCTTCTAAAGCTCAAGAATTAGCAGAGCAAAACCAAGTAGAAATCAAATATTATAGTATTATATATAATTTAATCGAAGATATAGAAAAAGCATTAAAAGGTCTTCTCGAACCTAAATACGAAGAAGTAATTACTGGGGAAACAGAAGTAAGACAAGTATTTCGTATTTCTAAGGTTGGTAATGTTGCAGGTTGTATGGTAAAAAAAGGTAAAATTAGCAGAAGCGATAAAATCCGACTTATTAGAGATGGTGTTGTAATTTATGATGGAGAAATCAACCAATTAAAACGATTTAAAGAAGATGTTGCAGAAGTAGCAGAAGGTTATGAATGTGGTTTATCCATAAAAGGATACAACGACATAAAAGAAGGTGATATCATCGAATCTTACAAAATCGTGGAAGTACAACAAAAATAATTATGGATGCAATCAGAAAGAAAAGAATTGAATCTCTTATAGCAAGAGAAATAGCAAATTATATACAAACCATTATACGAAAAAAAGATGATCGTATAGGATTGATCTCTGTTACGCGAGTAGAATTAAGTCCAGATCTAAGTATTGCAAAAATCTATTTTTCGCTTTTTTCTCCCACAGAAGAAGAAAATAAAATCACATGGTCTATTGTAAATCGCTATAAAAAAATAATGCAGTCCGAAATTTCGCGACAAATAAGGTTAAGAAGAACCCCACGTTTTGAATTTTTTATCGATCCGTCTATAAAAGAGGGTGATAGAATTATCGAACTTATAGAAAAAAATAAAAAACAAACCGAAAATCAGCAGATAGATTCTTCTTTAAATCCTTGATTTAACCAAAATTTTGAATAATAAAATAAGCATGAAAAGAGCCTATTCCCACAACGATTTGTTAACAAGTATTTTATTTCTAAACAAACCAAAGGGTATTACATCTCATGACGCTATAAAAAAGGTTCGAGAAAGGATCAGAGAGAAATTTTCTATAGATCCTAAAATTGGACACACAGGCACATTAGATAAGTTTGCAGAAGGTTTACTAATCCTATTAATCGATAAAGCCACAGTTTTTTCTGAATATTTTTTAAAAAAAGATAAGGTTTATTTAGCCGAAATACAAATCGGAAAAGAAACTGATACAATCGATCCAGAAGGAAATATTCTTCAAGAATGGTCACAAGAACAGGTTAAGTCTTTTGTAGAAAATCACAAAGAAAAAATCATTACAGAAATTCGCAATTTTATCTATCAAACTGAACAAATACCACCAGAATATTCTGCCATTAAAATTGATGGGAAAAGAGCATCGGATTGGACAAGAGAAGGCAAAACCATTACTCTTACACCCAAAAAGATACAGATTTATCAGAGTGAAGTAATACAGATTTTTCCCGATGGAAGAATTATTGCTAAATTTCATGTATCTAGTGGAACATACATTCGTTCCATTGCCCGCGATTTAGGGGAAAAAATCCATGCACCTACTTGCTTAAACCAATTACAAAGGATTTCTATCGGCGAGTGGTCACTTTTTGAACCATACGTATGTAAAATTGATTCTCCAAATTATGTGTTTAGTTCTGTATTAGATATTCTAAAAAATTGGGATAAATTGATTGTTCCTAAGGAATGGGAACAAGCAATTAAAAACGGAAAAAAACCTCCCATAGACTTAAATTTGGTTCAAAACGATGATTTCTTTCTTCTCGATAAAAAAAATAAAATCTTGGCATGGGCAAAAAAAGTCGATCAACAAAACTTTATATATAAAAAGGTCTTTACAACAGATTAAGAAAAAAAAATAATTCCATACTGGTAAAATATTTTTTTAAATTGATAATAGTAAAAAGAGGGTAAACATGATAACAAAAGAACAAAAAGAAGAAATAATTAAAAAATTTGCAAAACATCCACAAGATACGGGCTCCCCAGAAGTACAAATTGCCTTATTAACAGCAAGGATTCGGGATTTAACAGAAAACCATTTTAGTGTTCATGTAAAAGATCATCATTCCAAAAGAGGTTTATTGAAATTAGTAAGCCAACGAAGAAAGTTGTTAAATTATTTGCATAGAATTGATCCAGCAAGATACAGAGCATTGTTAAAAGAATTAAATTTAAGAAGATAAATAAATACAACAGAAAGGAAGAAAGATGGATATGGATCAAGATCAAAAATTCGATCCAACTATATCAGATGATATTGAGGATATTACAGAACCAAACCAAGAGATAATTAAAAATAAATTTGTTCCCGTGATTGAAAAAAAAGAAGTAAAAGTTCGTCTACCGTGGGAAGACGAAGAAATTATCATAGAAACAGGTAAATGGGCAAAGCAAGCTCATGGATCTGTTGTTTATAAATGTGGTAAATTAGTATTATTAGCAACTGTTTGTGCAGAAAAAGAAGCAAAAGAAGGGCAGGATTTTTTTCCGTTAACAGTAGAATACAGAGAAAAATCTTATTCGGTTGGGAAATTCCCGGGAGGATTTGTAAAAAGAGAAAGCAAGCCACTCGATCACGAAATATTGATTTCGCGTTTAATTGATAGACCCATACGTCCCTTATTCCCAGAAGGATATTTTTGCGAAGTTCAACTATTAGTAACTGTTTTATCTGCGGATCCAGAAAAATCCCTAGAAGGACATGCAATCACAGCTGCCTCTGCTGCATTAGAAATCTCTGATGTGCCGTTTTTAGGACCAGTAGCAGGCGTAGTTGTTGGTTATAAAGATGGTCAATTTTATATAGATCCATCAAGAGAAATATTAGATACAGGTGAATTAGAATTAGTTGTAGCAGGCACAGAAAATGCTGTTACAATGATAGAAGGTGCTGCAAATGAAGTTTCAAGTGAATTATTAATTCAAGCAATTGAACTTGCACACAACAAAATTAAAGAAAAGATTCAAATACAAAAAAAACTCATTGCGGAAGTTCAACCACAAAAACGCGAAGTAAAATTAAAACTACCAGACGAAAAACTAAAATCAATCGTATATCAATATGCATACGACAAAATCTATGTAGCTAACAGGACAAAAGACAAAAAAGAACGTGCATCAAAAATAGAAGAAATTAACCAACAAACTATTGAATATGTTTTAAAACACGAATATGTAATCAACAATAACCTTAAACAAGATCAAGTTTTAAAAGATGTAAAAAACTTTTTACACGAACTCGAATACGAAGTTGTAAGGAAAACCATTTTCGAAGAAGGTATTCGCGCAGATGGAAGAAAATTAGACGAAATTCGCGATATTTCTATCGAATTAGATGTATTGCCTTCTGCTCATGGTTCTGCTGTATTTACAAGAGGCCAAACTCAATCTCTTGGTGTTGTTACACTCGGTGCTGGCGATGACTTTCAGCTCGTAGAAAATCTCTATGGCGAAGAACAAAAAAGATTTATGCTTCATTATAACTTCCCACCTTTCTCTACAGGAGAAGTAAAACGATTAGGACCACCCTCTAGAAGAGAAATCGGACATGGAAACTTAGCCGAAAGAGCATTAAAAGCAGTTATCCCACCACAAAGTGAATTCCCTTATGTAATTCGCGTTGTGTCAGAAATACTAGAATCAAATGGTTCTTCTTCGATGGCAAGTGTTTGTTCTGGTTCAATGGCTTTAATGGCTGCGGGTGTTCCCATCAAAGCACAAGTAGCTGGTATTGCAATGGGATTAATAACCGATAAAGAGACAGGTAAATACGTTGTATTATCCGATATTGCAGGTATAGAAGATCACTTTGGAGACATGGATTTTAAAGTAGCTGGTACTCGTAAAGGTATAACAGCATTTCAATTAGATATCAAAACAGAAGGATTATCTATCGAAATCTTAAAAAATGCATTAGAACAAGCAGAAAAAGGGAAATTGTATATCTTAGACAAAATGGATGCAGTAATATCTAAACCGCGAGAGCAATTAGCTCCAAATGCACCTTCGATTTTATCTGTTCAAATTGATGTAGATAAAATAGGAGAATTGATCGGTCCAGGTGGTAAAATCATCAAAAGTATTATCGAAAAAACTGGAGCCGATGTATGGATAGAACAAGATGGTAAGGTGATGATTTCTGCAACAAATCAAAAATCCGCAGAAGAAGCCAAGAAGATCATCGAAAGCATGTTTACAAAAATAGAAATAGGTCAAGTTTTTAAAGGTGTAGTAAAACGTATAACGGATTTTGGAGCATTTATCGAAATTCTACCCGGTAAAGAAGGTTTATTACACATTTCTAAAATGTCTCCACATAGAATTAATTCTGTTCGCGACGTAATGGATGTAGGAGACGAAGTCTCTGTTGCTGTATTAGATATCGATAATACGGGAAGAATTAGTCTAATCATAAAAGATTTGCAACAACAAAACAAGCAAAGTTCAGCTAATAAACCCAAAACACAACCTCAAAGACAAGATAACAAAAAACGATATTAGAATGATTCCCGTTAAAATTTATGCAGAAAGAGGTGCACGTTTACCAGAAAAAGCAACACCCTCTTCTGCCTGCTATGATGTTCGTGCATTTTTACCTTTTGATCAAGAAATCATTCTTGAACCTGGAGATTGGTTTGCAGTACCAACTGGATTATATTTCGAAATTCCACCGGGCTATTTTATTTCTGTTCGACCGCGTTCTGGTTTAGCGTACAAACATGGTATAACGCTATTAAATACGCCAGGAACAATTGATTCTGATTATAGAGGCGAGTTTAAAGTAATTTTAATCAACCTTGGTAAAGAAACATTTATTGTTCGCCATAACGAAAGAATAGCCCAAATCCTTCTAGAAAAAGAACATCCCATAACATGGGAAGAAGTCGAAAGAAAGGATCTTCTTAATTCGACCATAAGAAACGAAGGTGGTTTTGGTAGTACCGGACTTACCTAATTTGTAGATAATAATTTATAAAATTTCTTTAAGGGTATTTTTGCTCCCGCAGCGTGTAAATGCCCTCCACCACCAAAAAATTTTGCAGCGTCCTTCGCATAAAGCTTTGTACCTTCGACACTTCTAAAACTTAACTTTACATCATGATTTGTTATATAAAAAATACAAGATATACCGCCATATTTTTTTGCTAATTCATTTCCTAATTCTGATAGATAAAATGTAGAATTTAAAGCAGGAACTTTATATTTTTTTAACAATGAACCAAACTTTATCCAAATCGGATCAACTTTTTCTAATGTTTGTTGGATGTTTGTTTGCATATAAGTTTTTAATTCTAATCCGCGTTGATAAATCTCTTCTTCGTCATAATCAAGATAATTGAGTAATTCTTGTGGTTTATCCAACACCCTAGCAAAAAGAAAATAGCATATTTCATCGGTTTTAGGAAATTCTTTTTTCCATAAATCGCGATCTTCTATGTAATAAATTAACTTAGGAACTTCTTTAAAAAGATATTCCCAAGTTAAATACGCTCCTGAATGTTGAAGATCAAAAATACTTAAATAATTTTTATATTTTTTTAAATATTCCACATCTTCTTTTATTGTGATATGATGATCAATGTGTATAATCTGATTTTGGTTGAACAAAAGTTTTTCGAAATCATCTCTTTTTAAAGAAAAATCCACCACGTAAATAATATCATTCTTGGTTTCCAAAACAGGGGATATATCCTCTTGTGTGTAAGAATGATGAATTGGCATTAAATTTACATCAGGAAATTTTTTTAAAACAGCAGCAGCCGACCCCGTTCCATCTAAACAATTTTTATGATATAAAACCCACATAGGATTTCCTTTTTATTCTATTATCGACATATTCTAAAAATTATTATACAAAAATGTAGGACATATTTTTATGATTGTTTTTTCTACTAATTGCTTAAAGTATAAACTTTTTTCTTAAAGTTTAATCAATACTACTAGTTAGAGAATTGGCATATTCCTTGCTAGATTTAAAATCATGAAAAACACAGAAACACATGTTAACGGAAAAAGATTTTATATAATTCCATTCAGTTTGTTAATCCTTTTTGGGATAATAGGTTTATTCTATCCAGAGGTCCATACACAAATAGATACGAGTAAATTAAACTCCGGAGATATTGCTTGGATGATTACCGCATCTGGTCTTGTAATGTTGATGACTCCCGGGTTAGGTTTTTTTTATGGCGGAATGGTAAGACCTAAAAACATCATTTCTACGATATTACAAAGTTTTATTAGTTTAGGTGTAATTAGTATTTTATGGGTTGTAATCGGTTTTAGCTTAACCTTTGGTGATGATATAGGTGGAATCATTGGAAATCCCCTCACTTATTTTATGTTTCATAACGTTGGTAGTGCTCCCAACCCAAACTTCGCAGCAACCATCCCATTAGCTTTATTTGCTATGTTTCAATTGAAATTTGCCATCATAACACCTGCTTTGATAACTGGTTCTTTTGCAGAAAGGGTTCGATTTTCCTCGTATCTTTTATTTATTACCTTATGGTCATTATTGATATATTCTCCATTAGCACATATGACTTGGCATCCCGAAGGATTATTAAGAACCAAAGGTGTATTAGATTTTGCTGGTGGTACTGTTGTACATATGTCTGCTGGAATAGCTGCTCTTGCTGGTGCAATGTTTTTAGGTAGAAGGAAGGTTCATTTAGAAGGAAAATCCCATGAACCAGCCAACATTCCTTATGTTTTGTTAGGAACAGGAATGCTATGGTTTGGTTGGTTTGGTTTTAATGCTGGTTCAGCTCTTGCAGCAAACGATCAAGCTGCAAATGCATTTGTTACGACCAATACTGCTTCTGCTTCTGCAATGTTAAGCTGGATTTTCTTTGATGCAATTCGCGGTAAAAAACCTTCTGCAATGGGCGCTAGCGTAGGTGCAGTTGTAGGACTTGTTGCAATTACTCCTGCTGCTGGTTATGTAAGTACTGCTTCTAGTATATTGATTGGTACCATCGCAGCAATTGTAAGTAATCTTGCCGTCTCTTGGAAGTCTAAATCCACATTAGACGATACATTAGATGTCTTTCCTTGCCATGGTATTGGTGGAATTGTAGGTATGATTGCTACAGCGATCTTTGCAAAAGATGTTGGGTTGATCTTTGGCAAAACAGAAACATTTATTGTTCATATAATCTCTACGATAGGTGTGAGTATTTTTGTCTTTGTAGGTTCTTATATTCTTTATTGGTTTACCAACCTTTTAATTCCCATAAGAGTTACAGAAGAGCAAGAAGAAAAAGGTTTGGATATAAGTCAACATGGCGAGAGTGCTTATAGTTTAGATCCTTCTGTGATAAAAGCATCATAAAATGGGTTCACCGTTTTGGACAAGGATATAAGGTCTTTTATCAGAGGTATACAATTTAATATAAGGATCAATCCCAACATGAGAATAAATCGTTGCCAATAGATCATTGATAGATACTGGTTCTTTGAGGGGGTACTTCCCCTCTTTATCGCTTTCTCCAACAACATGATTTTCGGGTATCTTACCACCTCCTAACAAACAACTCCAAACCTTAGGATGATGATCTCTACCATCGCCATTGGGTGCAATTTCTGGTTTTCTTCCAAACTCAGAATTAAGATAAATCAATGTCTGTTGCCACAATCCCTCGGATTTTAATTCATTGACAAAATGATATAACGGCAAATCTACCTCGTTTGCTAATTTTTGGATTCGTTCTTTATTGTTATTGTGGGTATCCCAACCAGACAAAGAAACTTGAATAAAAGGTATTTGTTCGCGAATACATCTTTTTGCAATTAAAAGAGCAATTCCAAAATCCGAAGTTGTATAATTTTTTATAGAAGATTCTTTTTCTTCTTTCCAGTTAAAAACAGAAATTTTTTCGGAATTCATAAAATCCACTGCCATGCGAAAATATTCTTTACCCACTTCAATATGATTAGAATAAAAATTATTGTGGAAATTTTCATCAAGAAAATCTAAAAACATTTCGCGTCTTAAAAACCTAGAAGAATCTAACCAGTGATATTTATTCTTAACATTCGACAAAGGTTCTTTTATATTAGAAATATGGAAGGATTTATATCTATTTCCTAAAAATCCAGCCTCTCCAATCATACCTTCTTTTTTACCAATGGTGATATGATTGGGAAAATAATAGTCTTTATTCTGCTCTAATGCTTTCGCGATAATCGCGCCAAAAGATGGAGCATCTTTAAAGCCTCCCAATAGGTTTTTTCCCGTATGCAATAGATATTGAGCTCTTTCGTGATCACCAGTATCAGAATTAACAGAACGAATCAATGTAAAATACTTTAAGATTTTTGCCACATTAGGAAAGACTTCGCTGATGTTTACGCCAATGCTACTCTTGATTCCTAAAAACTGAGAGTTCGGTTTGTAATCCAAGGTATCAATATGACTCATACCCCCTACCATATTGATAAACAAAACAGATTTTATGGGAGTAGACTTTTTTCTTAAGACGGGAATTTCTTCTGCCCAAATATTTTTTCCTAGCGATAAAAAAGAAAACAACCCCATAGTCTTAAAAATAAATTCTTTTCTGTTGATTAACATAAATCATCCTTTAATGAATGTATAAAAATTCTTTGGATTGAATGATGCTCCACAAAAAGTCTTCTACTTCGTCTACGCGATATCGATTTTCTTTGGTAAAATATTTCGATTGATAAAGAGATCTTAATCGATCTTTTTCGATAGATGTCATTGGTCTAGAAAGTAAATTGATAAACAAATAATCAAAGACATCCATCATCGATTTGTTTTGTTCGTAAATATTTTTTAGCGTATCTTTTTTTGGAGCATTCATAACAATGTTAAAAGATAAATTCCCATTCATTAAGGTAAGAACTTGATCCAAATCCATCGTATTTTTGGTAGAATCTATATCATCTCTACTTCCAGCTCCGAAGATAGCCAAAAATGTATTGGAATAAGGTGGTTGTTCAAACTCACAAGCATTGGAATAACTTTTTTTGTTTTCTTGGGGAACAAGATATTGCTTATTACCAACAAAATCATCGATGATGGGTTGGTTCGATTGGATCACTAAATTTCTTTCCCAAACATGGGTAACCTCTCCCAATGTTGAACCTTGTATTAAAGAATTGAATAGTTGAGCATAATCCATTCGAACAGCTGGGAAATAAATCAATGGATTCTCTTTATCGATATCTCTCGGATTAGCAGATCTTCTCTGGTAAGCCTTCGATGTAACAATAACATAAATCAAATCTTTTATTCTGTATTTTTTTTCTACAAAAATTTTATCTAATAAGTCTAAGATTTCTGGATGTTGGATTTTTGTTTTATCATTCCAATTATCTAATGGATAAAAAAAACTCCATCCCATTAATTTAGTCCAGATTCGATTGATGATTACTTTTCTAAATCGCTCTTGACGGACTAACCAATCTGCAAAAATTTCTCGAAGATCCTCGTTTTTAACAGAAACAATGGTGCCATCGGGTAATCGAGGTTTGACTATATCTCCACCCGGTTTATTATCTAAGACGGGGAACCTTAAACCTAATTCTTTTTCGATGGATACTGTTGCATATGGCAGTTTATTTTGATCTTTATTGGGGATTTTGTTCCATTCGTGAATCTTTTTTTTGTATTCGTCTTGTAGGTGGGCTGGTAAATCTTGAACTCTTTCCCACGGAATAAAATCATAAGAATAATTTCTTATGTATACTTGACCAAAAAACGCTGCTAAACCATAATACTCCCTTTGGGTAAAATTCTCGAAGGGATGATCGTGGCAACGGGCACAAGATAGTCTTTTTCCATAAAATGCACGCGAAACATATTCAGCAACTTCTAATGGATCTGCATTATCCCTTAGGTAAAAGTTAACAGCTGGATTTTTGTCTGGACTTCCCAACGATGTCAAAAGTTCTCTAACGAATTGATCATAAGGCTTATTTTGATCCAAAGAGTCTGCAATGTATTTATAATAACTTGCATAAGAAGAATTTCTTATTTTGGTTTTTTCTCTTAATAAATCTCCAAAATATAAAGACCAATAATTAGCAAAATCAGAAGATTTTAGAAAAATCCTAGCATAGTAATTTACCAGTTCGTCTTTATTTTTAAAGTTTTTTATGTATTGGACTTCTTGATAATTGGGTATTTTGCCGCGTAAATGCAAAGATAATCTTCGAACAATACTGTAAGAATCTGCTTCTTGAATGTTTCCAAATTTTTGTTGGTAGATAATATCAATTGGATTTTCGCACAACAAATAACTAATCGAAAAAAAATACAACAAGAAAAGAATGATTTTTTTCATCACAAACATTAGAAAAATTTTTTTACAAAAATCAACCTTTTTTTTGTTGAATCAAATTTTTTATATGTTCGACTTTATAATATAAAAATGGTAATATCAATAACGTTAATATAGTAGAAGAAATTAATCCTCCTACTACGATGGTTGCCAATGGTCTTTGAACCTCTGAACCTACCCCTGTATTCAACGCCATGGGAATAAATCCTAATGCTGCTACAAGTGCTGTCATCAACACTGGTCTTAGTCGAATCAACGTACCTTGAATTACCACTTCTCTTAAATTGTAATGTTGTTTTAATTCATTAAAAAAATTGATTAATACAATTCCATTCAATATTGCAATACCCGATAAAGCGATAAAACCAATCGATGCAGAAACACTAAAAGGAATGTCTCGAATCCATAATAAAAAAATTCCACCAATACTTGCAAGAGGTATTGCAGTTAAGATTAACAAGGTATGAACCAAAGACTTTAAATTTTGGTACAACAATAATACGATGACCAAAATTGTTAGAGGTATTAATATCATAAATCGTTCTTTTGCACGTTGAAGGTTTTTATACTGACCAGCCCAAATATAATAATAATCTTTATGATCTTTTAAAATATTCTCTACAATAGGTTGAGCTTTTTTTACAAATCCTTCCACATCTCTGTTTTTTAAATAAATAGAAATTGCTGCATACCGCTTAGTATTGATACGAGAAATGGTTGTAATATTTTGTTTAATGTAGGATTTTGCTAACTGACTAAAAGATATTACCCCACCCTCTGGTAAATCTACGGGAATTTGTTTAACATAATTTATATTATTTCTATAATAATCATCCATAATAAAAATAATAGGAAATTTGATGTTATTTTCGTAATAAAAACCAATGGGCATTCCAGCCATACTGATCTCAAAGATTTTATTCAAATCATCTTGTTTTATTCCATAATCTACTAATGCTTTATTGATTGATTCGAATTGTAATACAGGTGTTCGCGTAAGAGCACTTAACTCGTCTTGTGTTATTTCTTTTATGTCTTGTTCTAAATTTTCTTGGATTTGATTTTTTACAGTTTCTATTAATTCGAACAAGACATCGAGATTTGGTCCAAAAATCCTTAAACTGATATCGGCTCGCGAACCTTCTAACATTTCGTTAAATCGCATCTCGATAGGTTGAGTTGGAGATAATTCATCATCTTTTAGGAGTGGATGTTGCTGAATCTTATCCCTTATAAGAAAAAACAATTCTTGTTTTGTAATAGGTTCGCCTTTGTTATTCTTTCTCCATTTGGATCTATCTTTTTGTAATATGATAAAAGTATCGGCAAAATTGATTCCCATAGGATCGATTGCAGATTCTGGTATTCCAATACGCGAAAATACATGACTTACTTCTGGAAATTCTAAAATAATCTTTTCTGCTAACTTTTGTTTTTCTACCATTTCTTCTAAGGAAATCTCTGGATTTCTTACGATTCCTACTACAAGGTCTTGTTCGTCTAAGTTAGGAACAAATTCCGATGGCATACGAATAAAAAGAAACATTGCAAAAGCAAACAAAAATATCGCCAAACCAACCAAATACCATCCATATCTTAAAGTAAATTCTATAATAGGTTTATAAAATTTTTTTAATAAGTAATTGATTTTGCTTTCTTTTTCTGTATGTTTAACAGAAATAAATAGATAAGCAAGTACTGGCATTAAAAACAGAGCGATAAATAAAGAGCCCAATAAAGCAAAGATAAGGGTTTCTGCCATGGGACGAAACATCTTTCCTTCGATGCCTTCTAAAAAAAGAACTGGAACATATACAATTATAATTATGCTTACTCCCGTGATGATAGCTGGTGTAATTTCTTTAATAGATTGTAGAATGATCGCTTTTTTTTGTTTTTTTTGTCTATCTTCTTCTAGGTTTCTTATGATATTTTCGATGATAACAACAGAACCATCTACAATTAAACCAAAATCGATGGCACCTAAACTCATCAAATTAGCAGTAATCTTATTAGAAACCATGCCAAAAAAAGCAATCAACATCGATAGAGGTATCGCTAAACTTACGATGATAGCAGCTCTTAAATTTCCTACTAGCAAAAATAATATTACGATAACAAGTACTGCGCCCTCGAAAAGATTCTTTTTTACTGTTTGTATGGTAGCATCAACCAAATAGGAACGCGAATAAACTCCTTGTATTTCTACATTCTCTGGTTTAAAAATTTCTTTGATTTTTGTCTCTGCCTCTTTAGCAACTTCTTTACTGTTTTCTCCTATCCTCATTAAGATTGTTCCCAAAACAGTTTCTTCGCCATTAAATGTTGCTGCACCAATTCTTGGTTTTTCTTTTGCTTCTATATGAGCCAACTCGCGAAGAGAAATTTCTGGTCCTATTGCATAAGTTCTTACAGGAAAATTTTTGATTTGATCGAGGTTAAAAAAACGATTATCACTTCTTACAATAATACGTTGATGCCCACTTTCGATAAATCCTCCACCAGAGATTTCTCCAATTCCTTCAATGCTATTCAACAAAGTCAAAGGGCCAATACCAAACTGATTCAATTTCTGAGGAATATAACCAATATAGATTGCTTTACTAAATCCACCATTAGAATCTACCTCTGCTACACCATTCAACGTTTTTAGTTGTGGTCTAATAATCCAATCTTGAACTGTTCTTAACTCTAACAATTTTTGTCTTTCATTAATACTATCTTTGCTATTAAGAACATACATGTAGACTTCGCTCAATCCAGTACTGATGGGTCCCAATTGTGGAACAATGCCTTGTGGTAATTCTTTTTGTACCGATTGTAATCTTTCACTTACCAGTTGTCTTGCTAAATATAGATTCATGTCATCTTCGAACACAACTGTTACAAGCGATAATCCATATTTTGTAATAGAGCGAATTTCTTCTATTTTTTGTATGCCCGATAGTTCTATTTCGATGGGATAAGTGACCAAATATTCTGCTTGTTCAGGATCCATTGAACCTGTTTTAGTCTGAACCATTACCTGTATGCCTGTAATGTCTGGAACAGCATCGATGGATAAGTGTAGAATACTATAACTACCTATTGCAAAAATAAAAACGATAGTTAAAATTGCCCAAATAGGTTGATTTAAAAAAAATTTTTGAATTCGATAAATCATAATTACTCCTTAATCTAAAAATAATTGCTTACCAGAATAGATTTCTAATATACTTAACGATTCCACAACCTTTTGAAAAGAATGCATCATCATTATAAGAAGATTATGATATTTTTCGTGTTCGCCCCAAAATTCAAAATAAGTAATCCTTCGCTTGATTAAAGAATCTTCTAACATTTCTAAATATGGCTCCATTTCTTTTAACAATTTTAGGTTTCTTTTGTATTGCGAATAATGATTTAAATAGTCTTCGTGAGCTTTTTTAATTTGATTTTGTATTTCTATCTTTAATTGTTCTGTTTTTAGTTGTTGGATCTCTAACTCTTTTCTTTGGATAGAAACATCATACTGCTTTTCGGAACCATAATGGATAGGAACGCGAACCCCAAATGACCATAGATTTTCTTGTTCTGGACTTACACTTTCAAATGTGGGATTTTGGTAATTCCCTCTGAATTTTTTAGAATAATTCAAGAATATTTCTGTGGTTTCGTATGGCAATTTTTTATAAAGATCGATGTTTTTTACAAGAATTTTTGTTTTTAGGTCTTCTATTTTGATGATGGAACTCGATTCCAAGCTCAATAATTTTTTTAAGTCTATGCTTTTAGGAAGAAGTTTTTCTATATCTTCTAAACCATCTAGTTCGATCGTAGAAGATTCCCTATCTGCCAACAAGTTGTATAAAACCATTTTTTGATGGTTGATCCTAGAATCTGTTTCGCTCAATTCTGTTTTTAGGGTATTTATACCCAATTCTAATGCTGGAACAGTATAATATCCTAATTTTTTATCGAAATAGCTTTTTCCTACAATTGTCTTTAAACGATTGAATTTTATTATATGTTCTTCTAAATGTTCTTTGATTCGGTTCAAAAAGATTAAATCAAAATAAGCGCCGCGAAACTCCATTAGATTTTGCATTTGAATCAATTCTTGGTTTTCTTTTTCGATTTCTTTTTGGATTAAATAAATTTCTCTGTATGACTTTTGTTGGTTTAAGACATCGATCAATTTGCTTATACCAATCGTATATTGACGAATCACTTGGTTTGATGCTTCTTCGTTTTTTAAAATATTTAAAGGTGTTTTGATATTTCCTTGGGAATATTGAAGATCGATTCTTAAAGGATCTTGGAATAAAGATTCTTTCTTTTGGATAAGTTGTTCTACCTTTTCTTGTTCTTTTTTTTGAATTTGTAAAGATAAGTTTCGAGAGAACAAAAGATTTTTATATCTTGTATAATTCAGATCTTTTGGATGGATAGATAAAGGAATCAATAAGATTACAAAAAGCAAATGTGGTTTTATTCTCATAATTTCCTCTTTTTTTGTTGATTTAAATTATAAATCGTTTTTTATTGATTGTAAATAGGTCATATGTCCTTATTCAGAAAAAATCATACTGGTATAATTATAAAAATCTCGAAAGTATTATTCTTTTTTTTAATCGTGAGTCTAATTTTAATCAATTTATACGATATTAGTTATCATCTTATACAAGAAGGTTCTTTGAATTTGCACCAAAAAACAGAAGCTATTATATTATTTTTTATTACGATTTTAGTCATATTGATTAATACTTACTATATTTATGGACTCAATCATTTACATTCCGAATTAGACAAAAAAAACCAAGAAATCGATGTTTACAAAAAAAAATATAAAGATTCAATTCAAGAAATAAAACAAGGAATTAAAGAACAATTTCGGTACTGGAACCTAACAAAAGAAGAAGAAAAAGTTGCACAATATTTAATCCTAGGATATAGCTTTAAACAAATTTCTGGTCTTTTAAACAAAAGCGAAAAAACCATCCGTAATCAAAGCTTATCTATTTATAAAAAAGCAGGGATGACGGGAAGAAATGATCTTGCAGGATTTTTTTTGTACGATTTTTTTGATGAGGAATAATGATAAAAATCAACCTTTACTATTCAAAACTATAACACATACGTGGATAGATTTTTATTATTAAAATTTAGATGCGCGAAAACTATCAAGCCTAATAGAACACAACATTACCAGTAGTACTAATATGAACAAATGCTTCGCAAAATCAGCCCATGAAATTATCATCATTATGATGATATTTCGATTGTCGATGATCTTTCCTCGATCTTGCAATATTCATTTCTTTACGAAAACATTGTTTTATAAAAATAAAATTGACGACAACTTTTACTTGAATTAAATTATTAGAAATTATGTCGGTAGAACCAAAACTATCCCAAAGCTACGTTAATTTTAAACAAGAATTTTACGAAAACTTTAAAGAACTTTTTAGCTCTTTTAGTTTTTTTATTCTCGATAAAGACTTAAAATTCTTCTATGTAAATAAAAAATTTAAGTCCCTCATTAAAGTACCTATATTACATAAACCCCTTCAAAACTTTTTAGGCGAAGAAGAACAAGTTCTAATCGAACTATTAAAATCTCTTAAAGAAAACGATAAATTGATTAAAGAAATACGGTTTAATATCGATAACCAAATCTTTCTTTTAAAAGTGGCAATTTTTAAAAACAAAAAAAATCAAATTTTATGTATTGGTTTAGAAATAAACGAAAACGAATTCATCGATTTAGAATATATCCACAGAAATGAATTGTTCGAAATCATCAAGTTATCGTTAGAATGTGGAGACCTTAAATCGTTCTTAGATAAATTACTATTACATCTAACAAAAATTCCTTGGTTATCTTTACAATCCAAAGCAGGGTTTATGATCAATCACGACGAAGAATTACGTCTTATCTCTTATTATAATGTTTCTGATAGCTTAGTAAAAATGTGTGCAAGAGTTCCCTTTGGTAGATGTCTCTGTGGAAAAGCAGCAGAAACAAAACAAATTATCTACAAAGCACATGTAGACCAGGACCACGAAAACATGCCAGAAGGTATAAAGCCCCACGGCCATTACAATGTTCCTATCCTTCATGGAGAACAGCTATTAGGGGTTTTATTTTTATATATAGAAGATGGATATCCCAAAAAACAAGAAGAATTAGAATTTTTAAAAAAGCTTTCTCCTATCTTGGCAATGATCATTTTAAGGTATCAAGCAGATAAAGAATATCAAGAAGCTATTGCAAAACTCATTCGTATGAACGAAATCATGGTAGAGAACTTAAAAAAGATCCATCTCTTAGAAGAATTTATCGATACCTATGTACCAGATGTGATAAAAAAAGATTCTCTTAACAAAAAAAACAAAACAGTAAACTTTTATATAGAAAATAATTATTATTTATTGATTAACTTTCATGGATTGATTCAATTTAGTAATACCTTTCCCCTAAAAAAAGTCTACGAAACCATCGAACAATATTATAATCCCATCATCGATTGCATTGTAGAACACAAAGGAGATGTAGAACAATATTTAGAAGATAGAATCTTCGCGATATTTTCGGATTCTTCCGAGATTGTAAATTGCTCCCTTAAAATAAAAGAAATCATCCATCATATTAACGAAAAAAGAAAAGCATTTTATCTTAAACCATTTCACTTTCAGATCGCTATAAATTATGGCACAACCTTCTTTGGAATCATTGGTAGCCAAAAACGAAAAAACTGGATGAGATTTGGCGATACCATTCGTTGGCTTACATCAATGCAAAAAAAATGCGAACAAGATCAAATCATTGTTTCTGAATTTATATACATGAAAGAAAAAGAAAACCATCAATTTTCTAAACCATTTAAGATTATAAAAGAAAAAAACTCAAGCCAATATTTAATTGCCCGTTATCTTTTGTCTTAGTTATTCACAATAATATTGATTTTGATGATTTTACTATTCCCATCGCCTGCTTCGATAATTTTATTTAATACTGGAAAGGATTCTTCTTGTAATTGACCAAAAAACGTATGTAAACCATTTAAATGCGGTGTATCCACCTGATTGATAAAAAACTGCGATCCATTGGTATTAGGACCTGCATTTGCCATCCCTACTGAACCTCGTTTCCCCGGTATTGACGGCAAGTTTTCGTTGTAGGTATATCCAATTTCTTGCAATACCTCTTTGACCGACATTTCTCGAATCTTTCCTAATTCGCGTTCTACTGCAAAACGCTTTTGGTTAAACTCCTCTTGACTTTTGATGTTTAACCTGCGAATTACTAACATCATCATATATCTTTCGTAATAAGGAGACTGGCCAATCTTAATCTTATCCAATCCTAATGCATTTGCATTGATCTCGTCTTCGAATTGATAACCAGGTCCACCAGCACCAGTACCTGTTGGATCTCCTGTTTGTGCCATAAAATTAGCAATCACGCGATGAAAAACTACCCCGTTATAGAATCCTTCCTTAGACAACTTGATAAAATTTTCTACGGTTTTAGGTGCAACATTAGGAAATAGTTCAATCACTAAATTTCCTTTATCTGTTTCTATAACGGCAAATGTACCTTTTTTTTCTATTTTAGTTTGATCCATACATGTAACTACAAAAAATATAATAAAAAATATAAATTTTTTCATATAACTTTATAACTGAGAATAACAATAAATTTTTCCTTGTAATATATTTCCATTCTTGTCAATCATATTAAATTCTAAATTCGCTTTTTGAACATATTTGCTATCAGAAGTAAGGGTAAAACCTTTACTGTAATCAATCGTTCCACTTACAGCCTGAAAGGTAATCGGATTTACCATACCAACAAAAATAAAAGCCTTTGTGCCTCCACACTTTATTCCATCTGCTGTTTCGCAAGTTCTTGTTCCAGCAGTATTGCAGGTAATAAAATCAACCGTGTTACAAGTAGAGAGAACTGTTGTTGTTGGAACTAATGTATACTTTTGCCGATTACTGTCGTAGGTATATCGTAGTTGCATATAATCACCGAACTTAAAAAGATAATAAGAATCTATATCATAGGTAGTAGTTGATGTAGACTCAGAACTTCCACTACTACCACTACTAGAAGAAGAGCTACTAGAACTCGTTTTTACATCTCCACAATAAGGAGTAATATCTTTGTTGATTTCTCCTTCGAAATAATAAAAATTCCCCGGAATTCCCGTTCCTAATAGAGTTAAATCTGCTTTTTCGACTTGCTTTTTACACGATATAATCAACAAAAAAACGAATACAATACCTACAAGGAGTTTAGTTTTCATATTATAATTATCGTAATATTATTATCGTATATTATACAATAATTCTTCTTTTAGGACAAACATTTTTTTTTCTAAATTATTAAAGGGTTCTTTTCTTACAAATAAACCATCTTCTTTTAAGAGTATTAAAGAACCATCGTATACATAATAATCTTTTGACTTAATAGGTATTTGTATTTCTTTATCGGTTTCTGGGTTTAAAAAGAATAAGTTATCTTCTTTCCTAATTAAAAATAAGTTTTGCTTTTTTATGTATACATACCTATCGTTAAATTTTACGTTAAAACTTTTCCATAGAGTATCTGGTAATTGAAATCCCGTCAATGTGTATTGTCCAGCTGCACCCATAAACACAAAATAATAGTGTTCGGGTGCTTTATCTTCTACAAAAAGATCCTCTGTTGCATAATATACCGTAGGTTTTGCTATGCTTTTTTGTAAAAATCTTAATCCCTTTTCGTCATAATAGTAGAGATCGTAATATCCAGCATTCCCATAAAAGATCCAAAAACCTTTATCTGGCAATGGTACAAAATGAATTGTATGAGGATTTTTCTTGAAAATTTTTCTTAATTGTGCAGAAGCTATTTTGAGTATTTTATTTGTTTTATTGATTAAATATACTTCTTGATTTATTTCTATGTATAGATTACCTAAATCTGTGATAACAACGTTATTACAATTATTGATGTTTTCTTCTAGAAGAACAAAAGTAAAATCTTCTTGTTTTGCATCTATGTCTAACCGGTAGATTTGATCTCTACAGGTTTTATCATTGGTTTTATAACGAAATATGTAATACATACCAGAGAAAGAAGAAAAAATCTCGTGAGGTTTAGATAAACTAGTAGAAACGATTTTATCTTTATAATATAAATAGATCATCTCTTCTTTGCTAAAAAGAAAAAATTTTTTCGATGGTGTTAAATAATAAATAGTATTCTTACGAATATTGTCCAATTTGATGATTTTTTTTTCTGTTTCTTGCTTTTCTAATGCCTCTAAGTCTTCGAGAATATCTACAATCTTATTCAAATCTTGTTTCTGAATTGCATCTTTTGCTTTGAGTTCTAATCGCTCAAATTCTTCTTCTATATTTTTAGAGCATGTAATAAATAAAATTAATAAAAAAAATGTTATATATTTTTTCATTTTATTACTATGTTAACCAATTTATTTTTTACTGTAATGATTTTGATGATATTTTTCCCTTCGATATGTTTTTGTACGTTGGGTTCGTTTAAAGCTTCTTTTTTTAATTCTTCTTCTTCTAAATCTATTGGCAGCATTTTCTTAGATCTGATTTTCCCATTAACTTGAAATACCACTTCTACTTTTTCTTGAACAATTTTAGAAGAATCATAAGTAGGCCATGGTTCGTATTCAATTGTATTTTGATTTCCCAATAAGTTCCAAAGTTCTTCTGCTAAGTGGGGTGCAAAAGGAGAAAGTAGAATAACAAAATCACTTGCAGCCTTTTTTCCAATCTTTTTAATCTTATGAGCTTCGTTGATAAAAATCATCATATCGCTTATGGCTTTGTTAAAACGAATTTTTTCGATATTTTCTGTTACATTTTTAATCGTTAAATTAATCCAATAATCTCGCTCTGGTTTTAATGCTTCTTCGGGTTCTTCGATAAGTTCTTGGTTTAGAATATATTCGCCGTCTTTTTCTATTGTATATAGACGAAAAACCCTGCCCAAAAAACGAAAAACGCCTTCGATTGCTTTCGAAGACCAAGGCTTCATCATTTCTAATGGCCCCATAAACATTTCGTACATACGAAAAGCATCTGCACCATATTGTTCTACGACATCATCTGGGTTAATAACATTACCGCGAGATTTAGACATCTTTTGATTATCTTCTCCTAAGATGATTCCTTGATGCACCAATTTATAAAAAGGTTCCGGAGTAGAAACATATCCTAAATCGTACAAAACCTTATGCCAAAACCTTGCATAGAGTAGATGCAAAACAGCATGCTCTGCACCACCAATGTATAAATCCACACCATTAGGTTGCATCCAGAATCTTTCTTTTTGTGGATCGACAAACATCTTATCGTTGTGAGGATCAATATATCTTAAATAATACCAACAACTTCCCGCCCATTGAGGCATGGTATTCACTTCTCGTCTTAATTTCTTTTTTAATTTAGGATGAATGTACTCTACCCAGTCTTTAATTTTTGCTAAGGGAGATTCTCCGGTTTCTACGGGTTTAAAATCTTTTGAATCTGGCAACACCAATGGAAGATTTTCTTCGTTTTCTGGTACAAAATTACCTTCTTCGTCGTAACTGATGGGTATGGGCTCTCCCCAATATCTTTGTCGAGAAAATAACCAATCGCGTAGTTTATAGGTAACGTGAAATTTTCCTTTATTGTATTTTTCTAGTTGTTGAATCATCGCCTTTTTTGCTTCTTTTGTAGATAATCCATTCAAAAATTCCGAATTGATACTAATTCCGTCTTCTGTAAATGCTTGTGTTGAAACTTCGTAATCTTTTTCTCCCACAGGAGCAACTACTGTCTTAATAGGAAGATGAAATTTTTTTGCAAACAGAAAATCTCTTTCATCATGTGCAGGAACAGCCATAATTGCTCCTGTTCCATAGCTCAACAAAACATAGTCCGAAATCCAAACAGGAATTTTTTCGTTGGTAAAAGGATGTAATACATAAGCTCCAGTAAAAACGCCTGTTTTTTCTGTTTCTATCCCTTGGGATGTTCGTTCTAATTCTGTTTTTCTTAACGTTTGATCAATATAATTTTCTACTGCTAGTCTTTGCTCTTCTGATGTTATTAAAGATACAATTGGATGTTCTGGTGCTAAAACCATGTAGGTAACACCAAACAGTGTATCGGGTCTTGTTGTAAAAACTTCTAATGTCCCAGAAAACCCATTTTGTTGTAATTTTTTCTTTAGTTTTTCTTCGAAATCAAAATAAATTAATGCACCTTCGGAACGACCAATCCAATTTTTTTGTAATTCGATTGTGCTAGAAGGCCAATCAACAAGCTTTAAATCTTCCAACAATCTTTCTGCATAAGCAGTTATACGTAACATCCATTGCTTCATTGGTTTTCGAACAATTGTATATCCTTTCGATGTCCATTCTTCCACTTCTTCGTTAGCTAAAACAGTTCCTAATTCTGGACAATAATTTACTGGTGCTTCGTGTAAATATGCTAATCTATGTTTATTTATATATTCTTCGCGTTCTTTTTTCTTTTCTGGTTTTTGTAATTCTTCTGGTATAGGTAATTCGGTAATTGGCTTTGCTTTTTTTTCTACTGGATCAAAATAAGAATTAAAAATTTTTAAGAAAATCCACTGAGTCCATTTATAATACGATGGATCGGTTGTATCGATTTCTCTATCCCAATCGTAAGAAAAGCCTAAGGATTTTAACTGCCGCTTGAAATTTTCTATATTTTTTTTTGTTGTTATAGCAGGATGTATGCCTGTCTGCATTGCATAACGTTCTGCTGGCAATCCAAAGGCATCCCAACCCATAGGATGTAAAACATTAAACCCACAATGACGTTTATATCTTGCTATAATATCTGTTGCTGTATATCCTTCTGGGTGTCCAACATGTAATCCAGCACCCGATGGATAAGGAAACATATCTAATACATAAAATTTTGGTTTATTTGTATCTTCCGAAGTTTTAAAGGTTTTATGATTTTCCCAATATTCTTGCCATTTCTTCTCTATTTTTTTAAAAGGATAACTCATATTACCAAAACTTCTTTATAAATGCTAAATTCAAATACTTTTATAATTTATGTAATTTAATATTTAAGCTAAGTAAGAGAAAAAATTTATCATTAAAAGCAAATAACTTAAGTAATCTTAAATTTTATTATATTTACATTTTTATAAATTTTACTTAATAAATGATCGGTATGATTGAAATTAATTTAAAGAAAGGCATCCCGAATGGGATGCGCGAAATTAATATATGACTTTTTTTGTTGTTGATTCTTTGATCAATCCAGCAGCAATTTCGTTCAATTGAATTTGACTTGTTCCTTCGTAAATTTGTAATATTTTAGCATCTCTAAAATATTTTTCTACGGGATATTCTCGAACATAGCCATAACCACCAAAGATTTGAACTGCATTTGTTGCTACTTCCATCGCAGTTTCTGATGCAAAATATTTTGCCATAGCAGAAAATTTCGCAGTATCTTTATGGCCATTTTCTGCCATCACAGCTGCTTTATAAGTTAGTAATCGTGCTGCTTCAATTTTGGTTGCCATAATCGCTAACATATGTTGAATCGCTTGGAAAGATACAATCTTAACACCAAACTGCTCTCTTTCGCGTGCATATTGCATCGCTGCATCATAAGCACCTTGTGCAGTTCCCACAGCAGATGCTGCAACAGCAGGTCTCGAAAGATTCAATGTTTTTAATGCATGAATAAACCCATTATTTTCTCTACCACCCACTAAATTTTCTGCTGGCACTTCGCAATCTTCGAAGATTAATTGTCTCGTTTCGGAACATCGAATTCCTAATTTATCTTCTTTTTTACCAAAAGAGAATCCTGGCGTTCCCTTTTCTACAATAAAACAACTTATACCTCTTGGACCTCTCGATTTATCTGTTAGTGCAAACACCGTATAAACATGGGCTTGTCCAGCACCAGAAATCCATTGTTTTGTTCCATTTAGTATATACTTATCTCCTTTCTTTACTGCGGTTGTTTGTAAAGATGGAACATCAGAGCCAGCATTGGGTTCTGTTAAGCCAAAAGCAGCAATGATTTCTCCCGATGCAAGTCTAGGTAACCATTTTTTCTTTTGTTCATCTGTTCCACCAACCTCAATAGGAAGCGATCCTAACTTTGTTGCTAAAAAAGCTGTACCAACCCCCAAACATCCATAAGCTATTTCTTCTGCTAAGATAATATTACCCATCATTCCTAAGCCCATGCCACCATATTCTTCGTCAAACATCGCTTGGAATAAGCCAGCTTCTCGAAATTTCTCGAATACTTTCCATGGGTATTCATGTTTTTCGTCTAATTCTTTCCTTACAGGAATAACTTCATTACGTACTACTTCTCTCACTAAATCTTGAAGCATTTTTAGCTCTTCGGATAAATTAATAGGTATTGATAATTCTGACATATTTACCTCATTGATTAAAAATTCTTGATATTCAATTAAATTTGTTTGGTATTACATTCAATAAAAAAATGTCATTCAGTTACGATTTTATTTATTTTTTTCGCTATTGATATTAGTTGCAGGATGTTGTATTTTTTCTACACGAAATTGAATAATTCTTTGTCGATTTCTTTTTAATAAAGTAAATTTATAATCATTATATACGATACTTTCGTTAATTTCTGGGAAGCGTCCTAAATGTTCAATAATAAAACCAGCAACTGTTGTATATGCTTCGGACTCGGGAATAACATCATCCTTTACGAATTCATTAAAATCGAAAATATTGCAACTACCGCTAACAAGAAAAACATTCTCTTTTATTTTTATGATTTCTTTTTCTTCGTTCGAAATTTCTGTAATATCTTTTATATCGCCAACAATTTCTTCTAGTATATCTTCTAATGTTAAGAGTCCAGCAGTCCCTCCAAATTCATCTACAACGATTGCTAAATGTGTTTTTCTTTTTTGCATTTCTTTTAAGATTTTTCCTATCTTCATCCCTTCGGGCACAAAATAAGGTGGTCGAACCAACTTTGCAATTGAAAACGTATCATTTTTTTGTAGGTTGATGTTTTCTTTCCACAATACTCTTATAAGGTCCTTCATGTGTAATATGCCGACAATATTATCTAAATTATCTTTGTATACGGGAATCCTGCTATACATGGATTCCATAGCTCTAAAAATTTCGTCTAATGTTGCATCTACGGGAAGTGCTACCATCTCTACACGAGGTATCATAACTTCGCGAGCATCAGTTTCGTTTATCTCTAAGATATTTTCTATCATTTCGTGTTCACTACTTTCTATTGAACCTTCCTTTACTCCTTCTTCTAATAAATGCAGAATTTCTTCCGAAAGTAATTTTGTCTCCGAAAAGCTTGTTCTATCTTTAAAAGGTTTTAATAAAATATTACTTGAATAAGTCAAAATTTCGCTCAAGATAAAAAACAACTTGTTAAATATCGCTAAGGGATAAATAATCAACAACGCTACCTTTTCTGAATAATGCAATGCTAAGGATTTTGGAACAAGTTCTCCTATAACAATTTGTAGAAAAGTAATCAAAAGTACAATAACGACAAAAGAAATTTCTTGTGCCAAAGAAACAAAAAGCGATGGCAAGTTAAGTGATTCCAAAAAAAGAGATAACTTCCCGACTAATGTAGCACCACCAAATACAGAAGCAATTGTGCCAATGAGTGTAACTCCAATCTGAACCGTAGCAAATAATCGATTCGGATCTTTTTGTAATTGTTCGATTAATTCTGCCTTTTTATTACCTTCTTCGATTAAAGCTTTTAACCTGCTTTTTTTTACAGTAATTAAGGCGATTTCGGAAGCACTAAAAAAACCATTCAATAAGCTTAAAAATATTAATATTATCAGGTCTACCATACGAATTTAAAAAAATATTTTCTTGAAAACAAAAATACCATTCTCGAATTATACTTTGTTTATTAATTTATACAAAAAATATATGTAAAAAGCTGGCAAGTAAAAAAAAGTGGACGTAAATGATTTATTTTTTTATAATATAAACAAATTTTTTTGTTCGGAGAGGAAGTAGGAATGTATTCTTACAGGAGAAATAGTGTGATTCATTATAAAAGCAAATACGAAATCCAAAGAATGAAGGATGCAGGAAAGCTTGCAGCAGAAGTCCTTTACGAAACAGGTCTTCGAGTAAAAGCTGGCATTTCTACTTTAGAATTGAATGATTTCGCTCATCAATATACAATCCAAAAAGGAGCAGAAAGTGCCCCCCTAAATTACAAAGGATATCCTAAAAGTATATGCACTTCTGTAAATAATGTTGTATGCCATGGAATTCCAAGAAAAGATGAAATCTTAAAAGAAGGAGATATCATTAACATCGACATAACAGTTAAGTATAAAGGATACCATGGAGATACTTCCAGAATGTTTTTTGTTCCTCCAATTTCAGAAAATGCAAAAAGATTAATCGAAGTAACAGAAAAAGCTATGTGGGTAGGCATTCAAGCAGTAAAACCAGGAAATCTTATTTGTGATATAGGTGCAGCAATCGAAGAATTCGTAAAACCATACGGGTATGGTATTGTAAGAGAGTTAGCTGGACATGGTATTGGGAGAAATTTTCACGAAGATCCTATTGTTCCTCATTACAAAAACAACGAAGTTAAAATAAAAATAAAGCCCGGAATGACTTTTACGATTGAACCAATGATTAACGAAGGAACCTATGAAGTTGTATTCGATGAACAAGACAAATGGACTGTTCGAACAAAAGATGGAAAGCTTTCTGCCCAGTTTGAACATACAATACTAGTAACACCCGATGGTTACGAAGTATTAACTTTATTATAAAATTATAAATTTTTTATATATTTTTTAATGATTTTACTATTATTTTTTTGGTAGATACATTTTTTGCTTGAAAATTAACGATAATTTTATTGATTATAATTCATAATTTTATGAAATTTTCTTTAAAAATAAGTTTAATTATTTTATTATTCTTTTTTATTTTTTGCAAAAGTACAAATATTATTCAATCTATCAATCGAAACCAAGTAAATATTATTTTAACAGATCAAAAAATTCAATTTTTCTTACCACCTAATTGGCAATTCTATTTTTCTTCTAAAAAATATTTTCATTTAGTAGCAAAAGAAGATAGTGATCCCTATGGATTTATGATAGAATATAGAGGTTTGATCAACACAACAAAAAACCAAAAGGAAAGAGAACTCTATGCAGAAGGATGGTATAAAGCCATACAACTAAATTATCCTCAATGGGAATATATAGAAAAAACTTATGAAGAAATCAAATATAACGATAGTAAAATCTATAACTATCAATTTTTAGGAACTTTTTTTGATGGAAAAGTAAAAATGAAGAAATTAGGTTTTTTACGATTTTATAAAGATAGAATCCATGCCATCTATTATACCAGTAAAGAGACCAATTTTCATCAATTTTCTTCGTTAATAAAAGAGATTGATCAAAATATTGTCTATGATGTAAATATTCTTATCTATTAAGGAAAATAAAAAAAATTATTAAAACACTTTTTTGTACAATAAATTCTAACTATTAAAGTATTTGACATCCAAAAATTAAAGAAAAAAGATTCTAGATAAATGAACATTTCGGAAGTGATTCGATTATTAATTATTGCATTAGGACTAATAATTGGTGGTTTAGGAATATTTCATCAATTAATTGTTGGTGGAATTGTAACTCGATTAACCGAAGGTGATGAAAAAGATATTCGCCTTTATCTAATGACTTGGATAACCCATGGAGCTTATGTTTCCTTGTGTGGAATTTTGCCAGCCATATTGTTGATTTTTTATCCCTATTACGAAGCTTCTTTGTTTACAACATTGTTTATCCTTGGTATAGCAATTGTGATATTAATAATTCACATCGGTATTACTGGTTTAAAATACAAAATTATCCCTATTACATTGGAATTTATACTTTTAATTCCTTATTCTATCTTGATTTTTGTGTATTACATTTTAAATACATAAGCTTTTTTTATTGTCAAAAAATTTAGATTATTAACCTTGGATTTATGGTTTTTTTAAGAAATTTCGAGGATTTAATTTATAGTCTTTTTCGCGCTGTTTCGGGTTTTTTGTTTATGCAACATGGAATTCAAAAACTATTTGGTGGATTAGGTGGCACACAAGTAGAAATTCTTTCCCTTCTTGGTATCGCTGGAGTGATCGAATTTATCTGCGGTATCCTTATCTTTGTTGGATTATTCTCTTCTTTCGCAGCTTTTCTATCTAGTGGTACGATGGCTGTTGCATATTTTCTTGTTCATGCTCCCAAAGGATTCTGGCCTATACAAAACAAAGGTGAGCTTGCTGCACTTTTTGCCTTTGTATTTCTCTATATTGCTGCCCGCGGTGATGGCAAGTATAGCTTAAAACGTATCGCCCAAAAAAGTTAATAATTCTTATAACGAGCTAAGATATTCTCTAATCGCTCTGCATCTTCCCTAAATGATTGGATCAATTGATTCAAGCTCGTTATTTGTTCATCTTCTTCCCTTAACATATTCTCTAATTGATTGATCCCTTTGTTTACACTCTCTACAGCCTGCAAATTCTGTGTTATATTCCCACTGATCTCCTTTATCGCTGTCGTCTGCTCCTGGAACGATGCTACAATCATCTGCGTTAGCTGATTCAACATATTAAAATTCTCGTTGATATTCACAAATATTTTATTCGTCTCTCCTACGCTCTCTAACAATGTCTTGATGTTGTTATTGATATGTCCTAATTCATCTTTCGTCTTATTCGCTAATTCCTTTACCTCACTCGCTACTACCGCAAATCCCGCTCCCTTATCCCCTGCATTTGCCGCTTCTATCGCCGCATTCAACGCCAATAAATTTGTCTGCTGAGCTATTTCCGATATTATATTCGCTGTCCTCTCTATCCCCTTCGTACTATCCACTAAATGGTCTAATATATCTTTTGCCTTCTTCACTACCTCAAAAACATCGTTCGATTTTATCGTAACTTCCCCTGCATTCTTCGATACCTCATTTAACGTTATCGATATCTCCTCAATTGAACTCGCTATCACATTTAAATTATTGCTCATCTCCACAGAAGACGACGCTAAATGCTGGTTAAATTGCTTGATATTCACCGCTATCGCATCTATCTGCTTTGCAATCGAAACCAAATTATCCCTCGATATCCTAATCTTTTCGTAAGAGGATTTTATCTCCGATATCAAACCCTTAAACTTTTGTATTATCTCCAATAACATGTTTAGGATTATTCCAATTTCGTCTTTCGTGTCCTTCTTAATTGTATCAATACCAAAATCACCTGCATTAACTTTATCCAAAATTAACCTTACATCTTCTATCCCTTTGGTTATATTTTTACTAATAATAAAAATAATCGAAACTATAAATAAAATGGCCAAGATCAATATACCTAAAATAACTGTAATTTGTATAAGATTATTCTTGTAATAAACCTCTGCTTCTTCTATAAGAATTTGTCCAATTTTTTCTTCAATTACTTTTAGGTTGTCGATTCTTTGGGTAGATACTTTAAACCACTCTTCGGGAGTTATATCTTCCCATTTTTCTTTTAATACCATTTCTCTATAAGATTGTACTTTTTTCTCTAATTCTTGGTTAACATTTTCGTTATAGATTTGTTTTACTTTCTCTAAATTCCTTATTCGATCCTGAAAATGTTTAAAATAGTTATATTGTAAAGTATAGATATTTATATAATTTCCATAATTTGTTAAACTTAAACTTCTCTGAGTAATGATTCGATTCAGTGTTGCTCTTTCCCTGCCTGCATATTCTTTATAATAAGAGAAATCATAATAAGCCCTCATAATATTACGTAAAATTGAGTAATTTATATTTGCTTGAATAAATTTTACTAAATCAATATAATCTATAATATAGTCACTATAAAAATTAAATGCTTCTTGAGGAGTTACATTTATTGCATCGATTCGTTTTCGAAGTTCTAACAATTCTTCTCTCTTCTTGATGATCTTATTTACCTCATCTTCGATTTTAAATACTTTGATTAAACCTTCATTCTTATCAACAAATTCTATAAAAATTTGATAGGTTTGATCTGTATCTTTCCGAACAGATGCTAATTCCTCTCGAAATTTCTCGCCAGAACTTGCTATATAACCTTGCGATAACCCTCTTTCCTTTTGCAAATTATGAACAATTTCATTGGACTCGTTACTAAATCTAACACTATCTATGATATTTTTTGACTCCGTAATTCGATTATATTGCTCAATAAACCAAAAAGAGAATAATACGATAATAATCAAAAATAAAGGCACTACAATCAATAAAATTTTATTTCTTAATGTTGAATTATTGACAATTTGTTTTATGTTCATAATTTATTTACTTTTCGGTATAAAATTTATTTTTCTTGAGTTTTATTCTTGTTTTATTCTTTAATGGGCAGATTCCCAATCTCTTCCTATCCCTATATCCACTTTTAAGGGAACCTTTAAAGAAACGGCACTTTGCATTTTTTCTTTCGCTATTTCCATCAATTCCTCTTTTTCTTCGTCTTTTGCTTCGAACACCAATTCGTCGTGTACTTGGAGAATCATTTTTGATTGCATCTTCTTTTTTTTAAGTTGCTTGTGGATTTCTATCATTGCAATTTTAATGATATCTGCACTGGTTCCTTGTATCGGTGTATTGATTGCTACTCTTTTGGCTGCTTCTTTCGTTTGCTTGTTCGAAGAATGAATATCAGGAATATATCGTCTTCTTCCAAATAAGGTTTCTACATAGCCTTTTTTTTCTGCAAACTCCACCATAGAATCAATATAACGTTTTACACCTGGATATTTCTCCATAAATGTATCGATGAATGATTTCGCTGTGGTTGTATCAATTCCTAAATTTTGAGATAATCCATAAGGACTTACTCCATAGATCACAGAAAAATTCAACGTCTTGGCTTGAGAGCGCATTTCGGGAGTAATTTCTTCTTTGGGTTTTCCGAATAATGACATCGCTGTTTGTGTATGTATGTCTTCGTTATGCCAAAATGCCTTCATCAAATTTTCGTCTTGCGAATAATGAGCAAGAATTCTTAACTCGATCTGAGAATAATCCAAAGAAACAATCCAATATCCTTCTTCTGCAACAAATCCTCTTCGAATTGCTCTTCCCTCTTCTTCTTTTATGGGAATATTCTGTAAGTTGGGATTACTCGATGCTAATCGCCCAGTAGAAGTAATGGTTTGAGAATAATTCGTATGGATTCTTCCTGTCGATGGTTCAATCAAATTTGGTAAAACATCGATGTAAGTATTTTTTAATTTTGTCAATTTTCTGTACTGCAAGATATGTTCAATAATAGGATGAAAGTTCTTTAAAGCTTCTAATACGCTTTGATCCGTAGAATATCCTGTTTTTGTTTTCTTCTGAACGGGAAGTTGCATTTTTTCGTATAGAATGTGTTGTAATTCTTTCGTAGAGTTGATGTTGAAGTCGACGCCCGCTTCTTCGTAAATTTTTTTTGTATAATACTGAATTTTTTTCTCGTATTCTTCGGATAATTTTCTAAAATAGTTTACATCGATCTTTACCCCATTAAATTCCATTTCTGCTAATACTTCGATTAAAGGACATTCGATTTTATCGTGAACATCTAATAATTTTTTTTCTATCAATTGATTCTTTAATACCTTGTACAATTGATAGGTAATATCTGCATCTTCACAGGAATAAACATAGATTTCTTGTGGATCGATTTTATCGAAAGTAGTTTGCTTTTTTCCTTTTCCTGCTATATCTTCGTACTTGATAGTTTTGTAGTTTAAATATTCTACCGCTAAATCGTCCAAATTATGTTGTCGAATGCCTGGATTCAGTAAATAGCCAGCTATCATGGTATCGAAATATAAGTTTTTTAATATAATTCCTTTACGATAGAGCATTTTGTAATCGAATTTTAAATTTTGTCCTATAATTTTATAATTTTTATTTATGATTTTTTCTAAATATTTTTTTACTGTTTCTATGGGGATTCCCTTATTCGAAAACAAAGAACCTTCTTCAATAACAGATATATAATAAGCACGATTTTCTTTAACACAAAGAGATATTCCCACCAATTTCGCGTCGTAAACATTCAAAGAAGAAGTTTCTGTATCTATTACTATCTCGTCGTAGTTCGAAATCTCATCAAGACAGTGTGTAAGTTCTTCTTCTTTAGTAATTAAAACATATTTGCTCGTATTTGCATTATATTCTTTTAGGTTCGAAGACTCAACATAAAGTGCTTGCCCAAACATATCTGGGGTTTGATGTTCTTCCGAAAGATGGCTTTGAAATTCTTTTAATAGTTCTTTGTAGATTTGTTGAAATCCTTCTCTACGAAATAATACTAATATATCGTGCGATAAATAATTGGGAACTTTTAAATCCTGTTCTGTAATTTTCAAAATATCTTCAATATCTTTTTTGATAGTAGATAATTTCCTGGACAAAAATACATCTTCTTTCGATTCTATAAGTTTTTTTCTTATCGATGGTTTTATTTCTTCTATGTGGTTATACAAATTCTCTATGGTATGATATTTTTGGATCAATTCGGAAGCTGTTTTAGGACCAATACCTTTTGCACCAGGAATGTTATCGGATGTATCGCCCACCAATGCCATGTAATCTGGCACGTGTTCTGGTAAAATTCCATTTTCTTTGGTCAAGAATTCAGGCGTAATTACTGTAAATTCAGAAACTCCCTTTTTGCCCCGAAGCATAACAACATTTTGATCCAAGAGTTGATAGCAATCTTTATCTCCTGTTAATAAAATAATTTTATATTTTTTTTTAAATTTTTCTACCAGTGTTCCAATTATATCGTCTGCTTCGTATTTTGGAGAAATTATAATAGGAAAACCAATTTCTTTTAAAATTTCTTTGATTTTTTCTATCTGATAGATTAAATCCTCTGGCATAGGTTTACGATTTGCTTTGTATTCTTGATAAACTTCATGGCGAAATGTTTTTTCTGGTGGATCCCAAGTAATTGCTACATACTTTGGTTTATATTCATTCAACAACTTAAACAACATGCGAAAAAAGCCATAGATTGCTCCTGTTGGTTTTCCATCTGCATCTCTTAGATCTTGCTGAACTAATGCATAGTAGGCTCTATACGCCAATGCATGTGCATCTATAATAATCAAATCTGCATTAATAAAGTTTGTATTAGAATCTTTTTTCTTCATTATAAAAACAATCTAAATGCACAACTATAATGGTCAATTCTGTTATCGTACTTTAAAAACAATGGATTAAATTTTACTCATTGGGCTTTACAACAAATCGAATTGGATTTCCTACCCTTTTTTCTAGTATTTCGAAACAATCATTAATTTTATCTAATGGAGCAATACCACTAATAGAATCTTTTAAGTTTAATTTTCCCTTCTGATACAAATCGATTAAATCTGGTAAAGCTCTACTGTCCGATCCATAGCTACCACAAAGACACAAAGATCGAAATACCATAAGCGATGGGATTTTTAAAATCAATTCTTTTCTACTTAATCCAACCATAATATATTTACCACCAGAATTGAGTAGTCGGATTAGCGGTTCTACAAAATCATAATTACCCGTAAAGTCTAAAATTAAAGAAAATTTAATTTCTTTTTGAATTTTTTTTATAATATCCTTTAAATTTTTTGAATTATATACACTCGTTGCACCAGCTTTTTTTGCATTTTCTAAAGAACCTTCATCAATATCGAATGCATAGATTTGATTTGCTTCTAATGCTCGAGAAATTTTTATCGCATGGATTCCTAATCCTCCACACCCAACGATTAAGACATTTTGATTTTTTTGTAGATTACCTACATATTTAATAGCATGAAAGGGTGTAGAAACAGCATCCGCAAGTATTGCTCCTTCTTCGAAAGGAATTTCATCAGGCAATTTCGCAACATTGGATTGAGGAATATTAATAAATTGTGCAAAAGCTCCATCGCGATTAAAACCTAATACACCTACTTCTTCGCACAAATTTTCGCGATGACTTAAACAAAACTCACACTTACCACAACTTGTTCCAGCAGAAATAACAACACGATCGCCTTTTTTTAAACTCTGAACGTTTTTTCCTACTTTTTCGATAATTCCTGCAGCTTCGTGTCCGGGAATAATCGGATCTTTTACTGGCTTTAAAAAACCATGCAATAAATGCAGATCCGATCCACAAATTCCACAAGCCATCACCTTTACTTGTACTTCGTGATCTTGGGGATCTTCAATGGGAACATCTTGTATAATCAATTTAGGGTTATTTTTATAGTATAGTGCTGCTTTCATTTTTTTATCAATTTTAATTTTATTTTATTAAGTCAATAGAGAAAAATTTTGTTTTTATAAAAGACTTGCCTATTCTGTAAAGTTTTAAATTTTGAATTTATGATTAAACGACGATTAGAGGAACTAGGAATTATTTTACCAGAAGTTCCTAAACCAGTAGCTTCTTATATACCAGCAAAAATACAAGAAAATTTACTTTACATAAGTGGACAATTACCCCTAAAAGATGGAAAACTTTTACTAACGGGAGCACTAAAACAAGAATCTGATGTAGAAAACGGAAAAAAAGCGATGGAACAATGTTTGATCAATTCCTTAGCAGCAGCATCTTCTGTGATTGATATTGATCAAATCAAAGGTATACTAAAATTAACTGCATTTGTTGCATCAACACAGGATTTTGTATGGCAACATTTAGTAGCGAATGGTGCATCGGAATTAGCATTTCGTATTTTTGGTGATGCAGGCAAGCATGTTCGCTCCGCAGTAGGTGTAGCATCTCTTCCTCTAAATGCATCCGTAGAACTAGAAGTTATATATATTTTATAAAATTTATGGAATTTTTGTTATTCTACAAACAATGGTTTTTGATAATCTTTCGTGGCTGGAAGTTGATATTCAAAGAAATTATTGGAGATATTTTGTGGATAATAAAAAGATTCCATTTTAGTTATTGGATTCTTTTATTTTCTTCGATGATTTTATTTGTTTTAGTAATCCTTCCATGGTTTTCGTATCAATTCCAGTTAAACGAATTGGAAACAGTCTATTTAAGGACAAAAAAATGGTATTTTTTTGTGATTCCAGCGGTTACACCATTTTTCTTCGCGTTCATTTATCATAGAAAGATTTATAACATACAAATGTTCATAAACATCATCATCATTGCTTTGTATGTTTATGGTTTCTTTAACAAAGAATTTCATATTTTTATAAAAGGTGATTATCACACATCTTTTTTTTATTATTTCTATTTTTTGGGGTTGATCTTTCATACTTATGCGATTTATGCATTAAAGAGAAAAGAAAATTATCTTTTTACTCAACTAGCTGAACTATGGAAAACGAAGATAAAAAACAGCCAATAAGATATTTAATCCCCGAAAAAGCGTGGGAATATTTTTCTCAACCTCTAAGTACAGATGATGATTTTATTAAACACCAAAAAATCCTATCGCAGTTTTACGATGCAATCATAAATCTTTATCAAATAAAAAAATCCGAAACTTATATTCCCGAATTCGAAGAAATCTACCAAGAACTAGAATTTAGGAAAAAAGCAATAAGCGATAAAATTCCTTTACCAGAAAAAAGTGAATTGTTAAAATATAGCTTTATATTAGCATGCCATAAGCCAGCTTTTTTGGCAATTTTAAGAGAATTACAATTCGATGAACAACAAAGAAGATTTTATTTTAACACAAAATACGCTATACCTTTTAATGGTGATCTAAATTTTCTACAAAAAGGTATCTCTCAAGTTTTACACAACTCTCAAGCAAATTTTCGTACTCATTTAACAGAAATCAACCCCACAAACCTACTAAAAGAAAAAATCGTGAATTTTAAATCCATCGAAGAGCTAAAAGATGTATTAGAAACAGGCCAACTACATGCAATTTTTAAAAAAATCTATTTTATTAAAAATCAATTTGTTTATATAAACGAAAACGATATATATCGCATGAATTTAATCAACCAAAGGCTTAAAGAATTAATCTTAAAACCATTGATCTATCAATTAGCAAAAGAAAAACTGATTTTATCTTTAAAAAGAAACTTAGATGTGCACTCCCCCGATGTGCTGTTGATCAATAATTTATACTACATAGAATTAAGGTTTAATCTGCTACTCGATTTAATCCATCACGAATCGATAAAAAAAACCATCTACGAAAAAATTTCAACCAACGATAAAATCTTATTTTCTTCTAAAAGTAGAGTCGAAGAAGCAATATTGTTATCTCAATTTGTAATGAAGAATAAAGATTTTTCTGAAGATATACTCTTACTCTGCAGCGAAATAATCAGTTTAAATCAATTTATCGAATCTTCTAAAAAACAAGAAAAATTAGAACAACAAAAAATAGAATTAAAACAATTAGTGGATAAACTTTCTAAATCCAACGGTATATATCGTGTAAAATACAAAGATAGAGTATATTCATCCCCCGAAATTATCGAGTATATTTTAAAAGGTCAAATACCTCAAATCCTTTTTGCTACATATCCAGTATTTAATTCTAGTAGTACTTCTATCGATTCTTACGAAGAGATCTATCTCTTATTAAAAGATAAAAAACAAATTGCTTCTGCTATCGAACAAGCAAAAGATTTATACCAAAAAGTTTCGGATATTCATTTTGTACGTATATTAGAACAAATTTTACAATATCATGATAAGTCCGAAGAAGAAATCAATCAGATACTTCCAAGCTATCTGAAAGAAGATTTCGAAATATTATTATCTCGAACTTATCTACAAGATTTACCGTTTTTTCAGAGAATTCTTTATAAACTCATTGGAGGTAAATTAGACAAAAAGACTTTAATGCAACTCTGGAAGAATTACTACAACAAAAATAAACTAAAAGTCATAAAAGAAGCACCTATCAATAAGCCAGAAAAGAAAACAGAAAAAGTAAAACAAAAACAAGAAGAGGAATTAAACATTCAAGATAATGAATTATTTGTTCAATTAAAACAAAAAATTGAATGGTACATAGAAAGAGATATTATCCCAACAGAAAAGGTTATACTACACGATTTTAAAGAGAATAAAAAAGAATTAGAAAATATATTTAAAATGATTCATGTTGGGTTAAAATCGGTACAAGATATAATCCCTATCATAACCAAAAATGATGTCTATCTTTTAAGTAAAGAATATCTCTTAAAACATAAAGACGAGCTACTGAACAAATACAACACAAAAATTCAAGAGCTAGAAGGAATCCAACTTAAAGATGGAAAAGTGATTTCTTTAAAAACAGAAAAAGATAAAATTGATTTATATAAAAATATAATAAAAATTATTAATAAATTATAGATGAGAAATAGAATTCCATGTAATTATCTTAAAATATATTTTATCGATAATTTTTTTCCCTTCTAAGATAGAAATACCCATGTTAAAAAAAACCACTTTAATAGCAAATTCTGGAGGTAGATTTAACACGACAGAAGCTAAAACTCTTAACAAATTACCATGCGATAAAACCAAAATGTGGGAGTTTGGATTTTCTAACAGAGGTTCAATCTTATTATTATAAAACATTTCTGCTCTTTTTCGAACATCGAGAATACTTTCTCCCTCTGGATAACCTGCATCCACTTTGGTGCGGATTTGGTTTAATAATTCAGGTTCCTGTCTTTCGATTTCTTTTACAAGTTTTCCTTCCCACCTTCCGCAGTGGATTTCTTTTAAAAGATCATCTACCGTTATGGGAAATGATTTTTGATGTTTTTGATAGAACTGCGAAATTATCTCCAAAGAACGAAAAGCTCTTTTTTGGGGAGAAACAAAGCAATAATCAAAATTTATGTTATTTTTTAACAAATATTGTGCTGTTTTCTCGCACTGAGTAATTCCTACCTCATTTAAATCTGTTTCTATGCTTCCTTGAATCCTTCCTTCTTTGTTAGAGTCGGTTTCTCCATGTCGAATTAAATAAATGCGCATAAAGAAAATTTTTAAATATTGATTGGCTCGTCAATACTAACCCCAAATGCTTCCATAATTGCTTCGGAAATGGTAGGATGTGGGTGTACAAACTTAGCTAAATCTTCTGCTAACAACTCTGCATTGGTCGAAACTAATCCTTCACTGATAATTTCTGTTGCATTTTTTCCTATTATATGTATACCTAAAATGTTATGATATTTCTTACCGATAATCACTTTTACAAAACCTTCTGCTTCTCCACTTGCATGGGCTCGTCCTAACGCGTTATAGGGGAATTTTCCGACTTTAAATTCAATACCCATTTCTTTGACTTTTTTTTCTGTAAAGCCAATTGATGCAATTTCTGGACTACAATAAACACAAGAAGGAATCCAATTATAATTGATGGGTTTATAGTCGACTTTATGATCAGAAGAAATCTTTTTTTCTTTTTGTAATGTAATAAAAATATGTTCTGCTGCTCGAATGCCTTCGTGACTTGCAACATGAGCTAATGCTGGTGTATTAATACAATCACCAATTGCATAAATATCAGGATTCGTAGTTTGATAATCTTTGTTGACTTTTACCTTATCTTTGTTCAGCTCTACAAAAACACCATTGAGGTTTAATTTTTCTGTATTGGCAATAATGCCCACAGCAAGTAAGATTTTATCGAAATTATCTTTAAAAATTTGATTTTTGTTATCTAGAATTTCTACATCTATCTTACCATTATTTATCTTATGACTTTGAACCTTAGAATTCGTATATATTTTTATATTTCTTTTTTTATAAATATTTTCTAATGTTCTTGCAATTTCTTCGTCTTCTAATGGTAGAATATTAGGCATTAATTCTACGATAGAAACTTCTGTCCCTAAACTATGGTAAAAATCTGCAAATTCTATCCCAATAGCACCAGCTCCAATAATTAAAAGTTTTTTGGGGAGTTCTTCTAAAGACATGGCTTTTTTATAATCGATGATGTGTTCTTGATCAATTTTGATATCGGGTAAATTCTTCGCTCTTGCCCCTGTTGCAATAATCGTTTTTTTTGTTTGCAATTCTGTGATTTTTTCTGTTAGGCTTTCGTCTTTATATACTAAGATGTTATGAGTATCTTTAAAAACACCAAATCCATAGATCACATCGATTTGGTTTTTCTTCATTAGATATTCCACCCCTCTTGACATTCTATTTGCAACTTTTCGTGAACGTTCGATAATAGAAGAAAAATCAAAACTAAAATCGTTTACAACAATCCCAAATTCTTTGGATTTTTTGATCTTCTGATAAAGATGTGCACTTTCTAATAAAGCTTTTGTGGGAATACATCCCCAATTTAAACAAATACCACCTAATTCTGATTTTTCTATTACTGCTGTTTTTAAACCTAGCTGAGATGCTCTAATTGCAGCAACATAACCTCCAGGTCCAGATCCAATTACGACGACATCATAAGCATTCATGTTTATATTTTAAAAAAGATTGATTTTTTGTCAAAATCTTTTAAAAACGTTTTGTTAAATTTACTCAACCAACTGAATTGTATTTATTTATGAAATTTTATTATTATATTTTATTTTTTTTTATGAACATATTGTATGCTCAAACCAATGAGAATTTGCCAGATATTCTTGTAAAGGAAAACGAATATTTAGCTTCTTTTCCTAAAACAGCATTTGTTTTCGAATTAAATAGTGCTGATTTTATCGTTTGTAGAGAGAATCCATTATTCAAACCAAAAAAAGAAATTCAATCTACGATTAATATAGAATTCCAAAACAGAAATTACCAAGAAATAGGCAAATTCAACAATGATCTTATAGAATATTATCTAACAACAAATGACATTAAAACAACCAACCAAAAATTTCTCGAAGGTTATAATCAAGATCCTCTATTTTTTGCGTTTTTGTACAATTTGGGAAGGTCGTATTATATTCAAAAAAATTACGAAAAAAGCATTTTTTATTTTAATAAAGCTTTATATTTTTTCCCAAACTATGCAAGAATCCACTATTATTTAGGAAAAAACCACTTTTTATTGAATAACGAAATTTCTAGAGAATATCATTTTAGAAAAGCCATACAACTAAATCCAGAACAAGTAGAATATTGGATAGATTTTATAAATATCCTTTACGATAAAAAACAATTTTCTAAAGCAGATTTGTATATTTCTAAAGGACAAGAAAGATTCTCGGATAACAATTATTTTAAAATCTTTCGAATTCGATACTTAATCAAAAAAAATCAATACAAAGAAGCAATCAACTTGGTTCAATCTATAAATCTAAATCAACTTAGCGAACTAGAACAATTAGAACTAAAATATACAAAATTTCTTCTGTACGAAAAAACTACAAGCATCGAAAATGCACTAACCGAAATCAACGAGATTTTAAACGCGAACGATCGCTATTTTTTAAATAAATATCCCAAAGAGTTATTACTAAATCAAAAAATGCGATTAGAAAAAATCATAAAAAAATAGCCCCTATCGGGGCTATAAAAACACTATGGGTTAAAGGAGAGAGATTAGTAATGACATGCAGTGTCGCTTGGGTTATTATTATCGCAATAGTTATCCCAAACACCAGGATCATTGATAAAATCTGTTGCTGAACAGCCGGGTTGTCCCACATCAATAATAGCTTTGGTTGCTTTATCAATGCAGAATAAATTCCACCATAGATTTACTTGTCCAGAACCAGCAACATAAGTTCTAACTAGTCCAGTATTTTTGTAAACCCTTACTACCGCTTGGGCATCTTTAATCGTTTTTGTAGAATAATATCTCTGAGACTGAGACCAGTTGAACACACCATAACCATATCGATTTGCATAAGGTCCAGTAAATGTCCACATCGTATTTTTTACTGTAATGGTTTCTGGACCATATCCTGTTACAACATCATAGTCTAAACTACCATCACCGAGGGTTAATCCAGAGAAACTGCTGTCCCATTGAGATGTTACCTTTCTCCATTTCCAATATACTTGGCAGGTATGTTTTTTGGTTAATGTACCTTTTATTAAGCAGTTTTTATCACCAAATTCGAAATGAGAATCTAAGTCTCTTGGGTCATTGGTATTCCATTGTAGAACTATACGCATTTCTGTTGGACCTAATTGTGGAGAGATCAATACATCTTGGCTTGCTGGTGTATTTGTTCCTGCAGAAATCACTGTCTTATAAGTTGTTATGTAAGGTTCTGTAATATTATTAGCTGTTCCTGTTCCCGATACCTCTAATGTGTAATTTCCTGCTGGTACATTGGTAATTACATAATTACCATAACTATCTGTTGTAACCGCTGGTATGGTTTGATTGTTTGCATCTAATGCATAAGGTCCAGAAGTAATGTTTATGCCAGGACGAAGTCTTACGGTTAAACCACTTACTGGCTTGTTATTAAATGCATTTCTTACAACACCGCGAATGTTTGCTGGTCCTTGGGAATCTGGTATAGCTGTAATAATATCGAACACTGCTTTTCCATTAGCAGGTATATTCACTATACCTTCCACAGATTTATATCCTGCTGCGGTAAATTTAACCTTCCATTGTCCAGCATTTACGCTAAAAATATTGTATTGAGATGTTCCAGACCAAACTGCAGGTCCACTTGTTAACGACGCTGGATTTACACCAGTAGTTGGTCTTACACCAGATACTGGGTTTACTAATTCAATTGCATACGTTCCAGTAAATGGGAATCCACCAGCCAACAATACACGTCCTTCGAGATCGCCACGACCTGTATTAGGCACAATTGTTGTGCTAACAGTTGCATTACCATTCCATGGAACGGTTACATCTATAACCTGATCTTCATAACCTGTTTTAGATATAATGAGCACATAATCACCGGGATCAATATTGATAAACTCATAATATCCATTTGTATCGGTTGTTTTATCTGCAACAAGTTCATGAGCAGAAGTACTTAATCGTGTTAATGTAGAGATTATATCGTAATCTTTGTATACATTGACTAAATTACCACTCACACGTTTTCTTAATTTAACTGTTGCACCTTGCGCTGCTATCGTAGTGAATGCATCTGTAACGTTTCCACTCAATTTTCTTCGAGGTTTGTGTGCTAAGACCGATGTTACATTTAACACAGCAGAGGGATCTAATGTACTAACCGCAACGGAATTATTATCAGCTTGATATAATCCTGTCGAAATGTGATCTAATGGATCTACAATAAACACACTATATGCACCTTGTTTTAAGAAATAGTAATCCACACCGCTTACCGTAATTTTTTGTATCGTTGCTGAAGGATCTGTTCCAACAATGGAAGAACTTGCTAATGTTGGTGCAGAAGCAAAATTTTGTATTGCATAACCAACCTTTTGCTCTTCGGTTAATCCATTGGGAAGTTGAACCGCTTTTACATTACCATTAAAATCATAATTTCCTGTTGCATCTGTAGTAGTTACCAATGCATAATTGTTCGTTCCGTCATTAATGGTTACCAATACAACAAACAATCCTGGTAAAGGATGTCTAGATGTATATCCTGTTGCCATTGGATACGCATTTTTCTGACCATTTACTAATGTATCAAGAGTAACAGCTACCCCTTTAATACGAGAACGTTTTGTTGTTGAATTTAAAGATATATATCTTTCTTCGCTTTGTCCGTTTAAGATAATTATATCTTGGGCAGAATTTTCGTAGCCAGGTGCAGATACATAATAAGCCCATTTTCCAGCAACGGCTGTTAAAACCAACTTGTTGATAGAAGGATTATAATCGTATTCTTTAATTGCCCATGTTTGGTAATTACAATTAGGAGCACAAGTACAACTCAATGTGCCTGCTGCCGTTCCATCCCACGTAGGACATGCTTGCAAAATCCAAGATCGTATTAAATTGCCTAACTTAGGATCGCTGAGCAAATAAGCCAAATTTTTAGGTGGTTGAGTTTGATGCGGTCTAAAATTAATCCTTGCTCCTGGTATTGGTGCAATAGCTCCTGAAGAAATCATTCCTGTAACCTGAGATGGATTTGCCACCATTACAATAGGTTGTGAAGTAAGATCGATGGTTCTAGTTCCTCCCGCAGCATGAGCAACAAAGGTAAAAGTTTGATTTCGAGCATTAAAACCATCTCTAGAAACTTGTAAATAGTAGATTCCATTCGACAAAGTTTGAGAAAATACTACAACACCACTTGCATTGGGAGTAGCTGTTGCTACTTGATTACCATTTTCGTCGAACAATTTTACTGTAAATTGTGATAAGTCGTCCCCCTCAATTGCCCCATTCACAACAACAGCTTGAATTTGTGCACTACTGGAAGTTGGTGCTTGCCATACAACATTTAATTGTCCAGCAGATACTTCTGTCGGAATTGTTTGATTATTTCCACTAAATACAAAATGCACCATTGCTTGAGCGTTGTTAAAATTTTGTCCAGAAATCGTTAAACTACCACCGTTTGCTACCACGTAATAATTACCATTTTGTAAGTTTCCAAGTGCTGGATTATCGCTACTATCAAAACTAAAACTACCGTCACTTCCTGTTGTTTCGCATGCAATTTGATTGTTGTTAGAATCGTATAAGCAAACTTGAATTCCTGCTAAACCACCAGGAGGAATATTTACACCATCTTGATTAAATCCTGGATTGGTAACAACACCAGAGATAATTGCTGGTCCAGATGTATAATAAACCCTTTTCGCTATAAGACTTAATCCGCTAATTTGATTTGGGTTTTGTGTAGGATTGTATACAAAGCTAAAATCTGTATATGCATACGCCAAACCATATCCATCATTGATTAGAATTCGATAATTGTTGTTTAATAAATCTGCCAAATCGAAAAGGAAAGCTCCACTTACTTCTGGTGTTACCTCTGCTTTTTGAGATGCATCTGGTGCAATCAACTTTATCTTGATGTTATTTATATCACCAGAGGTTAATCCAGCATCTGTTAAAGAAACAATATCGCCATTGGGCATTTCTACACTTAATATACCCGAAATTTGCACTGGTCCATGATTTGGTACCTCTTGTTGACTACTACCACCAGGATTTCCCGTAATATCCCCCGGTAAAGGAACACCATTCGAATCTTTTATCGCATCTGGTGGAAAAAACATAAACCCCTTTTTATCCTTGCCACAGGCACTAATAAAGATTAGTACCCCCATAAATATCGCATACCACGTTTTTTTATTCATTTTCTTATACCCCCCTTTAAAAAAAGGTTGTCTTATACAAAATTCTAAATAAATGCAATTCATAGTCAAGTTGGATAATTTTTAAAAAATAAAAAAAATTTATAAATTGTACAATTTGGGACAATTTTAAAACAATTTTGTTCCTTTATGGACAATATATACTTATGGGGGGTATATATGGAATATATACAAAAACACCAAAATTCTAAAAACGAAAATACCTTCAAAAATATTTTTCATGAATCAAGAATCAAAAAAGATATATCTATTAATAAAATCGCACAAGATACTGGTATAGACAGAAAAATCATTAACAACATAGATAAAGGAAATTTTGATCATGTAAAACTATTACATATCATCCAAGTAAGTAAATACTTAGGAGTAAATATTTTTCAGTTTATTCGCGATTATTATAAAATCGATGATATGGAATTTTATTCCGAAGAAATCGGTGACCTTGTAGACAGAATGGTATGGTTGCAGATGGATTTAATCTATTCGGAATTAAAAGAATTAGCAAAACTTACCAAAATGCGTGTAGATGATTTTAACATTCAGCAGATACTATCACAAAGAAAAAATCTTACGAAGTTGATTGTTTTGAATATGCGTTTAAAAAAAGGAGAAATTACTGCATCGGAAGCATTATCTCATTTTCCTATATTAAAACATGGATATTTGCGCAGAAAAAACTTAGATGAAGAATAATCAGTAAATTTTATTTTTCTTCTGCTATAAGATTTAAGGCAAGTATTAAAGGTAAAATTCCAAGAAAAGAAGCACTAAAAAAATTCCACCAGATGGGAGGATCTCTCATCAATTCGCGTTGTGCTTCTGCAATCATGATTCCCCAAGAAGAAGAACCTGGTTCAATACCAATGCCAATAAAGGTTAAAACTGTTTCTGCAAGTATCACCTGAGATGCTGATAGAGCAAAAGTAATACGAATAATCGATGTAGTATTAGGTAATATTTCTTCTATAAGGATGCGAAAAGTGGATTTACCCGAAACCTTAGCAGAACGTATAAAAGCTAATTCGCGAATTTTTAAGGTTTCTCCCCGTATCAATCGAGCTAATTCTACCCAAGAGGTTAATCCAATGGCAAGAATAATCCAAAACATGCCTCTTCCAAAAATCATCAAAAATGTTATTACAAAAAGTAGCCAAGGAATCGATGCAACTGTTGTATAAAACCATTGAATTATATCATCTATTAAACCACCAAAATATCCTGCAATTAATCCTAAAAGAATTCCAATGGGAAAAGCAATTAAATTTACCCCAAACGCTAAAAGCAAAGCAGTTTTAGACCCTTTTAGAGTAAGTAGTAGTACATCATTTCCATTAATATCTGTACCTAACAAATGAAAGCCTTTTGGACTTTCGAAATACGGATTAGGTTTTTTATAAATTCCAAGTGGTTCTGTATATGTCCTTTCTTTTTGGATATTAAAGCCATGAATAAAAATTCCATCGAGTAAAGATCTTCTTGCACCTAAACTATCCTGATAAGTGATTAAATCCAAAATTCCAATAGTAAAATATATTAATATAATAATATAACTAATCTTTTTTATTTTTTTTCCATACATAGTTTATTCCAATCTTATTCGAGGATCAACAAATGCGTAAGAAATATCAGTTAAAATATTTCCCAACATATAAAGCAAAGCACCTAAGTAAACAAGAGCTTTAATTACAGGAAAATCCTGAGAAATCACAGCCATATACATCATATCTCCCATACCTGGTATACCAAAAAATTGTTCTAAAAGCAAAGAACCCGTAATAAGAAAAGGAAGACTCATAACCACAGTTGTTAGAATTGGTATCGATGCATTACGCAAAATGTGATAAATCAAAATATACCATGGAGTTGCACCTCTTAATCGAGCTGCGACAACATATAAGGCATGTTTTTGATCATGCAAAACTGTTCTATAAAAACGTATTTGTCCACCAATCCCTCCAACAACTGCAACAATAATTGCTGGTGCTGGATTCCCAAATATTGGTACAATACGAATCAGTTCACCAAATACCCAACCTGCTAAAAGTAAATAGACAGGCAATGCTATACTCATCGTAAATACAGCAAAAAAGGTGATAAATCTATCAATCCAAAGTTTACTTAATATTGTAAAAAGCGATAAAAATAGACTTATAAACAAAGACATGATAAAAGCTGGCAACATAATGCTTAAAGAAGGAAGTGCTCTCTCTTTCATTTGTTGTAATATATCGCGATTATTTTTATCATTTCCTAAATTTAACGTTATAAGTTCGTATAAACCCAAAAAATAACGCGAATAAAAAATACTTTTTTCTGCAAATTCAGGATGAACTCGACCATCTGGTCGAACTTCTTTGGCATGATAGGGTAAATTCAAAAACAAAGGAAGATGATATTGATTTGCTCGTACCCAATCCTGTAACACTGGCAATGGTGCTTGTGGTAAGTTCACTTTCGCAATTGCAATAGGATCCCTTAAATGGAACAACAAAAACGTAATTGTATACACCCCTAATGCAATCGGTATCGTATACAAAATCCTTCTTAGAATATACTTCCACATTACAAAAAACCAATTTAAATATAGATATTAAATATCAAACGATTTTTTTTTATATATGGTAATCCAAAAAATGATTGAAGATTTTGACATAAAAATTAATATATTCAAAAAAAAGAGTGTTAATATGAATTACGATTTTGACTTTATAGTCATTGGGTCTGGCTTTGGGGGAAGTGTTTCCGCTATGAGACTTTCGCAAAAAGGTTATAAAGTAGCAGTAATAGAAGCGGGGAAAAGATGGCACTATAAAGATTTTCCCAAAACGAACTGGAATTTTCGCAAATATTTTTGGTTTCCGAAACTTTCCTGTTATGGTATACAAAGAATCAATCTATTAAAACATGTTTTAATATTGTCTGGTGCTGGGGTCGGAGGTGGAAGTTTAGTTTACGCGAACACATTGTATGTTCCTCTAAAAAAGTTTTTTGAACACCCCAAGGTTCAAAAGTTAGGAGGAGCGGAAGCACTAATGCCTTATTACGAAATTGCTAAAAAGATGCTTGGGGTTGCAACAGTACCTAAAACATTTAGCGGGGATGAATATCTTAAAAAAACCGCAGAAATCATGGGATTTGGAGAAACGTTTCGATCAACACCTAATGGTGTATTTTTTGGCGAACCAAATAAAGAATACGAAGATCCCTATTTCGATGGAGAAGGTCCAAGTAGAGTTGGTTGCAATTATTGTGGTAATTGTATGGTGGGCTGTAGGTTCAATGCGAAAAATACCCTCGATAAGAATTATCTATACTTTGCAGAGAAATTAGGTGCTCAAATCATTCCCGAAACACAAGTAGTAAAAATTGTTCCGTTAAGTCAAGATGGATCCGAAGGATACGAAGTTCATACACGTTCTACGACAGGCTTTTTGGGAATGCCAAGAAAGGTTTTTCGAACAAAAGGCATAGTACTTTCTGCTGGGGTATTAGGAACAATGAAGTTGCTCTTTAAAATGAAGCAAAAAAACATCATGCCGAATATTTCCGATAGATTAGGTCATTTTGTTCGTACGAATTCAGAATCCATTATTGGTGTCACCTCAAAAAGAAAAGATGTGAATTTTTCGCAAGGGGTTGCAATCGCGTCGAGTGTGTTTCCAGAAGAAGAAACCCATATAGAAGCTGTACGCTATGGGAAAGGTTCAGATGCTATGAATAGTTTAGCTGCACCAACTTTAATCGATGGCGGTGGGAACATTCCTCGACAAATCAAATTTCTTTTTTCGATTTTTGCTCATCCTATCCAAACTTTAAGACTGATTTTTCCGTTTGGTTTTGCACATCGATCTATCATTCTCTTAGTAATGCAAACGTTGGATAATTATATAAAAATAAAACATAAAAGAACTTTATATTTTCCCTTTAAAAAGATTCTAACGTCAGAATTAGATCAAGGTGGTAAGCCACCTAGCTATATCCCTATTGCAAATGAATTCGCGCGAAATTTAGCAAAACTGATCGATGGTGTACCCAGAAGTTCTATTAACGAAGTTGTCCTCGATATACCAATGACAGCGCATATATTAGGTGGTGCATGCATAGGAGAAACCCCAGAGGATGGTGTAATTGATTTACAAAATCGTCTTTTTGGATACAAAAACTTTTATGTATGCGACGGTTCGATGATTCCGGCCAATTTAGGTGTTAATCCGAGTTTAAGCATCACAGCTTTTACAGAACGAGCTATGTCCTTTATACCACCTAAGGAAGGTAGTAAAATGCATATCTTTAAGTTCGAGAAAAAATGGCAGATTGAACCATTCTTAAATCAAAATCAATTAAGCATTAGCAAATCGTAAATGAACCTACGGTCGATGAATTCGACCGTATTTTTTTTACAGTAAAACTAATCGTGCAAAACTATTTAGGTTCAATTTTTCGCTACTTGCATTCTGGAAATAGCTGGTTCTTCTATCTTTTGATTGCGACCTTTAAACTCATCCATGGTATGATTCACACCAAGTAAATCGATAAAGAAATCGAAGAATCCAACAGGAAATAAACGAAGTATGGGTAAAAAATAGACAATCCAAGGCATATAGAGTCGTTTTTTGTCTTTTTCTATTGCTCGGATAATTTTTTTTACAACTTTATGTTGATCCAATATGGGCAATATCCATGGCCATCTTGTTTTTACGCCATCAAACATGCCTGTATTGATATAATAAGGACATACAACTAAGTTTTTTACTGGCCATTGGTTTCGACGTATTTCCATTCTTAGTGATTCATCAAAACCAAATGCAGCAAATTTAGATGCTCCATAATCTGATTGTTTGTAAACACCGATCATCCCTGCCGCGGAAACAATGTTTACGATAAAGCCATTTCTATTTTCTATCATTTTTGGCAAAAAAACGCGAACTGTCCAAAAATGTGCTAATGCATTCACTTGGAATGTTTTAATAATTTGTTCGTCGCTAATTTCTAAAAAAGACTTACCAGAAACAATACCTGCATTGTTTACAAGTATATCGATAGTACCAATTTCTTCTAATACGTTTTTTGCCAAATCATACACCATTTCTTTATTGGACAAATCACAAAATTGTACAATCAAATTCGTAGAGTTAGGATGATCCAAGAGCCATTCTTTTTTCATTTTATTTAAGTTGTCTTGATTTACATCCCAAACAACAATATTTTTTGCGCCTTTTTTCGCCATTTCTATTGCCATCAACTTTCCAATTCCACTTGCTCCCCCTGTAATCAAAACATTTTGATTTTTAATATTCATATCCGTCCCCCAAATTTGAATCAGTATTCAATCATATTATTTTTGAATAAAAATTTGTCAATAAAAATACAAATAAACGACGATGTTGTTAGTTTTTTTATAAAAGTTTTTTTAAATGAGAAATGTTTTATATCAATTTTGTGAATATTTTAAACCAACACCTAAAAATCTATATGCCTGCACCATCGATAAAATCTTCCCATTGATAGATTTTGATTTTAGAGTCTTGACCTTCTTCGAATTGTTCTTTGATTCTGTATTGACTTAACGGTAAAGATTCTGGTGGATGAACTTTTCGATTACCGCGTTTAACAATCATCCCCGGAGCGCCTACTACTGTGCAATTAGGAGGAACATCTCGATTTACAATTACTGTTTCTGCTCCAATTTTAACGTTATCGCCAACAAGTATGGGTCCAAGTAGTGTACTATGAGTTCCAATAAATACATTATCACCAATTGTAGGATGTCTTTTTTTCTTGTGTTTACCCGTTCCACCCAATGTAACACCATGAAACATCACACAATTTTTGCCAATTTCTGCTGTTTCTCCGATCACAACACCCATACCATGATCGCAAAAAAAACCAGGACCTATTTTTGCTCCCGGATGGATTTCTAAACCTGTTAAAAAACGCGATAACTGAGAAAAAAAACGTGCTAAAAAGTAGAGTTTAATTTTATACAGAGGATGACAAATTAAACGATGAAATAACATTGCATGAAAGCTAGGATATAGAATAATTTCTGGTAATCGTGCAGCGGGATCATTTCTTAATATAGCTTTAACATCTTCGTAAAGGTACAAAAAAACGTTCAAAAAACGAAAAAAGGGATTTTTAATCATATCTTTAATTAAATTATTTTTAATCTCTTACCAATAAATTTTTTGATGCAAACATAATTAAATATATTGCAAAAATCATACTATATAAACTTACTATCAAAAAATAATAACTAAACTTCCAAACAAAAACAAACAGAATAAATAATAATGCTACACCTAAAAGTAACATTGCCTGAATAAAAGCAAGATCCCGATGATAATTTGGGTTGTTTATCATATACTCAAACGTCAAATAAACATAAACCAAAAACATGCCAATCATTCTTATTAAAAAATGATCTAATGGATTGATGGTTAATTCTTTAAAAAATCGAAGAAAAAACTCTGGATAAAACAAAAAAATCAATCCGACTATTAGAAGGGGGATTGCACCTAATCTTATATGAAAACGAAATTTACTAAGCCATATTCGCTTTGTCATAATTGCCTCACGTATTATTCATAAATTCTTTGTATAATAAACTCGGTTGTATTCCCGAATTCTTTTGGTATTTTCCGTTTTTGTATTCTTCGTATTCTCCTTCGATGGTATGGTAGAATATCTGGCAAACAGGAACATAAGGATAAATCCTTACAGGTTGTATGGCAAAAATTTCCAATGTCCAATATCCACAAAAACCAATATCTCCAAATCCTGCTGTCACATGAATAAATATTCCTAACCTACCAATAGAAGATCGTCCTTCTAGCATAGGAACCAAGTTATATGTCTCTGTATATTCCATCGTTCTACCCAAGTAAAGTCGATTGGGTTCTAATATTAATCCTTCTTCTGGTATGAGAATTTTTTCTGTTTCGTTGAGAATCTTCATATCCAATGGGGAATTTTTATAAACCAATAATTCATTATGAAGTCTTAAGTTATAAGAATTAGGGTTTAAGTACTTTTCTTCGAAAGGTTCTATAACAATATCTTTACCTAATCGTTTTTTTATTTCTAAACCAGATAGAATCACAAACTCAACTTTAAAACCAATCATATAAAATCAATAAAAAAATGAATTGCAAAAAAAATTATGTCGATATAATGTAGTAATATGGCAATGAATCGATTAGTGATAAAACCACAGAAAGCAATTAAGCCCAAAGAAAAAATTTCGATCGATATTCCCGATAAATATAAAAAATTCCAAGGCATCGAAGAAACAGCAGAGTATGCAATTGATGCAGAAGGTCAAATCATTGAACAATATCATGGTCCAACCATAGAAGAAATCGAAGAAGAGCTCGAACGATACAAAAGAGAAACCGAAGAACAAATTCAAAAACAACTCGAAGAAGCACAAAAGAGAGCAAGAGAAATCGAAGAACAAGGAAGGAATTTAGCCTTTCAGTTAACACAAGAAGCCAGCGAAAAAGCAAAAAAAGAAATAGAAAAAGCTCGGTTGGAAGCAGAACAATTAATTCAACGAGCAAAAACCGAAGTAGAAAGAATGGTAAAAGAAGCAGAAATGAGGGTTGCAGAAATCGAACACGAAGCATACCAAAAAGGATACGAAGCTGGTAGAGAAGTAGGTTTTAAAAAAGGTCAAGCAGAAGTTCGCAGACTTGTAGATCGATTAGGTGTTATTATTGGACAAGCAATTGATATCCGCGAAGAGATCATTGCTGCATCGGAAAAACAAATGGTAGAAATGATCTTAATGATTGCACGAAAAGTAATCAAAGACGAAGTTGCAGAAAGAAAAGAAGTAGTTTTAAATAACATCCGAGAAGCATTAAAAAGAATCAAAGATAGAGACAGGGTTAACATTAGAGTCAATTTTGCAGATTTGGAATTAACAACAGCACATAAGGATGAGCTAATCAAAATGATGGAATCCCTCCGAAAAGTGAATATTTACGAAGACTCTCGCGTGGACCGCGGTGGTTGCATTATCGAAACAGATGTTGGTGCAATCGATGCAAGAATTTCTACACAGCTAAAAGAAATCGAAGATGCAATTCGCAATGCAGAACCTTTAAAATAATTTTAAATTGATTGACTTGCTATATATGTTAGATTAAATAGATTAATCTTATGACAAATTCCGGAAGTCTAACAAACTGGGAACCCCCCAAACATTTACCATTTATATCTTGGCATTCGGTGGATATTGGATCAATAGATGGATTCTGGTGTGTTATCGAAATTCCCAAAGGCTCCAAATATAAATATGAATTGGACAAAAAAAGTGGACTAATTAAGGTAGATAGAGTATTACACTCTGCTGTTCACTATCCCGCAAATTATGGTTTTATTCCAAGAACCTTTTGTGATGATAACGATCCTTTGGACATCCTAGTCTATGGACAAGAAGCGGTGTTTCCGGGTATATTGATGAAGGCTAAACCCATTGGTGTTATGACCATGATCGATGATTTAGAAGAAGATGATAAAATCATTGCTGTTCATGCAGATGATCCAGAATACAATCATTACAATGACATATCAGAATTACCACCACACAAAATAAAAGAATTAGAACGCTTTTTTCTCGACTACAAAAAATTAGAAAAAAAAGAACGAATTGTAAAAATAGAAAGATTTTCTGGTCGAACCGAAGCAGAAAAAATTCTTCTAAAATCCATCGAACTCTATAAAAAAACATTTTTATAATTCTGTATAAATGGGTTGTCGTTGATTTTATTATGATTTAATTTTTTACTAAGATGAATTTTTATATCGAGGAGAATTTCAATGAAAAGAATTTTACAAGTTATACTTTCTATAACAGGGATTACACTACCTTTATTTGCAATAGATGTGGGACAGCCAGCTTTTAACTTTAAACTTAACGACGATTCCAATAAAACAATTCAGCTTTCTGATTACAAAGGAAAATGGGTAGTTCTTTATTTTTTCCCCAAAGCAGATACACCTGGTTGTACTACCCAAGGAAAAGAATATACAAAAATGTACGATAAATTTACATCTTCGAATGCAGTTGTTTTTGGAATCAGCACCGATGATGTAGAAGCGTTAAAAAAATTCAAAGAAAAATATGGATTTAAGCATACACTATTGTCTGATCCCAAAGGAGAAGTTGCGAAATCTTATAATGTTAGAGTGATGTTTGGCTTATGTTCCAGAGATACAATACTCATCAATCCAGATTCCAAAGTAGAAAAAATCTATCGAGGAGTTGATCCAGGAGCAGATCCCTACAAAGTATTAGATTATATTACTTCGAAAAAAATGTAATTTATGTAATTCTAAGACAAACTTCATCGCAGCCATTAAGGCTCCGGATATTTTTAATTTAAATCAATCTGAAATCGTTTCGAAAAGTAAAAATTCATTTTTTTTATAAAATAAATTGACAAGTATCGTAAAGTATTAAAACAGAATTTATGAATTTAATGAAAGAAATTTTTTTGTTTTTGTTATTTTTATTTTCGATCCAATTATCTGCACAAAATCAAACAAAAATCCCCGAGCTAAAACGACCCGTCATGGATTTGGTGGGAATCCTTAAACCAGAGGAAGTCTCTATCATCGAAAATAAAATCCTCAACCTACAAAAAGAAAAGGGCTGTCAAATCGCTGTCCTTATCATCCCATCTACTGGCGACTTACCCATCGAAGATTATTCCATCCGTGTCGCAGGAAAATGGAAACTCGGTAGAAAAGGTGTCGACGATGGTGTCTTATTCCTTATTGCTTACAACGACAGAAAAATGCGCATCGAAGTCGGTTATGGTTTAGAAGGTGCTATCCCCGATGCAAAAGCGAAACAAATCTTAGATGATTTCGTCCGACCTCACTTTAAAAACAAAAACTTCTATAAAGGCATCGACACAGGTGTCGATCTTCTCATTAAACTAATCAAAAATGAACCATTGCCAGAGCCAGCAAAAAAAAACGATAAATCAAATTTATTAGACAAAAGCTTAGACATAATAACGAGTTTGATTGCTTATTTAATCATATGTTCTTTTCCATTATTGGTGCACTTGGGAATTCTTGCCACTTCTTATGAGCACTCAAAAATATATGGTACTATTATGACAATTCTATATATAATAACTCCCATCATTTTATTTTATTATTTTATACCATTTTCTCTTTTGTCTGCGATTATAACAACCTACGCAGCTCTTATACCCTTTGGAATTATCGATTATATGATCAATCCTCCACCTAAAAAGAAAGTAGAACCCAACGAAAACTCAAAACTTTCCAATTCTTCTAAAAGTTCGACAACTTCTAGAACATCAGGATGGTTATCTAGCAGTAATTGGTCATCGAGTAGTTTTGGTGGTTTTTCTGGTGGAGGTGGCTCTTTTGGTGGCGGAGGTTCATCCAGTAGTTGGTGAAGGTTTATTTCTTGTATATTCTTTAATTGCTTGTTCTAATGTATTCCAAGAAAGGGTTGCACACTTAACTCTAATAGGAAATTTTTTTACCCCTTTTAATGCTTCTAAATCTTCGTAAGGACTTGGCATAGAAACCTCTTCTTTACTCATAATCATGCTTTTAAATAGATCAATTAATGACTTTGCTTGTTCTAACGATTGATTTTCTATGAATGATGACATCATTTCTGTCGAAGCCATACAAATACTGCAACCTTGTCCTGTATATTTCGCTTGAATAATTTTGTCGTCTTTTACCAGTAAATGCAATTGTACTTCGTCGCCACAACTACGGTTTACTCCTTCCTCGTGGATGTTTGCTTCTGGTAATTCTCCATAATGCTTAGGATTCTGAGAATATTCAATAATGATTTCTTTATAAAGATCTTCGTTTAAAGACATAGAATTCTCTTACTTTTGGACTGTTATGTATCGTTTTTCTTTTAATTTAAATATTTCAATAACTTTTTCTATACCTTTGATTAATGCATCTACATCTTCGATTCCGTTGTAAAGATAAAAACTTGCACGTGCAGTTCCGGGTATACCGATCTTTTTCATCAACGGTTCGCAGCAGTGATGACCTGCGCGAATTGCTATTCCTTCTTGATCTAGAATGGTTCCAATATCGTGGGGATGAACACCTTCGACTAGAAAACTAATCACTCCTCCTCTCTTCGAAAAATCTTCTGTCCCAAACAACCTTACAAAAGGAATTTCTTTAAGTTTAGGAATTGCATATTGCAGTATTTCCACTTCGTGCTGATGGATATTTTCTATTCCAATACTTTTTAAATAATCTAATGCAACAGCATAAGCAACAACACCAGCTATATTAGGTGTTCCAGCTTCGAATTTATTCGGAAGTGGTGCAGGCTTATATCCATCTTTCCATACTGTAAGAATCATATCGCCACCACCCATAAAAGGATCCATCATTTCTAACAACTCTCTTTTTCCATATAAAACACCTACTCCTGTTGGACCAAGCATTTTATGAGCAGACATTGCATAAAAATCACAATCAATTTCTTGAACATCCACAGGAAGATGACAAGCTCCTTGTGCACCATCAACAACAAAAATAGCATTTACTTGTTTCGCATAGTAAGAAATCTTTTTTAAATCATGAATTGTTCCAATAGCATTGGACATATGTGCAACAGAAATGATCTTTGTTCTTTCTGTTAAAACATCAGGAATTTTTTCGTAATCATATTGATAATCTTCGGTTAGAGGAATATGCTTAATCTTAACTCCTTTTTTTTGGGCTACAATCATCCATGGAACCAAGTTGGAATGATGTTCCATTTCCGAAACCAATATCTCGTCTCCTTCTTTTAGAAACTTTATCGCATAAGAATATGCAATAAGATTGATACTTTCTGTTGTATTTCGCGTAAAAATGATTTCTTCTGGTTCTCTCGCATTAATAAATTCTTTTACTTTTGTTCGCGTTAATTCATAAAGGTCTGTTGCTTCGTAGCTTAATCTGTATGCTCCTCTATGAATGTTGGCATTTCGACATCGATAAAAATCCGAAGATGCATCGATCACTTTCTGTGGTTTTTGCGAACTTGCCGCGGAATCTAAAAAGACAAGGGGTTTACCATTCATCTGGGTTTGCAAAATGGGAAAGTCTAATTTAATTTTTTTATAATCTAACATAGGATTTTCCTTAATCGATATTTATATAAACATCATTGCCTTGAATTTCGACTTCGTAAACTTCTAATGCTTCTGTTGCAGGAAGTTTTGTTGCTCTACCTGTTTCTAAATTAAACCTACCACCATGCCTTGGACAAATAATCTCTTTCGTAGATAGTTCAATTCTGGCCTGATCAAATGGTGCTCCATCGTGCGTACATTCATCCTGAAATGCAATAACTCTATCGTGGATTTTTGTAATTCCTATCGGTCCATAAGGAGTAATCTTACTGATTACCTGCCCTTCTTGAATCTCGTTTACGTTGCACAACTTAATTTTTGGCATAGAATCTCCTACAATTTATTCGACAAATTTTCTATGTAAGCTTCTTTTTCTTCTTCTGATAGATGAGTTTCTTGGATTAAGTCGTAAATAAATCCCATCATTAAAAGTCTTTTTGCTTCTTTTTCTGTTAAACCTCTTGTTTGTAGGTAAAAAATTGCTTCTTCGTCTAAATCGCCTGCTGTCGCACCATGTTCACAACTTACATCTTCGGATCGTACAATCAGCCATGGCATAGATTCTGCTTTTGCTTTTTTGCTTAAAATCAAGTTATGGTTTAGCTGATGACTATTTACTCCTTTGATCTTATGGGGGGTTTCTAACTTTCCAATAAATACAGAATGTGCTCTATCTTTAACAATCGTTTTATAGAGTAAAGAACTCGTTTCGTAATTATTCCTATGCTGGACATCCATCTCCATGTTATGGAAGTGTCCTTTTTCGCCAAAGAAAAATCCAATACCGCGAAATTCAATATTTTCTTCGAGTAGTCGAGCTTGCAAAAAACCTTTTCCTGTGATTCCACCTGTATGGAAAATTGCTGTGTGTACGTATGAATCTTTATGCTGAATTACTCGAATTTTATGGAAATGAAATTCATAATCGGTATGATTTCTTACAGAAACAAATTTTACTCTACTATTTTTTTCTGCTAATATATAGACGGTACTATTCCATAATGCTTGTTCTTCGATTCCCTCAATTTGTTGGAGTATTTCGACTTCGCTTCCTTCTTTTGCGATTATTACAACAAAAGGAAAGAATCCATCGCCAGAAATCGCTTTATGGGTGATTTTGATTTGCTCTTTTGTATTCGATGGCACTTGGATTAAATGGATGTTTTGCAGTAAGGCAACATTCAACAAGGTAAAATAATCTACCTCGAAGTGATAGCTTTCTGCTTTCGAAGAATCAATGTTTAGCATTAAAAATTTTTCTATTATAGAAGGGTCTGTTATTGTATATTGAGATGTTATATTGGTTTGTAATTCTGAATCCACCAATTTTAAACTATTGAATGGTATTAGATTAAGGTTGATTTTTCTCCACGATTCGTGATAGCTTGGTGGTAAAGAAATTTTATTGAATCTTTCTAATGCTTGTATTTGTAAATTTTTAAAAGGATGATTTGTGTTTTCTATATAGTTTAAAAATCGATCTTTTTGGATGATGGTTTGCATAAATTTTTCCTTGGTTATTTTACCGTAGAAAGAATTTGTTCATAGCCTTTTTGTTCTAGTTCTAATGCCAATTCTTTTCCACCACTAAACTGAATGTTGCCATTCATAAAGATATGGACTTTATCAACCTCAATATAATTCAACAATCTTTGATAATGGGTGATTAATATCATGGAGCGTTGAGGACTTTTCATCTCTTGGATATTTTCTGCAATGATTCTTAACGCATCTATATCTAAACCAGAATCGATTTCGTCTAAGATTGCAAATTTCGGTTGTATTAGCCGCATTTGGACAATTTCGTGTCTTTTTTTCTCCCCACCAGAAAAGCCATCGTTTACATATCGAGCCAAGAAATCTTTCTTCATTTGTAGTTTATCGAAAGCAGAGTTGACTTTTTCGCGAAGCTCTCGAATAGGGACATCACCATAAAAGCTTTTGATTACATTTCTTAAAAAGTTCATTGTTGTAACACCGGGTATTTGTGTTGGATACTGCAACGATAAGAACATACCTTTTCTTGCTCGCTCATCTGTTGTTAGGTTTAATATGCTTTCACCTTCGAATTTTATATCACCTTTGGTTACTTTATATTTAGGATGTCCTAATAATGTATAAGATAAGGTGCTTTTCCCAGAGCCATTAGGTCCCATTATCGCGTGAATTTCTCCATAAGGGATTTGTAGGTTGATCCCTTTTATAATTTCTTTTCCTTCTACTTCTACGTGTAAATCAATCAATTCCAGTATATAGTTCATTTTTTTTTCTCCAATTTGCAAGTTTGTCCTTTAATTTCGTTTTTGTTGAGTTGTGGAGTTGTTCTTTTGATGGCTTTTCCATCTTCTAGTATCATGCGAATTAAACGACTAATTTCCACAGAATATTCTACATTAAGATCTCGAACGACTGCATCGCAAAAACCTGTCACAATGAGCAATTTTGCTTCGTCTTCGTCGATTCCTCTTGTTTGTAGGTAGAACAAAATATCTTCGTCAATTTTCGATACCGTTGCTTCGTAATTCAACTTTGCCGAATCCACATGAACCTCATTATAAGGATAAGCATGAGATTCAGAACGATCATCTAACATCAATCCATCACACTTGATATGACTATAAGAATTTTCTGCGGTTTTTTCGAATTTTACAAGTCCACGATAGCTATTGATTCCACCATCGAGAGATACTCCTTTTGCAAGGATGTTGGAACGTGTATTTCTTCCAATATGGATAATGCGCGCTCCTGTATCTTGAATTTGGTTGCTTCCCGCAAAAGCAAGCGATAAAACATCTCCAGTAGAATTATCTCCATAAAGAATGATCCCTGGGTATTTGATAGTTTGAGCACCGACATTTACATCATTCCAGGTAATGTGAGCACCTTCGTAACATATACCCCGTTTTACTGTCCAGTTGTACATATTTTTCTTCCAGTTTTGGATGGTGGTATAATGAATGCGCGCATTTTTATGTGCAATCAACTCTACCACAGCAGTATGAAAGTTTGTTTCGAAATCTTGAATGGATGTACACCCTTCACTATAAATGAGTTCGCTACCTTCATCTGCAATAAGCAATGTGCGTTCATACTGGCCAGAAGAAGCCGCAGTAACTTTAAAATAAGCTTGAAGTGGCATTGGTGTCTTTACGCCCTTAGGAACATAAGCAAAAGAACCTCCACTAAAAACAGCACTATTCAACGCAGCAAATTTATTATCTTCTGGAGGAACAATTGTACCCAAATATTTTCTTACTAAGTCGGGATATTCTCTGATTGCAGTATCGATGTCGCAAAATATAATACCTAATTCTTCTAATTCTTTTTTTACGTTCGCATAGACTGTTTCGGAATCGTTCATTGCTTCGAGACCAGCCAAATATTTTCTTTCGTGTTCTGGAATTCCTAACCTTTCGAAACTTTCTAATACTTCTGGATCTACCTCTTCCCACGACTTCTTTTTCTTTCTGTTAGAACCTACATAATGGACATAAGAATTCAAATCGATGTTAAAATGAGGAATAAAACCCCAATTTGGCATAGGTTTCGACAAAAAGATTTCTAACGCTTTTAGTCGAAATTCTGTAACCCATCCTGGTTCATTTTTAATGTGGGAAATGGACTCTACTACTTTTTTATTTAATCCTTTGGGAAATTTATCTGGTTCATAATATTTAGGCTCTAATTTTTCTATTTCTAATATGGATGTCATAAAACCACCTTTTTATACTAAACATTTATGTTGTATAACTTTAAAATTATACTCATTTTAGAATTATTCTAAATTAAGTTTCTCAAATAAAAAATAAATCATTATGGTTCAATTGGCAAGTAATTTTTAGTTAAAAGGAATAATTTCAAAAAAATATTACAGAGTACATAATTCTAAATTTTTGCTTGAAAATTTTTCAAGTATGGTGTATAATGCTAGTATGAAAACAAAAATCATTTTATTGGTCTTGCTCACAATTCCATTTGCTTTTTGTAAACAAGGGTCTTCTTCCAAAGAATTGGGAGGAGGCATGGCTTCTGTAAAAGATAATGTTTCTGAAAAAAATGTCGTTCAGATTGCTTCAGAATCCAAAGATCATTCTACCTTAGTAAAAGCGGTTCAAGCTGCTGGATTAGTAGATGCATTAGCAAATCCCGGTCCTTTTACTGTTTTTGCACCTACGAATGCAGCATTTGATCAAGTACCCAAAAGTGATCTGGAAAATCTATTAAAACCAGAAAATAAAAATCAATTAACCACTGTATTATACCACCATGTTTTTGTTGGAAACCTTCGTAAAGATGATTTGATTCAACGATTTGGAAATCAAGAAATGATCATGTTTGATGGTACGCCCGAAAAAATCGAAGTAAAAGGCAATGATATTTTTATAGGTGGAGCAAAAGTCTTAGCAGTCGTACCCGCTTCTAACGGTGTTGTATATGTAATTGATAAGGTTCTCTTACCTAAGCAAAAAAAGTAATTTTCTAAGTAGTATGCCCCGCAAAAGGGGCATATTTTTATCCACCATAAAACCAACCCGTCGTAAGCATGTAGAGGGGTTCTTGTTCGTTGTGTAAACCTACGTCTACAACTTCTCCAATCACCACTGCATGATCCCCTTCATCATAAATATGTTTAACGGTACACTCGAAAAAGGCTGGACAATCTTTTAGAACTACCCCATCATTTTTTGTTGTATAGAATTCGTATTGATTCAATGTTTGATTTTCTCTTTTGGTAGGTCCAAAAAATGCTTGAGCAATATTTTTTTGGTCTTTTCCCAAGATATTGATGGTAAAACGTTTTGTTTCTAAGAGCAATCGATAAGAATTAGAATCTTTTTTGACTCCTACCATTACAAGAGGTGGTTTAAAAGAGCACTGAGATAGCCAATTAATGGTTCCAGCTGCAATTTCTTCTCCTTTTTTCGTTGTTAAAATATATAAACCATAAGAAATCATTCGTAGTACTTTCTTTTTGATTTGTTCGTCCATAATACCAAAATAAATCGATGGTTTTTATGTGACAATAACAAACAGATCAAAATTTAAACCACAAAAAGTGCAAATAATATTTTGATTCCTTTTCGTCTTCGTTAAGAAGGGATGCATATTTGGGATAAAAATAAAGAGGCATTTGTTCTTTTTTGCTATAAACAGTTTTAGAAAAACCCAACAATCCGCCTAAAAAGCTTATTTCGAATTGATAGGGATTATTTTTGTAATAAAAGCCAGCTAAAAAAAGGTTAAAATCATCGTACTGTTTGTTCCATCGCACACTGAATAACCTTAAAAACATAGAAAAATATTTATCTTGATTTTCGTATTTTGCATATTCAACAATGGAATAAAGAGGGCCCCAGTTTTTTTCAAAAAAATCATCGGGGAAAGGCCAGAGAGATAAAATCCGCCAACCATAAGCATTTTCTTCGTCCCAATAGTTCATTACTGGCCAAAACTTCCAACTTCTTGTTGTTACCTGATCCTGTGGATAATATCGATAGTAATGAGACCAAAAGGGCAAAAAGAATTGATAATTGGATTGAATTAATGCAGATTCGGTTTTTAGGTTTCCGAGTAAAATCAAGTAAAAGTTCATTTCGTTATAATAAGGCAGTTCATTATTTCCAAACACATAGTGAGCATAAAAAGGAAAAATCACCCAACGTCGAATGTAAGGTTTTTCGGATTTACTGTACTGAAATAATATCCACAACAATCGAAAATCAAAGGATTGAGCCTTTTGATCCCTTCCCCAAGAAACCAACGAAATGGGATATAAAATACTATAAGCATACATTGATCCAGATTCGGATCGTTTTTGAGAATACAACGGAAAAAACATAAAAAAATGTCTTGGATCTTTTTTATCTAAATCATCTGAACCCCACTGAAAAAAAGGCCACAAGAATGTTTTATGTTCGTATTTATCTTGATGAACTTTGCTAGAATAAAAAGGAAAAATTCTTAAATCCCTTCTTTTGTATCCATCTCCTCCCCAAAGAATCAATGGCCAAAGAATAGAATGAGCTTGATAATTTTTATACTTCCAAGATACATAGAGTGGGAACAATACAAAACGAATTTCTTCCCACGATAACTTATCTTTGACCGTACCATAGAATGGAAAAAAACTAAAAAACTGTTCTTTTTCGTTATTGCCATAGCCCCAATAAAAGAAGGGGGTTAACATAATCTCCCCTTCGGATTTTTCTGTTCTGTTATATTTATCATCACCGTTAAAAAGATACAAAAATGTCCAAGTTCTCCAATAGTTTGTGCCATGATAATAATACAAAGGATACAAAAAAGTGTTAAAATAATATGCCTTTTCGAAGTTGTAATATCGAGAAAAAAATGGATGAAGATGAATTTCTTTTTGTTCTACGGAAATACTACTATCGTATAAAAATAAAAATTCGTAATATTGGATTGGACCTTCTGTTTGGACTCTATTAGGAAGACGTGCATCAACGGAAAAAATCAAAGCAAAATAAAAGATAAAGGAAACTAAAAACCTAAACATAAAAGAATAACAGAGAGGAAGAATACCTCTCTTGGATAAATCTATAAGGATGAATCTCTATTGTGGAATTTTGATTTTTTGACCTACTTTAAGTTTACCCCAATCCACACCGGGATTTGCATCCTGAATTTCTTTAGCTGGTTTATTAAATTGGCCAGAAATTTTAGCAAGCGAATCTCCTCTTTGAATTACATATTCTTTAAATTGAGGTTCGGGTTTTTGTTCAGGCTGTTTAGGTTGAGGTTGTTCTTTTTCTTGTGTTGGCTGTAATTGTGTTTGGCTTGGTTGAGTAGATTCTATTTTTGTTGGTTCTTTTGATTGTTCTTCTTTTTTGCCAGGTTTTACTAACACAATAATTCCAATCACAATTAAAATAACTACTAATACAGCTATAAGAATTTTATTTTTACCTGAATCTTCTTCTTGTGTAGACGGAATCGTTTCTGTTTGTATTTCTTTAGTAGGTTCTTCTGCTAATTCCTTTTTTTGTTCTTCTAATTTGGATTCTACTTCTGAACTTATTATTTCCTCTTTTTTAATTGCTGATTTTTTACTTGTCTTCTTAGCTGTTTTTTTTGCAGCTTTATTATCATTTGTTTTTTTTGATGTTTTTTTTGTTGCCATATAAACAATATTTTTTTCTGTCTATAAAATTCAATCACTTTTCAATTTTTTAGAATTAAATTATAAATAAATTATTTAATTTTTTTAATAATTACGACATTATTTTTTTGATTATACAAAATGCATTAATATAGAGATATTATTTTTAGTTATTCTTTGATAGAAGTTAACATCAATTTTTTTTTGAAATAAACAATTAAAATGTTGCTACTCTTAAAATTTTGAATTATTTGGTCTATTATGAACAAAAAATTTGTCCTTTTAATTCTTTTTATATTAACTTTAATTCTTACTTTATTTTTTATCGATCCCAACAAACAAACACAAACCATCTTAATAGTCGATGCAGATACCGTAGTTGCGAATCAAGCTAATTTTTATCATAAAGAACTTCGAGTAAGAGGATTTGTAAAACCAGGAAGTATTGTTAGAATGGGTAATAAAGCAGAATTTATTGTAGTGCATAATAATAAAGAACTTCCTGTTTATTTTAACGGAAAAACACAAATCCCCGATACCTTCGGCGATGCTGCACCAGTCCGAATTGATGGTACTTTAAACCCCAATGGTACATTTACTGCAACAAAAATCGAAGCAAAATGTGCATCCAAATACGAAGCTCCAAACATGAAAATAAATCATGATCAGCTACAATACAGAGACTATAATAAATTATAAAAAGGATACTCTATGCTAACATGGAACGAATTAGGTGTAATCACATTATTAGTATCAAGTATAATAGTGATATTTTCTTTAATTATTGGACTGGCTGGCATTTCGATTAAATTAAAATTTCAGTTAATTCGTATATTACTTTTAGAACTTCTAGTAGACAAAAAAAAGGTTTTTAAATTTTATAAAATGATTGTAGGATTTTGGGAATTCTTATCGTTAAAGCTTTTGTCTTTTCTTAAAATCAACAAAAACATTGCATTAAGATTATCCCAACAAGCGATTTTTGTAAATTTTTTCTTGGCTGCAATTGCATTGTTGATCTTACTAATTCAACTTTATACAAATGATTTGACGAGCAAATATGTGGTTAATCATTCTTCGGATAGCTTATCTATCTTCTATCGTTTAACTGCTGCTTGGGCTGGTTCTAGTGGTTCGCTACTCTTCTGGTATTTTTTATTAACTTTATTTTCTGCTCTTGTACTCTATAAAGACAAACTTCATCTCTACAATCGGTTGCCTATTGCAATTATCGTATTGGGTTCCTTACAATTTCTTTTTATTTTTTTGATGCTTTTTTACGAAGATGCACAACCCTTTTTAGAATATCATATTCCGATGAAGGCTGGTAGAGGTCTAAACCCATTGCTATTACATTGGGCGATGATCATCCATCCACCAATTCTCTACATTGGATACGTAAGCTTTGCCATTCCTTTTACTATTTATATGAGTGCAGTTATTTCGGGGAACATGAAAGATGATTTAATGCCCTTATTTCGACGATGGACACTTTTCTCTTGGTTTTTTTTAGGTTTTGGAATTTTATTAGGCAGTAAATGGGCTTACGAAGAATTAGGTTGGGGTGGATATTGGGCATGGGATCCCGTAGAGAATGCAAGTCTAATGCCTTTTATTTTATCAACCGCGTTCTTACATTCTTTGATTGTTCAACACCATAGAGGAATGCTAAAATATTGGAATCTATTATTAATTACTCTTACTTATCATTTTTGTTTGTTGGGAACTTGGATTACGCGAAGCGGTGTAATAGAAGGACCACATTCTTTTGCGAAATCCGACATTGGTATTCCTATGATCATTTTTATTGGATTGAGCTTTTTGTATTTTGTTCGATTTTTATATTTTAAACGAAATGTTCTAAAACCAAAAGATCAATTGGAAGCAGTAACATCGAAAGAAGGAAGTATTTTACTCAATAATTTTATCATGCTTATTTCTGTGTTGATTGTTTTAATCGGTGTATTTTCTCCTTTGATTCCTTATAACTGCACCTTCGAAAATGGCTTTCAATGCTTTAAGACAGAATGGAAACCAACAACTTACAATAAAATCATGGTTCCTATTGGTATTTTGATTCTCTTTTTGATGGGTGCATCGCCCTTATTGGCATGGCGAAAACCGATGGATATTGTTTTTGCAAAGACTTTAAAAAAACCCATCATTGCTGGTATATGGGGAGGAATCATTTATGCATTCGTCTATTTCTTTTATTTAAGGCCCTTTGTGAGATTAAACAATAGTCCATGGGGTTTTCAGATCATTGCAGATATTTTTTCTATTTTAACAGTTTCTTTGGGTATCTTTATCGTTGCTGGAATTATTCAAGAATATTATCGAGCCATTCATGCTCGAAAAGTTCGATTAGGAGAAACCACTACTCAAGCAATCATAAACCTAATTCGTAGAAACCAAAGACGATATGGTGGATATTTAGTGCATTTAGCTGTGGTATTTTTGTTCATCGGATATTCTGGGGGAGCATTCAAAACCGAATATCAAATCCAATTTCATTATTATTTAATGCCCACAGAAGCAGGATCTCCTTATGTTTATTATTATAGTGGCGACAAAGCATACATCCAAGGTTATACAATAGAAGCACGAGAATTATTCATCCGACCCTATTTTGAACCAAACGCAGATCCATCTAACCCAATTTATATGACAGTCTCCCAAGAAGCACATTATCGCATCAATCCAAAGGAATTTCTACCTGTTTTTACCATAAGCATGGGAAATCCTTATGACTTCGCCAATCAACCACCGAGCTTAGCAGAAAGATTACTAAAATTCTCTACGGGATTTATTCTAGATGGAAGAATGACCACAGAAAGACGATTTTATCCCCAAGTTTATCCGTATACAGGAGAGCTAATGCGAAACGAAATGGGATTTGGAGAAAGGTTAGTTACGAGTGAACCAGATATAAAATCTAGTTGGACGGAGGATTTATACATTCAAGTAGGTTCTGTTTTCGATCCCCTTCGAAATCGAACACCTGACATCGCTAGTATGTTTGAATATTATTACTATGAATTAAACAGAGACTCGAATGCTTATTCGATGTTGTTTCCCTCCAGTTTAGTGGTAGATTTACATATTTGGATTAATCCACTAGTAAAATTTATCTGGTTTGGAACAACCCTTTTTTTTCTTAGCGGATTGATTGTTCTATTTCCTATAATAGAATTAAAAAATAAAGAGTAAAATGATGGCATGGTTATACATAATTCTTTTGTTTTTTATCTTGCTTGCTCTAATCTATGTTCGATATAAAAACAAAGAATTCGATCCTTTTGGAAATCTTAGCATTTCTAAGAATGAAAAAAATTCCACCGAGGTAAAGAATGATTCTAATTAAAATTTTGATTCTTTTTTTATTAATTTTTGTGATATTTCTTCTTTTTTTACCTTTAGTCAGAAAAGAAGAATATCATTATAATACAGACGGATTAACAGCAGTAAAAGAATTTGAATTAGAAAAAAAATATTTAGAAAGACAAATGCAAGATTTGCTGTTAGATAAAGATAGTGGGAAAATCACAGAAGAAGAATGGGAAAACCTTATCCAACCAGTTAAAAACAAAATCCAAACATTAGACGAAAAAATCAAAACCCTTAAAGGAAAGTTATGAAAAGGCAAATACGATTATTTTTATTGTTTTTATTGCCCTTAGGATTATTTTCGCAAACGATGGTTCAAGTCTCTGTATGGAATGGTTCTACATCGACCTTCGCAAAACCAGAAAAACTAGAAGTTATTGAGCTATCAGAACAAGGAATGAATCCACTAAAAACCATCGAAGAACCCAAAGAACAATATCAAATCCTTCTAGAAAAAAAATCCCCCACATTGATTCGCGTTCATTATAAAAACGAAAGTTATGTAGAACTAATAAACTCCGAAGATTTGAAAAAAAATTTTATCTCCAAAAGAATCATCGTTTATGATACAACAGATAACTTATCGAATTTGATTGTGCATACTGGTATGCAAGTAACAAAATATAAAGAAAACTTAGAAATCAACATGATTTATGCAATTCAGAATAAATCCAGGCCACCCAAAACAATTCGCGCAGAACTATTACAATTTGCCTTACCAGAAAATGCAAAAATAATACAAGCTTCGCTATCCAACGAGAATTCCCCCATGCCCCTTCGTGTGAACCTAATAAAAAACCAGGATTATTATTCTATTGATAAAAACATTAAGCCAGGTAATTCCGAATTAATCATCCAAATAGAAATTCCCAATTATATCTTAAAGAAAAAAGTCGATCCAATTCTTTCTAGAATCAACAATGACTCGAAAATTGTTTCTGTTTTTATGTGGCGTCCACAAGATCTTAAACCTACTATTCAAGGTGGAGTGATAGAAGAAAAAAGTGTTCCAAACTTAGGGAGTGCAAATTTTGTTTATTACGAAGAACCCGAAATTCTTCTTGATTTTTCTATGGGAAGCTTTTTGTATAAAAATCCTCTTAAAGCATATTCCAACCCAATTTTTGATACACGTACAAAAACAGTAATTGGTATAGCATTAGGTCTTTTTTTGATTTTTTTATTGATTCCCATTATACATACATCAGGAATTAGAATTACAAAAAATGCTTAGGTTGATTGAATATTCGCGCTATTACGGATATAAAAAAGTATTAGATAACATTGATTTCGAATTGCATCGGAATCAAATTGTATGTTTACTTGGACCTAACGGAGCAGGAAAAACTACTTTTCTAGAAGGAATTTTATCCCACAATAGACAAGGAAGAACAAAATTTTATTATCATTCCAAAGAAATCCATACATTAAAAGATCATTATGATTTTTTAAAAAATGTATCGTATTTAGGACATGAACCAGGCATTTTTTTAGATTTAACTTTAATAGAAAATTTAGATTATCTAATAGAACTATACAAACCTGTAAAAGAAAATCTTTATACAAAAGAAGAAATACTAGATTTGATTTACCAAATCGGATTATACGAAAGAAGAAATGATCTTGTTCGAAACTATTCGCGTGGGATGAAGCAAAGAGCTGGTCTATTAAGAAGCATTATAACAAAACCAGAACTATTGTTGTTAGATGAACCAATTACTGGACTAGATATTCAAGGAAAAGATTTTCTCGTTCAATTTTTGGAATCTTTTAAAAAAAATGCATCATGTATTATTGTAACCCATGATGAGGAAATTTTTTCTTCTATTGCAGATCGATATGTTTATTTATTCCAAGGAAAAATTATCGCAGATGTTTGCAAAGAAAAATACAATCAAACCTCAAAAAGAAAAATCCAAGAATTGATACAACAATATAGTTTTGATAGATAAAATACAAATTTTCCACCCAAAGATAGTTTTTTTTTAAATCACATGAAAAAAAGTGAGAAGTAAGAAATGAGGAGGTAGATTCGGACGGTGCATATTAAATAATTTTTATCGTTTATCGAAAATTTTTTGTTATAAATTTTACAAAAAACACATATAATAAGTATGAAGGCTCAAAACTTTTTTACTTGCAAAAAAAATACAACTTCGATTAATATTACACCGTTTCACTATCAGTTTTTAATTCAATTAACAAAATCGCATTTTAATGGTAATCTTTCTTTGACGATTGATTATTTATTTAGAAAATATCTAGCTTATCTTTATAAAATTAGCCTCGCTCCCACGAAAAAAACACTAACAGCGACATATCAACCACGAACGAAAAATTACATAATACGAAAGATAAACATACAGCCAACCTACTGGGGAAAATTACACGAACTTCGTTTTTTCTTAGGATTATCGGTGAGCTATATTATACGCATCATGCTCGACTGGGAGATGCAAGAAGAGGAGATTCCGATTGTGCCATTATTTATTAAACCACAATTAACCTCTGATGATGAGCATATCCATGCTTTAATCCAAATTGGAAATAATTATTCATCTTATAATAGAGTGAGTCATTTAAATTTACAAGTATATAGTGTGTTTTTGTGTCCTGCTTCGTGATTTTAATGTGAGTTTTTGTTCTTAATTTAATTTATTTTATATAATATTTTTATATATTAATTTTATCTTTTTTTTTCTATGTGGGATTAGTTTGTACTTTTGAAATAATTTTTTTCGAAAAATTAAGGTAAATATGCCGCGGTAGAATTAAAAGAATAGAAAAATTATTGCGGCTAAACGGTATTTTATATACTTTAAGCTAAATAATTCTATTATATTTAATTTTTTTTATTATTTTTTTTAAATATTATAATCCAACATCTGGATAATTACTCCACCTGCAACTGTACGGTTTTCATTATCTATTAATATAAAAGAACCGGTATATCGACTCATTGTATAAGGATCGTAAAAAATTTCTTCGGATAATTTAAGTTGGATTTTACCTATATCGTTTAACTCCAACTGCTGTGTAGGTTGTTCTGTATAGTTTTCTATATCTACCTTACTAAGAATAGATTTTACTATGGCTTTTACTTCTTTCGTTGTATGTCGTAAAAATAATTTTGTGTTTGGTTTTAAGGGTTCTTGAGACATCCAGCATATTTGGGCTTCGATTTCTTTACTTACATATGGTAAACGATTGCCTACTATCATATCTCCACGACTTATGTCAATTTGATCCTCAAGTAGTATTGTAACAGATGCGCCATTTTTTGCTTCCTCTAAATATTCAGGATATTTATAAATTTCTTTTACTTTTGTTTTCATCATAGAAGGAAGAACTAATACTTCTGAACCTTTTTTTACTTCTCCACACAAAATTCTTCCAGCATATCCTCGAAAATCATGATATTCATCTGTATTAGGGCGAATCACATATTGTATGGGGAAACGAAAATCATCTAAATTTAGATCTCTTTGAATCTCAATAGTTTCTAAAAACTCAAACAGTGTTTGCCCCTTATACCAAGGCATATTTTCTGATTTAAAAACGACATTGTCGCCATTTATTGCAGAAATGGGAATATACTCAACAACCTCAAAATCTAAATTCAAAGAACGAAAATCATTCATGATTTTATGATAAATCTCTTCGGAAAAACCCACCAAATCCATTTTATTGATAGCTAATACAACATATCTTATCCCCATAAAAAAAGCGATATAGGCATGTCGTTTGGTTTGTTCCGTTATACCTTTTCTTGCATCTATCAAGATAATGGCAACATCAGAATTCGATGCTGCGGTAACCATATTTCTTGTATATTGAACATGTCCTGGTGCATCTGCTATAATGTATTTACGATTTTTTGTTGTAAAATATTTATATGCAACATCAATCGTAATACCTTGCTCTCTTTCTGCTTTTAATCCATCAGTTAATAAAGCTAAATTAATAGAACCATCTTCGTTTTTGTTTTGTTCTAATATGGATTTTAAATCCGAAGCTAATGCATTAGAATCATACAATAAACGACCAATCAATGTGCTTTTTCCATCATCCACACTACCTGCTGTTAAAAATCTGATAATTTCCATCTTAAAAATATCCTCCTTTTTTTCGATCTTCCATAGCTGTTTCGGAACGCTTATCATCTAATCGCGCGCCCCTTTCTGTTGTATTTGATTCAATGATTTCTCTGATAATATCATCAATACTTGTAGCATTCGATTCGATTGCAGCTGTACATGTCATATCTCCCACAGTTCGAAAACGAACTCTTTTACGAACAATGGGTTCATCATCTAATTGAACAAATGGAGAGACTGGAAATAATAATCCTTTAACATAAACACAATCTCTTTCGTGTGCATAATAAATCGAAGGGATTTCTAAATTTTCCTTTTTGATATAATACCAAACATCTAATTCTGTCCAATTACTTATGGGAAATACGCGAATATTTTCTGAGGGAAAAATCTTTCCGTTGTAGAGATTCCATAGTTCAGGTCTTTGATTTCTTGGATCCCATTCCCCAAATTCATTCCTGTAAGAAAAGATTCTTTCTTTTGCTCTTGCTTTCTCTTCGTCTCTTCGCGCTCCACCAATACATGCATCAAACTGATATTTTTCGATTGTTTCTAACAAAGTAATACTCTGTAAGGCATTTCTAGATGCCCATTTACCCTTTTCTTCTTTTGCTGTTCCTCTTTTGATTGAATCTTCTACACTGCCTACGATCAATCGTTCTTTGATTTTCTTTATTAGATGATCGCGAAATTCAATTACTTCTGGAAAATTATGACCTGTATCAATATGAACTAATGGAAAAGGGAATTTTGCAGGACGAAATGCCTTTTCGCTCAAACGTACAAGGGTAATAGAATCCTTGCCACCAGAAAAAAGTAAAGCAGGTCTTTGGAACTGTCCTGCTACTTCTCTTAAAATATAAATTGCTTCGTCTTCCAATTCTTCTAAGTGAGAGCGATAAGAAATTCCTTTATGATGTTCAAAATAAAAAGTTCTTGTTGATTCTTTTTGAATAGTTTGATTTTCCATATACTACCTCTTTTGTTTTGGTTGAAGTGTCGATGCTAATGGTTGAATAATCCACATAAAATTAAACATTTCATTCACAAAATCTCCTAAGTACTTATCTTTTCCTAATTTTGTCCAATAGAAGAAAAGTTTATCGATAAATTCTTCGAATTCCGATAGTGTGATTGTATCGGTAATTTCTACTGCTAATCGATTTCCACTTCGAGAACCACCTAAATAGAGTGCATATACATCTTTACTTCTTCCCACTAATGCAAGCTCTGCTACATAGGGGTTCGCGCATCCATTAGGACAACCTGTCATCCTAAAAATAGGTGCTTTATCTTGGAGTTGGTATTTTTTAAGCTTTTGATTGATGATTCCTAAAACATAAGGGAGCACGCGTTCTGATTCTGTTATCGCAAGACCACAAGTAGGTAATGCTGGGCATGCAACCGCCTTATGATAAACCTTATCTTTGGGAAGATATTCATAACTATACAAGTTAAACAATCGTTCTATTTCTGGTTTTATTTCATCTGTGATGTTAAAAATGATGATATCCTGCTCAGGAGTTGTTTGAAAAGCAACAGGATAACTTTCTGCAATTTTTCTAAGAATTGTTTTGATTTTACCTTCAATTCTTCCAGCAATGATATGTACCCCTAAGGACCATGTACCATCATACGCTTTATGCCAACCCAAGTATTCCACATCCTGCCATGATGGTTCATCTTTAATAAAAAACTTAATTCCAGAATACTCTTCCACCATTTCGCGAAACCAGTTTAATCCTCTTTCTGCTATCAAATACTTTAAACGAGCATGCTTTCTGTCTTTTCGATTCCCATAATCTCGTTGAACTTTTACCACAGCTTCTGCAACAGGTAAAAGATCTTCTTTAGAAACCCAACCTAAATATTGAGCTAATGCAGGGAAAGTAGAATCATCGCGATGGGTTTTCCCCATTCCACCACCAGCATAAAAATAATAGCCAGAAATATCTCTTCCATGAAAATCTACCGCAATTCCTAAATCGTTGGTAAAGAAATAATTGGAATTGATACCTGCTTTTGTAACCCCAATCTTAAATTTTCTGGGTAAATATAAGCTTCCATAGATAGGTTCATTTTCTGTATTAAGAGGAACAGGTTCTTCGTCTAACCAAATTTCTGCATAAGCTTTACTCTTTGGATAGAAATGTTCTGCTACGATCTTTACTACTTCGTGAACTTTGTTAATCAACGGATCTTTTTTTATGTTTACTGGACCAGTTACACCGCGAACAATATCTCCACATGCACCAATGGTAGTTAAGTATACGCGATGAATTTCTTGAATTACATTTTTTACATCCTTTTTTAGAACACCATGGAACTGAAAAGACTGTCTTGTTGTAATTCTTAAGGTTTTATTCCCAAATTGTGTTGCAAGATTATCCATTGCAAGATATTGTTCTTTGGTTAAATTGCCCGCAGGTATTTTGCATCGAACCATTAATTGATGATATTTTTGCAATCCGTCTTTGGTTCGAACACGTTTATCCCTATCATCTTGTTGGTACATTCCATGAAATTTTATTACTTGAATTGTGTTTTCGTCAAAATAAGGAGTATCTTGATTCAATTCTTCTTTGATAGTTCCTCTTAGGAAATTCGAGAATGCCTTAATCATTTCGACTTTGGATAGATCTTCTAAAGAAATTTGGTTATTTTTTAAATAATAAGGATTGATTTCTTTTTGTTGTAGGTTTTCGTGTTTTTCTTTTGTTTTCATACAATCTCCTTTATTATATTTTTCATATATATTTAGTAGGAATTATGGCATAAAAAAAAAGGGCACATAGCCCAACGAAAAAATTATAAACCATAATATGCCCGATTTTTTTGAATATAAGATTTCCATTTTTCTGGAACTTCGTCTTCGGGGAAGATTGCTTGAACAGGACATGCAGGCTCACATGCTCCACAATCAATGCATTCTTCTGGGTTGATATAAAGTTGTTTGCCAGCCAAATTATTGGGATCATAACCTTTTTCTGGCCATTCTTCTTTCGTAGGATGAATGCAATCAACAGGGCATACATCAACACAAGCAGTATCACAAACACCAACACATGGCTCAGTTATAACAAATGGCATTTTAGTCCTCCTTTGTAGTAATCAAAAATAATTTTTTTCTTTTGTTGTATAGTTTTTTTTATTAATACCATAAAAATTTTGTTTTTATAAAAGACAACACTTTTTTCTATAATTCCTATATGATTTATAGATTTTATTTGACGTCAAGAGAAATCTATTTATATTGACAGTAATAATAGTTCAGGAGGCAAAAATGCTTATCCAAAATAAACCTTTATCGAAGGATGGTGTTGATAGTGTACCATCAAATTCTTTGCATTATAAAGAAGCACATTGGCGAAGTATTGTAAAAAGTATTTCTTGGAGAATTACTGGAACAATCGATACATTGATTTTATCTTGGATTATCACAGGTCAATTTAAGTTTGCAATATCGATTGCATCCGCAGAAGTAATCACAAAAATCATTCTTTTTTATTTGCACGAAAGGGTATGGGATAAAATCAAAATCGGCAAAAAGGTAATTTCACCACCAGACTATCAAATCTAATGGCTAGGAGAAGAGACATGCAAATTCAAACCACAAGCTTCCTAGAAAAAGAAAACAATCATCATAAAATAGACTTAAACCATATTATCAGCTTAAATCAAACCTATGCAAAAGAAAGGTTTGATATAATGAACAATTCTTTGAAAATACTCGACTATGTTTATAAAAAATATTCCTCGATAAAAATTGCCAGCAGTTTTGGTTTGGAGGATGTAGTTGTAATTGACTTAGCTTGTCAAGTTTGGAAAAAACCTACGGTCTTTTTTCTTGATACAGGTCGAATCCACGAAGAAACATATTATACATTAGAACAAATCAGAAAAAGATATAACATAAATTTAGAAATCTATTATCCCGATTCAAACGATGTAGAAAAATTATTAAGAGAAAAAGGCCCTTTTTCTTTCTATGAATCCATCGAAAATCGTAAAGAATGTTGTTATATTCGTAAAGTTAAGCCCTTACTTAGAGCTTTAAAAGAGGTTGATGGCTGGATTACTGGATTACGAAGAGGACAAGCAATTACAAGAAGCAATGTTTTTCCTTTTGAAATCGATATTGAGCACGGAAATATTTTAAAAATCAACCCTATCTTTAATTGGGGATTAGAAAATATCTGGACTTACATAAAAATTTATCGTATCCCATATAATCCTTTACACGATAAAGGATTTCCTAGTATTGGTTGTGTACCTTGTACAAGAGCAGTTCAACCTGGAGAAGATATTCGAGCAGGACGTTGGTGGTGGGAATCTCCAGAACACAAAGAATGCGGATTACATAAAAAATGAAGTTATACCCTCTTGTTGTAAAACTAGAAGATAAAATTTGTTCCTTGATTGGTGGAGGGAATCAAGTACATAAAAAAGTTTTAGATTTAATGGAATATTCCCCCAAAATTTTTATTTTTGCAGAAACTGTTTCTGATTCACTTCAAGATTTGATCAACAACAACAAAAAAATCATCTGGCAAAAAAATATTCAATACGAAATATTATTAAAATCCCATTTGGTTTTTATATCGGATGAACCACTCATCAAAAATGGACAAACCTCGCATACCATTTCTTTAAACGAGATCCATTCTGCTATCAAATTCTGCAAAAAATACGCCAAATTGGTTTGTTTTTTAGATCAACCTCATTATTGTGATTTTTATAATACCCACAGATACGAAAAAGGTCCTATATTGGTGAGTATTTCCACAACGGGAGCAGCTCCTGTAATCGGTAATTACATCAAAAAACAATTAGATCAAATCATTACGGATGATCTTCTTCTTCTAACAGAATTTTTATCCAAATATCGTTCCAAAATTGTTAGTCAAATCAGAGATTACGAAAAAAGAAAAGCCTTTTACGAACAAATCTTAAAGAATGATTTTATCAATCTATTAAAAAACAACGAGGAGGAAGCATTAGGTAAATTACTTCAATATATCATTGAATTTCGAGATTCTTAAGCCATCAATAGAGCAATTTTTGACAATTTACTAAATTAGATTTTACTCATAATATTCAATAAAACAATAATTAATCGGCATTTTTTTTGCTTAAAAATTTAACAGCAATAGAATTTTCAAATAAAGGAGGTGCCTTATGTGGTTATCCCGATGGGATGATTATTTATGGAATGATATAGCAGACATTATGAACACTCTTAATCAAGTTGTTCGTAATCGAAGTGAATATCCAGCTTTTAGAATGTACGAAAATGATGATGGTTATTTACTCATGGCAGAAGTACCTGGAATTAACCCAGAAGATATTCAAATCGAATTAAACGATAATGTTCTTACTATTAATGTAGAAAAAAAACCAGAAAAGAACGAAAACTTAACAGTATTAAGAAACGAAATTGAATATGGAAAATTCGTAAGAAGTTTTCAATTGCCCTTTAAAGTAAAAGAAGAAGAAATCGAAGCAGAATATAAATATGGTGTATTAAAAATCCTTCTACCAAAAGCAGAAGAAGAAAAACCCAAAAAAATTGCCATCAAATCCGCATAAAAAAGGAGGTGGCTATGAAGTGGAAATTATTACCAACCAAATGGAAAAAAAATGAAGAAGAAAAAGAAAAACAAATTGCTCATAGAGAAGAAAAATATCTAACACCAAGAGATTTTTTTGAAAGCTTTCAAAGAAGTATAGATGAACTTTTCGAAGATTTTGGTTATCCTGATTTCTTTTCCAAAGAAAGAACCTTCTATCCCAAAGTAGATGTAACAGAAAACGAAAAAGAAATTGTGATCAAAGCAGATATACCGGGCATTGACGAAAAAGATTTAGAAGTTTCCATCACCAAAGATGCAGTAATCTTACAAGGCGAAAAGAAATACGAACACGAAGAAAAACAAGGAAATTACTACAGAAAAGAAAGAAGCTTTGGAAGTTTTAGAAGAGTGATTCCTCTTCCTGTAGAAGTTGACGAAACAAAAGCAGAAGCGAATTATAAAAACGGTGTTGTCACAATTACACTTCCTAAATCTCAAGAAGCAACCAAAAACATCAAAAAAATTCCTATTAAAGTCGTGAAATAAAACCGCTCTTCTATCGAGCGGTTTTTGATTTTTTTATCGACCGATAAGAAGCATCAAATCTTTTAAAAACAACTGCAATGCTTTTGCCCGATGACTAATCTGATTTTTTTCTTCGAGAGTTAACTCTGCAAAACTTTTTTTTGTTTTTATATCTTCGAAAATAGGATCATATCCAAAACCATTTTTTCCCCTTGGTTGATACAAAATCTTTCCTTCTGCTATTCCTTGATAAAACCTTATGGGTGAATCGGGATCATATTTAAAAGCTAATACACAAACAAATCGAGCAGTTCTTAGATAATCTGCTACGTTTTTTATTTTTTCCAGTAAATAAAGATTTCTTTCGTTATCTGTAAAACCTTCTTTTCCATAGCGAGCACTGTATACGCCTGGTTCTTTGTTTAAAGCATCCACTTCTAAACCAGAATCATCCGCTATCGTAGGAATCTGAGCAATAGAAAAAAAAGCTTCTACTTTTAGTTTGGCATTTTCTTCGAAGGTCTTTCCTGTTTCTACAACATTTATCGAAATGCCCAGTTCCTCAGGTGTTCGAACTGGTATGGAATATGGCTCTAACAGTTGACGTAGTTCTATGATCTTATGAAGATTATTACTTGCAATCAAAATCCCTTTTTGTCTTAATTCAATAATATTCATAGTAATAGAATTAAATCCTACTAAGTTTTTGTAAACCAAAAAATCAGAGGAAAATTGATGATTCTTTGATAAACTATATAAACAAAATTTAAGATGAGTCAAAACATTGAACTTCAAAGAAATAAAGATAAATTTTTTTATAAATTATATATAATACATCTATTCGTTTGAACCAAAAGAATAGATGTTGATTAGTATTAAAAAAATAAAAATCTTCGATAGATTTTTTTCTAAGAAATTCACCCAAAAGGGCATTATCTATTATATGAGGCAAGATAATTATATAACATATCAATATCATCCAGTTTGTATTAATTTAGAGCCAATTCATTTTGAATTTTTAGCAGAAATTGCAATGACACAATTTGATGGCAACTACTCCAATACAATCTATTATCTTTTGAATCGATATCTAAATCAACTTTACGAAATAAGAACTACCCCCATAAAACGAACAGAAACAGCCAGTTATCAGCCAAAAACCCTAAGATATCGAAGAAAGGTGATCAAAATGAACCCCGTATTGTGGAGTAAACTTTTCGAGATGCGGCATTTTATCGGTTATTCTATCAGTGCACTGATTCGCATCCTTCTAGACTGGGAGATGCAGCAACAAGGATACGACATAATTCCTTTAATTCCCATGCCAAATATAAATTTAAATGATACAACTTCTGTTTCTGTTAGCACACCAGAAAGACATATTAATAATTATTATTATCTAAAACAAGGTTTCTATGATCCAAGAGAAATTTTTTGTATTTTTTTGGATGAATTTCATTGATAGTATCATAGATTTATAAAATTTATTTCTTATTTTATTCTATTTTGTCTTATTTTCTTTTTTTTTGCAAATCCACTATTATAAATATTTTATTTCTTTTTTTTGATTTCACAAAACATTAAAATAAATCATCGCAAAAAAGCTTATTCTTTTAAAAATTCCTCTTGCGAAATACCAAAGAAGCTTTCGAAAAATGCTTGAAGTTTTTGTAATACAGTTTCTTGTTTTTTTGCACGTTCTCCATCAGAAGAAAATCAAGACACAGGAGGAAGAATCTTCGGAAATTTTGTGCTTCGTGTTTCTATGTATCTCCTCTACTTTTTAAAATTTTACTTTTATTTTATTTTCAAACTCATTAAAACTATCAAACCAGTAATTTTTGTATTTTTCAGGAATAGAAGCAATGTTGTTCGTTTTTAAAAATAGTTTTGTTTGAACTTTATAATTGTTATAAAAAAAATCTTTATTTTCTTTATATCCATTTTCGAACATCCTTGAATATCCATCAATTTTCCTATAACCATCCGTATGTTCGGTTCCTTTAGGATCTATAAAAAGAATTGTATATTCATTCTCTTTTTTTAGCCAGAAAATAAAATCTGGTTTAAACTTATCAATTCTATTGGTCTTCGGATTATAATAAGGAATATAAACCTCGTCAATGGTTTCGTCAATCTTAGAGAAAAACCACCAGTCATACTGTTTAAAAAAATGATTTTCGTTTTGTAAATATCTTTCTAATTCGTTGATAAAATCTACTTCGCTTTTATGTTTTATAATATGTTGGATATAGTCCACTCTTTCGGAATCTGTTAATGCAACTGGTATGTAGTAATGGTTTAAAATCAATTTGATTTTGAGTTTTTCGTATGCATTATAAATTGTTTCTTCTTCTTTAACAAAATTCGATTCAATTTCTTTTATTTTACTTTTATACTCCTCTCTGCTGATTTCCCCTTGATCAAATTTTTCGTCCAATTCTTTTTCTATCTTTTCTTTATCTTTTGCTTTCTTAACTTTTTCTATTTTTTCTTTTAACGAATTTAACTTATCCTGTGTAATGTGGATTCTCTTAAAATGAATAATTTCTTCCTCGAGTTTTTTAAATGTCTCAAATTCTTTCGCTTTATTCGAAAAATGTTTAAATATATTTTTCAATAAAAATTCTGGATTATTGATTTCTATTTGCTCATTAGTTACAATAAAATAATCATTTTTATGTCCATTAAAAGCTTCTTTTATTTTATTTAATACTCTTACATCGCAGTCATATTTAATCAATGCTACTTTTTCTCCAATATAATTAAAATAATCTCTTACCATTTTGTAATCATCAGCATTGATTGGGAATTTTACAACATCACTTTCTTCTATAATGATTTTGTCTGAATCGCGATAAACTGGAATAAGTAAGTCTTTGTCTTTAACTTCAGGATTGATTTCGAACAAATCACCAAGACAAACTTCTGGCTTTTCTTGTTTTAATGTTTCTACTACTTCTCTTAGGTTATCAGCTTTTGTTCCGAAAACAAATAAACTTTCAAGCGGATCAATACGTTCTTTTATTTTTTCAAAAATATCTTTCTGGATTTCAAGATTGTTATAAAGATAAACTGCTCTTCTTCTTTTATTAGGAACTGGTTCAATTCTTACTCCGCGACCTATTGACTGCAAGACAAATTTTTTAGCATTATTTCCTTTTCCAATGTTGATAAACAAAATAATATTGGGACGATTGCTATCCCATCCTTCGTAGAAAGAACGCGAACCCATTAATATCGAAATATCTTGGTTATCATTGATGTTTTTAAAGATACTTTCGTTATCAAACTTTTCGTTTATTTCGTATCCTATTAGTTTATTTTTTATCCATTCTGTAATGTCTCCAATTTTCATTAATGCAAATGGCCTGTCGGAAGTTGCAAGTTTAAATATCAATTCTTGTTTATTAGAAGGAATTTTTAGGACTTCTATTTTACCTGGGGTTTTTGAATTAAAAACATAAAAAAGTACATCATTAAAAGTGATGGTTTCAATTATGTTTATGATGCTATGATCAATTTTTTCTTCCTCGAATTCATATTTTGCATTATCAGAAGAGAATTCATTTTTAAGTTCTTCTTTAGCTTTTTTTAATAAATTATTATCCCCCTTATTGGTTGCTATCTTTTCTATTTCTTTGAAAAATAATTCTAAATCCGAATCTTCGGTGTTTACAGAATTAACTAACGTTAAAAGCAATGGTCTGTGATACAATTTGCTATTAATAGATTTTAAACCTTCATATTGCTTGTTGATGGCTGTTTGTAAAATAAATATTTTCAAAAGTATTTTTTGTTTTTCTGTATCTATAACATTATCTCTGTTTTCTAATGCTTTAATGTTTTCCTTTGAAATATAAATATGTTTTCCGTATCCTGACTCAATAAAACGGGCAAGGTTAAAGTTGTAAACACAGGTTGCATAATCTCTCTCATCGGTAAAAGTGGCAGAAAAATTAAAGATAAAACCATTACGACTAAGAATAGAGTAAAATGTTTGTCTTTTGCTGTCTTCTCGGTCTCCTTTATGGGCTTCATCTAAAAGAATATACCAATTGCCATTGTTATCGTAGTTTTTGTAATTTACAATTTTATCTTTTTGCTCATCGGATATTAAATCGCTTCTATAGTAATAAACATCTATTGCATTTCTAAATTTTAAAGTCGAATTTTGCTTATATGAAGCATATTGTTTTAAATCAATTAAATTAATTGTGATATTATGGCCAGCATTGTTAAATTCGTCTACATGCTTTTTGAATTGTTCAATCAAATCTTCACGATAGGTTAAAAACAAAATATCTTTTTTAGGAATTTTATTATTTTGCACCAAATATCCAAGTAGTTCAATTAATTTTACAATAACAATTGTTTTGCCCGATCCAGTTGCCATCCAAAAACTCATGCGATTGATAAAACATTCAAAAGATATTTTATCATCATTAATTGGATAATCTTTATCGTATTCCAGCAGGTATTTTAAGGTTTTGCTTTCTTTCTTTATATTGTAGCTTAAATCTTCCATTAAACTATTGATTTGATAATGCTTGTAAAAATCAGATTTATTTTCTTTGTATTGTTCATAATAAAGATATAACGCTTTTAATGCATTTTTCAAAGCTTCTTGTTGATAGTCAAAAAGCGATTTTTCTTTTGAAAATTCTTTAAAATCTACTCCTAGCCAATCAGCTGGTAGATTGTTTAAGTTAAAGTTTTCTACTATGTTTTGAAGGTATAGGTTCATAGTTTTGTCCTTTTTATGTTTGGCTTATTCTCATGTTAAATATTTTCATTTTTTTTAACTTGATAAATTTGTTATGTAAAAAAACACACGATTTTTTAACTTGATTCTGAGAATAATTTGTAAAGTGGTTCATTTATATAATAGTTATTTTTCCATATTTTTACTTTTTTTAGTAAACCGTAATTAGCTAGCTCGTCTAAATATTTTGCTGCTGTTTGTCTTGTTACATTCAAATCTTTTGCTAAAAATTCTATTTTTGTGTAAGGATGCATAAATAAATTATTTAATAAATCCTGAGAATAAAAGTTGAAATTACTTTTTATTTTTCGCTTGTAATCCATCATTAAGATATTTATATTTTCTATAATTTTAATTGTAAATTCTGAGGTTTCTTCAACCCCCTTGAGCATAAACACAATCCATTCTTCCCAGGCATTGGTTTCTCTTACTTCTTGCAATTGTAAGAAATTTATTTTTTGTAACTATATCAAATCCTTTTTTTATTGCGATATTGTAATTTTGAACTTCTTTAACAGCTAGATTTGAAATAATATTTTCGAATAAAGATTCTTTATATAATTCATCATGCGTAGTAATGATATTCTCAATTGCAGAGCTTTCTTTTGCTTCCAAAAGTGGTAAGGTATTAAGTAAAATATTCTGGTTTGGGATAGTTTTGGAAATACCATTCAAACGCCCTAAACTATACATAGCTTTGGCAGTATGCTTTAAGGTCCTTGCTGTCTCTATATTTATGTTAGGTGGTAATTTGTTTAATTTGTTATTCATCTCACTCCCACCAAATTAAAGGTTTTATTAATTTATAGTCAAAATCTTTTTCTACCCTTTCATTCCGTTTTTCTCGGTATTTTAATGACAAATTCGTTTTCTGTATTTTCAAACCCAACATCTTCATTTAAGTGTTCTTTGACTAATTTAATTATTCTTCTTACACCACTTCCCAAATCGGTAACCATTTTCATTTTCAAAAGCATATTGTAAATGGTTGGATTTCTTAATACATGAGAGCCACCTACTTTTATGCTTTCAACTGTTACTGTATTAGGTAGTCTACCAGGGCTATGAATTTCCACTCTATTGGTAAAAATTAAAACTCGTATTGGAGCGTTGATTGTATAATCTCTATGAGCAATAGCATTTACAATGGCTTCTCTTAAAGCAGTGAGCGGAATTTCATATTCTGATTCTGGTTGAAAATCTTTTATTCTATGTTTATTGCGAAGGGATAATTTGAAAAAAATTTCAACGCTCTGAATTATATCAAAAATTTTTCCTGTTAGATTTTTAGTTTCTAAGGTTGTTTCTCCAATATCGTTCCCTTGAATGATTGCACAAATTATTCGGGACTGACCAATAAATTTTTGTGGTTCATAACCAAAAAATAATATTCCCGTAAGAGTGGGGATTAAACTCTCTTTTTCTATCAAATGAAAATTATTAAGATAATTTATAATTTCTTCCTCGTCATTTGTTTCAATTTCCAGGTAATTTTTGAGAAAAAATTTAAAAGCTGAAATGTCTAAATCAACAAATTTAGCGTTATTTACAGGCAATTCATCATAAAATAAACTTCGTGTTGATTGGAATATTCTCAATAATTCTTCTCTTGTTGCTTGCGGACAACGATTTGATGCCCTTACGTAGTATTGTCCCGCCTTTGTTTTATATGGTCTTTGAGTTCCTTTCTCAACATTGACAATTACAACATTTTTTCCTTCAATACTTATTGATTCTTGTAGAATCATCACGGGTGGTTCGCAACGATAAAGTGCAATATCGTCCATCCTTAACATTACCTTGTCAATATCTGAAACACCCATGATTTTTGCTGAATCATCCACTCCAATCAATATCTTACCACCATCGGTATTGGCAAAGCATACTATAGTTTTTGCAAAATCTTCGTTGTTTTCTTCTTCAAGCTTAAATTCAAGGTGATATCCTTCGCCTTTATTTAATATTTCTAAAAATTCCTTGCTATTCATTTATCACTCCCACCAAATTAGCGGCTTAATGAATTTATAATCTAAATATTTTTTATTTATTAACTTATTCCCATTTCTTTGAATTTATTTATTACAAATTGTTTGACTTTTTCGCAAATTTCAATCGCCTCTTTTGCTTCTTCTTAAAGAAGGAAAATAAAATTCTTCGGGATATCTTATTTCAACAGCATATCTTGTAAGTTTGTTAGCCATCATATCATAAAGGGAATTAAATTCTTTATTATCTTCAATACATAGTTCGATTAATAATGCAATATCATGAGTTTTTCCAAAAGGTTTATCAATAAATGAAAGATAAGCCTTTAAATATTTTTCTACACATTGTTGTGCATGAAAACATATAGCATCTGTTGCAGGATTTTCGGTTAAAATCTCATCTTTTGCAATTTTTAAATCATTTTCTGCTTTCAATATCCATTTTTCAATTTTCTCTTTTTTCATATTGAGATACCTTCCTTAAGGGCATAATAAGTAATTCTACCAACATCATCTTTGGATTCTTGTATTTCTTTTTCTGATTTTAAGATAATATCATTAGGTATTTTCAATTTAGCTAATTTTATTTTAATCTTATCAATTATATCCCATTTTTTTTGAAAGCTCAAATCTTTATCAATAACCACAAAAAAGTCCCAATCACTATCTTCGCGGTAAGTTCCTTTTGCTCTACTTCCAAAAAGATAAAATCCCTTTACTTCTATGTTATACTTTTTAAGCTCCTCTATGGTGATTTGTTTTACGATTTCTGAAATGTTTTCCATATATCACTCCCACCAAATTAATGGTTTTATCAATCTATAATCTAAATCTTTTGTATTGACTTTTGTTCCATCTTCAAACTCCACTTCATAATTCCCCTCTTGTAGAGGGGCAAGGGGAGTTATTCTCTTTATCCACTTGCCTGTTAGGTTTGATATTGTCTCCGCAATGTCTATATTTTTGTACAATTTACTCAAATCTACATTTACTTTTTTGTTTTTATAATCGATTTCTAATGCGCGAAGCATCTTTTCATCTTTCATAAAGACATATTGTTCATAAACTGATTTATTGCCTACAATAAGCATATCGTGATTTTCGTAAACGGTATTCGCCAATGTTTCTTCGTATTGTTCCAATTCGTAGTATTTGAAAAAGCCGCCGCCTTGATAAATCCCCTCTCTTAGAGGGGATAGGGGTGTGTTATCCCCCTCTTGCAGAGGGGTGTCAGACGAAGTCTGACGGGGAGTTTTCAACTCTTTACTTATGCCTGATTTATCGTAAGCCAAAACCTTTTTCATTCTTGGCAAAACCACAGAGTAAAAATGCTCTCCCATTTCTACGCCAATCCATTTTCTGCCAAGTTTATGGGCTACTGCGGTTGTGGTGCCACTTCCTAAAAAGAAGTCCATTATTAAATCGTTTTTGTTGGATGTGGATTCTATGACACGTTTGAGAAGGGTTTCGGAGTTTTCGGTTGGAAAATCCCAGGTTGTTGAATATCCATAAATATCACTCCAATTTGAATCCAAAACTTCTTCTATTTTTTCTTCTACCCAGTATTTTGGTATTAGATCATCAATTCCACATTCTGGGCATCCTTGCCATAATCCCTTACTCTTATCGTGAATATAACCACAATTACGACATTCTAATATAAGTTTTCCTTCATCTATCATTTGATTTATTTTTTCCTGTGAATACTTCCAGTGTTTTCCTTTAGGAGGTGCCAACTCTTTACCAAAAAATATTTTGGGAGAACCCTGCCCAGAGGAATCTCCCATATGTCTCCAAAATCCTTCCCTTTTTTCAGATTTTAATTTGTAAGGATTTATGTATGAAAACTTTTCACTCGTTGAATATAGATAAATAGTATCCAACCCTTCAGGTAGTTTTTTAATTTCTTTCTCCATTACATTCTTTTTAAATCTTCTAACAATTATCTCATTCCTAAAATTTTCTCTTCCAAAAATCTCATCCATCAAACATCTAACCATCCAATTGCCATTGTAATCACATCTTACAAAAATACTTCCTTTTTCATTCAACCAATCTTTTGCAATTCTTAATCGATTTTCAAGCAGTGTTGCCCAGTTGGCATCTTTGTAATTTGTGCGATACAAAAACTGGTCAGAAGAATCTAAATTAAACGGCGGATCAATATAAATTGTTTGCACCTTTTCTTTGAATTTTGGCAAAATTGTATTTAATGCTTGATAGTTTTCGCTTTTGATAAGCCAGCCGTCAAGGGATTGGTCTAAGTCATCAAATTGGTTTAAAATTTCAAGTTCTAAATCTTTAAAGTATTTTGTATCAATAGGTAAGTGTTTATACTTTTCTGAAAGCCTTTTACCCATCAAATCTTCTTCAAAAACATCACTAACCCTAAAGCTTTCATCTACAATACCAAGCTCCTGCCATTCTTTTATCTGTTCGTTTATATTTGGGTGATTGAATATTTTTTCCACCAAATTCCCCTCTTGTAGAAGGGTTAGGGGTGTGACATTCCCATCTCTTAGAGGGGTTAGGGGTGTTAATTCTGTCTCCAAAAACTTCATCACCCCTTCAATATTATTCAATACATCTTCAGCTCTTACATGATAGACTTTTAGTCCTAAACTTTTCAAATATTCATCACGCTCGGCATCATATTCCATCTTTTTGTTATGACTATCACCATCTATTTCCACAACAACTCCAAGTTCTTTGCAATAAAAATCCACAATGTAATTGCCTACTATTTTTTGCCTATCAAAATCTAATCCCAAAAATTGTTTGTTCCTTACTTGCTTCCAAAAAATAATTTCAGCCAAATTACCTGCTTTTCTTAATTCACGGGCTCTTTCTTTGAGATTTGGATTGAATGGTAATTCATACCATTTGGGAACACCCCCAGCCACTCTATCAGAAGAAGATAAAACACCCCCAACCCCTCTATCAGAGGGGAGGTTTTGGTAGATTCTATCCAACGTAATCACATAATTAGAATTCTTCACAAACTTCGGCTTGTTCCAGATCTTCACCAATTCATCTTCAAATTGACTCACAAAATCTATTATCTTAAATGCAATATCCTTTAATATCTGTAATTGATTTACTCTATCGGCTGTCCATTCCTTCGCCCCATCCCAAAAATACTGATAACTCCACAACTTAAACTGTTCTTGTAAAAAACTTTTTGCATTCTTATTTATAAAAAAATCTACTTCGCTCTGTTTTTCAAATATGCGAAATGCTCTTTCTAATTGTTCTTCGTCAATCTTTATCTCTTTTTTCTTTAGCTCTTTGAGTATATCTTCAGTTTTTGTTACTCTCCCTTTTTCGGAATAATAAACATTAAAAACTATTGTCTTATCTTTTTGTATTTCTTTTAGTTCATAAATCAAACTGCGTTTTTCGTTGGCTTTCTTATTTTCTATCGTCGCTGCATCAAAATAAAACTTATATCCATCAAACTCAACTGGCATGCTTCTAAATATTCTATCTGTCTTTACATAATAGAGCATCTGCGTCTTCCAGAATAAAATGACGTCTTTGTCGTCCGTATAAACCTTTTCATAAACATTGTTATGAAATGGCGTAGAATTAAAATAAATAGAACCGCTTTCGGAAAAATATCTAATAAAAAAAGAATAGAGTTTATCGAATAGCTCTTCCCTAAAAGAAGGATATTGTTTTAATGCTTTATCAATATCATCTTTTAATATTTTTTCAATTTTGGAATAGTAATTTGACTTTATTTTCATTAGATTTACAAATCCGCCTTGTCCTTCGATTTTGGCGCCGATAAAAACATCTTGTAATGCGTTGTAAAATTTTTGTTCTTTGGTTCCGTTTTTTGCCATAGGGATATCCTCCAATCTAAATTTAAGTTTTTTTATGTAAATATTTTATAATTTTTTATATAAAATAATTTAATTTATTATAACACTTTTTTTACTTTAGGTACAATTTTTGATAAAATCATAAACTTATCTTTGATTTTACAAAAATTTTATTCAACAAAAGCAAAATCCATCATTTTTTTTCGAATTCCTGCTGTTTGTAAGATGAATCATTCAAAATAAAATCATTGATTCGTCTTTGTGCTAATTCTATGTATTCTTGGTTTGTTTCGTAGCCAATATAATGTCGATGGGTTTTTATTGCTGCAATGGCTGTTTGTCCACTTCCCATAAAGGGATCGAGTATCACTTCTTTTTCGAATGTGTAGAGTTGAATCAACCTATAAGGTAATTCCACAGGAAAAGGGGCTGGATGACCTACTTTTGTTGCAGGTTCCGCAGAAAATGTCCATACACTTTTGGTAAATTCGAGAAATTCTTCTTTGGAGATCGTGCTCTTTTTATTTTCGATACGATCTCTGGCAAAAGAGCTTTTAGAAAACACCAAGATATATTCATGAATATCTCTTAATATGGGGTTTTTTGCAGAAAGCCATGTTCCCCAAGCAGTGGAAGGACTTCCGCTAGATGCCTTATTCCAGATAATTTCGCCTCGCATCAGAAACCTTAAATCCAGCATATCTTCGATCAGGAATGCGTGCAAGGGAATATATGGCTTTCTTCCTAAGTTCGCGATATTAATACAAGCTCTTCCACCAGGTACAAGAACTCTTTTTACTTCGGTCAATACCCTTTTTAAGAATTCTCTGTATTCGTTTAATGTTAAGTTTTCGTCGTATTCTTTGCCTACATTGTAAGGTGGAGAGGTGACCATCAAATGTACGCTATTATCGGGTAATTCTTCCATTTTTTCGCTCGTTTTGCAAAAGATTTGATCTAAATATTGCGATGGAATGGTATTCTCTATATATTCGTAAGATTCTTCTTTGGGCAGTCCTTCGTATAACCTGCTTTTGTAGAAATTCGTAGAGTCGTGATTGATTCTGCCGTGAGAGCCAAAAGTACTTGTTTTAGTACCTTTTTTTCTTTGATGATTCATCTTAATCCTCCCTCTAATAGTCGACCCATCTTTTTTTAGGGTTGAATTTTATTTGTTTTTTCTAATCAATTGATGTATAAACTATCCCGTAGATTATCGCTCCATCTTTCTAGAACGATAATTTTTTAAAAGATTCGATTGCTTCGGGTAAGGTTCCAAAAATCTGGAATACGCGGTTTAATAAGGTAATTTGCATAACGCGAAGAACTTCGTTTTCTGTTATGACTAGACGAATATCTCCTCCCTTGCGTTTAACTCTTCTTTGCATTGCTATCAATGTTCCTAATGCGGATGAACTTACAAGCTTTACGTTGGTTAAATCTATGATGATTTTGAGGACGTTTTCTTCCAGTAAATTTTCTAATTCCTTTTCGAAGTTGGGGGTATCTGTATGTTGAATATTGCCTTTAACTTTTAATATGGTTATATTATCTTTTTTTTCTTTCGTTATTGACTCCATAAACTTTCCTCTTCAAAATCTTCTAAAAAAATACTCAATACGATTACTTCTTTTACTCCTGCATCTTTAAGTAATCGCGCTGCCTCATTTATGGTTGCACCAGTCGTTGTAGTATCTTCTATTAACAAGTATTTATTTATTGGATGGAATTCTATTGTCAATCCTAATGAAAACAACACATTAAAAAAACGTTCAGCTTGCTTTCCTTTACTTTGTTTATTCTTCTTGATTTTTCGAATATCTTTTCCATAAGGTATTTGTGTAATTTTATGAATTTCTTTCAGTAATTTTTCTAAGACATCATACGAACGGTACTTTTTGCCAAATTTAGAAGAACTAATATATCCCATTCGATCGGGTTGAATTGTTTTTACGATTTTTAAAACATCTTTTAGAAAAATTCGATAAACATTTGCATTGTTGCTATACTTCCAATCTAACAAAAGTGTTTTTGTAGAAGAATTATATTCATAGAGAGCAATTAGCTGATCAAAAAACAAATGTCTGCTATTACAAAACAAGCATGTATCATTTTTTAATTGATGACTACACTTCGGACATCGATTTTTTTGGTTTAGAATGAAATATTTTTTAAAATTCTTCCAGCATCTTAAACACAATGCTTCTTTACTTTCTCTACCGCAAGTAGTACAATATTGAGGAAACAAAAAATCTATCATATTAATTTATATATCATTTTTTTAAAAAATTATCTCATTTTTTTGTAAAAAATCAATCGAATTTAAAATCTTATTGTTATAATTGGTCAAAAATGAAAAAACTACTCTTTTTTTTGTTTGTATCATCGATATATCCACAAAAGATAGAATTTTTCCCAGAGATTCTACAAACCAACCCCAGAAATAATCACGGAATGATTTTTACCACAGAAAAGTTTTTTACACAAAAAAGGTATTTTGTTGTTCATCAAGGGAAAGAAGGATTTTATCTTAAACTAAAAAATCCTCTTCGTTTTAAGAATCAAATATTTTCTGTTTCGGGTAATTGCACCATAATAGAAGGTTCTTTTGCATTCTTTCTTGTCCTAAAAAATCAGCAGAACAAGACTATCAACGTTCCAACAGAATATAAATTTTTAACCGAAAACAACTTAAATCCTTACGAGATTTTGTTTAACGACAAAAGAATACTCAAATATTTGCAGCAATCCAATAAAACAAATACAATTCAAGATATTTTGAACATAGAATTGTTGGGGTTTTTGATTGTTCCCCATGCTTTTAGGACGGTTTTTTATTGTGAGGAATTTTCTATAAAAGCAAAATCCTTTCTTATCGATGTTCTATAATATGATTATGATTTTTGTTTTTATTATTAAGTATTATTAATAAAAAATATAATAATATTGACTAAATAGAATCATTTTTTTTTAGTGTTATTTATAAGAATAAAAATAATATCGGAGTGACATATGAGGAAGGATATAAAAATAAAACCATTGATCATCATGTTGGTATTCTTTCTGTCAGCAGGTTTTCTCCGTGGGCAAGAAAAAGACATCAACAAATTGTTCGAAGAAGAAATTCAAAAAGAAACAAAGCCCTCTACAACAGAAAGCAAGGATTTTACTGGGAGAACATCGCAGTTTCAATTTCAAAGCTTTAACAAAAATGTTTATCTGGATATATTGGGTGCAGTAGATATAGTGGGAGAATGGGATAAAAACACGCCTCATAATACCAGAAACGAGACTTACGTTCGTTCAACGGAATTAGGTTTATTCGGAGCTATCGATCATTTAGCAACAGGGACAATATACTTTGCAGCTCATAATGAAGATGGAGTATTAACCACAGAATTACACGAAGGATATTTTTTATTTCCCGCTACATTGATTCCGAGAACCAACATTCGATTAGGACAAATGTTTCCCGATGTGGGACGCTTGAATGTAATCCATCAACACGACTGGCCTTTTACTACTCCCCCTTTGGTACACAAGGAACTCTTGGGCGAAGAAGCTTTATTAGATACAGGAATTGAATTTCGTTATCTTTTTCCTTGGTCCTTTTGGCAAGAATTAAGCATAGGTATTTTTAGCGGAAAAGGTTTTGGACATTCACATGGTGGACACTCTCATGGCGGGCATTCGCATGGTTCAAGTGATATAAATCCATTTAGCGATCTCGACCAGTTATTAGAAGAAGTAATTCTACACGAAAATCAGCCTATACAAAATATCACTTTTGATAGCATCTTACATTATTTAGAAGAAACACAAAAGTGTAAAAATATTTTAAACCTATCTCCAACAGAAAAAATCGATTGCTTAGTAGAAAAATATGTTGAAGATCAAATGGATGCAATGGAAGCACAAAATGCCCAAAAAACCAAGCAAAATCCCCTAGTTACAGCACACCTTAAACATTTTATTCCTCTATCGGATTATTGGGGAACAGAATTTGGCTTTTCTTACCTAAGATGGCATCCCGAAATCTCTCCAAGAAAATGGAACAATCAATATGGGTTTGATTTTTACTTAAAATACAAAAGGGGAAAATTAAAATCCTTTGTATGGCAAACAGAGGTATGGTATAGAGAAACCAAAGAGCGTCCCACCAATCGATTAGCGTATTTTTTCGACGAAAATTCCAACTTAAAAACAACCCTCCAAGAATATAACTATCAATTCGATCCGCCGAAAAAAATCGAGGTGGTAGAAACCAAAGCTGGTTTTTATAGTTTTCTTAATTATCAACTTTCTGAACAATGGTTTATTGGCTATCGTTATGATTATCTAACAACACCAACATTCAAAAAAATCAATTATTTTACTCTAATACCAGAATACAAAAAAAATGGAATGGTGCAAGATAACATAATTTTAACTTATAACCCTTCAGAATTTTCTTATTTTCGTGGACAAGTAAGCACCACAGTAGATATAGAAAAAAATAAAAGAACATGGGAGTACTATTTACAAGCTGTGTTTATTTTAGGAGTTCATCCAGCACATAAATACTAAAAGGAGTTAATTATGAGATTTTATAAATATTTTTTAATTTTAATATTCATTATTACAAATGCATTATACAGCAAAACCAAGGTTGTTACAACACTAACAGTATTAGAATACATTACAAAAGAAATTGGACAAGATAAAGTAGAAGTAGAGGCATTACTATCAGGCGATTCGGACCCTCATTTTGCGGATGCTAGACCAGACTATATTCTAAAAGTAAACCAAGCAGATATGCTGGTATACATTGGATTAGATTTGGAAGTTGGATGGCTTCCCAAAGTGATAGAACAATCTAGAAACCCCAAAATCTACTTAGGACAGCCTGGTAATTGCGATGTAAGTAAAGGTGTTTATGTATTAGAAGTTCCAGAAAAAAGAGTCGATCGTTCTATGGGAGATATTCATATTTATGGGAACCCACATTATTGGTTAGATCCTATTAACGCGGTGATTATTGCAAGAAACATAAAAGATCATCTAATCCAGATTGATCCAGAAAATAAAACCTTCTACGAAAACAATTTTAAAAACTTTGCATCAAGAATAAAAAACTTAACCAATGATTTGTTAGCAAAATACAAAAACCTAAAAGATCTTAAAGTAGCTGTCCACCATCGCGAATTTATTTATTTAATTCAACGATTTGGTCTAAAAGAGGTGATTTCCCTCGAAGAAAAAATGGGTGTTCCACCAAATGCAAATTACTTAAAAAAGGTTGTAGATGTAGTAATAAAAGAAGGTGTAAAGATCATTCTTATCGCACCTTATAACAATCCAAAGTATGCTGAATTTGTAAAAAATCAAACCAATGCAAAAGTAGTGGTTGCTCCTACAAACTTAGATAAATCCATCAGAACTTACGAGGATTTGCTAAAAACAATTTTACAAAAAATAAGCGAACAAATTTAATGACTTCAAACAATGGTAGTAGAAAAACAAACCTTAGTAGAGCTGTCGGGGGTTTCCATTGGCTATAACAATCATCGATTGATAGAAAATATTAACTTAACCATCCAAAAAGGAGAGAAGATTTTATTACTTGGTTCTAATGGTAGCGGAAAAACTACTTTATTAAAAGTAATTGCAAAACTAAAAAAACCCATCGCAGGAAACATATCTTATAATTACAAAATCTTATCTTATGTCCCTCAGAGTAAAAAGATTCATCACTTTCCTATAAGTATGCAAAATGCCTTGCGACTCTATTATCCTTTATTCTATCCAAAGCAAAAACAAAACCAAGAAATCGAAGCTGTCCTAAAACAAATGAACTTGTGGGAAAAACGCAATCTATTATTGAGCGAATGTTCCGGAGGAGAATTACAAAGAGTCTACTTAGCAAGAGCATTACTAAGAAACCCAGAAATTCTACTCTTGGACGAACCGTTAAATGCTATCGATATAACAAGCAAACAAAATTTTTTATCGATACTCGAAGAAATGTATCAACATCTTAATTGCACCATTATAATGACCAGTCACGATCTAAGCGAAAAAATATTAAATTTTTTTAATAAAAAACTTTATATTGATCATCATACATTAAACATAATCGAAGGAAATTAAAATGATAGAAAACCTATATTTTTATCTACCACAAATCATTATAGGAACTATCGTTGGATTATTTACAGCGATTATTGGCATATTTGTAATTCTTAGAAAAACCATCTTTATGGGAGTGACATTATCCCAATCCATCACGGTTGCAATTATCATCACACTACTTTTGGATTTACACTTCGAAGGATTAGTGCATTTCTTAGCTATGATTCTATTTTTACCGATCTATCTTTTGCACAATAAAGTAATCAATAAAGATGCTTTACTTGCTTCTGGTTTTGTATTCTTTGCAGCATTAGGACAAATCTTAACCACCATAGGAGCAAACGTACAAAATCATATTGTTGCTGCTTATTTTGGGAATATCTTATTTCTATCCGAAAAAGAATGGTTGCATATCGTTATACCGATAATCTTGATTTCTATAATTTTATGGATTTTTTATCGATGGTTTTTAGCAATTTCTTTCGATCAAGAATATGCTTATATTGCGAACCTACCAGTAAACCTAATAGAAACGTTGTACTTTCTCGTTCTTTCTGCTACATTAAGTTTATCAATTTATTTTATGGGTTCTTTCTATTCGATTGCTCATTTAATCATACCGGGCATTATCGCGTTACAAATCTCCCGAAGTATGAAGTCCACCTTTATTATCGCTATCTTAATATCAGTTTTTTCTACTATTGTTGGATTTATCATTTCTTTAATGGAAATCAACATAGCAAATACAAAATTTAACCTACCTACATCGAGTACAATTATCCTTGTTCTAAGCTTGAATTTTGTTTTTCTATTGTTTAAAAAATTTACAAAATAAATCAATATATTTTTTCTGATTAAAGTGTTTTTCGTGTATAAAAGGCATGTTGATTCTTGTTCTTACATCATTGATTTTATCTTTGATGTCTATATCATGAATAATATTTATAAATTCATAATAATTTTTAAAACGATATTCTAGAAGAAGATTCCAATAAAGTAGTAGGATGGTTTTATAAGTATAAGAATAGACTCTGATGTGTAAGTTTGGGTTAATCAAGATTTTATCTTTAAGGTTCAAGATAAAGTTCTTTCGCGCTGGATGTAGATGCTTTATTAATTGATTCTTTTTATAAATATTTTTTACAATCCATAGCGAACCATCACTACATAAAAAATATTCAAAACCCTCGTAAGTATAAACGGGATTTTTGTTAGAACAAAAAAGAATCTCCTTTACAGACAAATTACCTGTATAAACATCGAAGGAATTTGTTCCGATTTTGTTTAAAAGTTTTATGATTTCTTTTTCGCTTTTATTTAATTGATTATAGCAATGAAGAATATCAATCGTCTCTCGAAAATGATGTTTGATCACATTAAAAATCATGTTTTAGAAAGAGTTTAGTTCTATCCATTTTTTAAACCTTAACTGAGGGTCGATATTTCGGTATTTTAGTTGATTTAAGTCTAGTGGATGAGGAAGAATGTTTTCTACCCAAGGCCAATGGATGGAAAAAGTAATGGGGTGAAAGGTAAAAGCAACAGGTAAATCTCTTAGCAATAATTCATTCATTCGAGTGATGATTGCTTTGCGTTTTTCTGGTCGAGTTTCGGTTAGTAATTGTTCGTATAGTTGATCAAATTCTTGGTTTTTGTAGCCTGCTTCGTTGTAGCCTGTCTCGATGTTTTTGCTATAAAACAACTGAAAAAAGTTTTGTGGATCGGGATAGTCTGCTCCCCATCCCCATCCTGCTAATTGAAATTCTCTTTTGTGTCGCTTTTCGAAAAATGTGGGGGCATCGTATAAATCTACTTTAAGTTGAATACCATATTTTGCTAACGATTCTGTGTAAAATTGATAAACCGCAGTACCTCCTGCACCAGCAACCGCCGTTAACCTTAATAAAATACTTTGTTTTGTTTTTGGATCGATCCCTTTGGGATAACCAGCCTTTTCTAATAACATTGGCACTTGCTCTTTACAATTTCTGATAGGGTATTTTTTTAAGAGAGGATCATCTTCTAAATATCCTTCCATTTCTGGGGGAATAAGTCCATTTGCGGGAATTGCGCGATTTCGAAAAAATCGATAAATCAATTCGTCTATGTCTAAGGCACAAGCAACTGCTCTTCTTAAAAAAACATTGTTCTTAACAAGAGGATCGTCCAAGTTAAAAACCCACCCATAAGTAACTGGCTCTTTCGCCATCGTTAAAACAATGCCCATCTTTTGGTATTTCTCCGAAAGAACTGTGCCATCCAACACCTGTTGCATTGTATCCTGGTTTAAACCAATTCTATCTAAGTATCCTTGTCGAAATAAAGTCCAAATGGTGGGACCAGAACGAATCACAGTAAAATAAACTTCATCAATACGCGGTAATGGCTCTTGAAAATATTCGCTAGATTCAAGATAATTCGGATTCTTTTTTAAGATCATTCGTTGATTTCTTTTCCATTCGTATAAATAAAATGCACCAGAACTTATAGGATGATGATCTAACAAAAAATCTTTCTCTTTACTTGCATAGATTAAACATTCTTTGGGAATCGGAGACGATGCAGTCATAGCAAAAAAATATTTAATTCGCGGATCGACTTTTTTAAGTAATACTTCTATACCATCTTCGCCCCATTTTTTTACACCTTCGATTTCTTTATCGTAAATATGAGGGTTGACTTTTTCGCTTTCTTGCTTTTCTAAATATTCAGAATATTCTAAAAAACCTAAAATATTATCTAAAAGAGGATAAGCAAAAGGATTGATTTTTCGGTTTGCCGTTCTCTTAATCGTCAAGATTAAATCTTCTACGAGAATTTTTCTTTTTTCGTTATTTAAACATTTCTCTGGGTAATAGTAAGACTCCCTTATCTTAAAGCGAAAGTAATATACATTTTGATTTTTATAAACTTTATAACCTGTTTCTGGTTCTCCGGTTGCTAACAATGGGATAATCGTTAAAGGTCTTTTTTTATAATCATACTGATAGGGGGTAGCTGTTATATTGGATAAAATCGTTATCGAAATAGAATCTGTTGCGCGTACAATGTCCAATGTTCTAGGCTCATCTGTTAATGCAGAAAACAAAACCTTTTTTTTTGGATCCACATCATTGTAAGGATTATTAAGAGGCTTTCTACAAAACAATAAAAAAAATAAAGATAAAATAAGAATGATGTTTTTCATTAATATTCGATTTTTAATTCTTTGATTCTTTTTTCAAGAGTATTTCTGTTAATTCCTAAAAATTTTGCTGCTTTTGTTTTTGTATATTTAAATTTTTTTAAAGCATATAAAATCAGTTTTTTTTCTACTTCGCCTATAACTGTTTCGTATACGCGACCATCGTACAAATCCAACGATTGTTCTGGTATAGAAGAAAATTCCACATCGCCAGAACTGATTAAATAAGGAACTTTTTCTACCGAAGATATTTTTTCTAAAACCTCTGGAAAATCTTTCACATCGAGATAACCTGTTTGGTTTAATACCACAGCTCTTTCGATTAAATTTTCTAATTCTCGAACATTGCCAGGCCAATCATAACTTTCTAATAATTTGATGGCTTCTGGTGTAATGCTATGAATATCTTTATCATTTTCTTTGGAATATCTTTCGATAAAATATTTCGCTAACAATAATATATCTTCTTTTCGTTCCCTTAAAGGAGGAATATCTAAACGAATTACATTAAGTCTATAATAAAGATCGAGCCTAAATCGTTTTTGTTGAATTAATTCTTCCAAATCTGCATTGGTTGCTGCGATGATTCGAATGTCTACTTTTTTAGGTTTTCCTCCAATAGGTTCAACTTCTTTTTCTTGTAGAACGCGAAGTAGTTTTGCTTGCAAAGGTAAGCTCATTTCTCCTATTTCGTCTAAAAAAATGGTTCCTCCATCCGCTATTTCGAACTTTCCTTTTTTGTCGGATGTAGCACCTGTAAAAGCCCCCTTTCTATAACCAAATAGTTCACTTTCTAATAAGGTTTCGGGAATAGCTGCACAGTTGATTTTAATAAAAGGCATATCTTTTCGCGGGCTATTATAATGAATGGCAGAAGCAATTAATTCCTTCCCTGTGCCCGATTCTCCTATCAATAAAACAGAGCTCTTGGATTCTGCGATAAGTTCAATTTGTTCGAATAATTGTAACATTCTCGGAGACTTTCCAATTAAATTGCCAAAACGATATTTTTTGGATAATTCTTGCCTTAATCGAATATTTTCTACGATAAATGGTTGTGTTTCTTCTTCTATAAGTTTTTGGATTGTAATAGCTTGCGAAATAAAAGTTGATAAAATTTGTAAAAATTCTATAATTTCGTTTGAATTGTTTTTATCCTGAATATAAGTAAAAATAGAAAATACTCCTACTACATCCATTCCACTTAATATAGGGCAACAATAATAACCTAAGTCTAAATCCTCTGTAACCAACTTCATCCGATTTAAAAAACCCGGTTCATTTTTCGCACTAGGAATAAACACAGGTTTTTTGTTTAAAAAAACACTTCCTGTTATACCTTCGCCAGGTTCATAGGTGATATTTTTAGAATCTTCGTTGTGGTATCCATAAATCGCGCGAATCTTTAACAGATGATCCTTTTTATCGTATAGAAACAATGTGCTACGGTATATACGAATGACTTTTTGAGTTAAAGTCATAATATCTTCGAAAACATCTTCTAGATTCGTAGATTTTGTTATAGTAGAAGAAATCTCTAACAGAACTTTATGAAATTTTTCGCGAATTTTTAGCAATTCATTATCTTGTATTTTGACAAAGATTGCAACAGACAGGTTTGCTACAATTTGTAATAAAATTGCATCCTCTTCTGTAAAGGCTGATTTTTTTTTAGAATCTAACGATAGAACCCCAATAAGTTTGTCGTTAAGAATCATTGGAACAGCAATTTCCGATACTAAGTCATCTCGAACACGTACATAATCTTGTTCTGTATAAGCATCATCAATAATGCGCGCTTTTTTGTGTTTTGCTACCCATCCTGTAATTCCCTCTCCTATTTTTAATCGCATACCAGCAGAATTTTTATCTAATCCAATGGCAACAATAGCACTCAAATATTCTTGATTATCTTCTAGAAGCATAATACTACCAGAATCAGCCTGCGTGATTATTATACATTCTTCTAAAAATCTTTCTAAAAGTAATTGAGAATTTTCTGTTTGGTTCATCAAAGAAGTTAAATTAGAAACAACATCTAAAATATTTTCGTATATTTTACTAGGCATACCTTTTATCGTATATATTTTGCTTTTAAAATAAGCAACCAATTTTTAATTTAAATACTTTTTTGCTTATATTTTAAGTAATCTGATGAAATGAAATTAAAGCAGCAATTTCACACTAGATTTGAATTTCTTTTAATTTGATTATTTTTGGTTCGATAACATAAACACAATAGGGATAATAAGGGTTCTTTCGATAAAAATCTTGATGATAATCCTCTGCGGGATAGAATTCTTTTATCGGTACAATCTCTGTAACAATCGGAGAAGAAAAATACTTCTGATGTTCTTGTTTGGATTGAAGGGCAATCTCCTTTTGCCTTTCGTCATGATACAAAATAATCGAACGATATTGAGTGCCAACATCTGCACCTTGTCGATTCAATGTAGTAGGATCGTGAATTTTCCAGAAAATTTTTAGAATATCTTTAAAAGAAATCAAATTGGGGTTGAACTCGATTTGAACTACTTCTGCATGGCCGGTTTCTCCCGTGCATACCTGTTTATAAGTAGGATTTTTTGTTTTACCGCCTGCATATCCACACACAACGTTCATTACCCCATTAATTCTTCTATAAATTGCGTCTAAACACCAAAAACAACCTCCGCCCAATGTTGCAAATTCTTTGTTAAATTCCATGCTTCTAATTTAATAGATATTTTTTTTTCGTCTATATAGTTAAGTTTATAGAATCAAATTATTTTAACGAAATTTTTTCTAATTATAAAAAAAAACTTGCCTAATTAAAACAAATTATTTTTATATACATATACCTTGTATATGTATTAATTTTGGAGGTTCAAGATGAAGTTATTAAATGCAGATACACAAAAAGAAGTTCAAAGCATACTACAAGAAATGAAAGATCCCGTAAAAATGATTTTATTCGTAAAAAACGAAGATTGTATCTATTGTAAAGAAACACAACAACTTTTAGAAGAAGTAAAAGAATTAAACGATAAAATTTCTTTAGAAGTATACAACATCGATTTTGCCAAAGAAAAAGCCGAATATTATAACATCGATAAAGCACCAGCTATCATTCTAGAAAATGGTAGTGATTTTGGTATTCGCTTTTATGGTATTCCTTCTGGTTATGAATTTGGCACACTTTTACAAGATCTGATTTATGTATCCAAAAAAGAAACAGAGTTAAGCCCATCTACAAAAGATTTTATAAAAAAGATCAATAAACCTTTACATATTCAAGTCTTTGTTACACCCACATGTCCTTATTGCCCACGGGCAGTACTGATGGCACATCAGATGGCATTAGAATCCGAATTTATCACAGCAGATATGATCGAAGCAACAGAATTTCCCGATTTGGCGAATAAATACCGCGTTTATGGTGTTCCCAAAATTGTAGTAAACGAAGTAGTACAAATCGAAGGTGCTGTTCCAGAATCTACTTTTATTAATAAAATTAAACCCTTACTTAATTGATATAATTTTATAGTGGTTGATAAAAAACTTATCGACCACTATATTTTTTTTAAATTCAAAACGAATCAGCTAAAACAAACTTCTTCTTGTTACTTGATTGCTTGGGCTCTTTCTTTTAGAATGTTTTTAATATTATTCCTGTCGTTAAGATAGATTTTTTTAATGTAAAACCAAATCAACCCACAAGGAATCCAAAAAGCAATGCCAAATAACATCGTAATTAGATAACTAATTTCTTTGGAATAATATTTTTCTAAGTAAGAGATCAACAAACCACCGATTAAAGGTCCAATCGCTCTTCCTATGTTATCCATAATGTTAAAAATCCCAAAAACGGTTCCTCGATCTTCTGGTAGGTTTACCTGAGAAATAATTGCTCTTACATTAGGACCAGCAAAAGAAACAAATTGAATAAAAAGCACTGCATAGATAAACATTCCCAAATAATGGATTGCGTTTAGTTGCGATGGGAAAGGATATAACAATAAACCAACGGATGCCGACATGCCAATCAAAACCCCCCAACCTGCTACATAAGTTCTTCCTCCTTCGCTTCTTTTTTCGAAATAATCTCCTAAAAATCCTCCTACAAAACTACCAAAAACTGCTGCAATACCAATAAACAATAACACAAAGGTAGCTGTATCTTTACTCATACCATATACATAGATAAAATAACTGATAAACCATGTGGTAATAATGCCCCAAGGGACAGTTCCAAAAAAACCTTGTAAAAAGATCCACTGATTGGTTTTTGTTAAGAAGGATTTTTCTAATACCTCTAAGTTAAACTTAAATTGAATATCGGTTTCTTTTAATACTTTTTCTAATTCTTTTTCTGCCTGACCTCTTTTAGGTTCTTTGGTGATTACATAAAATAAAGGTGTTAAGAATAGATTAGGAACAGCTGCAAGAATAAACGGTAATCGCCAATCTTTAATCAATCCAGCCATAATCATTCCCATTAGAGTACCAAAACCAAAGGCAGTTTCTATGTAAGAATAACCTTTACCACGCTCTTCGCCATAAAAAAAATCAGCAATTAAGGAATAACCAATAGGTATAATAGAACCAATACCAATTCCCGTTAACATTCTTAAAAAAAATAACTCCCAAAAATTCGAAACAAAAGCAGTTAGTAAACAAGGAATTTCTCCCACTAATACGCCAACTAATAGCAATAATTTTCTAGTCTTAAAATCCGAAAGCATTCCCCATACAACTGTCATAAATGCACTAATAAAAACAAAAGCAGAAGTAACATAACCTAGTTCTTTTTCTGTGATGTTGAATTCTTGCATGATGATGGGAAAGTTTGGTGCTAGTAGATTTTGATCTGCTTGCAAAAATCCCGCAATCAAAACTAATAAAAAGATAGAAAAAGAATTTCTTATAGTAGTCATAATTCCCCCTTTTTTATTGATATTTTTATAAATTTATAATAAATGTAAAGATTTTTTTTTGAATTTATCGAATCTATTGCCAAAATTGATGTTTTAAGATGGATTTTGATCTTATCCAAAAATTTCTTTTTATTGTGGGATAAAAATTTGATTTTTTTTGTATAATATTCGCTAAAAACATTTTTAAATTGTTTCTTGACTAAAAGAATTGATGTAATTTATTATTCTTATGGCAGGTGTCATTAAAGTAGAAACTTTACAATTCTTCGAAGATCGTTTAGGGAAAGAAGAAGGCCGTAAAGTAGCAGAAGTATTAGAAAGAGCCTTCGAAGAAATGGAAAAAAAGGCAGAATCTCTTGCCCTACAAAAAAAACTCGAATTAAAAGACGAATTAACCAAAGAATTAGCAACAAAAGAAGATATTGCGCGATTAGAAGGAATGATTCAATCCGAAGTTGCACGATTAGAAGGAATGATTCAATCCGAAGTGACGCGATTAGAAGGAATGATTCAATCCGAAGTGGCGCGATTAGAAGGAACGCTCAAAACCGAAATTGTACGTCTTGAAGGAAAAATGGAAGCGGAGTTGCTAAAAATTAGTAAAGAAATTTTACGTATAGATAAAAAATTTACAATTCTGTTTATTCTAATATTTTTTGCAGTGATATTCATCAACCAAAATGCGATTGAATTTATTCTAAAAGTTTTTAATGTGATAAAATAAGCGATAGTTTTAATACTACAAAACAAATCACATCCTAAAAAAACATTTGAAAATTTATAAAAAAAATAAAATTGTTTAAGTTGTTATGGAAGATAAAAACGATAAAGTTGTTCGATTTAGTATTTCTCTACCGGATGAACTACTAAAAATCATGGATAATAATTTTATTCATAGAGGATATGCTTCGCGTTCTGAATTTATACGTGATCTGATCCGAGAAAAGATTGTCTCCGAAAAATGGGCGGATTCGAACGAACAAGTATTTGGTGTAATTTCAATCATTTATAATCATCACCTATCCGATTTATCCGAAAAGATGATCCATATCCAGCATAACAATCTTGTCAATGTTTTATGCAACCTTCACATGCATGTAAACCAAGAAGATTGTTTAGAAGTGATTGTGCTAAAAGGATCTGCAAAAGAAATTCAAAAAATCAATTTGGAAATATCAGGAATTAAAGGCATAAAGTTTTCCGAATTGACAAAGATTGCTCTACCAGAAAAATAAAAGTATTCTATGATAAGCTGGACAACCATTTTTCTATTGTTGGGTATTTTTCTCTTTGTAGGGTTGATCATTCTTTATTTTTCCGTAGATACTTCCTCCCCTCAACAGAAAAACAAAAACACAATAAAAAATCCACAACCACAAAAACTAACCAAGCAAGAAACCAAAGAAATCTTGGAAAATACCAAAGAAATCGTAAAAGAAAATCCACAATTATCCGCAGAAGCCATCAGAAAATGGCTAAACCAAGACAAAAATTAATTCTTGTATTTTTCTTGCTGGATGTATTCTTCGAGTATGGCTATATCTTCGATAACTACAAAGCATTCTTGAACCGATGAGCCTTTTTTTAACAAGATTTTTGCACCTGTCTGTGTAGGATATTGAAACGTAATACGTAAATCCCCTTTGTTTGCTCTGTTGACTTTTCGGATTACACCAGGAATAATTGCTTTGACAGGAAGCTCTTGTGACATTTTATTCAAAAACTTATCGAATCCTTCTAAAATGTGATGTTCTTTTTTGATTTTATTATTTCTATATTTCATAGAACAAATTCTTTTACTAAAATAAAATCGACAAATCCAATTTTATAAAATAGGAGTATGAAATGGAATTAGTCACATCAATACAAAAATATTATGGAGAAGAAATTCAAAACGTATCGGATCTAAAAACATTAGCATGCTGTACCGTAGATAGTTATCCCAAGCACGTAAAAGATGTATTGCCCCTTATAGAAGAAGAAATAAAAAACAAATATTATGGTTGTGGTTCTCCTATTCCCGATGCATTAGATGGTTTAAAAGTATTGGATATTGGTTGTGGTACTGGTAGAGATGTGTACATACTTTCTAAATTAGTGGGCGAAAATGGTTTCGTTTACGGCATCGATATGACAAAACAACAAATCGAGATTGCAGAAAGATATGTTGATGTTCAAACCAAGCGATTTGGATACAAAAAACCTAATGTAATGTTTATCCACGATTTAATCGAAAATATCGACGAATACTTCGAAGAAAATTCGTTAGATCTAATTATCTCGAATTGTGTGTTTAACCTGATTTTCGACAAAGAAATGGTATTAAGTAAAATTTATAAAATTCTTAAAAATGGTGGTGAGTTTTATTTTTCTGATAATTATGCTGATCGTCGAATACCAGAACATTTAAAAGATCATCCCATTTTATACAATGAATGCATGAGTGGTGCACTCTACAAAAAAGATTTTATTCGCTTAGCAAGAAAGGTTGGCTTTATGGAACCAAGAGTGATCTCCGAAAATAAAATCAACATCAACAACCCAGAACTAGAAGCTCTTTTAGAAAACATTCAGTTTTATTCTATTACTTACCGATTGTGGAAAATCGAAGGATTAGAAGATGCTTGCGAAGACTATGGACATGTTGCCATCTACAAAGGTGGAATTAAAGAATCCCCTTATAAGTTTATTTTGGATCAAACCCATGTTTTCGAAAAAGGAAAACCAGAACGTGTATGCGGAAATACTGCACTGATGCTTTCTAAAACGCGATTCAAAGATTATTTCGAAATCATCGGAGATTTTTCCACCCACTATGGTGAATTTAGTAGCTGTGGAACAACTGTTTCTAATAATGCAAGTACAACAAGTTCAAACTCTTGTGGATGTTCGGTTTAAAAAAGAGTTGAAAAATAATTTCGATAAGTTTTAATTCATTATGATGCTATCGACAAAAAATAAAAAAGAAATCGAAACCCTCTATGACAAAGATTTTTTTTTTGTGGATTACGACCCACATTGATTTACTCAAACAAAAAAAGTGGGACTTAATCGATATAGAACACCTTATTGAGGAATTAGACAGCATGGGAAAATCCGAAATCTGTTCCCTTGCAAGCTTATTCGGAATTCTTTTTGCTCATCTTTATAAATGGGATCATTTCCCCAAAAGTCGCTCTAAAAGCTGGATCAACTCCATCGAATATTCCCAAGAAGAAATAAATCGTCTGTTAAACAAACAACCAAGCCTTAAATCAAAGCTAAACGAAGCAATTGAAGATGGTTGGAGTTATGCAAAAAAAATCCTCATCGACGACACAAACATCGATTATCGACTTCTGCCCAAAGAATGTCCTTACAGCTTCGAAGAAGCAATCAATAGAAAAATAGAGTAAACACTACATTTGGTACTTCGATTTTTGAGTAATAAAAAACTTGTAGAAAAGACGATAAATAAAATATATTGCTTTATTTTTTGAGGATAAAACTTATATAAAAGTATTTAATTTATAATAGCTATTTTAAAGTTTATATTTTTACTTCTTTTTGTGTTTAATAATAATAAAATATATCTCTTAGGTAGGTTTTAATCTTATGGAACAGAAAACCTTATTTGAAGAAACAGAAAAAAAACTTCTTACAATAAAAGAAGCAAGTATCTGGGCATCTAATTATTTAAACAGTAAAATTACTGTTTCTAATATATCTTATTTAATTCAGTATGGAAAAATAAAAAAATATGGAAATGGTAGAGAAGTACTAGTCGATATAGATGAATTAAAACATTATTATGATTCTTTTTCTATAGAGAAAAAATGGCAAAGTAAATTAGGAAAAGATATTAATTGGCATCTTTCTTTTTCTGAATACAAAGAAGCAGAAAGAACAAAACATGTTCACAGATTGCATCCTTATAAAGGTAAATTTATACCCCAATTAGTAGAATATTTCCTTGATTCCCATACAGATGAATTTAAAAAAGAAGTTTATTTTCGTAAAGGTGATATAATATTAGATCCTTTTTGTGGAAGTGGAACAACATTAGTTCAAGCAAACGAACTTGGAATTCATGCCATCGGAATCGATGTTTCTTTTTTTAATACATTAATTTCTAATGTAAAAGTGGAAAAGCATAATATAACTTTAATAGAAGATACAATTCGCAAATTGAACCTGAAATTAAAAGAATTTCAAAATAATAAGAATAACATTCCTTTTGAAGAACATTTGTTAATAGAACTAACAAAATTTAATAATAGATATTTCCCCACACCTGAATACAAAAAAAAAGTTTCAGATGGATTAATTAACGAAAATGTATATGCAAAAGAAAAAGAAAAAGAATTTCTAACTATATATAATGAATTAATTCAAAAGTATCAAATTAAAATAACACAAGATAAAAACAAAACCTTTTTAGATAAATGGTTTTTAGATCCCGTAAGAAAAGAAATCGATTTCTTAACTGAAGAAATAAATAAAATAGACAATATTGATGCAAAAAATGTTTTAACTCTTATTTTAAGCAGGACTGCTCGCTCTTGTAGAGCAACAACACATGCAGATCTAGCAACTTTAAAAGAACCCGTTTCAACTACCTATTATTGTAAAAAACATAGAAAAATTTGCAAACCTATATTTTCTATAACAAAATGGTGGGAATATTACTCTATAGATACAATAAATCGACTAAAAGAATTTGATCAATTAAGGACAGATACAATCCAATTGTGTCTAACTGGTGATAGTAGAACAATGAACATTTACAAAGAAGTTAAAAAGAAAAATCCAATATTTGCAGAAATGTTATTAACACAAAAGATACAAGGAATATTTTCTAGTCCACCATATATCGGACTTATTGATTATCATGAACAACATGCTTATGCTTATGATATATTTGGCTTCGAAAGAAAGGACGAATTAGAAATAGGCCCCCAATTTAAAAAGCAAAGCAAAGAGCAAAAAGAAGCTTATATCAAAGATATAGCACAAGTCCTCATAAATTGCAAAAAATATCTGAATGATAATTATGATGTATTTTTGGTTGCTAATGATAAGTTTAATCTTTACCCAAAAATAGCAGAATTAGCTGGAATGAAAATTATTAAAGAATATAAACGTCCTGTTCTATGTCGAGTAGAAAAAGACAGAGAAAAACCTTATTCAGAATCAATATTTCATTTAAAAGCGAGATGATGAATGGTCCTAACAGAGGAACAAATCAAAAAAATTGAAAATACAATAAAACAGTGTATAAGAAACAAATTTTTAATATATAAACCAGAAACAAATCATATGCCATTTCATTATCGCTTGCTTGGTCGAGATAGGATGGCATTATTTTCTTTTATTCAATCTTTAAACACTACATTTGGTACTTCGATTTTTGAGCCTGTAGCAGAAACCCTTGCAAGTTTAAGATTTCCTTTCGCAAAAAAACAATTTATAGTAGGAAATACAATTAGCGAACAAGCACAGATAGAAATCCAACACATAATGAATGAACTAATCACAGGAAGAAAAAATCCCCATAAAATCGAAGAAATCGAAAAAATCAGAAAAGTTGCAACTTCTGGCAAAATGAACCTTCTAAAAACTGTTAAAGTAGACCTATGCGTAATAAATAATGACGGTGTTGTTTACTTATTTGACTTAAAAACAGTTAAGCCTAACATAAGCAATTTTAAAGATTTTAAAAGAACCCTATTAGAATGGATTGCAATCTATTTATCAAAACATCCAGAGGCAAAAATTCATTCGTATATTGCTATTCCTTATAATCCTTATGAGCCAAAACCTTACGAACGATGGACAATAAAAGGAATGTTAGATATTGAACAAGAATTAAAAGTTGCAGAAGAATTCTGGGATTTTTTAGGAGGAAAAGGTGCTTACTATGAATTACTAAATTGCTTCGAAAGAGTTGGCATAGAACTAAGATCAGAAATTGATGAATACTTTTCAAAATTTAAATAATTCATAATAATTAAATAGCATTAAATTATTAATAAAATTTGATAAAAAATATATTAAATAAAAGAGAATTTTTAGCAAAATAAATCAGAAAAAAACAAAAATTATATTGATTAACATAATTTTTGCTTTACAAATATTTTTTCTATGTTATGATATTTGCAACATTTTTAAAAATTTCTTTCCGTCCCTTTGACCATAAACATAGAATATTATATTTGTCAACATATTTTTTATTATGATAGAATCGTATACCTATCTTTCCGTCCCTTTGACCCTTTAATGTGGATCAGCATTCTTTTGCTATCTATATCCTCGGGTTTCAGTTTGACCACTTCGCCCACCCTTAATCCAGCAGAATAAATAAGCATTAAGATTGCCTTATGCTTGATAATATCAACAGACGAGAGGATTTTTGTAAAAATTCCGTTAGTATTCGGAAATGACCAATATTTTTCATCTGGATGCCATCTGCCTCCCTTAATGTTTTTTATCTTTTTCACAAGAATGGACTGATAACTACTAAATGAAACTCTAATTACACCTGACTCGTCTTTTCTAATATTGATTTTTGGCAATCCTTTATTCATCATTGTAATATCAACATCAGTCTTTTCAAAAAAAGTCAATAGAAATTACCCATAAGAGCTCATCCCGCTTTTAGTGGAAATTCCATAGCAGTATAACATTCATATCCTCAACAAATCTTCCTGTCAATTTTAATTTTTTCTTCGCTCAATACTTTTTCCCTACTTTTTATCAGAGGCTTAATACTCATAAATCCACTGAGTCGATGCATCCGCTCTTCACTCTGTAAAATTGCCGAAGCAAGCCATCTCTTCTTCATGTCTCCTTTGGCCCATCTTTTAACCCTAGTTTAAAACCGTTCAAAAGAACTATTCAAGCATTCAAATGTTCAAAATAAAACCTGCCTAAAAACTTCTCATCACTCTGACCAAATAATTCCTTCAATATCTCAAGCGATACATATATATTCACTAGTAAATTG
>FMJZ01009719.1_pt1 | contig 114363 bp, 108 predicted proteins | sample 1987881 | NCBI WGS metagenome assembly FMJZ01 (sample SAMEA4378227, study PRJEB15110) | soil metagenome | biome: soil; feature: Field; material: Soil | place: India | collected 2015-03-11 | depth 0 m
ACTCTCCTGGCGTCGGCGTTGGAGATGCTTCGGGGCTAGCTGTCCCACTGGGCGATCCCTCCGGCGTCTGGGTAGCCGAAGCTTCGGGGGTAATCGTCGGGCTCGATGCTATCGTAGGCTCCGGAGTGGGCGTATCCGTTGGGCTCGGGGTTGGCGTGGGCGGCGTCGGCGCTGGCGTAATGACCTGGCCGCGGCATTCCCCAGCCACGCATACATCGTTGGCCGTGCACTCGTTGCCGTCGTCACACGATGTCCCGTCGGGCGCGTTGCCCGTGTAAGTGCAGGAACCTGTCTCCGGATCGCACGTTCCCCCCACCTTGCATGGGTCATTGCAAACCGGGAGCGGAAACGTGCCACACGAGCCCGTCAGCGGGTTACACGAAGCGGTACACAAGTCGGTTGGAAGTTCACACTGAAGCTCGCCCAAGCAAAAACCGGATTGGCAACGGTCGTTCGTTGTACAAGCTCCCAAGACATCCGTACAAGACGTGCCATCCGGCACCCGCTGACCTACGCATGCCCCAGCCAAACACGAGTCGTTCTCCGTGCAGGGGTTGAAATCGTCGCATGGAGTACCGTCAGGTAATGGGCTCCCAAGGCACGACCCGTCCGGTTGGCAAACCCCACCACTCATGCATGGATTCCCAACGTCGCACGACTGTTCGGCATCGACTCGACGGGGACCCACTCCATGCGTCAGCGAAAGCGCCACCACGACCGTAACCAAAGCAACCCGAACCCGCTGCCCTGTGCTCCCCATACAGGCACCTCCCGTACAAGTGATTTTGCCTTGCTACAGGACCAGAGCAATCGATGCAAGGCACAAATCTCACGGTTGACTAAGGCTCATTTCCCAAGTAGAGCCGTGCCGGCGGCCCGGGGGGCCGAACCTTCTCATTCGATGAGGAAAAAGGACAAGGAGGGATCTGATGAAGAAACGTGGATTCGTTTTTGCCGCGCTTTTGCCGCTGCTCTTGGCAGCATGTCAACCGGTTGTCTCCCCGCTCATGGGGGGCTTGTACATTGACCTTAAAGGCCCAATCACTGCCACCGAGGGGGCGTCAGCTACAAAGCAAGGGCGTGCTTGTGCTCAAAACATTCTGGGATTGGTGGCAACGGGCGATGCCAGCATCGATGCTGCTGCTCGGGCTGGAGGCATCAAGCAGATCGTGTCCGTGGACTTCGAATCGAACCATATCCTCGGCATCATCGGCACATTCTGCACGATCGTGAAGGGCAACTAGACCGCTTCGGCAAGCTAAGAAGAAACTCGTTCAAGCCCGCGACTTTCCCCCGGGCCGCGTGGCTTCCCAAGCTCGCGATCGCTTCGCGTTCCCGGCAAGGGCAGTGTTGCAACGGGTCACAGTGCGAATTACCTAGGCCGCCCATGCGTATCGAACCGGGAACGTTGGTTTGTCGGCCTCGATTTGCCCCCTATCCGCTTTATGGCCGTGTGGTCGCCATGTTGGGCGACGACACGGTACAAGTGACCGACATTGAGTGCGGAGATCCTCGCTGTGCTAGCGAGCACGTCCATGCCGATGCTGTCTGGCCGGTGCAGGAACTCGAGAGCGCCTTCGCTTATCAGGGCCGCGCCGAGTGGGAGTTGGGTCGGCTCAACTCTCCCAATGCGGTGGTCGTACCGGAAGCAGCCTGAGGGGGAGACGGTCGGTCCATGACCCACTGGTGGCGGCGAGGGGTTTTTTACGAGATTTACGTTCGCAGCTTTCAAGATTCCAATGCCGACGGTGTTGGCGACCTCGAGGGCATCATCCAACGCCTCGACTACCTCAATGACGGAACTCCCTCTTCCCTCGGTGTGGATGCCCTCTGGCTCACACCGATTTACCCGTCCCCCATGCGTGACTTCGGCTATGATGTGGCCGACTATTGCAGCGTTCATCCTTTGTTTGGGGACCTCCGAACGTTCGACCGTCTTGTTGAAGAGGCCCACCGGCGCGGGATCAGAGTCGTTCTGGATTTCGTCCCCAACCACACCTCGTCGGATCACCCCTGGTTCCGAGAATCGCGGAGTAGTCGAACCAATCCGCGCCGCGACTGGTACATTTGGCGTGATCCGAAGCCCGACGGCACTCCCCCAAACAACTGGGTGAGCTCTTTCGGTGGACCAGCTTGGACTCTCGATCCCTCTACCGGGCAATATTATTTGCATTCCTTCTTGCCGGAGCAGCCCGATCTCAACTGGCGCAACCCTCGCGTGATCGAGGCAATGGAAGATGTCCTTCGCTTCTGGCTCGACCGGGGTGTGGACGGCTTCCGCGTAGACGTCATTCACAAACTCGTGAAAGACAGGGCCCTCCGCGACAACCCCAAGCCACCACCAGAAGAAGAACATCCAGTGTACCATTTTGGTGGCCAGGTGCACCTTTACGACGAGGATCAACCGGAGGTGCACGACATCATCCGGCGGTGGCGGAAACTTTTGGATCACTACGGCGAGCGCATGCTGGTCGGAGAAGTGTATCTCTTCGACGCCGAACGGCTGGCTCGCTACTACGGTAACGGCGCAGACGAGCTGCACCTCGCTTTTAATTTTCGATTCCTGTGGAGCCCATGGGACGCCACTGCATTCCGGCGCGAGGTGGAAACCATCGAGGCGTTACTGCCACGGAGCGCTCAACCCACGTACGTTCTTTCGAGCCACGATGCCCCTCGGCACCGCACGCGCTTCGACCATCCCTCGCTTGGCGATGCTCGTGCGCGGGTTGCTGCCCTCATGCTGCTCACACTGCGTGGCACCCCGTTTCTTTACTACGGCGAGGAAATCGGCATGCGAGACGTACCGATTCCGCCTGAGCGCATTTGCGACCCCGTGGGTCAGCGCTTCCCTGGTCTCGGGCGCGACCCTGAACGTACCCCAATGCAATGGAGTGCCGGCCCCTACGCTGGCTTTTCCACCGTCGAACCCTGGCTTCCGTTAGCCGAAGAGTACGACCAGTGTAACGTCGAAACGCAGCTCCACGACCCCTGCTCGCTGCTCACTTTTTATCGGCAACTCATCTGGAAGCGAAAGCGAAGCCTTGCATTGCTCGAAGGGGGTTACCGTACTCTACCCTCGCCGGACGGCGTATTCGCTTACCTGCGCGAACATCCAGAGCAAAACCTCGCTGTCGCGTTGAACTTTGGGAACGAGCCAGTAACGGTCACGTTGCCTCGTGCGGGAAAGTTGTGGCTGTCCACCAACGTCGGCCGCTTGGAGACGGAGGGTTTGCACTGGAACCTGGCGGCCTCCGAAGGGATCGTCGTCGAGTTGGAAGGAAGCCGTACCGCTTAGGTGATACCGTGACGGGCCGAGTCGTGCGCCGGCTGCCGTCGACCGAGCTTCCACCTCGGGAGCCTCAGCTTCGTGGATTGTTGCCCGCGTATGCCCCAAGGCATCCCTAGCCCGGCGATCAGCGGTTGCCTCGAGGGCACAATTGGGGCAACTGATCGTTTGTGAGTTCTTGCCCCAACCAGCGCCACGTGGTGGCGAAACTCGAGCGCGTCGGTGTGCACTTCGGCGATACGCGTGCCGTCGATGGAATTGACTTGGCCTTTCGCACGGGTGAAGTGCATGCCTTGCTGGGAGAAAATGGCGCTGGCAAATCGACCCTGCTCAAGGTGCTAGCCGGGCTCCTCACACCGCAAACGGGGTGTGTGACCATGAAACCCGGAGTACGCATTGCGTATGTCCCCCAAGAACTCGAGCTGCCGTGGACTCTCACGGTCACCGACTGGTTGTTCCTCGGCCAAGAACGGAAAACCCGGTGGCGTTGGCTCGATCTTCGAAGCGAGCAGATCCTGGCACGAGAATGGTTGCAACGGTTTGGCCTTGCCTTGGACCCGAAGGCTTCGCTCGCTTCGCTTTCCACGCCTCAACTCAAGTGGGTGCAAATCGTTCGCGCTGCGCGGATGGAACCGGACCTGTTCTTGCTCGACGAGCCTTCTGCGCCCCTTTCGCAAGCTGATAGCGAAGCCCTGTTTCGCCACCTTCGGAAGCTGCGGGACCAGGGCACGGCTATCGTATACGTCACTCACCGCTTGGCCGAAGTCCAAGCGCTTGCCAACAGAGTTACCGTGCTTCGCGACGGGCACGTGGTAGCCAGCGGTACACAGCAGTCGTTCCGTGCCGAAGATCTTGTCCGCCTGATGGCTGGTTCAGGGGCGGGACCACCCCCGCGGCAAACGGGCGCGCCCGGCGATCTTTGCTTGTATGTGGACCGTCTTGGCACCGGCATCGTTCGTGATGTTTCCCTTTCTGTGTGCCAGGGAGAAATCGTCGGAGTCGCAGGGCTGGCGGGCTCCGGCCGCTCCACGTTGCTCGAAGCCCTGGCCGGTATTCGCCGGTTTCGCGCCCGCCAGTTTTGGCGGGCCGAGCCCACCGCCTTTGTTCCCGAGGACCGCTTTCGTAAAGGTCTCCTGTATCGCCTATCGATACGCGACAACGTCTTCCTACCCGCCCCGTCCTTCTGGCTACAGCCAAAATGGGAGCGCAACGAGCTGAACCAGTGGTTCGAACGACTGCGCATCCGCGCCTCCGGGGTCGAAGCCCCGATATCGTCCCTTTCCGGTGGCAACCAACAAAAGGTCTTGCTCGCGCGCACCCTGCGCCGTGCGCCTCGCCTTCTCCTTCTCGACGAACCTACGGCCGGAGTAGACGTCGCGACCAAAGCCGACATCTACCGTTTGTTTCAAGAACTGGCGCATGCAGGCTGCGCCGTGGTTTGGGCGTCGAGCGACGCCCACGAGCTCCTGCAAGCAAGCCACCGGGTAATCGTGCTTCGCCACGGCCGTGTGGTTGCCGACACTGCTGCCGTAGCGCTGAACGAAGCCCAGTTGGTGGCACTCATCACTGGAGCAGATGGAGCGGTGATCTCGGAGCAACCATGAAGTCGCGGCTGAAACTCGGGCGTTTGGGCCTCGTACCTGGGTGGAGTGCCGCTGTGCTCCTCGTTGGTGAAGTGCTGTTATTTTCTTGGCTTTTGGCTCCCACCGATGGCCGCCCGCACTCTTTCGCCAATCTCGAGAACTTTGCTCTCGTGCTCAAGTACTCCGCGGTGTTTAGCCTTGGTGCCATTGGGGCCGCACTAATCATCGGGTCGGGCGGTATCGACCTTGCCCCGGGAGCCGTCATGGCCTTGGCCTCCGTCGTGGCCGGGCATCTGTTGACGAACGAAGGTTGGTCGTGGGGCAATGCAGCGCTTACAAGCCTCGCCGTGGGCACTGCATTCGGCGCCCTTGCTGCCGTTCTGGTCACGCTGCTGGAGCTGCCCCCGTTTGTGGCTACCCTCGGCACGATGGGGGTAGCGCGCGGCAGCGCCTTCCTCATCACAGAAGGGCGCTTTTACGACCTTTCCGCCCATCTACCACGCGACTTTCAGCCGCTCGGAGTGCCATTGAACTGGTGGCCTGGGCTGCTCGTGCTGCTTTGCACCACCGTATTCCACCTGCTGCTAACGCGCACAGCGCTTGGCCGGCACATTCTGGCGGTCGGCAGTAACCCCGTTGCTGCTCGCTACGCCGGCGTCAGAGTCGCCCACGTGCAAGCATTCGTGTACGTTTGCGGTGGCTTTCTCGCGGCCCTTGCCGGTGTGCTGCTGGCATTCGTGCAAGGACAAGGCAAGGCGGATTTGGCTCTGGGTTACGAGCTCGATATCATTGCGGCAGCGGTCATCGGCGGTGCTTCGCTTAGCGGTGGGCGAGCTTCCGTTGTCGGAGCAGTGTTCGGCGCGCTGATCTTCGGCGTGCTTCGCAATGCGCTGACGCAGTTTCCCGGAGGCACGTTCGCGGACCGCCTTGTACTAGGAATCGCCGTACTGGTTGTCGTTGTGCTCGATCGGCTCGCAACTCGCAAAGCGTTGCAAGAAAGGGGATAGCCCATGAAGGGTTTCGTTGCGGCAATCGCCATGTTGGTCGTTTTTGCCCCTGGGTGTCAGCCTCAGGGTTCGAACCGCAACCGCCCCTTGCGTTTTGTCTTCATTCCCAAAGCTCTCCACATCCCCGTGTTCCACTATGCCCGTGTTGCGGCGGAACGCGAGGCCAAGCGGATCGGTGGCATCGAAATCATTTGGCGCGGACCCGAAACGACCGACGAACTTCGCCAAAAGGAAATCCTCGAAGCATTCATCGCCCAACGGGTGGACGGAATTGCCATTTCGTGCCTCAATGGAGATTTGCTGACCGATGCCATCGACCGCGCGGTGGACTCAGGCATTCCTGTGGTGACGTGGGACTCCGACGCGCCAAAGAGCAAACGCCTCGCCTTTTATGGAGTGAATGACTTCGAAGCGGGAAAAGCCTTGGGCGAAGGGCTCGCACGGCTTTTGGGGGGCCGCGGGAAGGTAGCGCTAATAACGGCCCTGGGCGCGGACAACTTGCAAAAACGACTCGATGGGGCGCGGCAAGCGCTGGCGCAACACCCCGGCATCCAAATCGTGGAAGTCTTCGACATTCGCGACGATGCCGTGCGTGTCAGTGAAGTCATTGCCACGGGAACGCAACGCTACCCCGATCTCGCTGGCTGGCTTTCTGTAGGCGGTTGGCCGGTGTTCCTTCGAAACGCCCTCGATCCTGTAGATACCACTCGCACAAAAGTCGTCGCCTTTGACACCATTCCGCCCGCACCCGACCTCATCCGTGCTGGAAAGGTGCATTTACTGATCGGGCAGAAGTACTTTGGCTGGGGCGCTGAGTCGGTACGCCTCCTGCACCGCCTGCATCGAGGTGAACGGCTCGATCAACCCTTGCAGTATTCCGGAATCGATATCGTCACTGCCGACAATTTGAACGCGTACCTGGAACAGTGGCGCCAGTGGGAGCAAGGGACGCAAGGGTAGCTCTACCTACCACTGGGTCCGCTCGAGCCACGGACGCAACGCCTTCAGGGCACCGGCTTCGTCCTCGGGGATGTTCACGTGCGGAAGAACCCACCAATCCTCGGGCATAATGGCTTCCTCGCCTGGCGGGATCACAGTGAGCGGTCCCAGGTGCTCCAGCTCGAGAAACTCAGCACTGGAGTACACTTCAATTGTCGCGCCACCGTCGGGATACGTGGCCCCAGGAACATAGGCAAAGCGCTTCAGAAACAACGTGTCCTCCCACACGTACGCCGCCCAGCCCTGGTGCGAATCCGTGCCAATCTTGCTCTCGTCGCGACGCCGCTTGGCACCTGGCCATGCGTCGGCTTTGCCCACGCGACGATGATCGATCTGCACAAGTTCGTTCCCCCACCGATAGCGTGGATCTTCCATTTGCGCGTAACTCCACAAGATATACCGCCGCACGGCGTCGAACGCGTCTAACGGCCCGCGATCTACGGGCACCAGCGCCCGTCCGCCCGGGCGCATCACCGCTAAGCTCCACAGAGCATATTCGACAGGCTGGGACGAGATGTTCCGAATCCGGCTTTTCAAGCGCACCCGCGGCTCGCTTGGGGATAACTTGATCTCCACAATCTTTTGGATGCCAGCACGGGGTTGAGGTGGGCCCATGACCACGACGGTATCCCCTTCCACGGTCACCCGGCACGGCTGGTTGTCCGGCTCGTACGTCGTCTCGCGCCGCTCCGGAGCAATCCAAAGCCGCCAACCACCCCGAAAGACCCACTCCGGCTCGTTGCTTTTCCCCGCCTCGCTTTCCCTGACGTAAAGTAAATTGGGCCCGCCACGTCTGGCCACGGCCATGATGCGCGGGCCGATGTCCGTCACCACCCGCACCTCCACCGCTTCGTTGCGCAGCACGTAAGTATTCGGCCAGCCGAGAAAGGCTTCCTTGTCGACCGTTACCTCCCCGAAAGCGCCCGAAGTCACGAACGTGCTCGCCAGCAGAACACCGACCCACCAGTGCCGTCTATCCCCGCCCACCTTCGCAGTTCGGTGCGAACGGGGCGGCCAGAGGTGATGGTTTGCTCTCACCCCACCTTATTGTTCTCCCTTCTCTCGTTTGGCAGGAGGATCTACGATCAAAAGCGTTCCTTGCGCAGCAGCCGCAAGAGTTTCATCGTTCCTCACCTCCACTTGAACCACTGCCGTACGCTTGGTCATGGCAAGTACCCGCGACTCGGCCACCAGCTTCCCCCCTCTGACCGCGGCCAGGTAATTCAGCTTGAATTCCGTCGTTGCCGCCCATTGCCCTGGTTTCATCAGTGGGTACAAAACGCAGCCCAACACATGGTCCACCAAAGCCGCCATCACCCCGCCATGTAGGGTCCCCATGGGTGTGATGAGGTCGCTCCGCACGGGCATCTCGGCACGCAGGTAGCCCGGCTGAAACTCCAAAAACTGCACGCCAAGATATTGCGGTAGCCCCGTGGCAGCAGCATTGGCTCGAATCATCATCTCGGCAATTCGCGGGTCGTACTGCTCAAACTTTTCCGAACCGGCCATTGCTCTACTCCTCATAAGCGTCGACGCGCTCGTACTCGAAGTGCACCCCTATCGCTAGAGGGGGCAAGCGAGCCCCGAGCGTTCAGGGTACATCTTGCAGCCATTGCAGCATCGTCCTTAATAAGCGCGCAATGCCGTGGCGGAGCGAAACCGTGCGGGTGGACGAGATCGAGGTCCACCTTTTACGAGGCGGCCGGGGAGAGCCCTTGCTCGTGTTGCACCCCGAGTTTGCCTCTGGGCGTTGGTTCCCCTACCACGACGATCTCGGGCAACACTTCCAAGTGTTTGCGCCGGACCACCCCGGTTTCGGTCGAACGCCTCGCCCCGATTGGTTCGAGGACATCGAAGACTTCGCCATTTTTTATGCCGATTTCATCGACAGCTTCGGGTGGGCTAGCGTTCGCGTGGTGGGCCTTTCCTTCGGTGGTTGGATTGCTGCGGAACTGGCCGCGCTGTTCCCCGAGCGTGTTCGTCGGCTCGTGCTCATTGGCGCTGCAGGCCTTCGAGTGGAAGGCGAGCAGAGGTTCGACTTGTTTGCTCGCCCCTTCGAGGAAACGCTTCAACACTTTTTCTTTGCGCCCGACCGATGGTTGCAGCTCCTGCCCACGGAACCAGGCCCGGACGTGATCCTTCGTATGTACAAAGAGGCAACAACGCTGGCACGAGTGAGCTGGAACCCGTACCTCTACGACCCCAAGCTCGAGCGGCGTCTTCGCCGAGTGCGCTGCCCCACGCTGATCCTCTGGGGGGAGCAGGACCGATTTCTTTCTCCCGCCCACGGGCGCGCTTACGCGAAGGCTATACCGCAAGGCAAGCTGGAACTTGTTGCCGACTGCGGCCATCTGCCCCCGCTGGAGTGCCGCGAAGCATTTCTCGCGCGTGTTCTCCCGTTTCTCCAAGGGTGAGCCCATGTTGCAATTTTTTTATTTCCACCTCATGCCTTGGCCATACTTGCCCGCCGATTTCGATCGCACGGAGCCGAGCGCATGGGTGACCTTCTCGAACCGCTTTTACGATCCCCAGAGAGGACACCAACTATACAACGAGTATCTAGATGAACTCGAACGGGCTGAGGAACTGGGCTTCGATGGCTTGGCGGTCAACGAGCACCACCAAAATGCTTACGGTACCATGCCGTCACCAAACCTCATGGCCGCGGCCCTCGTTCGCCGCACCCGTCGAGCAAAGATTGCCATCTTGGGCAACGCCTTGCCGCTGCACGACCATCCTCTTCGTGTAGCCGAAGAAGTGGCCATGCTCGACGTACTTTCCGGCGGACGGATTATCTCTGGCTTCGTTCGTGGCATTGGCTGCGAGTACTTGTCCCTAGGGGTCAATCCCACATTCTCGCGAGAACGGTTTTACGAGGCCCATGACCTCATCGTGCGGGCTTGGACCGAACCTGGCCCTTTTCCTTTCGAGGGAAAACATTACCACCTTCGTTACGTCAACGTGTGGCCACGCCCGCTCCAGCAACCGCATCCGCCGATTTGGATTCCCTCGCAAGGAAGCACGGAAACAATCCGCTGGGGCGCACAGCACCGCTACCCGTTTGTCAGCGTGTTCAACTCGTACGCGCTAACCAAGCGGTGGATCGAAGAGTACAAAGAGGCGGCGCACGCTTACGGCTACGAAGCCCCGCCGGCACAGATCGGCTTTGCCCTACCGATATATGTTGCCGAAAGTGATGCCCAAGCCGTGCAAGAAGCCGAGCCTCATTTCCTCTGGTTGTTCCGGCGAGGGTTAAAGATTCCTCCCAATTATCTGCTGCCACCCGGATACATTACCGAGGAGTCGCTCCGCAAATTCCTTGCTGCCGGTGTGCGTTTGCCCTCCGAACTGTCTTACAAGGAACTGCTAGATCTGGGCTATGTTCTCGCCGGCAGTCCGACAACTGTGGCAGACCGTCTCCTCTCGATCCATCAGGAACTCGGAGTGGGTATTTTCATTTACAGCGGCCGCACGGGTGACATGCCCAAAGAGAAGGCGTGGAAGAGCCTAGAACTGTTCGCCCTCGAGGTCATTCCGCGGCTGCGCCGCTTGACGCAGTCACCCGCGCCTCAACCCTCATAAGCTTGACGGAAGGGGATCCTACCCATGACGCAACCAGTTCCGACAACTGACCCAACTTTAGTGGCCCGCGCTTGTGGCTTGTTGGCTACGGCCTTACGAGAAAGTTTGCAACTGGCGCGTGACCTCGTGCAAGCCGAGGCCGCTTCCATGCCTGCGGACGCTCTTAGCAGCTTAGACCAACTCCTCGACGAATTTTCTCGTCGCCGCATCCGCATTGCTCTGTTCGGTGAGGTCAAGGCAGGCAAATCCACGTTAATCAACGCCATTGCCGGCAGAGCGCTCTCCCCGGTCGCCTTCGATCCGCTGACGTCGGTTCCGGTGCATATCACGTACGGGCAAGACACCACCTGGTCCGTGAACGGCCATCGCCTGCATTCGATCGAAGAGCTCGAGAACTTCATGCGGGAGCATCCCTTCGAAGCATCGGAAGTGCGCGTCACCACACCGCTCGATCTATTGTCGCTGGGCGGGCAAGTAGACTTGCTCGACACACCTGGAATGGGAAGTCGCGATCGCCACTTCGACGCCGTGACGGACGAAATCCTCGACGCCCTCGATGCCATAGTCCTCGTGGTCCGGTATCCAGGCCTCTTTACCCGATTCACGGGGGAACTCGTCGCGCGGCTGGAAGGAAAGATCAGCAAACTCTTTGTCGTGTGGAATCTCGATCGCGGCTGCATCGACCTCTCCTCAGCCGAGCGCGAGCGGTTCGCGCAACAACTGTCGAATTCCATCGGCATGACCCATGAGCTTCACTTGGTCGACGCACGCACCGCTTTCGAGCAGGCGCAAAACCCAGCGGCGCGCTCTGTTAGCGGCATCGACTCTTTCATCGCTTCGTTGCGAGGCTTCGCCGCGTCCAACGCGCGTGACGTTGCAGCGTTGCGGGAGGCAGCCAAGGCGGGCACGCGCTGGCTCGAAGAAATGTTTCCCGCTCTCGAGGCGCGCTTCGCTGAGGTGGACCGCTGCGTGCGGGAGGCCCGGGCAAGGATTGCAACCATCGAGCAAGAGGGAGAAGAAGAGCTGGCCGAAGCTCGCCAACGGCAAAGCTTGTTCGAGTCGAACATTGCCCAGTTGGCAGCGGCCAGCATGGAACGCGCACAAACCCGCCGGACCAAGCTACTCGAGGAAATTTACGCCGCGCGCCGGCGCTGGATGCGCAACGGACACCTACTGCGACTCGAGCGAGCTGTGGCCAGCGCCGTCCACGCTTTTACCAACGACATGGCCGCCCTGGCCAAAGAAACCCGCGATCGCCTGGTGACCGCCGCAGCAGCTTTTGGCGCAGACGTGTCTGTTACACCGCGGACGGCAAAGCCTCTCGAAGTTGGGCGCCTGACCCCGGAGGACCGCAATGTCCGTGCGAACAGCGGGAGCTTAAAAATCCTGCGGCGCGCGATCTGGAAGCACTGGTACCTCCCCGGCCTCGAGCGATTCGCTCGGGATACCCTGGCAAACGAGGGGAAACAGTACGAGGCGTGGGTTCAGGCCGCCGCGCGCGCAGCGGTGGATGCCGGTCAATCGGCAACCGCAGAGCGCCTACGCCGCATCGCCGAGCGTACCTCAGCGAGGGTGGAAGAGGTTCGCGAAGCTACCAGGCTCGAAGCCTTCGAGGCAGAACACGAACGGCTAAGCCAAGGTATCCCCAGTCTCAGGTCCGAGGTCCGCCACATCGAAGAACTAGCTCGTCAAGCTCGCGACCTGATGGAGGCCGAGTTTGAAAGCCCGCCAGCACTTGCGATTCATAAAGCAGCACGCGAATCGGCCACTCAATGAAGCGTGGAATGGTAGGACAAATCCGGCCCATTGAGGATACCCGTTTCGAGGACGCACCCGCTGGCCGCAACCCAACAAGCCGTCGACAAGATGCTGCGTCGCCGGTGAAACTTTCGCCGTCTGGCCACCGGGACCCCTTTGGATGGGGCGGCCTCGACGGCAGAAGTCCGAGCCACTCGGTGCGCTTCCGCTCCACCCGATCGGTACCCTGCCTGCGGGTGAGGATTAAGCCGGACGCCCAAGGGGCAAATCCTTACGAACCATCGGGCTGAGCGTTTGGTGGCTGGATCTCCACCGGCGAGCCGCCCGCTGCACCCTATCAGTGCACCGCTTGGTCGCCAAACAGACCTACCGGAATTCACACCCAAGAGCGTGCGACGGCGGCACTCTCCAGCAGCCACCCTCCTGGCAACCGTTCGTCGTGCGGTGCCATGGTTCTGGATCTGCGGTGTTGCTTGCCCCTGCCACGCAGCTCAGGGCGAACAACGTCTTTGCCGAAGCCGCCGTCGTCCAACCCGAAGCCCGGATGATCCTTTGTGAAGCAGCCTACGCCCACGCAACGCCTCAGTGCCCAGAATTTGTTAGGTTGGGGGGTTGTTTTCCTGGGCTGGGTTGCATGGGTCTCGGAAGTCCTCATGCCACACCTGAAGCATTCATCCCGCGCGCAGAGTTGAAAACCCTACACGCCAGCGAACGACGCGCAGGCTATCCTGCCATCATCTGCCACCTCGGGCCCGACTCGCCTGCCCTCCGGCAACGCCGACATGTGGCGGATGCATGTGGGTTCATTTCGTCGTGGGCTCCCAAGCTCACGAGCTTACGAGACGTAGGTCGTCGTTGAATACTCCCGACGGATACCACCACGACCCGGACACCACGCTCCGAGGCATCTGTGCTTCCAAGAATCGCCGCGAGCGGGCAAGCCGACCCACGCGTACCTGCCACCATCGTTTCTGTTCCGGTTTGTTGTCAGCGCATGCATTTCATGATAGCCGGCGCCCAAGCTTCAAATTGACCGTCGGCCCTCGGCGGGCCGCGCTCAGTGGGAGGTTGGTGCCATGATCGGAAAATTGCGTACGGGGTGTTCGTTCGTTGCCGCAGCCGCGTTGGGCGCAATCCTTGCCTTGGCAAGCTCTACGGCAGCGCAGGACGCGGAGCAATTCGGCCGCACTGGTTTCTATGTGGGAGCTTTGGCTGCGTACTCGTTCGAAAACTTCGACACTGACGCAACGGGGGTAGACGTGCGGAACGCCCGCGGGTTCGACTTGCGAGTGGGCTACCGCGCTCATCCAAACCTGGCGATCGAAGGCAGCGCACAACACTACCGCGATCGGGAGCTCGAGCCGCCTGGGGGGCCATCCGTCGACTTGCTGAGCTGGGGCTTCTGGATGAACGTGAAGGTTTACGCCCTTACTGGACGGGTGCAGCCGTACGCCTTGATTGGTCCCGGCGTGATGCATTTGGATGCCGGGCGTTCGGGGCTTATGGGCATCTCCCGCGATGACAACGGTTTCGCCCCGCGTGGTGGACTCGGCTTCGACATTTACGCTACGGAAAACATTGCTGCCACGTTGGAAGCCTCCTACGTGTTCACCACCTTCGACATCGAGGACAAAGACCACATCCCGGTCGTGCTCGGCGTCACCTATCGCTTCTAGGTGCTCGCTTCGTGCCCCCGAAACGGGGGCCACGAGGCAAGGGAGGGTTTGCGGCACGCTTCGCGGAGGCCCCAGGAGAGGGGTGCCGTTGCTTCGCCTCGTCCTGCTTGGGCGAGCAGTTCTCCACGGCAACTGCGGCACTCATGGTCACGACTTCTCTTCTGGAAACGCTCTTTGCTGGTTGCTGTACACGCGAGTTTGCTAAGGGCCCTGTATGCGCCGAATCGAATCGAAGGTCCGAACGCATTCCGCAGAATTTGAAGAAAACCGCAAACACCACGAAGCACTCGCGCAGCAACTCCGCGAACGCATTCGCTCGGCGCAGCAAGGTGGCCCTGAGGACCAGCGGGAACGCCACCGCCAGCGGGGCAAGCTCCTTGTTCGCGAGCGGATCGATGCGTTGGTCGACCCAGACGCGCCTTTCCTCGAGCTGTCGCCCTTGGCCGCCTACGGATTGTATGACAACGAAGCCCCATCTGCGGGCATCGTCACCGGCATTGGCATCATTCACGGTCGCGAAACCATGATCATTGCCAACGATGCCACAGTGAAAGGGGGCACGTACTACCCGCTGACAGTCAAAAAACACTTACGCGCCCAAGAGATTGCGCTGGAGAACCGTTTACCCTGCGTGTACCTCGTCGACTCTGGCGGGGCATTCTTGCCCTTGCAGGCGGAGATCTTTCCCGATCGGGATCACTTTGGCCGCATCTTCTACAACCAAGCTCGTATGTCCTCGCTCGGCATCCCGCAAATTGCTGTGGTCATGGGCTCGTGTACGGCCGGCGGCGCGTACGTTCCAGCGATGAGCGACGAGACCGTGATTGTGCAGGGTACTGGAACGATTTTCCTGGGTGGACCACCCCTGGTGAAAGCGGCAACCGGCGAGGAGGTATCAGCGGAGGAGTTGGGGGGTGGCGACGTACACACGCGAATTTCCGGAGTGGCCGATCACCTCGCACGAAACGACCATCATGCCCTAGAAATTACGCGGAATATTGTTGCCAGTCTTGGCCCACCCCAACGAGCCACCTTAGACATCGCCCCTCCGGAAGACCCGGCCTATCCGCCCGAAGAAATTTACGGAATTCTGCCGCGCGACCCGCGCAAGCCCTTCGACGTCCGCGAGATCATTGCGCGACTGGTCGATGGCAGCCGCTTCCAAGAGTTCAAAGCACGATATGGCACCACGATCGTCACCGGATTTGCCCGCATTCACGGCTATCTCATCGGAATTGTGGCCAACAATGGAATCTTGTTTTCCGAGTCTTCGTTGAAGGCCACTCACTTCATCGAGTTGTGTGGGCAACGCGGCATTCCCCTTCTGTTTCTGCAGAACATCACAGGGTTCATTGTGGGCAAGCAGTACGAGCACGGCGGCATTGCGAAGGATGGCGCCAAGATGGTGCACGCAGTGAGCACGGTGGGCGTGCCGAAATTCACTGTGATCATCGGCGCTTCGCATGGTGCAGGGAACTACGGTATGTGTGGGCGAGCGTACCAGCCGCGCCTACTGTTCATGTGGCCGAATGCACGCATTTCGGTCATGGGCGGGGAACAAGCTGCACAGACTTTGCTCACGGTAAAATTGCAGCAGCTTGCGGCTCGCGGCCAAACGATGTCCGCGGAAGAACAAGAAGCGTTTCTCGCACCGATTCGGGCGAAGTACGAGGAGGAGAGCAGTGCCTACTACTCCACGGCTCGCTTGTGGGACGATGGCATCCTCGACCCCGTGGAAACGCGCGACGTCCTCGGCCTTGCACTGGCTGCTGCGCGCAATGCGCCGATCGAGCCCATGCGGCCAGGCGTCTACCGCATGTAGAGTCAGCCTCCGGCCGCACGCGGGTGTGACCGGGGTGCCGTTCGTAGGTGCAATCATGCGGGCGTCACACCCGTGCCCCAGAGAGCACCGCCAACGTGCCCCTGGGGCTCTTTGCCTAAAACAGGCGCAAGGCAGTCGAGTTCGCTGACGCCGCCGCGGCCTTATCTAGCGGCGGCGATCCGCCAAGGCGTCCAGTCCGACCCCAGCAATGCCGCGGTATCCCACGGCCATGCGCCCCGTTCGCGGGTCGGGAACTGCCACGATGTCCAAGTCGATCAGCAAAAGGAAGTGGATGTTCCCGTCGCTACCTTCCGCTCCTGCGGGTGGGTTGGCGTCGAAAAACGTTTCCGGTGTCGTGACACTGAGAAGTACCCGATCGGCGCCAAAGGTGCTCGTACTTTGCCGTTCCACCACACGGGCGCGTACGAGGCGGCCTTGCCGGTCCATAATCGCCTCGACCACCGCGTACTCGCGACCTGCACTGGCGTTGCCCGCGCGCGCAGTCTGGCGCAGGCGAATATCTAAGTGCTGAAACACGCGGGTAGCCACACGGCGCACAAACGGCGCAAAGCGCTCCGCTTTTGTATTGAGCAACGTAATGTTGCCCTCGCGAATGCCTGGAAGAAAGTCCGCTGTACCTGGCTGAAGGGCAAAGGTTGGCCCGCCGGTCTCCAACAAGAAGCGTCGCGCCGGGCCGCTACCTGCAGCACCACCTTGCGCTGGTGTCGGCGGTGCTGCCGCAACAGGTACATCCCCGAGGCTCGGCAAGAGCTGATCGATCTTCGGCAGCGAGGCCACCTGTTCGCCAGCCATCGCCTGCTTTTTGCTCGCCGCTGCGCCACGCAGGTCGGCCGCAAGTTCCGTGCTCTTTCGGGCTTCGTGCTGTTTCTGTTCTGATTGGGTCGCACGCTCGGCCTTGTCCTGATAGTGCTCTGTACGGCGAACCATTTCTTCCTTCACGCGATTATCGCGATCGCTCAAGAGGCGCGTATTTTTTGGAGGTGCCTCTTCCCCAGCGTCTGGCGCCGCCACGATTTGACGCTCTGGCAGAGTTAGCACGGGCTTTTCCTCGGGTGCTGGCTCCCGCTCGTTGCTGGCGGGGGAACTCGCCTCCTTCGGTACTGACCCTGCGGGTTGGGGCGGCGGGGGCAGAGGGGCAAGATCGACTTCGATCGGCAACAACTCCGGTGGGGGCGCCAATGCAAGCCACGAACCGCGCAAGAAGTTCAGCGCGAACAGGTGCAGAACAAGCGACGCCAGCAAACCCCACAGCAGGCGTCGCTCGGTCAACGGTCCGTCCATGACGAAATCATGCTAGCTTTGCTCTGGCCGGTCGAAAACAGCGCGATCCAAACTGTTGCCCAGCTACGGTTTCGTGTACCAGTAGCAGGCACCAACGCCTGCGAAGAGAACTTCGCAGTGAGCCCAAGCAATCCAGGGCGGAAGCTCGTGGGTGGCGAGAGCCCGTCGCTTTTCCATTCACTTTTACCCAGAGCGGTCCAGGGCCCCCAAATGACGTCGAGCACCACCCTCTGGTTGCCGTCCTTGGCTCTCCGCCGCGAGAAACCGAATGCCTCAGTTGCCCTTCTGAGTCTCCCAACACTGTCGCAGTGCCCGCGCCAAAGAATCGGTTTCATCGACCCGAAACACACCGAACGGCCTCGCCCGCTCTCCACCTTCGCCCTCGCAGCGGCTGCGGCCTGGTTCCGACCAACATCGGTGCTCTCCCCGGCAAATGGTCACTTCGTGCGGCAGGGCTTGGGCTGTTGGTATGCCCCCGGGGGGTTCTTCAGGAAGCTCATCGCTCGGAGGTCGAACTTCCACCGGCGCTCGTTGCTGGCCCTGTACAGGCGCAAGCCAGCCCACGCCCAAGACGAGGATGATTTTCGCCAGGAAGCTCACGTCGCACCCTTCTTCAGCCGCTTTGGAGTGCGCGAGCAAATCCCACCATTGCAGCCACCAACAGGCACCAGACGAGTTCCAGCAGAACTAGCACCAACGCCCCCACCAATCGCGCGCGTGCACCGGAACCCTTTGGAGCCCACGCGGCAATCGCAATCGCAGCGGCAGTGAGCGGCAGCCCAGCCAAAGCGGCCGGCACCAAAAAACTTGGCGGAAGCCAATGTTGTCGCACGCTCCAGAGATACGCCAACGACAGCGGTGGTGGTACAGCGAGCAGCCACCACACGAGCTGCGAGAGGCGCCGCGCGCGGGTAGCAACCGGCAACACTCGGCTAGGCGGAACTGTCATTCAGGGTTCTCCGACATTGCCTCTAAGCGGCGCAACTCTTCCGTCTCACGCTCGATGGCTTCCAGGTAAAACGGGTCGTTGAATGGGGCGGAGGTAAATTCAGTTGCCCGGTACGGTTTCGTGACGAACTGTGGCTCAGCGAGGCGGCTCAAGGCGTTGGGCATGGACGTCGTCGTCATCAAGGAAACGAAGCGCAAAACGTAAGGGCCATCCACGGGTCCACTGCCAGTTTCCACACCGTGGAACATGCGGCCGTAAAATTTCAGTGGTAGCCAGTGGGTTCCCGGCTCTAGCTCCGCGCTGGTCTGAGCGAGACCTAACGGGCGATTCGCCGTCGAATACAGCGTAGCGGCTAGGTGGAATCGACCGGCCTGTTGCACCTCCACCTCGGCGTCGATCACCAAACTCCCCTGATCGATACGGTCGCGAAACCTACCGGTAAGGCGCGCATGTGGGCGACTGACCTGGAAACTCGTTCCCGCGCGCCGTTCGATCCCTTCCAGCGAGAAGGCAATCACTCGCACGAAGTAAGACGCAGCCAAAGCACGGTCGTCGCGTGGCGGCGACCAAGCAGCCGTGTACACGTAATCCCCGGCAACTGCGTCGCCTTCGCGACCATCGTCGTGAAACGCAAGTTCCCCGACCGGAACCATCTCCTGCGTAAACACGGTGCCGGTGATTTCCCGCGCCGCGACTTTTTCTCCGGCAACAGTGAGATGCGCGTAAATCCTCGGCAACTCATTCTCTTCGAAGGAAATCTGGTCGGGGAATACGGTAAGTACCGGGTCTTCCCCATCTGGCCCACCGGCGGAGATTGGGGAAACCTCGCGGTCGCTCAGCAGCGGGTCTTGCTCCTGCACGATGGGTTTCGACTCGGGTGGGTATGCCGCACGCTTTTTGTAGTCCTCGATGAGCTGCTTCGTCATGGCGATCGCGGCCGAGCGCGCGTCGGGCCCTCCGCCTTGTTCCACTGAAACCGTTGGCGTGGCCAAGGCCACGGCTCGGGAGGTCGGGCTTTCTAACTTCTCGCTCTCCGCTGCCTCCGATCGAACCGGCCTAACATCAGGACGCGGACGACCTGCGCTAGCTGGACCCATGCGCCGCGACTCCTCATTTTCCGGCTCCGGTCGCTGTGCTGGCCGGAGCAGCCACACACCAAAGCCAAGAAGCGCCACCGCGGCGATGACCAAGCCTAACCACACAGCACGCTTACGGCGCTCGTGCCCGGAGCCGCTCGCCCCTTTCCTCTGGCCACGTTCGGTCATGCTTCAAGGCCCTATAAAAAAGAACGCGCCCGGCGGCCACACTGCCATCGGCCACCGGGCGCGCTATTTCGGCCACCGAAAACTGGATCAATACAAAAGGGTGATGAACTTTGCCGTCGACATCGAGCTCTGCACGGTGGTGTTCGGTGCACAGGGCGACCCATTACAATACCAAACGCCGTCAGGGATCTGCTTCCGTGTGCTGTAGCGCGAATCGTTGCGGATGTTGTCGTGGTTTTCGTAGCCGGCGTCTAAATTGCGGAAACCGGAAATTTCCTGCTTGTACGAGTTGTTGCACACGTTGCTGTTATCGTAGCCGGCTGTGGCGCTACCGTTGCAAGCGTAGATCGACGCGTACTGCACAATCCCGTCATCCTCGCCGCTCAGGCAAGCGCTAGCACCAAAGATGGCCTGGTAACCGCCAACCAAGTAAACGTTCTTCGCTGGCGAATTGGAGTAGGTACGTACCTGCACGTCGTCCGCACTGCGCAACCAGTACGTTGCCGTGTCGCAGCTTTGGATGAAAAAGGCGATGAAGTTGCAGAGGATGTTACTCTGGCCGCACACCGCGTCCGCCCCTTGGGAACCGCGGTGCGCGCCACTCACTGCGATCACCCGACTAATTCTTTGCCCAACAGTACCGTAGATACTCTTGTAATTCGGGTCGGTCGTACGGCTATTGCCGAGAATAAAATCCATGATGGTCCCGCCCATACTGTGGGCGATCACCCAAAACGTGCCACCGTTGGCATAGGTTCTTGCGCAGCGGTTGCCCCCACCATCGGCCCCGCCGTTGGTGGCATTGATGATTTCGTTGGCGACTTCGTCGGCTGCCCCTGCCCCCCAGTATGGATCGTTACCTTTGTACCCAACAACGTAGTAACTGGCCGCGAAGTTCTTCGTCGCGGTCTGCACGAAGTCCGACGTGCTCGTCTTCCAGTAGTTTCGCGCGTACGACCAATTCGTGTACGTGTTCGTGTCTGTTTGCTTGCCATGCACGAAGATCATGCACGGCTGTGCGTGAACAACCGCCCCACCGAGCAGCACACCCGCGACCAAGCTCACCACACTCAAGGAACGTCGACTCATTCTCTCTCACCCTCCCCTTCTTGACGTGGCCCGAACAGGGCCTGATGGCCAGCCGCTTGCCCGATTAGTGGGAGAAAGTCAACCACGCAGGCACTGGCCAATCTCCGTTGGCGGAAGGGGCCACGCACCAAGGCTCCCCTCTTAAGCAGTCGAAAAAGGAGCCCCTGTTCCGTGACACGCATGTTGCCATCGCCGACGCCGCGGTTTCTCCCAGGAGCTTTCTTCCAGGACGTAACCCCTGCGCATCATGGAGAAGGTGTTACGGTGCTGCTGGGAGTGGGGGTTAGCGACTGGGTTGCGGTTACGGAAGGCGTGGGACTCGCCGTGATGGTTCGGGTGGACGTTGGTGTCGCCGTCCGAGTGGGTGTGGAGCTGCGAGTAGGAGATGGGGTGCGGGTAAGAGTTACCGTTGGTGTCGGCGAGGGAGACGTTGGGGTTGGTGACGGGGTGTTCGTCGGAGTGGCTACGACCACGACAATTTGCGCCGTGGGGCCAGTGTTGCCCGCTACATCGCGCAACGCCACGCTCAGCAGGTTCTCTCCAGGAGGAAAGGCCATGGTCGAGGTGATTGCGCTGCAAAACTGCCACGTGGAATCGGCACGAAGCAGTTTCGGATCCCGCGACGGATCCACAATCGTGCATGGGGAGTTCGCACTGATGTATGGGTCGAAACGGCACGCGAAGTCCACCAGCGCGTTAGTGACAAAGGCATCGCTCACGTCAAAGCGCGGCGGATTCACGCCGGGAATGCCACCGCCGCCCAAAGAAGGGGGGCCCGTATCGCAAACGGTGAGGCTGCCGTTGCCCAAGTCCCGGTTATTTTGAATCCACAAATCCGGGCGCCCATCGCTGCCAGGTTGGAGCGAGGTGCCGAGTGGCTTCGCGCTGAGCCCAGGCCGTCCTTCGACCACAAGGAGAAATTGCCCTGACCCGAGGCGAAACACGGACCGCCCTTCGGAGTCGTATTCCGGCGTCGGTGTCGGCCAATTCTGGCACTCCAGCTCGCAGCAAAAGACGCAACCGTCGAGCCGAGCAATTGCCGCAAATGCCGTCACAATCGGACCCTGCCCCGTTGGCGTGGGACTGGGAGAGGCCGTAGCCGAAGGCGATGGCGTGACCGTCGGCGTGGGGGTCACCGTCACGGTGGACGTTGGCGAAGGCGTGGCTGTGCGCGTCGGGGTAGCCGTTGGTGTCGAAGTGCGCGTCGGCGTCACAGACGGACTGCGGGTGGGGGTAAAAGACGACGTCGGTGTTCGCGTGGCGGTCGATGTTGGAGTCGTTGTAGCCGTCAAAGTCGAGCTTGCCGTACGCGTTGCTGTTCGTGTGAGGGTGGGCGAGGGCGTCGCCGTGCTTGTGTGAGTGGGTGACGGGGTCGAACTCGGTGTCTGCGTGGCGGTGACGGTAGGAGTCGACGTCGCCGTCGGGGAAAAGGTTGGAGTCACAGTCGGCGAGGCCGTCGCCGTTGGCGTCTCCGAAGCTGTGGGCGTCACGGTAGGGGAGAGCGTGATCGTAGCGGTCGCAGTGGATGTGGCGGACGACGTGGGCGTAGCTGTCAGCGAGGGAGTTGGCGAAATCGTGAAGGTCAGCGTCGTCGACGGTGTGGGCGAAACCGTAGCTGTGACCGTTATCGACGGCGTTGGGGAAATGGACGGGCTGAGCGTTGCCGTGGCTGTGGGTGAATCGGTTGCCGTAGTGCTGGGGGTAGCTGAGTGGGTACTCGTCGGCGACTCAGTGGCAGACGGCGAGGAGGAGGGTGACACGAAAGCCGTAGGTGTTGTTGTTTCTGTGGGCGAAGGAAGCTCCGTAGGGGAACTCGTGGGCGATGGACTCCTCGTAGCGGACGCTGTTTCTGTGCGTGAGGGAGTCGGCGTCGAGGAGGGTTGAAGGCTTCTTGTCCTCGTGGGCGTACGCGTACGGGTAGGTGGAGCGGTGAAGGAAGGTGTTGGGGTGTTGGTCGGCTGGCTTCCTGGAATGGGTGTTCGCGTCGGCGTCGAAGAGTTCCCAGCACTCGCGGTGGGCATGGCACTCGCGATCGGCGTAAGGGTCCCTGTGTCCGTAGGACTCGCGGATGGCGGCTCACTCGCCGTGGGCGTAGGTGTAGCGCTCGCCGTACTCGTCGCCGTGATCTCCAAGAAAGGCGTCTCTGTGGCGGTTTCGCTACGGGAGGGCGTGGCCGTGCTTGACGGGCTGCCACTTGGGGTCGAAGAAGGCGTCAACGTCAAAAACGGTGTAAAGGTTACGGTGGGAAATGGAGTATCCGTTGGCTTCGGGGATGCCGACGGTGTGGGCGCCAGACTAGACGTAGAAGTTGGGGTGGCAATCAGGGTCGGCGACAGCCCTGGGGTATAGGTAAAACTCGGTACGGGGGACGCGGTGGGACTCGGCACCCTCGTCGGTGTCCGAGTCGGGCTTGCCGTGTGGGTTGAGGTTGGCGAGCCAATAGTGCTTTGTGTCGGTGAGCCCGTGGAAGCGGCTGTTGGGCTCGTCGTTGGCGTTGGTCGCCTCGTTGCCGTGTCGGTTGCCGTGGCTGTGAACGAAGCCGAAGCGGTAACAGTGGGGCTTGCACTCAGGTTTGGAGAGGGAGTACGGGTTTCCGTTGGCAGAGGGGTAGCAGTTGCGGAATTTGTGGGGCTCGGACTCGGTGTTCCACTAGGTGATGGCGTGACTTTGGCCGATGCTGTGGCACTGGCTGTCGGTGTTGCCCTCGTGGTGCTCGTGGAACTGGGCGACGGCACTGCAAGCGAGGCGATCACCGCCACGACATCCGCCGCGCTCGTAATGCCATCTCCGTTAGCGTCAGCATGCGTGCACTCAGCCGCCTCATCGAACAAAAGCCCAAGCCATTCGATTGCACCGTGAGCGTTGAGCACGAGCGTACAATCGACACTGAAGCCCATTCGCGGAACAAACCAAACGACGAAACCGACCAACGCCCGTTGTATCCGCATGCCCCGCATTGCCGCACTCTCAGGGAGTCCGTGTCGGTGTAGGAGTAGCCACAATGACCACGATTTGCACCGTGGGGCCCGGCCGGCCTTGCACATCGCGCAACCGCACCGTGAGAATGTTTTCCCCCGGAGGAAAGGCAGCGGTGGCCGCAACGAAATCGCAGAACTGCGCCGTCGATGTGGATACCACCAAACTTGGCTCTCGGCCTGCATCCAGCATCGTACACGGAGCCGTTGCGCTTACCGATGGGTCGAAGCGGCAGGCAAAGTCTTGGAGTGCTGCCGTGACAAACGGATCCGCCGGATCGAAATTCGGCGGCCACACACCAGGTACTCCTCCACCGCCCTGCGAGGGCGGTCCTGTGTCGCACACGGCGAGGCTGCCGTTGCCCATGTCGCGCGAGTTCTGAATTTGCAAGTCCGGGCGTCCATCGAAGCTAGGCTCGAGTGAAGTTGCTACCGGAGCACCGCTCACACCCGGCCTTCCTTCCACGACGATGATGAATTGACCACTGTTTGCCCGGAACACCCGCCTTCCCTGCGAATCAAACATGGGGGTCGGTGTCGGTGTGCGCCGGCAACGGGCGTCGCAGCAAAACACGCAGCCGTCCAAGTTTGTCACGATGCCGAAAAACGTAACTTGCGGCCCAATGGTCAGAGGCGTTGGTGTGGCACTGGGTGTCGCTGACCTCGTGCGAGTAAGCGTCGGTGTCGAGGTTGCCGTGCGAGTTGGGGTTAGCGAGCGAGTCCACGTGGCGGTGGCGCTCGCCGTGGCAGTACGGCTCCACGTGGGCGATGCCGTAGGCGTACGGGTTGGTGTCGGGGTGTGGGAGCCCGTTGGCGAGTGCGTTGCCGACCACGTGCGTGTTGCGCTGCGCGTTGGCGTGATGGTCGGCGATAGGGTGAATGGCAGCGAACGCGTGGCGGTCGGGGAAAATGTTGGCGAGGGCGACAGGGTTGCAGTTCGAGTTCGCGAGGGAGACCACGTGGCTGTCAGGCTGCCGGTCGGCGACCATGTCCACGTACTTGTCGCGGTGCGGGTAGCGGTCGGTATCCGCGTCGTTGTCGGCGACAGCGATGGAACAGGCGACCGAGTTGCCGTGGCAGAAACTAGTCCCGATGGTGTCGCCGATGCCGTAACGGTAGGGGTCGACGAATACGAGCGGGTGTGGCTTGGCGAGGCCGAAGGCGTCGCGGTCCGCGTAGGCGTTACGCTTCTCGACGGCGTGAACGATCGAGTGTAGGTCGGTACACCCGTGGGCGTTGGCGTGGAAGTGGCCGAAGGCGTTGCACTCGGGGTCGGTGTGCCCGTTGGCGTCCTGGTCGGTATCGGGGTAATCGTGGCCGTACGCGTGCGAGTGGGGGGAATCGTATTCGAAGGGGTAGGGCTTGAGGTTGGCGTACCCGTGCGGGTATCGGTGCGGGTCGGAGACGGCGTGCGAGTGGGCGTTGCCGTTCCGGTATTCGTTGGCGTGAGAGTCCACAGATGCGAGGGCACAGCCGTTTGCGTTGGCGATGGGCTAAGGGTGGGGGTTACCGTTGGTGAAAAAGTGTGCGTCGCAACCGGTGTGTCGCTCGGGAGCAACGCAGGTGTGGGTGAGTCTGTGGGTGTGATCGAAGCCTCGGGCGACGATGTAGCAGTCGGGGTTTGCGTGGGTTCCGACTCAGTCGGCGAAGGAGTGGCCGCAGGCGTGTCGAGCGTGGGAGTTGCCGTCGGAGTCCCCGGGGTTTCCGAGGGCGTAGCCGACGCTGTGGGTAACGGCGAGCGAATGACCACCAGCAGGTCGACCGCCGCAATCAAGTCTGCCGCACTGTTTCGCCCATCATCATTTACGTCTTCGAAGCTGCATGGTGGGGAGCCCCCGAACAGGTGTGCCACCAAAAGCCGCACCACTTCCTCTGGCTCTTGCATTGGTACACAAACATCCGCGGCCGCCACGCTGCGTGCGTTGATCCACATCGACACGAGACACAGCGCACTCCACCAGTACCAGCAGCCACGCCAGCGCGATCCGCGTTTCGACATCGAGAGCCTTTCTCTATGCGCGGGTGGCGCGGTGTTTTCAATCGACCAAATGTGTAGAGGGCGAAAAGCTGCGCTCAGTACGCTCCACCGAGCTTACTGTGATCCCAACTGCTGACCCGGCGCGGACGAATCCGGACCACCACCCGTTTTTGCGCCTGCTTCCGCATGGCTTCCTCCACCGCGGGCACCAAAGCCCCGAGCATCTTTTCGTGGATCCGCTTAAGAACAGCCACCGTGTAGTCGAAATCGCGCACCAGTTCCGCTTCCCCGCGAATCAAAATTCCTTTGAGCGTGTCGTAAGTCTCGCCCTCTTCCACCATGAAGGCAACTTTCGGGTTACGCTCGACATTGCGTGCTTTTTGCGACTTGGCGTACGTGGTCATCACCGGGCAGTCTCCCTCCATGGCAAACCACATCGCTACGGTGTGCGGGTAGCCCCATGGATCGATGGTAGAGAATGCTGCGGTACGTGCCCTGCCCAAAAATGCAGCCCTTTCCTCTTCCGACATTTCGATTTGCCTTCGCCGATGCATTCCTGACTTCCTCCGTAAATTCCCCCTCTGCCCTCGCGCCTACGCGCCCCGCGCGTGATCGACGCCGGCGAGAAAACCCAACACTCCGTACACGAATGCTTGCGGTTGCTCCATTGGAAGGTTGTGGCCGGCTTCGGGAACGAGCAGCAGGCGGGCTCGGGGCAGGGCGCGCGCCATTTTCACTGACCCGCCGGGTGGCGTGAGTTGGTCGTCGAGTCCTTGGAAGATGAGCACCGGTTGCTGCACACGGCTCAGCTCCACGGTGAAGTGGTAAGCAGCCACAGACCTTGCTGCGGCGGCGTACGCTCGCGGGTCGCACTGTCGCGTAGCCTCACTGAGAGCGCGCACGCGCTCCGGATAACGTGCGGCAAAAGCGGGCGATACCGACCTGGTCGCATCCACCGCACTTTCAGAAAAACCGCGACTTTCCACAAAGTCGGCAAGCCGTAGCCAGGCCGCTTGCGCGCGAGGTCCAACCTCGCTCGAGGTCGATACCAAAATGACCGACCGCACGCGCTCCGGGTAGTCCAACACGAACCGCTGTGCGATCACGCCGCCCATGGAAATGCCCAACAAGTGCACCTCGGTCAGCGCGAGATGCTCCAGCAGAGTGGCCAGGTCGCGAGTGTAGTCGGCCAACGTGTACGGGCCTGGCGGGCGATCGGACTCTCCAAACCCCCGTAAATCCGGCCGCACGATCCGGTGGTGCCGCGAAAAAGCGGGGACAAATTCGTCCCACACGTGGCAGTTTCCTCCCAAGCCGTGGAGGAGTACGAGCGCGGAGCCCTCGCCCTCGTCGAGGAAATGCAGTCTCACGCCTCCACCCACCTGCACCACCGGCATAGCGCGCCTTTGTAGCTCACGCCTTCGGCACGGCCAAGACAGGCTCTGCCAAACGGTGCAGAGGCTCACACCATCCCTTGCGACAGGCTTTTCCAGAGACCGTAGTCGCTCCGCTTGGAGGAGGGCCAATATCCTAGCCAGCCGTATCCAGTGAAGGGCCGAAAAAACTCACTGCCCGGCATAGCCCAACGGCAGCGAGCCCTCGCCATGCCGATCCGTGATGGCAGACCATGCTCCGCCCTGCAGCGGAAGCTCGCAGGCGTGCGGCCCCGGTGCGCACGGCTGTGACTCGGTGGGTAGCCGCATGGTTCACCGATGAAGGGCGTACGCCCCACTAACATCCCCTCCGAAGCAACGTTTCCGGCCCGCCACAAAGTCACGCTGCCGTCACATGCGGAAAAAACCTGTGTTGCCGACACAAGTAGGTCATCCGCGTTGGCAAAGCCTGGCCGCCGTGGCCCAGTGTGACACCCCGCTCGGGCTTCGCCCTCGTCGAAGCTGAATCCGACCAGGGCCGACCCGAATCCACGCAACAAACGCATGACGGTGGTGTGAGATTGAAGCCACGGGCAGAGGCAATCTCGCTTCAGTTCCCGTGATGATGTGGGAGCGTTCTAGTAACGGGGGCTTCCAGCGCGGCTCCAGTACGTCTCATGGATCGTTATCGATCTAAGCACACACGCCGCGCTCCATCGTGACCAGACTCCACCCCGCCGCGATAACGGCCGACCCTCGAGGCAAGTCCTCAGCGAAGGCCCGAACATCCTTCCAAGACCGACTACCCGGCGCGCTTGTCCTCAGCAGCCGTTCACGGCCTGGTTCACGGCAGCAACGACTTCTTCCACAGTGATCGCCCCGTCTCCATTCGCATCCCCGGCAAGGCACACGGACACGTTCGTGGAGCCCAAAGCGACGTTCACCATCGAAATAATCTCCTCGATGGTTACGCTCCCGTCACCATTGCAATCACCAATGCAACCGGACCGAGGGAAGATTGGAGCACGGCTTTCCGGTCTGACCTCCACCGCCCCTACGTCGCACGCACTACCATACGGGCGCAGGACCCCACGTTGGTCTTCCGTGACCTCCCCTCCCCCAAAGTCTGTGCAGTCGCTCGCTGCATCGATCGCTACGCTTGCTGGACCCAAGCTGTGCACCGACGTGTAGCCCCCGTAATCCCCAAGTGGTTCCAGTGCCAGCGCCTCCAACGTGGCCTCCGTGAAATCACGGCAGCTTTCGTCTGTAGCGAAGTTCACCCCGCGCGGGGTCGTCAGCGGCCCGCTGCAACTCCCGTCACTCCCTTGGTTACCCACCACCAAGCTGTTTTTGAACCTGACCATCCCAAACTCGCTCTCGCTTAGAAGCTCGTTGAACACCGCTCCACCTTCCGCGTAAGATTCGTTGAAAGCAAGTGTGCTGTGCACCACGGTGGCCGTGCCCCCCACACCGTTGAAGAGCCCCCCTCCACGCCCCCCGCTTAAGTTGCTGCTCACCGTAGTGTTCAAGAGCCGGATGACCCCACGGTTGCGAATCCCCCCGCCGTCCCCCGGCGACTGGTTGCCCCAGACCGTCGACCCCTCGATGGCCACCTCGCCTTCCTCCACCACCACACCGCCTTGGCGGTTTTGGCTAACCTCCACGGCGCGAAGTCTGCCTCCCGTCGTGCGCACGCCTACACCGGCATTGCTGCTAATCCGGCACCGGGTCGCTTCCACCGTGCCGCCTCTTACTCCATCGCCCCCGTTGTCGGAGATCACACTACGTAACAATGTGCCGCCAGCTCCCAGCCCGTGACCGCCGTTGCCCGAAATCGTGCTGTCCTCCACGGCGCCTGGGCCAGCCAACCCGTCGCCCGCGTTACTCGATATCGTGCTCCCGCGCACTACCCCAGAACCGGCTACCCCGTGCCCTCCATTGCCGAAAATCACGCTACGCACCACTTGGCCATCACCACCAACCCCATGACCCCCGTTCCCCGAAATTGTGCTGTCCTCCAGTACTGCTGAACCGGCAACACCGTCGCCCCGGTTATCCGAGATAACGCTAGCCACGACCCTGCCGTCAGCACCAATTCCATGGCCACCGTTGCCAGAAATCCTAGTCCGCAAAATTTGCGAACGGCTTGCGGCTATACCAACCCCCGTATGCGCCGTCACGATGCTGTCAATCACTAGCACATTTCCTCCTTCCACGGCGCTGCTTCCCTGCCGAAGCTCGAAGCCTTTAAGCTCCAGTAATCCACCTTCGACGCGAATCAAAGGAAAAGTCCCATCACCCGTCACAACCACGCGTCTACTTGCGTCTAGAATTGCCCGACCGGACACCGATATCGGTCGGCGAAGCTGCACCTCGCCGCTCACTGAAAAGCTGACTAACCCAATCTTCGACGAACTAGCCGAAACCTCTCCTAACGCCGCCCGCAGGGTACACTCTCCGGCTACGTCCTCGCAGACCCCGTCACCTGGGTCGACGTCATTACTGCGGTCGGCTAAGCTGCTGACCGTGTAACAGAGAACCTGAGGTCCGAATGGGGGGCTCTGGCCCAGATGGTTCCCTCCCCAGCATTCCACTGTCCCATCGTCCCGAAGCCCGCAGGTGTGGTAGCCCCCAGAACTCACCACTCGGAACATGCCCAAAGGCGCAGAGCTTTGGCGAAACTGATTCCTTCCCCAGCACCGTACTCCACCATCCTCACGAAGCCCACAAGTATGCGCCCATCCAGCACTGACCGCCCAGAACACGCCTGAAGGCGGGGAACTTTGCCCGTAGTCGTTGCTGCCCCAACACTTTACCCTCCCGTCCTCCCGAAGCCCACAGGTGTGAATGCCCCCGGCGCTCACGGCCCGAAACACACCTGAGGGCGGAGAACTTTGACCATAGTCATTCCTTCCCCAGCACTCTACCGTACCATCCTCTCGTAGGCCACAGGTGTGTCCGCCTCCGGCACTCACGGAGCGAAACCCACCCGGCGGTGGAACAACACGGCCCTGGTGGCCTCTTCCCCAGCACTCTACCCTACCGTCCTCTCGAAGCGCACAGGTGTGAAATGACCCAGCACTAACCCCCCGAAAAACACCGGAGGGAGGAGAACTTTGGCCATAATTGTTCCTTCCCCAGCACTCCACCCTACCGTTCTCAAGAAGCCCACAGGTGTGTTCGCCCCCGGCACTGACGGCACGAAATACACCCAAAGGAGCAAAACTTTGCCCGTAGTCATTCGCCCCCCAGCACTCTATTCTGCCGTCTGCCCGAAGCCCACAGGTATGCTCAGCTCCGGCACTGACCTCCGTGAACGGAGGGAACACGCATGGTTCCGCAACGAGCTGCCTGGGAGCTACCAGCACCCAAGCCAATACAGCGCTTCCGGCCACCAAAGGCCAGCGTTGCCCCCGTGCTCGAGGCCCAACTGCCCCCAGCACAAGCGTCGGAGCCCTGTCTCGCGCTTTCACGCTCCGCTCGTATCCCCTACAGTCCGAGCCAGCCCCCTCTGCAAGGTACTGATGTGCAGAACCGAATGCCTGTCTTTGGCCCCAAATTTTCGTCCGCATTGCCTGGGCCTCCTCCATGCACATTGCGAACCTCACCCCCCGCGAGCCAACCCAGCCACCCCTGGCTCCTGCTCCCCGCGGCTTTCAAAAACCGCGCCCGTAATCACTCAAACAACTACCACACCTAAGCTTTCCAAGGCAATCCGGTGATGGCAAAAGGTGCCACAGAACACTGGCTTGCACGCTCCCGCAAGTAGGAGCACGGCTCTCGCGCCGATGCAGCAAGCAAACGGAGTTCAGCGGATGATTTCTTTTACCGCGATCTCGATGTCTTTTGCGCTCTTCAACAGGTAGTTTTTGAGCTTCTTTTTCACCCGCTCTTCGAGTTGTCGCACACGCTCGCGGCTGATTCCGTAACGGTCGCCTATTTCCTGCAGGGTTAGAGGTTCCTCCGCCATCAGCCGCTCGTCGAAAATCACTTTCTCCTTACCGGTCAAAGTTTGCCCGAACTCTCGGATTTTTTCCTGCAGCAGAGCACGTGCTTCGGCGTCGGAAACTTTTTCCTCGGCGTTTGCCTCGCGGCTAGCCAAAAAGTCGAGCAGCGTACTCTCCTCGCCCTCCTCGATCGGCGCATCGACCGAGAGTTCTCGCGAAGAGAGGCGCTGATCCATCTCGATCACTTCCGACTCCTTCACATCGAGCCGTTGCGCCAGAAGCTTCGGTGTGGGCTTGAATCCCTCGCGCTCCAGGCGCTCTTTTTCCTTTTGCAGGTTAAAAAACAATTTCCGTTGCGCCTGAGTGGTACCGAGTTTGACCAAGCGCCAATTGTTCATGATGTACCGAATGATGTAGGCGCGGATCCACCAAACCGCGTAAGAAGGGAAACGAATCCCACGGTAAGGATCGTAGTTTTTCACCGCCTCGAGAAGACCCATGTTCCCTTCTTGGATCAAATCGAGCAGATTCTGAAAGGCCCGCTGGTACTCGCGCGCAATCATGACTACGAGGCGAAGGTTCGAGGTCACTAGGCGGTAGGCCGCCTCGAGGTCGCCCTTTTCCTTGTAACGCACCGCAAGCTCGTGCTCTTCCTCGCGGGATAAGATTGGGTAACGCTTGATTTCGGCCAGGTATCGCTGCAGCGGGTCGAAGGGGACAACCTCACGACTGGTCGGTCCGCCTTCCTCTTCTTCTGCCGCAGACGCTGGCAACACCTCCAATGCCGCCTCCGAAACTTCGGGTAGCTCGGAGGGAACTTCAACTTCGTCGGGCTCGACCGCGGGGAGCACCTCCGCTGCGGTTTCTTCGTCGGCGACGGTGGTCTCTCGTTCCGCTTCGCTCATGGATGCAACGGCAAGGTATCCGCTTTTCGACCGCGCGACAAGTTGAACAAGCCGCTTCTCCGGCTTCAGCGCCTGCTCAGTTCCTTTCGGAGTTCTTGCACAAGCTGCTCGAGAATTTCGCCAAATTGCCTCTGCAAGGAAAGCAGCTCTTCGCGCAAATGCAGTACGACTTCCACTCCGGGCAAATTCACCTCGAGCTCCCGCATCAACACGCGCGCCAAACGCACGCGCTCCACGTCCTCGGCGGACAAAACGGTTTCCCCCTCGGAGGAGAGCTTGGGGTGAATGATCTCCTCCACTTCGAGCACGCGGACGAACTCACGATCCACTTCCAGATCGCGCAGCACCTCCTCTAACCGGAAATAGCGATGCACCACTGCGAGTCCCCTTACAATTTCAACTGATCCCGTGGATGCGGCCTCGTCTGTTCATCCAGCGTTCGCGCCGCTTCACGCACTGCCTGGGTGTCCTGTGTTGGCACGTGAATCATTAGGCGTAAGTACAGGTCGCCAGCGCCGCCCCCGTGCAAATGCGGCACGCCGCGCCCTCGAATCCGCAGCAGTTTTCCACTTTGACTTCCTGGGGGCACTTGCACCCGTAAGCTTCCGCCAGCGGGGTTCGGCACGGTGATCGAAGCCCCCGAAATGGCCTCGCCCACGGTAATGGGAACGTTCATGTAGAGATCGTCGCCCCGCCGCTCGAGAAGTGGGTGAGGCCGAACGTGGACGCGCAAATACAAATCGCCCGCAGGCCCCCCGTGAGCCCCAGGCGCACCCTTCCCCTGAAGCCGAACGCGCGAGCCCTCGTCGACCCCCGGGGGAATTCGCACTTGCAGGCGCTCGACTTGCACTGTCTGACCCGAGCCAGCACACTTAGGGCAGGCACGCGTGGAGATCCGGCCTGCACCTCCACAACGCGGGCAGGTCCGGGAGAACCGCACAGGGCCCCTAGCTACTTGGATCCGGCCACTGCCCAGGCACTCGCCACACGTCGTGCTGCTCGCAATGTCCTCACCCGATCCCAGGCAGGTACCGCAGATTTCCGGCCGTTGCAACGAGATCTCCATCGTGCGCCCTCGCACGGCATCGAGCAAATCGATTTCGACTTCCGTCTCGAGATCTGCCCCGGGGCGCGGTCCAGGACGAGCCCGTTCACCAAAGAGATCACTGAAAATGTCTTCGAAACTCTCGAATCGGCCAAAACCACCGCCAAAACCACGAGCGAACTCGCGCTGCTGCTGTTGCCACTGCTCGTAGGCTCGTGCCCGTTCGGCGTCGAAGCCAGCCTGCAACCCCGCCATTCCGAATTCGTCGTAAAGTTTGCGCTTCTCGGGGTCGCTCAGGATTTCGTGAGCTTCGGAAATTTCCTTGAACTTTTCCTCGGCCTCTTTGTTTCCCGGATTGACGTCAGGGTGGTAACGCCGAGCCAGTTTGCGATAGGCTCGTTTGATCTCCTCTTGGCTGGCATTCCGCGGAACGCCGAGAATCGCATAGAGATCCTTCTCCGGCATCGAAAAACATTACCCCCACGCGTAACGCCACGCGTTGGCGTCCAGGTGTCCCCCCAACGACGCCGCTACAAACCAGCGTCGTTAGCGGGCCTTCGGATAGCGCCGGTCCACCCGCCCAGCCGCAATTTCCCGCAATGCTGTGACAATCTCCTTGTTGTCGGACTCCACCAGTGGCCGCGCACCTTTGAGCAGCATTTTCGCCCGACGAGCAGCCAGCAAAGCCAACTCGAAGCGGTTGGGAACTCTGTTCAAGCAGTCTTCCACAGTGATGCGTGCCATGGGGAATCTCCTCCTCTGTTTGGCGAGCAGCCTGTTTAGCGAAAAGCCTCGGGCAGGGGTAGGGACCCGGCCGTTTCCGATCCAGACTCGTGGCTTCACCCCGCTGGACCATCCTACTACTTGTTCGCAGTACTACGTGTTCGCAGTCGTGGCCCACACGGCTAACACCACGGCCACGACTAGTCTTTCACCCACGACCCCTGTTTTTGCGGTGGCGAAATTTTCGTTGTGCGTTAGTTTGCGAAGCCATGACGTCGCCTAAATGCAGCCTCGCCTCGCCAGCAGCACAATCAGCGCAGAGTGGTGCTGCTCATTGGACCCTGGAGTGCATTTGCCGCCGACTTCGGGGGCACCAGTTCCGGGAGGTCACCGATTCCGCCAGCCTCCCTCGGGCCGCTGTGGCACTGGTGCTGCGGGAAGGCCCCCGCGGCAGCGAGTTCCTGGCCATTCACCGCGCTCACCGCAGCGGAGATCCATGGTCGGGTCATATGGCGCTGCCTGGCGGCCGCCAGCAGCCTGACGACCCAGATTTGATCACCACTGCGGTACGAGAAACCCGAGAGGAAGTGGGCGTCGACTTGCGCCGTGCCGCCAACGTTATCGGGGAACTTGACGAGATTCGCGCGGTGGCACACGGCCGTCTGCTGGATCTCGTCATCCGCCCGATTGTGTTCGTATTGCACCAACCGGTGGAAATCATCCCCAATCCCCACGAGGTGCAAAGGGCACTGTGGATTCCCCTTGCCGCGTTGCGGCACAACTCGAAGCTCTATCATCACCCCCACTCCCTGGAGATCGGGCCGCTTCCCGCGTTCGAATTTCAAGGATACACCATCTGGGGCCTCACCCACCGCATCCTGTCGAGCTTTGTGGAACTGCTCGCGTCCGATGGATCCACACCAACTTGACCCGCGTCGCCGCGCAGTTGCGGCCAAGGCGTTGGGCGCTTTATCAACCAAAGTTCGCTTGCTCGGCCGAGCCCAGCCAGTGCCCCTTGGGCTCGCCCAGCCTAAAGTGGCCAGTGCTCACGAAGCCCATTTTTTCCAGGTTTCCACGATCAGCGGAACCAGAACGCGACGCGCCGTGGATGCTCGGGTGCTCGTAGGAGTCATTGGCAGCACCATGGCAACGAAACGAAATCAAAGGGCTGCGCGCGTGCGCTCCATCTCCTGCCGGCCGGTGCCCTTGGCAAGCCGCAGGCCAGGCAGAGCTCCAGACGGTGGCCTTCGCGCCGCTCTCGCCAGAGTCAGCCTGCCGGCGACCGCTCGCTCCTCCCCGTCGGGCACCCCCATCCTCGATTGGCCCCTGCCCTTGTTGCTCCGTGTTGACTCCCCCGACTGCCCTCTCTACGAGGTTTTTCGTGCGTATCGTGTTCCTTCCGAGCCGTAAGGAACTGGAACTGAGAGGCAGTTATCGCGTAGCCGACTTGCTACGTGAACTGAAGCTGCTTCCGGGGACGGTCCTGGTCATCCGCAACGACGAGATGCTGACGACCGAGGACCTCGTGGACGACACCGATACGGTAGAGATCCGCAACGTGATCTCCGGCGGCGCCGCGTAAGCTGCGTAAAACCGAACGCTGGAGTTGTTGCCTTCTTCCCGAACCGGCGACCGCGAAAGCTGCCACTCCCATCACAGCAGGCAGGCCTGAAACTAGAGCACGGCACCGCTCGTCGGGCCGAACTCGATTCACAGCCGAAGCATGATGGAAACTCGATGCTGCGCTGACGCGCGACCGGTGGGCTTTCTCAGTACGTTGGTCCGGCAGCTTACATTTTGCTTTCCCTCCCCAAGCCCGGTAAACGTAAAGCCGTGTGGCTCGCGGCCCCTGGCTTCCGTGCAATTCTTCTGCTCGCCATTTCCGGCATTGCCCTGGTTGGGGTGCGCAGCAGTGCGTTGGGGTTCACCCTGTTCGATGACCGCGTAGATCTGCCCGCAGCGCAAGCTGCGGCCGTAGCAGCGCGCTGGAATGCGGCAACGCCGAGTGGACCCGATACGCCAAGCCTTTACGACGCGATCCAAGTCGGTGTCGCTCCTAACTTGTTATCCCAATTGGGGATCGCAGATGAAGTTGCCCGCCACTATGGCGTGGACGCAGACGCACTGGAAGAACTGGCGCGCCGTGCAGTGCACGACGGAGTGCGATCCTGGGAACATGGGCCGCTGCGTTTTGATGTTGTGTTCGATGCGCCAGTTGTTCCCCAGTCCCCCCGCGAGGGATACGAAATCGACATCTTTGTCGGTGAGGCCGGAACCTTTTTTGGTTGGACTTACGCGACGTGGCGGTATGATGCGGAGAGACTCTTGACCAACGGTAGCAGGGTTCCTGGCAATGCTTTCGTGGGAGCCGATATCACCATCAACCAAAGCCGCGTTGCGGAAGCTGCCCGCGCTCTTATGGCCATCGGCCAGCCGCTGGAAGTGCTCGCAGCGGCCTTTCAAGTGCTTGTTGCGCATGAGGTCGGCCATGCGATCGGCTTGGGCCATCCGAACGAAGGCCGCTTTCTGGACACCGACAATGATCCGTTCAATCTGATGTTCATCGACCCGCGCGACCCAGTTCGCGACCTCCAAGTGTGGCCAAATCCCCGGAACCCACCCGTTGCCGTACTGCCCATCATGTGGGGTGGTCTTTCTCAAACCGACCCCGCAAGTTTGCTCGCTCTGTTGCGGCGGCTGAGAGACCCAAGCCTCGCTCCGGACGACGTGGCCGGTCGGGACGTGCTCTATCCCTCGCTCGAATCCCCTTCAGCCACCCCGACTCGCAGCCCTACTCCTAGCCCCACGGCGCGGGCCACGTGGTCGGCAAGTCCCACCCCTACGCCACAGGCGACGGCAACGCCCACTCCGCGTTTTTGCCCTGGAGATTGTGGCGGAGACGGTAGCGTGACCGTGGACGAAATTGTGCTCCTCGTGAACATTGCTCTCGACCGCGTCAGCCAGGATCAGTGCCGGGCAGGCGATCGTGACGGCAACCTGCAGATCACCATCGATGAAATTGTCCTTGCAGTTCGCTCGGCCCTGCTCGGATGTGCGGCACTGGTACCCACATCCCCCAACCAATTGCCCTCCCCTAGCTGAATTTGCGCAGCGTCCTATAAACACGGCCCATGAGGACAAGTCGACCAGGCCCCAAGCCGAGGTGCAAACGCTGCCGCGCTCCGGCCGTGGTACAACTGCATTCCCACCACACGGCCTTCTGCCGTGACTGTTTCTTGTTCTACTTCCAAAGGCAGGTCCAGCGCGCCATCGATAGCGAGCACATGTTCACCCGCGAAGAACCCGTCTTGGTTGCTGTTTCGGGGGGCAAGGATAGCTTGGCACTCTGGGACGTTCTCCAACTCCTTGGCTACCGCACCACAGGGCTGTATCTAAACCTGGGCATTGGGGAGTACTCCGCCCTCTCGCGGGCGAAAGTCGAAGCCTTTGCCCGCGAGCGTAAGTTGCCGCTCTTACAAGTTGACTTCGCTGCAGAAGGGCACGCCATCCCCGATGTCGTTGCACTGACCCGCCGCCCGGCCTGTTCCGCCTGTGGCACCGCCAAGCGCCACCATTTTGACCGGGTAGCTCTGGAGCACGGTTTTCCGGTCGTGGCCACCGGACACAACCTCGACGACGAGGCGGCGCGCCTTCTCGGAAATGTTTTGCGGTGGGACATGAACTACCTTGCGCGGCAATCTCCGGTACTCATGCCATCGCACGAAAAGTTCGCCCGCAAGGTGAAACCGCTTTTCCGGCTGAGTGAATACGAAACCGCTGCCTATGCCTTTCTCCGCAAGATCGATTACTTGGTCGACGAGTGCCCGAACGCGGCTGGAGCGTCACAGCTTCTTTACAAAGACGTTTTGCAACGCATCGAAGCGGAAATGCCCGGAACGAAGCAAAGCTTCGTCCTGGAGTTCTATCGCCGGGCTCGCCGGCTCTTGTCCCAAGAAGCGCTGGAAGCCCCGACAACGTGCAGCCGCTGCGGTCTGCCATCCCACCGGCCCATATGCCGGTTTTGTAGCTTGCTGGACGAAGTCACGAGCAAACGAACAAGTGCACCCCCCACCAGTCACACTTCTCCAGTGTGAAGAGCGTACCGGGAGGGAGTGCCATGCAGCGTGGATCTGGTCGTTTGCGCGAGGGTGAACACGTGCTTTTTGTCGATCGTAAGCGGCGCTCGTACATGCGGCAGCTTGTCGCGGGCAAACGGCTGCACCTGCACAACGGCTTCTTTTGGGCCGACCATCTCATTGGGCTGCGCGAAGGGCACACCGTATACAACTCGGCTCGCGAGCCTTTCGTCCTGGTGCGGCCAACATTCGCTCAATTCATCCCCAACCTGCCGCGGCAGGCACAACCGATTTACCCCAAAGACATTGGGCCCATTTTGTTGTGGGGCGACTTCTACCCAGGGGCGCGGGTGGTCGAAGTAGGGGTAGGTCCGGGTGCACTCACAATCGCGTTGCTGCAAGCGATTGCACCGCACGGACGGCTCGTGTCCTACGAGCTGCGGCAAGACTTTGCGGAACGTGCACGAAGGAATGTAGAGATTTTCCTGGGCAACGCTCCCCACTGGGAACTCAAGCAGGCTGACGCCTACGAGGGCATCGACGAGCGTGGGGTGGACCGTATGGTGATCGACCTACCGGAACCTTGGCGGCTGTTGGAAAACGCGGCCAAGGCACTTCGACCCGGTGGCGTGTTAGTCAGCTATCTACCCACGGTGCTGCAAGTGAAAGAGCTGGTCGACCGCCTTCACCTGAGCTCCACTTTTGGGCTGGTCGAGGTGTTCGAAACGCTCCAACGCTTTTGGCACGTCGAGCCGCGCAGCATGCGCCCCGAACACCGCATGGTGGCCCACACGGGTTTTGTCATCGTCGCGCGGCGACTGGCAGAACTTCCCGCGCCACCGTGCAGCTAAATCAGTGCAGCCATCTGCCCTACTGACACTCGCCCCCTCACGTCTTCCCTCGGGCGCAAATCCGAAACGGGGCTACTCGGGCTCACGTTGCGTTCTAGTCGGAGCATGCGCACAAAATGCGCTCGGGCTCGGGCCATCAGATCCTTCGAGCATCGACGTTGGGACCACTTTCATTCCTCGTTTTTCGCCAGACGAGTAGATCATCTTGCACCAACGGCTCGCCGGTTTCGGCGTTTCGGCACTGGTTCGGGTGATTCGGCCGGTTCGTTGACAACGTCGATCTCCGCCGATACCGCTTACGAGGTGCGTGCACACATTCTTGAAGAGCCCGGGCGCGTCGAGCTACGCGACTTACCGGTTCCGTCTCCCGGCCACGGGGAAATTGTCGTGCGAGTGCGCGCGGCCTTGACTTGTGGAACGGACCTCAAAATGTTCTTGCGCGGGCATCCCAAATTCCCCACGCCCACGCGCTTCGGCCACGAGTTCAGCGGGGAGGTCGCTGCCGTAGGCCGTGATGTCGGGCACGTGCGTGAAGGCGACGAAGTGATGGTCGCGCCCACTGGTCCCTGCAACGCTTGTTACTACTGCGCGAGGCAGCAAGAGAACCTTTGCGATACCGTGATCGAAACCATGGTGCTCGGTGCGTACGGCGAGTATGTGAAAATTCCTGCTCGTACAGTTCGCGTGAACGTCTACCCAAAGCCGCGTTCCCTCTCGTTTGCCGAGGCCGCTTTGCTCGAGCCGCTCTCCTGCGTCACCCACGGTTTCGAAGGGATACCCTTGTGCCGTGACGACATCGCCGTCGTCCTTGGGGCAGGAGCCATTGCCTTGCTTCACGTCTTGGTGCTGCGAGCCCGCGGCGTGGAGAACATTTGGGTGATCGGGCGCAATCCGCAGCGTGCTCGCCATGCCGCCCGTGTTGGGGCGCGACAGGTTTTTACCTCGGGGTTCGCCGAAGCACGCGAGGCGGTGATTGCGGCGAGCGGCGGCCGCGGGGCTGACTTGGTGATCGAATGCACCGGTCAGGTGGAGGTATGGGAACAGGCTCCGGCCTTTGCTCGCCGTGGCGGCACCGTCATTTTATTTGGCGGCTGTGCTGCCGGCACGCAGGCACGCTTCGATACCCAGCGTTTGCACTACGATCAGCTTCGCATTCACAGCCCATTTCACTTCACGCCGCGGGCGGTACGCGCGGCCTACGAACTCCTGGCCGACCCTTCGTTCGCGGGGCGCGAGCTCATCTCGGGTGTCTATCCCTTGGAAGGCCTTCCTCAGGCGCTCGAGGCGCACCGTGCTGGACGCGGACTCAAGTTTGCTATCGAGCCATGACCGCGACAATGCGCGCAGCCACGGCTTATGATTACCTCGATGTGCGCATCGAGACCCGGCCCGTTCCTCGCATTGGCCCGGGCGAACTGCTGGTGCGTGCCCGTGCGTGCGGCATTTGTTCCGGAGACGTGACCCCGTGGTACATCCGCAAGAAGGCCCCTATTGTCCTCGGCCACGAGCCAGTTGCGGAAGTCGTAGCTGTAGGTGAGGGAGTGGAACGCTTCCGCGTAGGCACACGAGTCTTCGTCCACCACCATGTCCCCTGTTTTGCTTGCCCCGCATGCGATCGAGGCGAGTTTGTCCAGTGCCCGACCTGGCGTGCCACATCATTAGACCCCGGGGGCATGGCCGAATTTTTTCGCGTGCCGGCCATGAACGTCCGCGCCGACACCTTGCCACTGCCCGAGTCGATAGGCGACCTCGACGGCACGCTCATCGAGCCGTTGGCTTGCGTCGTGAAATCGTTGCGGCGATGCGGCGTGCTGCACGGAGCGCGGGTGCTCATAATCGGCCTAGGGGTGATGGGCCAATTACACGTTCTCCTGGCGCGCCACTGGGGAGCCGAGCGCGTGATCGGAGCTGACCTTCGCAACATTCGCTGCCGAAAGGCTCGGGAATTGGGGGCGGATTTCACCATCGACTGCGGAGAGCAAGAACTAGTATCGGCAGTCATGGACTACACTGGTGGCCGCGGCTGCGACATTGTGATCGCCGGACCAGCCACCACTGAGGCCATCGATCTCGGGTTGCGCTGTGTGGCGCGCGGCGGCACGGTGATCCAGTTTATGGGCACACCACCTGGCGAGCGTTACGAGCTAGACACCCACGATCTGTATTTCCGCGAGGTGCGCTTGATTCCCAGCTATTCCGCGGGGCCGAACGATACTCGTGAGGCTCTGGAGCTCATCCAGAACGGTGTTGTCCGCGCAGAGCACGTGGTCACCCACGTCTTCCGCTTTCCCAACGTGGCCGAAGCCTACCGCACTGCCGCCCAAGAGGCCGCGGCCATTAAAGTGGTCGTGACCTTCTCGTGACGGCCCTATCGGAGGGCCGAAAAAGCAAAACACCCGGCAGCGGTCACGCCGCCGGGTGTCGCATCACTCCAACAAATACGAGAGGGCAAAACTTACTTCCGCAAGCCCTTGGCAAAAATTGCTTCTGCCTTTGCTGCTGCTGCCTCGGCTCGGCTTGCAGCATCCGCCGCGGCCCGGGCTGCTTGCTCTGCACGACTCGCAGCACTTTCTGCCCGGCTGGCAGCCGCCTCCACGCGGGAAATGGCATTTTGCTCTTCCGCACTGAGTTTGCGCGTGCAACCAGAGGTTGCCCCCAAAAGGGCAATGCCTGCTGCCATCGCTACCAGAGCTTTCGCTTGCATCCCAAACCTCATTGTTCTCACCTCCTTAGCTCATTTCGGGAGCACCCGCTCCGCCTTCGCTGAAACCGAACCTTACTTGATCAGCAACTTCTACTTCGCCAACCGAGACTTGAACCTACTCGCTGCCTTTTCTGCCGCCGCTTCTGCCTTGGCCGCTGCATCTGCCGCCCGCTTTGCAGCCGCCTCAGCTTGACTTGCGGCTGACTCTGCCCGGCTTGCCGCTGATTCCACACGAGACACTGTGTTGGGGTCAATCAATGGCTTTTTCTGACCGCATCCAACTGACACGAGCCCAATTAAGCCAAACCCCACAATTGCCAAGGCCCATTCCGACTTTCGCATACCTTGTCTCCTTCCTCTAAACTTGGCAAACCGACAACGGCTCCCTTGTTGCACAAAAATTCCGAAGCCGCAAGGTCAAACGGGTCATGAGAAATTTTGCAACAATGCTTTAAAAATCTACGCGCACGTCGCCCGTAAGTGGCCGGCCCGGTGGAAACGCCCGGAACACTTCTAAGGGTTGGGTATTCGTGTAAACATCGGCCGACATCTCTTCCGGCAGGGTTCGTTGCGGGGCTTGCGCAGTTCGCCCTCGCGCTGAACGTCCTACGGGGGTGTCGGCGGGGTCGAGCAATCGGCCAAGCGTCAGGGGGTGGAGCACGTTCAGGCCATCCCTACGTCCCGTACCGAACAGCTCGATGCCTTCGGCGTATTGGCGGGCGCGCTCCAACCCCCACTGCGCAGGTGCCTGTGGCAACCGCCCTTTCGGAACGCGGACGGCAAACCCCTCGCCCAGGCGGACCCGGCCACCCGCCACGGCTTCCACCTTGGCGGTCACTTCAGCCTCCCCACTCAAGACGACCACTTCTGTAAACTCACCGTCTGGTTCGTACCGAACGACCACCTCGCCGTTCGGCACGGAAACGCTGGCAGTGCCGGTTTCTGCCAAGCAATGGGAAGCCCCTCGGGCAAAGGCCGGGGTGACACGTAAGATCACGCGTCCCTGGAACAACCGAATGGCGAAAGCAAGACGCTGCGCGTCGGCCACGGTGCCAAGTTCGTCAACAGCCACCTCGGTGTTCGGGCCGATATCCAGAACCGCGGCATCCAGCGCAAGAACCTTGGCACGTTGAGCCGCCGCGGTGCGGATGCGGTCTCCAACGCTCACGGTCTCGCCCACCTGAGCGGTGGCGTGACCGCTGGCCCGCGTCCACCGAACTTCGCCCTGAACTGCTGCAAATTGGGCCAGTGGCTCCGAGCCCGCGCGACCGGCCGTTGCCACCACGACCAAGCCGATTGCCCACGTTGCCACCACTACGGCGCGCATACGTTCTCCCCTCAGTACACGAGCTGAACGCCCGTGGAAACAATGTGCCGGTCGTATTGGAAGAATGCCACGTTCGAGTCGTGTCGCTCACCGATATAACCCAGGGTCCACGCGACATGGTCCGCCAGCGGGTAGTGAACTCCGAGGGCAAACTGATGCGCATCATCTTTGCGCTTCCGTGTTCCGAAACCGCTCTCGCGGTTGTCGTAATCCTGGCGGCGGTACACGTATGCACCCGCCAGATGGAGGTTCTCCACCACGCGCCAACTCAATTCGGCGTCGAACAGATGCCCCTTGTAGGCGAAGGTGCGTCCCTGGGGTCCGCCCGAAACCGTGTCTTCGATTTCGTATTGGTAGCCAACGGCCAACAGTCGGTCCGAGGCACCAAGCGAGAAAAACTGCCGGAGCCCGGGTGCATAGTGCCACGCGTCGCGCCCCGGATCGTAAGGAGCCCGCAAGAAGTCACGCCCACGAACGTTCACGAATGCTTGCGTACTCATGCCTTCAGACCATTCGAGTGCCGCCCAGGGCGAAACGAACCCCTCATGGAAAAACGTTTGGTAGTCGAGCGCAAAGAAATTGTATCCTGCCCCGACACCCCAAGCCCAAGGGGCAGAGTGTGAAGAAAGCGACAGGTTCAAGCGGTGTCCTTGGAGGTCAAAACGCCGGAGATCGAAATGCACGCTTTGAGACACCTCGTACCCACCCTCCAGATCGAAGGGCACGGCATCGAGAAAACGATACCGCAAAGCGGCCGCCAGAACTGCCCGGCCATCGGCCTTTTCCGTGATATCGCGCGGCGTGGCCACCGTTACGCTGCTGGGTCCAAGGGTAACGTTGGAGTCGTACTCCAGGGAGAGCCTGCCACTGGCGCTCCACGGGCGTTCCCCCGATGGTGCAGGCCTGAGGCCCCCACCGGTCAGGTACTCCGCCGCTGCCTGGCCGATCTCCGTCCCAGCTGCCTCCCGGGCTACCACCTCGAGCAGGGGCCGCGCGGTCTCCGGTTGCCCTTGACGCACGGAAAGCAGCGCCGCGTAGTAAGCGGCCGGAAGCCGCACCTCTGGATCCACTTGTGCCTGGCGGAACAGCGCCGAAGCTGCTCCGTACTCGCCCAGGCGATACTGGACGAGCCCCAAGAAAAACTCAGCAACGTGCCGTTCGTGGCCACGCTCCACCGCGCGCTCCAATGCAACTCGGGAATCCTGCAAGCGCCCGGCGCTTAAATAAGCAATTCCCAAGTCGAGCCATGCGTGCGGCAAATCCGGCTGATCCCGAAGCGCCTGCTCGAGGTCCTCGATCGCACCGGCAGTGTCGCCTGCTCGAGCCCGGGCGAGCCCTCGGTAGTACCGGGCGCGCGCATCTTTACTGTCGGCTGCCAGCGCACGATCGAATGCCGCGATGGCATCGTTCCATTGCGCCCGGTGAAATGCCACCAGACCTCGAGCAAAGGCTACCTGTGCATCCCCATTCGCGCGAGCAGCCCCGACGTCCAGAAAGAAGCACAGCAGAAGCGCAATCGCCCCAAAGCTGCCTCTGTTCGCCCGCAACCGCCTCATCGCCTACTCCCCTTCATGGGGCCGCACCGGGCCGCACGAAAACTCCAAATGCGACTGGAGCCTGTCCGACGGCAACCGTCTGGACAACCGTATTGCTGGCCGCATCCACCACAGAAAGCGTGTTGTCTTCAAAGTTTGCCACGAACACGCGGCTTCCGCTCGGGTCGACGGCGACACCCCAAGGGCTCCGTCCGACCCCAATCGTACTCACCTCTCGGGAGGAAGTATCGAGCACGGATAGCCGGCGGTTGTCGATATTCGTCACGTAGGCGCGATCTCCTTGGGGACGAACCGCAACCCCGAACGGCCGTGCCAACACGGTGTAGGTCCACACGGTCTGCAACGTGGAAGTGTCGATTTCTCGTACGGTGTTGTCGCCTAGGTTCGTTACGTACAGCCGCGTACCAGTGGCATTCACCGCCACGGCAAAGGGCTGACTGAATCCGGTCAACGTAGTCACCACAGTTTCCGACGCTGTGTCGACCACCGACACGGTGTTGCTCAATTGGTTGGTCACATACGCAACCGGTAACGTCGGATGCGTAGCCACTGCGGTTGGGCTGTTGCCCACAGTAATCTCGCGCAAGCTATCCGCTGCCACGTCGTACACGGCAAGGCGGCGCAACGTCGCCGGAAGCTGAATCGCCACCAACACCTTTGCGCCATCCGCAGTTACGGCCACGCCAACTGGCCGTAAACCTCCACCCAAATCCACGGTGCGGATGAGCGCGCCCGTCATCCCGTCGAGGATGGAGAGCTGGGCACTCAAGTGATTCGTCACGTATGCGCGGTTTCCAGAGGGTTCGACCGCGACTCCGAACGGACTCGAACCCACCGTGGTGGTACCCACAACGGCGCCGGTGGCCGCGTTGACCAGAGACACCGAGCCACCTCCCGAATTGGTCACGAAAACCAGCGGAACCGGTGTGGCTGTTGGCGTCACCGTCGGCGTCGCCGTTGGGGTTGGCGTGGGGGTCGGGGTAAAGCTCGGCGTGGGCGTGGGTGTGGCGCTTGGGGTCTCGGTGGGTGTGGATGTGGGAGTATCCGTCGGCGTCGGCGAGGGGGTTTCGGTCGGCGTTTCCGTTGCCGTGGGCGTTGGGGTTTCCGTGAATGTTGCCGTTATCGTCGGTGTTGGTGTGGGGCTTTCCGTTGGCGTTGGAGTTTCTGTCGGTGTCTCCGTCGCAGTCGCCGTGGGTGTTTCGGTGTGCGTTGCTGTCGCAGTGACGGTGGGGGTTTCCGTGGGGGTAAGCGTTGGTGTCGCCGTTGGGGTATCGGTGGGGGTCGCCGTGTGAGTGGGTGTCGCTGTTACTGTGGGGCTTTCGGTCGGCGTGGGCGTCTCCGTGGATGTGGGGGTTGTGGAAGGCGTTGCCGTTTCCGTCGGCGTTGCCGTGGGGGAACTCGTCGGCGTATCGGTCGGCGTTGTTGTCGGCGTGTGAGTTTCCGTGGGCGTAGGAGTTTCCGTTGGCGTGGCGGTTTCGGTGGGTGTGTGCGTTACGGTTGGAGTGGCGGTCTCCGTCGGCGTATCGGTGACAGTTGGTGTCAGCGTCGGTGTCGGTGACTCGGTTGGGGTAGGAGTGTCTGTTGCGGTGGGCGTCTCCGTCGGAGTGGGGGTCTCCGTGCTGGTGCTTGTCGGTGTTGCGCTCGCAGTGGGGGTCGGCGTTTCCGTGGCCGTCGGAGTTTCTGTGGGTGTGTGAGTGTCCGTCGCAGTCGGAGTCGGGCTCGGGGAAGCAGTCTCCGTAGGAGTTGAAGATGGAGACTCCGTTGGCGTCGTGGTCGGAGTTTCGGTCGGAGTTTCGGTCGGTGTCTCTGTGGCGGTCGCCGTCGGAGTTTCCGTCGGTGTTGCCGTCTCCGTGGCCGTTTCCGTCGGGCTTGGGGTTTCCGTCTCCGTCGGCGTCAGTGTTGCCGTTTCTGTACTTGTGGGTGTCACCGTTGCGGTTTCCGTTGGCAGTGCTGTCTCTGTCGGCGACGGCGACCTCGTCGCGGTGGCTGTAACAGTGGGCATCAACGTGGCTGTGAGTGTTGCACTCGGGGTTTGCGTGGGCACGGAGGTATGTGTCGGCGTCGGCAACAGGGCTCCAGTACGGAAAGTATAAGAGAAATCCAGTCGACGCTCAGGATTCTCCCGGGAGCGAACTTGAAGAACAACCCTCACATCCGCTTCGGCTTCAAATGCTTCATCCGGCTGGAAACGAAAGATCAGCCCGGAAACTTGTTTCTCCCCCGCAGGCGTGCACCACACCTCGGGCTCGGCAGCACGATCGTCGCACATGTCCAACTCAGCCCCGGCACCGATTCCCGATCGGACCACCGGCCGCCCATTGATGCTCACGTTCAAGCTCGTCACGTCAAGGGTTCCAAGGGCTATGGCCAGCACGAAACGAATCGAGGGTTGGCGGGACACTCCGGTGGCACCAGGTGCTGGCTGGAGCTGGGTCACAAACGGCCGCGCCAGCATGTCGACGGGGACCGTCACTGTTCTTCCCGCGATCACCGTGGCACTCGCACTACCTTGGAAAGCCGGCGGCAAACCAAGCTGCGCGATTTGTTCACGCTGGGAAAACGGCACGTCCCACCCTCGCACCTCGATTCCCACCGGACCGGGAGGAAGCCCGCGAAAGAGTACCGAGCGGTTTTGCCTCGGGTCCACCAGTTGGACCCGATCACCCACACGGACCTCTACCGTGCTCACGCTCGGGGGGATTTCCGTCGATCCTTCGAAAGCTCGCGGTTGCAAGCTTCGGGTTTGCAATGGGGCCGCCGTTTCCCAACGGATTCGTAATTGCAACTCTCCACCACTGGTCGGCTCAGAACTCCCTCCACAACCGGAGCCGAGCAAAGCAAGCGCCACAAGAGTTGCCGTAGCGACCCGACCCCAACCCGAGTTTCGCACCACTCCCCGCAATACAACCTCCGGCTCGGGCACATACACCAACGAAAAACTCGTGGTCAAGCCTCAAAGAGGTTCTTTCGCGCTTTGGTCAATTCCGGCTACGCTTCTGCACCCACCTAGAAGCTTGTGTCTCGCCGATATCAAACGCCCGGTCACTGGCGTTTCATCGCCGGATCGATGGCCAGAGTGTAGGGTCCGCCGGCCCCAACTGGCTGCACCCGCACGAGTGCACCGCGATTGTTTTGAGGCATGCGAAGCATGGTTTCCGGGTCGGTGGAGATAATCTGCGCCCTCTCAGTGGTTCCAAGCGTGTCGGTGATACTGGTGAGCACGCGGAACACGCTGTCGATTGCACCAGCCATCCCTTGGTTGAAACGCAACAGGTTCTCTCCAGCCGTCAGCCAGTACCAGTCGGCTTTTACGCCGTCTCCGGCCTGACAATTAGAAGATCCCAAGGTTCCAGCACTTCTCTCGCCGTACGTCACCGTGCGCGCGAGTGGGCATTGCCGGAACCAAAGGACAAAGGACGAGGGCACCTCGCCAGGTTCCGAAGCGATCACCAGAGCATACGTACCATCGCGAACCATTGGAACCTCGAGGAAACCCCTCGCGCAGGAGTAAGCGGGGATTGCTTCCCCGTTCGGTAGCAAGGCTTGCAAGCACACGCCGTCGCTCGCAGCGAAGCTCGCAACCCGCTCTCCTCCGGCCGATGGCAACGTGAAAACCTTGTATTTTTGCCGCGAGCCGAACTGGCAGTCCAACTCGTTGAAACTCAAGCCGGAGATTCCTGGAGCAAGTTCCCGAGCAACGCAGGTGCGGGCTCGCAGGGTGAACGAGTTGGACGCGGTGAAATCGAACTCGCCGTTCACTGGCGATGCGTAAACCTCGAGCAAATAATCCCCGCTCTCCTGAAGGAGCCGGGACACTCTTGCCAGTTGGCGGTTGCCAAATGGGTCGTCTTCGTTTTCGCTCACCGACCCGCCTGGTGCCCAAAGCCTCAAAGCTGGGTCGATGCTTTCATCACCTTCCATTTCTATGGTGAGGAACTGGCCTGCTTGCGCTGGCACGACGTAAGTGCGATGGGGTGTTCCGCCCGAGCCCAAACAATCGCTTACCCGAAATGCCGACTGTAGGCTTTGGGTCGCACCGGGGCTAATTACCCCTCCGGGCAAGCACTTCTGCAAGTAGAACCTATATGGCAGCACGTCACCTGGGTCGCCGACGCTGGAGTCAGGGGGGCTCAACGGACTGACGTTGCCGAGCAACAGGGTATATGTGCCCGTTCGAGTAAGAGGGGCCGAAAGCTGCGTTGCATTGTTCCCCGATAGTACAGTGGAATCGTAACTGACGATTGGGTTTCCCTCGCTAGCCGGTCCTAACAAAAGCGCGTATCCTTCGTCTCCGTCCACCTCCAGCCCTACACTCACTAACTCCCCGCGCTGGCCTGTGAAGGTATACGCATTGGCACCGGCGTACATGATCGGCGCTTCCTCGTCGGAAAACACCGGCAGCGGTGCTCCGCAGGTGCCGCTCGTCCGATTGCCGTAAAGCGTTCCCTGACAACCGGGCCCTGCTTGGCCGGGACAAACGAGCGGACGATCGGGAGGTATGTTGGACAAGGGCGTTGGTCGGCACTGCGGAGAGGCGACAACGAGGGAGTAGCGCCCTTCTCCTCCGCCAGCGATTAACGTGTACGTGCCCGGACGAATGGCGAGAAACCGCGCCCCAGCGTCGACACCAAGTGGCCCCCCGGCGGCATCGTCCATTTGATCTGACGGCACCACCTCCACCCCATCCGGCCCAAGGAGAACAAACATGGGATCGAGCGGGTCGTCTTCCACCAGTTGCCGCATGACAATGTCCACTTGCGTGGGAACGCTATTCACCTGAAAGGTGTACGTATGCGCAGGATCGATGCGCCCGTCGGTACCAAGGTGAACGGGATCGGCACAATCGGCACTGCTCAAGCGCAAGTTCGATAGGCTAAACCCAACACTGAGGTTGATCGCGCGAGGGGTCGGGCATGGGCGAGAGCTTAGTCGCAGTCGGTACGTTCCCATCTGCTGCGGCCTGCTTAATTCGGATGTTACGTAGAGCAAGTACGGTTGACCGGAAACCATGGTCCACTCCACCGGTGGCCGGCCGTGTCCAAAGCCAAATTGACCATTCGAGTCGATCACAGCGACCCAAGGCGCGGTTAGGCCGCCGCCAAGGTTGGAGAGCTGGACCCGAACGGCCCGGCCGGGAACTGCTGGGATCTCGTACACGTCCACGAGGCGAGGGGTGCCGTTGATCGTTCGTTCGCAGTCCCCTGAGGTGAGGGCTCCGTCGACCGTGCTATCCGTCGTAACCCTTTGAATGGTGCACACAGCCGTTGGGGTTGGCGTCGATGACGGCGTGAAAGTCAGCGTCCGCGTCGGCGTTGGAGTCGCGGTACTGGTGGGAACCGAGGGCGAGGGCGAACGGGCAAACCGCGTTGGTGTTGGTGTTGGCGTCGGCGTGGCCGTCAGGCTTGCCCGTGGGGTCGCCGTGGGGGTCGAGCACGACGCGCCCCAACGGCGCAGCAGCGCTACCACGTCTCCCGCAGTTACGGCGGCGTCGTCGTTTGCGTCCGCAAGATAGCCTACTAAGCGAATACGCTCTTCGTCGAACAGTAGGTCCTGAAGTAGAGCCAGGTCACTCGTGGTGATCGAAGTGTCACCATCTAGATCCCCCAAGCAAATCGACTGACCATCAACGCGGATCGCGCCCAGAGCAACCGTCGCACACAGGAGCCAAAGCCAGAACCTCGGAACAACGCGGGACCACAGGATTCGCTGCACAACGGCCAACAACCTTCACGAAACGACCGAGCAATGTCAACGCACCTTCTGTCGGCTTAGCACTCTGGCCAGTGCCCGGAGTTTCCGATATGCGACACCCATGGCTTCCAAGGGGGACAAAGAAAAAATCCGTGAGGAAATCGAGCGCTTACGCCGCGAAATCGAGTACCACAACTACCGCTATTACGTGCTCGACTCGCCGGTGATTTCCGATGCCGAGTACGATCGCCTGTTTCGCCGTTTGCAGGAACTAGAACAAGCGCATCCGGAGTTTTTCGACCCCAACTCTCCTACGCAACGCGTCGGAGCGCCCCCGGCCGAGAAGTTTGAAACCGTGCGGCACAGTGTTCCCATGCTGTCGTTATCGAACGCAATGTCGGAACAAGAATTCCGCGAGTTCGACGAACGCGTGCGCAAAGGTCTGGGCATTACGGGGCCGGTTACCTACGTCGCCGAGCCAAAGCTCGACGGTCTCGGGGTAGAACTCGTTTACGAGCACGGCGAGCTTGTCGTTGCTTCCACCCGCGGCGATGGCATTTTCGGCGAGAACGTGACGGCAAACGTTCGCACCATTCGTTCCATTCCCTTGAAGCTCCGTCGGGAACGAGGGGCTCCGCCAATCCCCGCGAGGCTCGAAGTGCGGGGAGAGGTCATCATGCCAAAATCTGCCTTCCAAAAACTCAACGAGCAGCGCGCCAAAGCGGGCGAACCTCTGTTCGCCAACCCTCGTAACGCAGCAGCGGGCTCGTTGCGGCAGCTCGACCCGCGGGTCACGGCTTCCCGGCCGCTGGACATGTTTTGCTACGCACCTGGAGATACAACCCACCTGCCCTTCGAGACCCACTGGGATTTCCTCGAAGGGCTGAAAGCCTGGGGTTTCAAAACCAACCCTTTAAACCGCCGGTGCAAGGGCGCCGAAGCGGTCATCGCATACCACGCGGAGATGGAAAAGCGGCGTGCACAGTTGGACTACGACGTTGACGGCGTGGTGGCCAAGGTCGACCGTTTCGACGACCAACGCCGCCTCGGCGAAGTGTCGCGCTCGCCGCGCTGGGCCATTGCGTTCAAATTCAAAGCTCAACAAGCGGTCACTCGCGTGATCGACATCATCCCATCGGTCGGTCGCACTGGCATCATTACCCCCGTGGCGCAACTGGAACCGGTACAAGTGGGAGGCGTTACGGTTTCCAGTGCATCTCTGCACAACATGGATGAAATCGAGCGCAAAGACGTGCGGATTGGGGACTACGTGATCGTCGAGCGCGCGGGTGATGTCATCCCTTACATCGCCGGCGTGGTAACTGAACGCCGCACCGGGAAAGAGCGCAAGTTTCGTATGCCGGCGAAATGCCCAGCATGTGGAAGCCCGGTGGTGCGGGAGGAAGGCGAGGTGTTCTACCGGTGCGTTGGGCTGAGTTGCCCAGCCAAACTGCGGGAAAGTATCCGGCACTTCGCCTCCAAACACGCTCTCGACATTCACGGCCTCGGGGAGAAACTAGTCAGCCAGTTGGTGGAAAAGGGGCTGGTCCACAACGTTGCCGATCTCTATCGGCTCGAGCGCGAACAACTGGCGCAGCTCGAACGGATGGGGGAAAAATCCGCCGACAATTTGCTCGGGCAAATCGAGGCCAGTAAGAACACCACCTTGGCACGGCTGATTTACGGGCTCGGGATTCCCCATGTGGGCGAACATCTTGCCAAGGTGCTTGCGGAACATTTTGGCAGTATCGAGCGATTGGAAAAGGCCACCGAAGAGGAACTTCTTGCCGTTCCCGAAGTCGGACCAGAAACCGCTCGCGAGATCCGGGCTTTCTTTTCCGTTCCCGACAATCGCACGGTGATTCGACGCTTGCTTCAGGCCGGAGTGAAACCACGCTTGGAACGCCGCCCGCGCGCAGGGCGCCTTGCTGGGAAGACGTTCGTCATCACCGGAACCCTATCCCGCCCGCGCGACGAAGTCGCTCGCGACATCGAAGCGGCAGGCGGACGCGTAGCCTCCAGCGTCAGCAAAAACACCGACTACGTTGTCGTTGGCGTGGAGCCAGGTTCTAAACTCGATCGCGCTCGCGAGCTTGGGATCCCCACCATTGACGAAGAAGAGCTCGAGCGGATGCTTAAAGGGTGACGCTATGACAGAGCTGCCTGGAAATCAGCGGCGAGTGCACTTGCTGATTCACGGGGTGGTCCAAGGCGTTGGCTTCCGCTTCTTTGTCGAGCGCCATGCGAAAGACCTCGGTTTGAAGGGTTGGGTGCGAAACGTCGCCAACGGTGCGGTCGAAGTACTCGTCGAGGGGCCCGCGGAAGCGCTCGACCGCCTCGTGCAGCTTTGCCATCAAGGTCCACGAGGGGCCATGGTCGAGTCGGTTCGAGCAACCTGGGCTGCGGCACGCGGCGAGTTTGCACGGTTTGAAATTCGCCCAACGGCAGCGGCGCCTTTAAGGGACGAGCCTGCCACTTAAGGCCAACCGGTTAAAGTTGCCGGCTGGAAATCCGGGTATTCCTCGATCCGGGTGATGCACACGTGCGCTGCTTGCCTACAACCAACCGATTCCGGCCGGTTCTTTTCCACCCTTGTGCCATCGTTCCGGTTGCAGCGTCACGGCGGTGCGCTTATGGTTGCAGGAGTCACACAGGAAGGAGGCGCAACGTGGCACAAATTACGGAAGTCACCGATGCAACATTCGATCAAGAGGTCATCCGCTCGCCCGTCCCTGTCTTGGTGGACTTTTGGGCCCCCTGGTGCGGTCCTTGCCGGGCCATCGCTCCCATCGTGGAAGAGCTCGCCAAGGAGTACGCGGGCAAACTGAAAGTCGCAAAGATCAACGTGGACCATAACCCTGAGGCGGCCACCCGTTACGGAGTGCGAGGCATTCCCACGCTGCTGTTGTTCCAAAATGGTGAGGTAAAGGATCAGATCGTTGGTGCCGTGCCCAAGCAGGTGTTGGTCAAAGCGGTGGAGGCGGTGGTTTGAAGCAGTCCTCGTCTCCCTTCGCTAGGAAACTCGGAGGGCTTTGATGGCTAGCTCGATTCGCCGCAACGATGTGGTCAAGCTCTTCGGAACGCCAGATCGTACCGAAGGATCGGTTAACGAGCCGCGCGAGCGCGAGGAGAACGGGTTTCGCTTCAACGAGCGTTGGCTGTACAAGCGGCCCCGCAACGACCCAGCTCGGGCTTACGAGCGGGTCATTTACTGGCACCGCTACGACTTCGTGGGTTCGTGCATCCGCCGTTCTCCCGACGGCCCCTGGGAAGTCGACGGCTCTCTGGCGGGCTGCTTGAGCCAAGCAGCCTAAGAGCTGTGGCCAACCCTGCCCTTCATGCAGAATGCTGCTAACAAAGTAACTCTCACCCACAGCGCTTTTCCGTGCGCTGGTCTATGGAAGAGGCGAACATGATCGATCGCATCCGTGAACTCTACGAGAGCTTCCCTCGCCGGCTCGAGCCCTTTCGCCGGCGGCTGAACCGGCCACTCACGTTAGCGGAGAAAATCCTGTTTGCTCACCTCGACCAACCGGAGCGGGCCGAGCTGGAACGCGGTAAGAGCTGGGTAGACCTGTGGCCGGACCGAGTCGCCATGCAAGACGCAACGGCGCAAATGGCCCTGCTCCAGTTCATGCAGTCGGGCCGCAAACGTGTGGCCGTACCCACCACGGTGCACTGCGATCATCTCATTCGTGCTCGCGTTGGTGCTGAACCCGACATGCAAGCCGCCTTGCAGGAAAACGACGAGGTCTATCAGTTCCTGCTTTCGGCCTCGCGTAAGTACGGAATCGGGTTTTGGAAACCTGGCTCGGGCATCATTCATCAGGTCGTGCTGGAGAACTACGCGTTTCCAGGGGGGCTCATGATTGGTACGGACTCGCACACTCCGAATGCCGGCGGGCTCGGCATGCTCGCCATCGGCGTAGGAGGAGCCGACGCAGCCGACGTCATGGCAGGATTGCCGTGGAACGTGCAGCTACCCAAGATTGTGGGCGTACGCTTGACGGGCGAGTTGCACGGATGGACCGCTCCGAAAGACGTGATTCTCAAGTTAGCTGGAATCATGACCGTCAAAGGCGGCACGGGAAAAATCATCGAGTACTTTGGCCCGGGCACACGGTCCATCAGTTGCACCGGCAAAGCCACCATTACCAACATGGGCGCCGAACTGGGGGCCACAACCTCGATTTTTCCTTACGACGAGCGCATGGCCACTTACCTACGGGCCACCAATCGCAGCGCCATTGCCGACCTGGCCGATCGCTTCGCCACGTGGCTGCGAGCCGACCCGGAAGTAGAGCGCGCCCCCGAACACTTTTACGATGAGATTATTGAGATCGACTTGTCGGCGTTGGAACCACATATTGTCGGACCTCATACGCCTGACCTCGCACGCCCCATCTCCAAGCTGAAAGACGATATTCGCCAGCATGACTACCCAGTAGACATCCGCGCGGCTCTGGTCGGAAGTTGTACGAATTCCTCGTACGAAGACATCGGCCGCGCTGCGCATGTCGCGCGACAAGCCTTAAAACATGGCCTGCGCGCCCGCACCAAGTTCCTCATCACGCCCGGATCCGATCAAATCTTCAACACGATCAAACGCGACAGCCAGATGGAGGCCCTTACGGCGATTGGCGGTACCGTGCTGGCCAACGCCTGTGGTCCCTGCATTGGCCAGTGGCAGCGTGAGGACATTCGCAAAGGCGAACGCAATACCATTGTCACCTCGTTCAACCGCAACTTCCCCGCGCGCAACGACGGCAACCCAGAGACCCTGGCTTTCATCGGCAGCCCCGAGATTGTCACCGCGTTTGCCCTCGCAGGTCGCCTCGACTTCAATCCGCTCATTGATCCACTAGTTGGACCGAACGGCGAATTGGTCAGACTCGAACCCCCCGAAGCTCCCGAGCTTCCCGCGCAAGGCTTTGCCGCTGGAACTGCGGGCTACGTCGAGCCACCTGAGGACGGGAGCAACATCGAAGTGATCGTGCGGCCAGACAGCGAACGGCTGCAACTGCTCGAACCGTTTCCCCCTTGGGACGGCAAAGACTTTGTCCGCTTGCCGGTGTTGGTCAAAGCCAAGGGCAAGTGCACCACCGACCACATCTCGCCGGCTGGTCCCTGGCTGCGCTACCGCGGCCATCTCGACCGCATCAGCGACAACTTGTTTACGGGTGTCGTCAACGCCTTCACGGGCGAAGTGGGTAAGGGCAAAAACGTCCTCACCGGCGAGACGGGCGTGCCGTTTCCAAAAATAGCGCGTTACTACAAGGCCCAAGGTGTTGGCTGGGTGGCCATCGGGGACGAAAACTACGGCGAAGGCTCGAGCCGGGAACACGCCGCAATGGAACCACGCTATCTCGGATGCAAGGCCGTGATCGCGCGGAGCTTTGCCCGCATTCACGAAACGAACCTGAAGAAGCAGGGGTTGTTGCCCCTCGTGTTCGACAATCCAGCAGACTACGACAAAATTCGCGAGGACGACCGCATCAGCATTGTTGGCCTCCGTCAATTCGCCCCTGGAAAACCGCTCAAGGTGATCATCCATCACGCTGACGGCACGGAAGAGGAAATCCTTTGCCGCCACACCTTCAGCGCTGAGCAAATCGAGTGGTTCAAAGCAGGGGCGGCGCTGAACCTCATGCGCGGGAAGTAGCACGTCGCCGCCCTGCGCCCCGACCTGGCAAACCTTCCCAGGATTCCCGGTTCTGGTGGAGCCGCCTCCGCCGGTAGTTCGGGGGGATCGAGACTGAAGTCGTCCCATGAATCGCAGCTAGGTGGGGCTAACGCGGGCAACGACCCGGCGCTTCCGGTGGTCTCCCTGAAGGCGCCCGCGATGCTTCCTCGAGTCGCCAGCGTCCGGCTCCGGGTTCGAAGGTAGGCACACCACGGCAAGGTACCGGGCTTAGGCGAGTCGTTCCGTGCAAAGTCGCCAAGCCGCGAAACGATCGCAGATGCTTACATCTTGCCCCGTTGTGCCAAAATCCTTCGCGCTTGGGTGACCACGGTTGCCGAAACGTTCTTGCTCTTGGCCAGAAACCGCAAGTCACGCTCGTGCAAAGAGCTCACGAAATGCAGCGCAATGGCCAAGGGTGTTTTGGGGTTCGTCACCAAAGCATGACGGATTTGGTAATTGCGCGGCCAGGTTTTGTGCTCGCCAATTTCCCGTAGGACCTCACTGTCGAGGTTGCGGTTGCGCGCAAAGCCGAGCACCTCTTCCTCGGTGAGCCGAGGGTTCCGGAGCACAAAACGCGCAATCATACGGTTCCGGTCGCGAATCAATAGCGCCCGGGCCTCGCGGTTTCCCAGCAAGGCGAGCTTGATCTTCTCTGCCACCGTCATGCTGGCAATGCGAGCGTACAAGCTTTTGTTGGGCGGGCGCTCTTCCTTTGGCTCCTCCAGCAACTCAGCCGGCACGTGGTAGGGGTCACCACCACGCGCGATCTCTTCGGCTATACGCTCGAGATCTTCGGCGGTCGTGGTCATGCGTGCTGTTTCTGTGCCCGCATTGCTTCGGCCTCTTTAATGATCTTTTCCGTCAGGTGCGGGGGCACTTCTTCATAGTGGGAAAAGACCATGGTGAACGAGCCCCGTCCGCTGGTCATGGAGCGCAAGTCCGGCGAATACCGCAAGACCTCGGCCAGCGGCACTAACGCTTTGATCACCTGGCTACCTGGTTTTGCGTCTACCCCGAGCACCTTCCCGCGGCGCGCGTTGAGGTCGCCGATCACGTCACCCATGCATTCATCGGGCACGGTGATCTCCATCGCCATAATCGGTTCCAGCAGCACGGGCTTTGCCTGAGCAACCGCGTTCTTGAACCCCAACGACGCGGCAATCTTGAAAGCCAGCTCCGAGGAGTCCACCTCGTGGTACGATCCGTCGTAGAGCGTAACCCGAATGTCCGTCATCGGGTAATGTGCCAGGAAGCCCTCGGCCATCGCTTCGCGCACGCCTTTTTCCACCGCCGGAATGTACTGGCGTGGCACCACGCCACCGACGATCTTGTCCACGAACTCGAACCCTGCCCCCCGCGGGAGCGGTTCGACTTCCAACCACGTATCGCCGTACTGGCCACGCCCGCCGGTTTGCTTCTTCAGTTTACCCTGCGCTTTGGCGCGCCCCTTGATTGTTTCTTTGTAGGGAACTTTCGGCGCCTTCAATTCCACTTCCGCGCCGTACTTGCGCTTCAAACGCTCGATGACCACCTCAAGATGCAATTGATCGACACCGGAGAGAATGAGCTCCCGGGTTTGGGGGTCGCGGTGGAGCTCCAGTGAGGGATCTTCCTCGACCATCTTTTGCAGTGCCTGCGTCGCTTTCTCTTCGTCGCCTTTGCTCTTTGGTTCGATAGCAAAGGAAATGGCTGGGGGCGGCAACGTATCCCGGGCATACACAATCGGGGCCTTTTCATCGGCCAAGGTGTCCCCGGTGAAAGTTTCCTTGAGCTTCGCCACAGCCACAACGTCGCCCGGAATCGCTTGTCCCACGCCGGTTTGCTTCTTCCCGTTGAGCTGCAACAGGTGGGCGATGCGCTCGCGAACATCGCGGCTCGTGTTCAGTACAGTCGTGTCAGCGGTAAGCTTACCCGAAATCACCCGCACCATCGACAAGCGGCCGGCAAACGGGTCGACGATGGTCTTGAAGACAATGCCAGAAAAGGGCTCGTGCACATCCGGAAGCCGTTCGATCTCGACTCCAAGCTTGGGATCCTTGCCCACGTGTTTGCCCTGGTCGGCCGCCGAACCAAGGTAACGCACCACCGCCTCGAGTAGCGGCTGCGCCCCAATTCCCTTCAAGCCCGAACCACAAAGGACAGGCACAAAACGCCGGCTCAAGGTGCCTTGTTTGAGGGCTTCAGTCAGCTCTTCGTTGGTCAGGGTGCCGTTTTCCAAGTAGCGTTCGGTAAACTCGTCGCTGGCATCCGCTGCTAGCTCGATCATCAACTCCCGCGCGTTTTGCGCGGCAGACTCGAGCTCAGACGGAATCGCTTCCTCACGGACAGCGTTGTCGCCAGTCTGCACCCAGGCTTTCATGCTCAACAGGTCGATGACACCCCGGAACGATTCCGCGCTTCCCCAAGGCAACTGAATCGGAACTGGTTTGGCTCCCAGGATCTTTTTCATGTCCTCCACGGCGGCCTGGAAGTCGGCGTTCTCGCGGTCCATCCGGGTCACGAACGCCACCATCGGAAGCCCCAACTCTTGAGCTCGCGCCCACACTTTTTCCGCCTCCACCCGCAATTCCCCTGCGGCCGGCGCCAAGACAAAGATCGCCCCAGTACAGGCCCGCAGCGAGAGAATCGTGTCGGCCAGAAAGTTCGAGTAACCGGGCATGTCCAGCAAGTGAATCGAGTGTTTCTTCCAGGCAAAGTGGAAAACCGCGGTACTCAGAGAAATTTTCCGGCGAATTTCTTCGGGCTCGAAGTCAAAGTTCGAGGTACCGTCGTCCACACGACCGAGCCGATTGACCGCACCAGCCGCATAGAGCAGGGCATCTGCAACCGAAGTCTTGCCTACGCCGCCCTGCCCGATCACCCCGATGCTCCGTATGCTGTTGACGTCTTCTGCCATGGGCCTACCTCATCCTTTCTCTTTGTTGCGTTCGTAGAGCAAGCGAAGTCCTTTGAGGGTCAAAAACGGGTCCACCTCATCGATGGTGGCCGATTCCGGAGCGATGAGTTCAGCGTACGTACCCGTGGCCAGGACATACGCCTTCTCCCGTGCCTCTTGCTGCATTCGCTCCACGATACCATCCACCAACGCCACATAGCCGTAAACCAAGCCCGATTGGATGGCGTGCACCGTATTCCGCCCAATAACGTGTTTCGGGCGCCGGAGCTCAACCCGGAATAAGCGCGCAGTTCTTTCGAACAGTGCATCGCTGGCAATGCCCAGGCCAGGAGCAATGACTCCCCCCACATACTCCCCTCGTGCGGAAATAAAATCGAAAATGGTTGCAGTGCTGAGATCCACCACGATCGTGGTGCGGTGCGTGCGTGCATAAGCGGCAATAGCATTGACAATGCGATCGGCCCCGACCTCCTGGGGCTTGTCGTACAAGATGGGCATTCCCGTGCGCACGCCCGGACCAACAATCAGTGGCTCGCAGTGAAGCACCTTGCGCGCCAGCATCTCCACGATCGGGAGCATCGCCGGTACCGACGAAGCGACGGCAACCGCAGAGATCGACGGACTTCCCGCGCGGCGCAAAAGGCTTTGCAAGAGCACCGCATATTCGTCCGCAGTACGCCCTGGGTCAGTTTGCAACAACCAGTGGTCGCGCAACACCTCGCCCTCGAATGCCCCTACAGCAGTCTGCGTATTGCTCACGTCGATGGCGAGGAACCAGCGATGGCTCATGGTTCAGTCGATCCTCTTTTTCTTTCTTGTCGCATGGTAAAGATCAAGCGGATCCCGTCGAGGGTGAGGGAGTCGACCACTTCGTCTACCCGCCGACACAGGGGTGCGACCAAACCGGCGAAACCTCCCGTGGCGATCACCGGTGCCGGAATTCCACTCTCAGCGCGCATGCGTTGGATCATTCCGTCGATCAGTGCGGCATGACCGTACAGCAGCCCCACCTGCAAGGCCTGCGCGGTGTTACGTCCGATCACGTGTGTCGGCACCGCCAGCGGCACACGGTAAAGGCGGGCAGTGCGCGAGAACAGGGCATCGCTCGCAATCCCGAGGCCAGGCGCGATCGCACCGCCCCAGTAAACGCCCTGCTGGTCGACGAACTCGAATTTTGTCGCGGTGCCGCAATCCACGACCAAAACAGCTCCTCCAATTCGCGCGTAAGCGGCAACCGCGTTCGCCAGCCGGTCGGTGCCAAGCTGGTAGGGTTCGTCGTAGCGGATCCGCTCGAGGCCCACATCTTCCGGACCAAGCACAGCCGGCTCGATGTCGAGGTAACGGGTGGCCCATTGGCCCAGTGTCGCCGTCACCGCCGGAACGACCGAAGCAATTGCTACGCCGTGCAGGTCAGAACACGACTCGTCCTGTAGCAATGCATCCAAATACACTGCGTATTCGTCGGCGGTGGCCCGTGGGTTCGTCTTCAGCCGCCAACGCCGCAGCCACGTGGTGCCAGACCATAACCCAAGCACCACGTGCGTGTTTCCTACGTCAATGCAGAGCAGAGGCCGACTCTCGTAATCGGACGTCACCGCTCATGACCTCCGCTTCGCTCCCGTCATCGCGGGCCACGCGCAAGCAGCCGTGTGCGTCGAGCCCTAAGGCCCTTCCGGAAAATCGTCCTGTTTCCGTCTCGACCTCGACCACTTGGCCGATCGTGCCACACGCCTGCTCCCAGCGCTGTCGAAGTTGGCCGAAGCCGCTGGCCAGAAACTCATGGTATTCCCTGCTTAACTCCCGAAGCAATGCGGCAACAAACGCTTCGCGGTCGATAGGCTCGCCCAGCTCGATCCGCATACTGGTAGCAAGGCCGGCAAGCTCAGGAGGAAAGTCAGCCTGATCGGCGTTGACGTTAACCCCGATGCCCACAACGACGAAATCCAACACCCGACCTTCGCGCGCACTCATTTCTGCGAGAATGCCACACAGTTTACGGCCTCGCACCAACACGTCGTTGGGCCACTTGAGCTGAGCAGCCGGGAGAAGCGTGCGAATTGCATTCACTGCGGCCAAACCAGCGGCAAGACCGATTTGCGGGCAACGTTCGGGTTCGATTGGCGGCCGCAACAAGACAGAGACGTAAACGTTCACGTTCGCGGGCGATACCCACGAGCGTCCTCGGCGCCCCCGCCCATGGGTTTGGGCATCGGCAATGACCGTTGTGCCTTCGGGAGCACCCTCCCGGCCGAGGTGCGCGGCATCGTCATTGGTCGACTCGGTGACCGCACGGTAATGGAGGGGCAGCCCCAAAGGGGCACCGCGCAGAAAACTTTCTAAGCGGGCTACATCGAGCGGGCGTCGAACCGGATCGCGCATCACTCCAGCACCATGTGCATATCCACCGCCGGAGCCGAATGCGTGAGGGCTCCAACGGAAATCAAATCCACGCCGGTTTCCGCAATGGCACGAACGGTCTCCAGATTGACCCCGCCCGACGCTTCCGTCAGGGCTCTTCCAGCCACGCGCTCGACCGCACGCCGCAAGGTTTCAACGTCCATGTTGTCCAACAGGATGGCCTCTGCCCCTGCTGCCAGCGCCTCGTCCACCTCCGACAGCGTCCGGCATTCCACCTCGACTCGCAGCGTGTGTGGGCCGCGTTGCCTCGCAGCTTGCACCGCAGCGCGAACGCCACCAGCGGCGGTGATGTGGTTGTTCTTGATCAAAATGCCGTCGCTCAAATCAAAGCGGTGGTTGTATCCACCCCCCACGCGCACCGCATATTTTTGCAATAGGCGCAAGCCCGGGATGGTTTTCCGCGTATCGACAATCCGCGCCCGCGTACCGGCAATCGCGTTGACGTAACGGCGAGTCAGTGTCGCCACCCCGCTCAGGTGCTGCAGGATATTCAGCATCACCCGTTCGATGGCGAGCAACCCTAGGGCGGCTCCCTCCAATTCGGCTAGGACGCACCCCGGTTCCAACTCGCTGCCATCGGGAAGCAGGTTCAAAACCTGCACGTTCTCGACGCATGCGGCCGCGAGCGGTACGGCGGCAGACCCAGCAAGCACGCCATGGGCTTTTGCCCGGATCCGTGCTTTTCCTTCTCGCCCGGGCGACACGGTCAGTGCCGAAGTCAGGTCCCCACTTCCCCAATCCTCCTGCAAAGCTCGGGACACAAGTTCTCGCAGGTGCAATCGCTCGGCCGCATTCATGGAAGTTTCCCGTAGGCTTCACTTTGCCAACTTTTGGCTCACTTGCAAACGGGACTTCCCCCGTCTTCTCGAACGCGCCGTTGTGCATCCCAAGCACGGGCAAAATCAGCGCCCCCGTACGTCTACCGACGACGGTCCCAGCGACCGGGGAGATTGGCCGTGTTTACCGGGGCACGGTGTGCGAGATGCAGGGCGGAAAGGCTTCCGCATTGGCCCACCCTGGTGGGGGTGGGCCGAGAATACGACCACTACGGGCGACGCGCATGTCCCTCGAAAAACTCCCAAATACGGTCCGCAGCCCCTGCAGGCCAGTGATGGCCAAGATCAGCCTCGCAAAACACCACCTGGCCCCCAGCCACGCAGTTCTGAGCGACAACGCAACCATCGGCCCGCTTTTCCTCACCTGGACCACAGCGATTGAGGGCACGCCAACGGTCGCCCAAAGCCTTTGCCCGCTCGATGCCCACTCGTTCATCGCGCACACCGTGATGAATGATCACAGCAACCGGTGCCGCGGGTTTGCAGGGCACATCCACCATTCCAGCACCTACTGGGGCGATCCCGGCAATCCGGTCTGCCATGTGGCAGGCTAGAAGGTGAGTGAGGAAGCCGCCGTTGGAAAAACCGGTCGCATACACGCGTCGCAGGTCAATGCAGTACTCTTCGCTCACATCGCGGATTAACTCCTCCACCAGCCGAAGATCGCGGTTACCAACCACCGTAAATATTTCCCAACCATCCCCTTGTCGTCCGAGCAAGTTGACCGGAAGTCCTTGCGGGTAAACCGTAACGAACCCTTTCTCGGCACCGAGACGCTTGAACTCGGAGACACGCCATACACCCGCTGCACTGTGCTGGAAACCGTGAAAGTCCAACAAGAGAGGCGCGGGCCGGCGCGTGAGAGCTGCCGCCGGCACGTCGAGGATGTACCTGCGGCGCTGGCCATCGACGACTAGTTCTCGCTCCACGCCCCGTTGCTCCACTCGGGGTCCCTCTCTCGCGTGGCAACCGGGGCTGGGCTGAGATGTAGCCCACGCCTGCCGCGGCAGCCCGGCGCCCGTGAGCGTGGCCGCCAGCAACGTGGTCGCCACTACCCACTCGCACCGCGCCCGTAAACAAGCGCTCCGCCTTGTTCGCCAACGGTGCGCTATGCTGCTCGCTCGCCCCACACTTGACATTGCCACCAAAGCAAGGAGTTAAAAGACATGCCGCGCATCCAATTTCCTCGGAATTTCGTTTTCGGGTCTGCCACAGCCGCCCATCAAGTGGAAGGCGACAACGTACATAACGATTGGTGGGCGCATGAACACGCCCCGGACACCAACGCAATCGAGCCATCGGGAATCGCGTGCGACCACTACCGCCGCTTCCGCGAAGATTTTCAACTCCTTCGCGAGCTAGGCCACCCGGCACACCGGCTTTCCCTCGAATGGAGTCGAATCGAACCAGCTCCCGGTGAAATCGATCGCAGCGTGATCGAGCACTATCGCCGCGTATTGGGCACCTTGCGCGACTACGACATCGAGCCGTGGGTCACTATACACCACTTCACGTCGCCGCGCTGGTTCATCGAGCGCGGTGGCTTCACCACCGAAGACAACCTCGACGCTTTGGTGCGCCACACCGAACTTCTCGCCCGCGAGTTCAGTGACTTGGTTTCCCACTGGTGCACGATCAACGAGCCGAATGTGGTCGCGGAACTGGGTTACCGTTTCGGCTACTTTCCTCCACGCTTGCTCGATGCCGAGCTCGCAGCGCGTGTGCTGACGAACTTTTTCCGCCTGCATGCGCGCATGGCCGAAGTGCTTCACGAGCACGCGCGCACCAGCCCGCAAATTGGCATCACGCTAGCAGTCCAAGCGCACGAGCCTTTGCGCCTGGAGAGCGAAGTCGACCGCGCCCTAGCCGCAAGGCGCGATGCAGAAACCAATGGCGTGATGTTCGAGGCGCTGCGCACGGGGGTGTTTTCTTACCCCGGAAAGGAGCCCGTCCCCATCCCAGGGCTGCGCGAAGCCTCTACCTTTGTCGGCGTGCAGTATTACTCGCGCGTGCGCTACGACGGGGAATCGGGCGGGCCAGCTTTGCCAGACTTCAACCGCATCCTCAGCCACATGGGCTGGGAGGTGTACCCCGAAGGATTCGGCCCGCTGCTGGAGCGCGCAGGCGCCACTGGTTTACCCGTAGTGGTGACGGAAAACGGCTTAGCCCACGACGACGATCGAGTGCGTGTGCGCTTCATTGCCGACCATCTCGCAGAAGTGGATCGCGTGCGGCGCCAGGGGGTTGATGTCCGCGGCTACTTTTATTGGTCAGCGATGGACAATTTCGAGTGGAACTTTGGCTACGGGCCGAAGTTTGGGCTCATCGAGGTTGACCGAAAAACGCTGGAGCGAAAGCCCCGTGCTAGCGCGTACTTTTTCCGCGACGTCATCCAACAACGAGGCTTTGACGACGAACTCGTTCAGCATTGGAGCCGATGAGCCCAGTGTCCCCCCGCGATTTCCCTCGCTCGCCGGAAGATTTGGATCCCCAATGGCTCACGCACGTGCTCGAGCCGTTTTTCCCTGATCTTGGTCAAGTACGGGCACTCCGGTACGAGCGCATCGGCACCGGCCAAATGGGCCTCAACGTGCGAGCTTGGTTAGACTACGAAGGAGGAAAACGCGTAACTGGTCCGGCGAGCCTCGTGTGCAAGTTTGCCTCCCGCGATCCGGCGAGCCGAGCTACCGGCGTGGCCCTCCGCAGTTACGAGATCGAAACGAACTTCTACCGCCAGGTTGCCTCGCGCATCCCGTTGCCAGTACCCCGATGCTTCTTTGCTGGGTTCGATCCGGAGGGCGGAGATTTTCTCTTGGTTCTGGAGGACGTCACGCCGGCGGAGGTGGGCGACCAGTTGGTGCCGTGCACTCTGGAGCAAGCCCGCAGCGCCTTGGACGCACTGGCTGCCATCCATGCTGCCACCTGGAACCATGCCTCGCTGAGCGAACTCGAGTGGCTCAATCGCCGCAACAGCGAGCAACTGGCTCAAATTGCTGGCTTCGTGCAGGCCGCCGCTCCGGTGTTCTTGCAACGCTACAGCGCGCAGCTCGAGGCACGGCACGTGCGCGTGCTCGAAGAATTCCTCCCCCTCGTCACAGAATGGCTCGAACTGCCTCGCGGACCGTTTGCACTCGTCCACGGCGACTTTCGCCCGGACAATCTACTTTTCTTGCATCAGCGAGCTGCACCTTACCGAGTCTTGGTCGTCGACTGGCAAACCGTCTCTTGGGGAGCGCCCCTGGCCGACGTGGCGTACTTCATTGGTGGTGCCTTCGACCCACAGCAGCGACGACGCTATGAAAGCGACTTGCTCCAGTTTTACTGCCAGCGACTGCGCCGCCGAGGGGTGCGGGATCTGTCGTTCTTGCGCTGCGCGGAAGACCATACGTTTTTTTCCTTCGGAGGACTCGTCATGGCTGTTGCCGCCGCCGTGCTGGTGGAACGCACTCCCCGCGGCGACGAGATGTTCCTGACGATGTTCGCGCGACACGCTCAGCACGTACTCGACTTGGCCGCTTTTTCCGTTTTCGAGCCGAAACGTTTGGCAAAGCTGCGGGACGATCGTGGAAATCCGTAAATGCCCCGCAAGGAGCCGATTTTCGATCCACGCCCGGCCGAACTTACAACGACGCCGGCCAACGCGGCCCTGGCTCGCCTAGGCCATCTCGGTGTGGAGTACCGTTGACGCTGATCGAACGGCGGAGACGCATTCGCCGCGAGCACGCCGGGCTTGGGCCGCTTTTACCAATGCCCAAGGCGGGCACGGCCGCACTACGTTGCGAGGAGCTGACCGGAAACCGTGCCAGGTGTGGGGAAGGAGTAGCGACCACGCTAGAGCAACCATTCTGATGCTCGTTGCACCCAGCGGTGCAACGTTTATGGGAAGGCCCGGAAAGCGAAAGGCAGGTTCGAGGGTGTTCGCAGACGAGCGGCGGCAGTGGTTCCGAGGTTCCCGAGTCACCTTGGTCTGGCTCGCCGTGCTGTACTTCGCCTCCGGTTTGCCACTTGCGGTGTTCATCGACGTCGTGCCGGTGTTTCTGCGCCAGCATGGCGTGGCCCTTGCCAGCATTGGTTTATTATCCGCGCTGGGAACTCCGTGGAGTCTCAAGGTGCTTTGGTCGCCGCTCGTCGACCGTGTGCCTTACCACCAAGTATGGATCGCTGCCTGTCTCCTCACGGTAGCGTTCGCCCTGGTGTGGCTTGCTGCTCTCGATCCAGGGCAATCCTCCACGGCTTGGCTTGCGGCGTTGTTCCTCGTGTGTTTGGCCGGAGCCACACAAGACATTGCCATCGACGCTTATTCCATCCAAATCGTCAAGCGCGGCGAAGAGGGGATGGCCAATGGCGTGCGACAAGCTGCCTACCGCGTCGCTTTAATGATGATCGGTGGTGCCTCCCTCCTTCTTGTAGCGCCATGGGGTTGGCCCACTGTGTTCCTGGCCATTGCCGCATGTGCCCTCGTTTTGGCAGCTACGCTGTGGTTCAGCCCACGCGCGGCGCCGGCTCGTGATAGCGCGGGCGAGTGGGCGCGTGCGTTAGGTCGTTGGCTTACCCGGCCACGGGCATCGGTGCTGTTCTTGTTTGCGCTCAGCTACAAGCTGGGCGACGCCAGCATGGGGCCCATGATTAAACCGTTTTGGGTGGACCGAGGATTGGGTCCGGGCGAGATTGGAATGGTTTCCACCACGGGCGGGGCGTTGGCCACAATTTGCGGGGCGCTCGTTGGCGGCTGGTATACCAGTCGCGTCGGTCTGTTGAGGGCTTTGACCGTACTGGGATTTGCCCAGGCTCTATCGAATCTCGGATATGCGGCAGTTGCTGCCGCGGGTTGGGGGCGCTTGGGAATTTACGCCGCCTCGCTCACGGAAAGCTTTACCGGTGGGCTGGGCAGCGCCGCGTTTCTCGCCTTTCTCATGCACGTATGCGAACGGGAAAGAGCCGCCACCGAGTACGCTCTGCTTTCCGCGCTGTTTGCCGTTCCTCGTCAGGTCGTCGGCGCTGCAAGCGGCTGGCTTACGGAACTGCTCGGTTATGCCACTTACTTTGCCTTGACCTTTGTGTTCGCCTTACCTGCGTTGCTACTGATACCGTGGTTGCGTCCATGGGTCCACGAACCCTCCTCTCCGAGCTCGGGCACTTCATGAACTGGCTTTTGGCCGCCGCAGCCGCGGCCGTCGTTGCCCCTACGGCGTGGGGGCAATTGGGACCGCAAACCTTGGTGCGGGAGTTTTGCCGTCTCGATGCCATGGGCGCGCGTGCCGCAGTGCACGGATGGCCGCAGATCGCACCTCTAGTCCAGTGGGAATACGAGCCTGCTTGGGACCGTGTTGTCCTCATCACCAGCTACACGGTAGGCTGGCCGGTCGCCCATGAAGAAAACTCCTTTCAGATGGAAGTGCGCTATGCAGTGCGCGGAACGGTAACGGCGGACGGGTTCGAGGAATCCCCCCACGTGGAGGCGCGCCTGTTTCGGGTGGACCCCACTCCCGATGGCAACTGGAAAATCGCGGGGCCACCACCGCCGCCACACATTTTTTACAACGACGTCGACGTCGTCGCCATGCAGCAGTCCTTGCAGCGCGGCGGCATCAACTTCGTGCCGAACTCGTTATTCGTGTGGCAACTGTATCGAAGAAATGGCTGGGACATTCCCTTCGAGCACACACTAGGGCTCGCAAAGACGCAAATTTTTCGTTCGACGGACAAACCGGAACCCGGCGATCTCGTGCTTTACCTCGACGAGCACACACCCTACCATGTGGGAGTGCTCGAGAGCGCGGATGTTGTCGTATCGGCGACGTTAAACGGTGGCATCGTGCGGAGCCCCGTAGACGCATTTCCTGGCGAACGACGATTTTTGCACTTGCGACCCCCGGAACTTTGGCCCGCCACGCCGACACCGGCTGCGTCTCGCGACGAAATCGAACGCCTTCTTCCGCGGGCGCTGGCTACGACCACCCCAACAACGAAGGCCGGGACCGCGCGGCCAACACCATTGGTCCGAAGAAAGCAACCACCACGGACCCAACCTACTCCCAAGGCGGAGAAACGAAGGAGGAAACTGTGATGAAAAATACGCGCACTCTGTTTGGCCTCAGTGTGATCTGCCTACAGTTGCTGAGCGCCTGCGCCAAAAAACCCGTTACGGCGCCCCGCGCCGTGGTGCCCGACACGGTAAGCGAGCAAGTTCGCATTGTCGCTTCCGAGGGCAAAAACTTTGGCAACATGGTCGCCCTGGGCGTGGGTATCGCTAACGGCGAATCAGCGACTACCTATGTCGCTTCGGCGGAGCGCATTTACGCAGTAGACGAAGCGGGCAACCGCATCGCACCTCTCAGTGTCGAAGAGGCGGCGCGGCAAGCCGGAGGGGTGACGGCGCTCGCAGCCGGCCTGCAGGGTGCTGGTGCCGGCGCCTTTCTCACCGGTCTACTCGGTGCCATTCCTGGGGCCATTCTTGGCGCAGCCCAAGGAGGAGCAGAAGGGGCCGGTAAGGGCGCTGCGATCGGTGCGGGCATCGGGGTTGCTGTTGGCGCCATTGGCGGGTACCACGAATCGAAATCAAAAACGGAGCAGGAAATTATCGATCAGTTGCACGGGCTCTATTTTGGCGAGCGCGAAGTGAAGCCGAACCTTCCCGTGAGCGGCTTTGTGTTTTACCCGGCGGGCAAATATGTCGGCATTCGGGCCGTGCTCGTGGATCGCCAAACGCAAGCAGTGAAGGAAGTTTCCGGCCCGATGGTCCCACGCCCATGAGGAAGAGCGAAGAGCTGGAGCGCAAGCCAGCCGTGGTAACAACCCCGTCGCCAGCAATCAGCGAACAGATGGCTGCCTTTGCGGCAGCAACCCAGTTCCGCGAACTGCCACCCGAGGTTCGCGAAAAAGTGCTGGTGCACGTGCTGGATACATTCGGCGTGTCGCTGGCTGCGGTGCCCGAGCCATTTGCTCACCAGGCTTTGGAGGCTTTGCAACCAATCGCCCAAAGCGGCGCTACTACCGTGCTCGGCAAGCACGAGGGTTGGCCGGCAGCGTGGGCAGCCCTGTACAATGGCATGTTGGCCCACGGGCTCGATTACGATGACACCCACGCCGAGGCCGTGGTGCACGTGAGCTGCACCGTCGTGCCGGCAGCGCTGGCGATAGCAGAAGAAACCCACTGCACGGGCGCGGAGTTTTTGGCAGCGGTCGCTGTTGGCATGGAGGCCAATGTGCGCATCGGCTTGGCCGCGCCAGGCGCCTTTCACGACCGCGGCTTTCACCCCACTGGGGTGTGCGGCGCCTATGGGGCAACCCTGGCCGCATGCAAAGCCATGCGCTTGCCGGCAGATGCGATGGTGCGTGCACTCGGGCTTGCTGGTAGTCAAGCAGCGGGCACCTTGGAGTTCCTTGGCGATGGCAGTTGGTCAAAACGGCTGCACGCTGGTTGGGCGGCTCATGCAGCCATCGTCGCCGCACGCCTGGGTAGTGCTGGGTTTGTCGGTCCGCGCCACACCTTCGAGGGGCGGTTCGGTTTGTACCGCACCCATCTTGGTGACCTTCCTTGGGACGCGGGCGTCATCACTCGCGACCTGGGCAACCACTGGCGACTTTTGGAAGTAAGCTTGAAACCCTATCCGGCTTGCCACATGACCCACGCCTTTATCGACGCCGCTTCGGTACTGCGGCAGCGCGCGGGTTTCACCCTCGACGCAGTCGTGGACATCGAAGCCGACATTCACCCGCGCGCGGTCCCGGTGGTGTGCGAGCCTGTGGCAGACAAGTTGGCTCCGCGTACCGACTACGACGCGAAGTTCAGCTTGCCCTATACGGTGGCGTCGATGCTCGTCCGGGGGCACGTCGACGTCGACGACTTCACCGCCGAGGCGATCCGCGACGAGACTGTACTGGGCCTGGCCCGGCGCGTCCGCTACCGGCCAGACGAAACGAGCCGATATCCGCGCTACTTCGATGGCACGTTACGCCTGCGCTTCCAAGACGGCACAGTGTGGGAGCAGCGTGAAGCGATCAACCGCGGCCACCCGGAAAAGCCTCTGAGTTTCGACGAGGTGCTGCACAAATTTCACGACAACGTTGGCCGCATCGCTGGCCTTGACACCGCACATCTCCTGGCAGAGGAACTGCGTGCCCTGCCGCTTCGCGATTCACTACACCCGCTGCAGTTGGCCCTCCGCAATGTGGCCACGGACTTCCAGCGCCGCGCAAGTGCATAAACGGCGGGCGCCGCGGCCATGCCCTTCCCGGTCTACATCCCCTTCTTTCCCGACGCGGAACCCCACCGCCTCTTGAGCCGCGAGGCGGAACCTACGGACGAAACGACGTACCTGGAACAACCGGCGCAGATGATTTCGGCGCCAGTATTCGCGCGCGCCTTGCCGCGCCATGGCCTCGTGGTCGACGCTGGTTGTGGCGGCGGCCGATGGACTCACTTTGCCGTTCAGCACGGTTGCCACGTGGTCGCCGTGGATTGCTACCAACCCGTTTTGCGCCAGGTGCACGTTCGGGTGCCAACGGCCAAGCTCGTGGCGGCTGAGGCAAGCGACTTACCCTTTCGCGATGGTAGTCTCTCTGGGGCAATCTCCCTGGGTGTTGTGGAACATGACCCGAACGGCCCCGGGAAAATGCTTGCCGAAATCGGACGCGTGCTCGAACCCGGCGGAGTTCTGCTCGTGTCGGTACCCTTCAACAACTTCCTCCGCCGCGTTTTCTTCAACCCCTTGTACCGCCGCTACAACAACCGCTGGGCGGGTCGCGGCCATTACTTTGTCGAGTACCGCTTCTCCGCAGCGGAGTTGCGGCAAGCTTTGCAAGCCCAGGGCTTTACCGTGGAGCGCTTTGTCCCCCACGAGTTTTTCCCGCCTCGGAACATGGGTTTAGTGTCGGATCGCAACCTACTTTCCGTGCGTTTCGTTCCCAACGAGCACGGAGGATGGAGTTTGTCGCTGCCGCCACATCGTGGTTGGGAAATCGAGAAGCGCTGGCAGCCGCTGCTGCGCACTTTGTGGAAGCTTTCCCCGTGGCTCGTGTGCGGGGAAATTCTCGCTGTGGCACGAAAACGCACGGTATGACGCCCCCGCGTGCTCTGCAGGCACCAAGGCACTGCGCCCACTACGGCATCCGGAGCAGTGCAGAAAGGTACGCTGCATCCTGACGCGACGGGGCAAGGTCGGGCGCAACCTGAAGATTCGTTCACCGCCGCCACGATCTCGCACAACCTCGTGCCACAGTGATTCCAATGATGAGCCGTGCTGGATTCGAACCAGCGACCCCCTGCTTAAAAGGCAGGTGCTCTACCTCCTGAGCTAACGGCTCGCCGTGCCTACGGAAGAGCTCAGCCTGGCTAACACCTCGCGCCGGTGCGCGCAAGCATCACGGTTAGAATGGCGCCACCCTGCACAAACGCCTTTTACTGGTTGCCGCCGGCTCCTCGCAACGGCCCCCAAGTGCCCGGCCAGGGCGACCACCACAATGGCAGCGGCAAATGGACGCTCGCTGTTGTCGGCAACAGCGCGGAACCCGCGACGACCGATAACCTCGCGAAGCAACCGATGCCTTTGAACGTCCTCACGCCTCTGCGAATCCGACTTCCCGACCCTTCTCCACACGACACGCGTTCCGGTTCAGTGGAACCCGTTCGTCAAGGTCGACGGGTAGCCTTACATCGCTGTCGGTGAAGAGGAGTACCCTGGGGTGGGCCGCTCCGTGTCTGGCTTTCTGCTGCCGACCCTGCCATGCTACGGAGCTGTCGAGAACGGAGGCACACGATGAAGACGGGTTACTACTACGAACGGCTGAGCGCATTGGATGCTTCGTTCCTCGGGCTAGAGGATTCGAATTTCCACATGCACGTAGGGGCCGTGAGTATTTTCGACGCCGGCCCGGTACGCACCCCGGAGGGGGGCATCGACATCGAAAAAATTCGCACCGCGATTCATGCGCGGTTGCACCTTGTGCCGCGCTTCCGGCAACGCATTGCCTATATCCCTTACGAAAATCACCCAATCTGGGTGGACGACAATCGCTTTCGCTTAGCTTATCACGTGCGGCACACGGCATTGCCTCGCCCGGGCGACGAGCGCACTCTCAAACGTTTAGTTGGCCGCATCATGTCGCAGCCACTCGACCGAAAGCGGCCGCTGTGGGAAATGTGGGTGGTCGAAGGTTTGGAAAACGATCGCTTTGCCTTGGTCAGCAAGACCCACCATTGCATGGTGGATGGCATCTCGGGCGCCGACCTCATGTCGGTCATCTTGAGTCCCGTCCCGGAAACCGACCCCGGTGTGCCTGAGCCATGGCGTCCCCGCCCTCAACCCACGAGGGCTCAACTCCTCGTGGACGAACTGCTCCGTCGGGCCGAACAACCGCTGACAGCCGCCAAGGCGATCCTCGACACTCTGCGCCATCCCGAACAGCGTGTGCACCAAATTGCCGACGCAATCGAAGGCATCATCGAAACCCTAGCGCCCGCACTCAGCCCTGTGTCGTCCACGCCGTTACAAGTGGAGGTAGGTCCGCACCGACGCTTCGACTGGACCGACATGCCCCTTTCCGAGGTGAAGGAAGTCAAGCGGGTGCTCGGTGGCACGGTCAACGACGTCGTCTTGGCCACGGTGAGCGGGGCACTTCGCCGCTTCTTCGAACGTCGCGGCCTCAACCCTGATGAATTGGAAATCCGCGCCATGGTTCCGGTAAGTGTGCGTGCACACGATCAGCGAGGGACTCTCGGTAACCGCGTGACCCAAATAGCAGCCCCGCTGCCGGTTCACATTGCCGACCCCGTGGCTCGATTGCACGCCGTGACCGAGACAACCAAGGACCTCAAGGAATCGAAGCAAGCGCTCGGCGGGGAAGTGCTGACGGCGATTAGCGAGTGGACTGTACCGAACTTGCTCGTTCAGGCCGTTCGCCTTGCCGCCCGTACACGACCGTACAACTTGATCGTCACCAACGTTCCTGGTCCGCAAATACCCCTGTACCTGCTGGGCGCGCAAATGCGCACCGCCTATCCAGTGGTACCGCTGTTCGAGAACATCGGAGTGGTCGTGGGCCTGTTCTCGTACAACGGCGGACTGTTCTGGGGCGTGAATGCGGACTGGGAGCACTTCCCTGACTTGCACGACTTTATCCTCGACATCGAACACGCCTTCCGTGAGCTGCAAGCGGCAGCCTTGGCGCAACAAAAGCGCACCGCCAAGCGTGGTCGCCGCAGCGGCGGACCCCCACGCTTGGCCGTTGTCGAACGGCAGGCAGCCTCGTAGGATCGCTCGGATCTGGCGGAAGACCCCAGCCACATGACACTGGGCGCGTTGATTCGGCAGCGCGGCACCGATCCGAACACGAGCGACCGGCCCTTCGTACGCTTTTTTGGGTGGGAATGTTCGTTCGCAGAGTTTTATCGAGAATGCATTGCCTGGAGCAGAATGTTCCTTGAACTCCGTCGCCATCCCTCGCAGCGCGAGAAGCCTTTTCATGTCGGCATCCTTCTCGACAACACTCCGGACTACCTCTTCTCGCTCGGCGGGGCCTGGCTTGGCGGAGCCGTCGCCGTCGGCATCAACAACACCAAGCGCGGACAACACCTGGCACAAGACATTCGCCACAGCGACTGTACCCTTCTCGTCACCGAGCCCCAATATCTGCGGCTGCTCCAACCAGTGTTCGACGAAACAGGAATCGAGGCGAACGGCGTGATCGTGTCGCGCCGTTGGGAGGGCAAAGGACGCGCCGCCCCCGTCGCAGAGCCGTACTTCTCCGGCGAGACCACGCTCGGCACTGACGCCGAAAAGATGCTCGAGTGCTTTCGCGGCCAAGCCGACCCGTCCATACCTTCGCATCCTCAAGATCGAGCGATGCTCATCTTTACGAGCGGCACGGTCACCGCTCCAAAAGCGGTGTGCTGCAGCCACCAACGCCTGGTGGAAACGGGCACCAACATCGCTCGCAACGTGTACAACCTTGGTCCGAACGACGCTGGTTATATCGCCATGCCGCTATTTCACGCCAACGCAGTCATGGCGGGGTTTTTACCCGCCCTGGCCGCAGGGGTTCCGGTAGGTCTGGCGCGAAAATTCTCCAAGCAGCACTGGCTCGAAGACATTCGCCGCTACGGAGCCACTTACTTCAATTACACCGGCAAACCCCTCGCCTACATTTTGTCCACGCCGCGCCGTGCCGATGATGCTGACAATCCGCTCCGCATTTGCTTCGGCAACGAAGGGTCGCACCGCGTCGTTCGCGAGTTCGAGGAACGATTTGGCTGCCAGGTAATCGACGTATTCGGATCGAGCGAGGGTGGCCTGGGTGTAACCCGTCAGCCAGGCGATCCTCCAGGCAGTATCGGCTTTCCCGCTCCTGGGATTACCGTAGTGAACGACCAGGGGCGCGAGTGCCCACCGGCACGGTTCGACGAGCGAGGTCGTTTGCTCAACCCGGAGGAATGCATTGGCGAGATCGTCAATACCCAAGGCGTGGCCTGGTTCGAGGGTTACTACAAGAACGAACAAGCCACCGCAGAGCGCACCCGCTTTGGTTGGTACTGGAGTGGCGACTTAGGGTACAAAGACGAGCACGGCTTTCTTTACTTCGTGGGGCGCACCACCGATTGGCTTCGCGTCGACGGAGAGAACTTTCTAGCGCGCCCGGTAGAGGAGATTTTGCTGCGGTACCCGCGCGTTGCTTTGGTGGCCGTGTACGGTGTGCCAGATCCTGACGGGGGAGACCAAGTGATGGCCGCGCTCGTACTCCACTCTGCCGCGAGCTTCGATCCCGTGGACTTCGCCGCTTTTCTACAAGCCCAACCCGACCTATCACCCAAGTGGGTGCCCAAGTTCTTGCGCCTGGCCAAGGAGCTACCGCAAACCGCAAGCGCCAAAATACTCAAGAGCGAACTGCGCCGGCAAAAGTTCCTTCCCGACCGCTGCGGCGATCCGTTGTACTGGCGGCCAGGCCGGGAAATTGCGTACCGGCCTTTCACCCAGGCCGACGTGGAAGCACTCTGCGAAGCCTTTGCGCGCACGGGCCGGCAACAACTCTTAGACCTGTGAACGGCGATGCCACCACAGCGTCTAGCCAGCTCAAGACCGGATCACGACTTGGGCGCCATTCGACGGGTGCCGCCGTGGCTGCTTGGGTTGCTCCACCGCTTGTGACGCTAAAGTCAACGACAGGGAATCGGCGGGCGATTGTTCTCGTTCGTTGCCCTGGCAATGCTCACGGTTGGCGCTGCAACGATACCTTGACCTCACTGGGCAGAGGGGACGAAGCATCGATCACCGAAGTCACGCCGCACAACTGATCCGCAGGGTCGGGGCCAGGTCCACTCGGACTGCCCCAGAAGTTTTGGGTTGCGGAGATCGACCCGAATCCCGAGAGCTTATTGATGCCACAGTTGAACCCCGCGCCCACGTTTCCGTAGATGTTGCTCTTGTTAACCACGAGGTACCCGGATACCTGAATGCCATCGCCCTGGTTACCAACCGAAACGCAATTGACCAACGTGGGATAATTGGACGAATCCGTCGATCCAGGAAACGTAAATCCCGCTGCCCCGTTGTTCGTCGCCGTGTTGCGCAACAAGGTCAGAGCCGTGGGTGCTGTGAAGTTCAGGTAGAAACCCGAACTTCCGTTGCCAGTGGCCAGGTTGCCCGTAATTGTGTGGCCCGTCCCTGCAAGGATTTCGAATCCATGACCATTGTTGCGGCGGGCAACGTTGTCTTGGAGGGTGATGCCCGAACATGTTCCCGCGCAGCGAAAACCGGCTCCCGAGAGCCCCGCGACGACGACGTTCCGCCGGACGTTGTGACTACTCCCTTGCAAGTCAATGCCCACCCCAGTGCTGCGGTTGACTTGGTTGCGGTCGATCGTGACGCCGTTGGAGCCCGAACTTGTGGCCAAGGTGGCCGCAACGAACAAGTTATCGCGCACCAACACGGTGCTGGCATCGATGGTGAGGGTACCATTGAGCCACCAATTATTGCGGACGTTGTGACCGCTCCCTGACAAGACACCCAGGCCACCTGCGTGGTTGTCGAACACGTTTCCCATGAGCGTGACAGAGGTCACCCCAGGCTCCACGCGCACACCCACGCTGCCTGGCGACCCGCCGCGCACGGTAAACCCCTTCGCCTTTTTGCCGAGGGTCACCCCGTTTGCCGCAATGGAAATTGCGTCCGCGCTACCGACGTTGCGGATGATCGTTGCCCCCGCACCATCCCGGGATAGGAGGACCAGCGTCTTCGAAATCACAATCGTCTTGCCCGAAAACCCGGAATTTTCCTCACCGGCATCGTTGAGGTCGCCGTCGCCGTTGATGTCACCGTACAAGCCTGGTCCCACGACGATGGTGTCACCGGGATTGGCATTACTCACTGCCTGCGAAATTGTTCGACAGGGGGAAGAACTCCCACCACAGCTCGAACTATCCGTACCCAGGTTAGAGACCTGAAGCGTCGCCGCGCTTACGGCGGTGACAGACGCAGTCAGCGCCAGCAGCACAGCGGCAAAACTGAGCTTGGTCATGTGGGACATCCCTTCTGTGAATCACCGGGAAGGTTTAGCTTCCTTTCCGACGGGCGTTCACCATCGCTGGCCAGCAGCCCGTTTGTCAAGTACCAAAGTAGAGCCAAGGTTTGCGCTTTGGCTCGGTCCATACATTCGGCGCCCCGGCCCTCACATGACTGGCTTTGCGCTAGCCGCAGCACCGTGGGGGCATGGGCGGTGCGCCCCCTTTTGGTAAGTGCAGGTGAACGGAGCGGGAGATGGATGGGATTGGCCCATCGCCAGGTTACCGCACATTTGCGCGGTCGCCTCGCAATCCCTAAAGCCAAGACCCAGCCTCGCTGAGGCAGCACGTTCATGAGGAGCGCGACGGACGGCACCAGATCGGCTCGTTGAGTCGGTGGGCTCGTGCCAGGACAGATCGGGACCAGATGGGATTTTCCATCCGAGAATAGTTACAGCAGTGCATCCGCTAGGCGTTTCCACTGGGGCATGGGAAGAGCCCGTGGGTCACGATCCAACACCTGGATGCATACGTGGGAAGCCCCGGCATCCAAGTGGGCTTGCACGCGGCGGCGAATCGAGGCTTCATCTCCCCAAGCTACGATGGCATCGACCAGTCGGTCGCTGCCACCGCCGGCAACGTCCTCCTCGGTGAATCCGAGCCGAAGGAGATTGCGCACGTAGTTTGGCAGTCCGAGGTACACAGCCATGAAGCGCCGCGCAATCTCCCGGGCTTGCTGCGGGTCGGTCTCCAACACCACAGTTTGCTCTACTGCCAAAATCGCGTTCGGACCAAGCTGCTCGCGTGCCCAAGCGGTGTGCTCGGGTGGCACGAAGTACGTGTGCGACCCGTTTGCCCGCTCGCGCGCCAGCTCGAGCATTTTCGGGTGAAGCGCTGCCAGCACCCGCTTGGGAGTTTCTTTCGGCGGTACGGCCATGAACGGTGCCGAGTCCATGGCATCGAGATACTGCCGCATTGCGGTAAGGGGCCGATCGTATTGTCGGCCGCGCACAGCCACCATCGGGGCATGGCTTACGCCGAGGCCGAGGAGGAAGCGCCCCGCATAGGCTTCGCAGAGGGTCTTTTGCGCCGCCGCACACGCCATGGCGTCGCGCGCCCAAATCGACGCGATGCCCGTGGCAATGACCGCTTTTTTCGTGCCCGACAGAAGAAGCGCCGCGTTCGTCATCGCTTCCCGGCCCATGGCCTCGGGAATCCAGATTGCCGAGTAACCCAGTGCCTCGATTTCCCCGGCTGCTTCGCGAGCCTTTTCCCCTGGCTGCATGTCCAGCGCAAAGGTCCAAATGCCAACACGTCCAAGTTCCATCTCAACCTCCCGATATCGCTGCTCTTTCCCGTTCACGGCCAGAGATCGGCCAACGCGCGGCCTCGCTTCCCGCGGGGCAAATTTCCCTTGCCATACTGTCACGCAAAGGGCTAGTTCACCAGTATGGCGTGGTGGCAGCGACTGACAGAACCGATTCGCCGAAGCATTGCCGGCTGGATGATGCGTGTGCTCACCAAGCCCCGCAAGTCTTATGAGCATCGCATACCGAATGACCTCGCCGCGTTGCGGAGCCAGTTGCGTCCGGGGGACGTTCTTCTGGTCGAGGGCGACCAACGCATTAGCCAAGTGATCCGCTACCTCACACAAAGCTCGTGGTCGCACGCTGCTCTGTACATTGGCGACGAGCTGCGGCGGTTTCGCCCCGAACTCGTCCCTGAAATGCGCCAACGGTTTGGCAGCGATGCGAGCTATTTACTCATTGAAGCTCTCGAGGATGGCGTGGTTTGCAACCCGATCACCAAGTACCTGCGGCACAACATCCGAGTGTGCCGTCCGCGCGGGCTGCGTCGCGACGACTTGGACCGCATTCTTTCCGAGGTTACCGCCCAACTGGGTAAGCCGTACAATGTTCGTCATGTTCTGGAACTGGCTCGCTACTTTTTCCCCGTGAGCCTCATCCCACGCCGCTATCGCCGCGCCGCGCTGCGGTACGGTGGCGAAGCCACCGAGGTCATTTGCACCACGATGCTGGCCCGCGCGTTTGCGTCGGTCGGTTTTCCCATTATCCCGCGAGTCACGCTCACCACCGAACCGCCTCGGCGCCGCTGGCTTCCGTGGCGGCGCCGGCGAGCGTACGAAGCTCTTTACGAAAAGGAAGATCCGGCACTGGTGACCCCGCGCGATTTCGACCTATCCCCGTACTTCGACATCGTGAAATTCCACCACGCCACGGCCGTGGGGTTCGACTACCGGAGGATTCACTGGGCGGAAGCCGAAACGAAAGCCGAAGGAGAAACGGAGCGCGCTGTGGTTTCACCGGCGAAAGCGAGTGGTTCGGCGGCATGACGGCCTCACAGCGAAGCCTTTGCTGCGGTAGCTGACCTTGGCCTCGACGCTGTCTTCCCGCTCGGAAAGCACGGTGCAGATTCGCGACCGCCTCCTGACGCGCAGCTTCGTCCTAGCGTGCGCGATGCAGCTCTTTGGCTCCTTGGCCGGGGCCTTGTATATCCTCTTCCCCCTCTTCGTGCGCTCGCTAGGGGGCAGTGAGGTCACCATCGGCCTCTACGCCGGCATCGGCGCGGCGGCAGCCGTCGCGGTTCGTTGGCCCATGGGGTTTCTGTTGGACCGGCTCGGTCGCAAGCGCATTATGCTGGCAGCCACTAGCCTTCACGCCGCGGCCTCCCTCGGTTACCTCGCTGTGGAAGGGCTCGGTCCCTTCTGCGCTGCTTTAGTCATCGCCACCTCCGTGGCGGGTGGCGCTATGTTTACCAGTTTCGTCACCTATGCCAGTGACGTGATCCCGGTTACCCGGCGGGCTCAGGGTCTTGCTTGGTTTGGGCTTTGGGGCATGGCAAGCAACGGCTTAAGCCCACTGCTTGGGGAGTGGCTCATTCGCCGCTGGGGCTTCGGCGCATTTTTTCTGGTCGCCGCCCTGCTTGCGGTTTCGTGCCTTGCGATCATCGCTTCGTTGGAGGAACGCGACCACTCCCGGCCGAGCCTCCGTACGGCCGTCTTGCCGCACACCACTCCGATTCCGCCGGCGTTCTGGCTCCTGATGAGCCTAACCTTCCTGTTCGGGGCGGCAGAGGCGAGTATCTTCACCTTTCTTGCGCCTTACGTAACCTCTGTGGGGTTGAGCCCAGCGGGAACGATTTTTTTCGTCTACGCCGGCACCGCCGTTTTCGTTCGCATCGTCAGCGGCCACCTACCCGATCGCCTCGGTCGTTATCCGATGCTAGCCCTCGCCTTCCTGCTCTATGGTGTGGCATTGTACTTGTTGCCGCGGGTCGGGGACCGGGCGTGGCTCCACGCCACTGGTGCACTCGCGGGTGCGGGGCATGGTTACGCCTTTCCCATCTTGGCCGCTCTCGTTGTGGATCTCGCCGGCCAGCGCCGTGGCCGTGCGGTCAGTTGGTTCACGGCGATGTTCGATTTAGGGCATACGTTGAGCAACCCGGCTCTCGGTGCCCTTGCCGAGCACCTAGGCTACCGGGCGATGTACTCGAGCGTCGGCCTACTAGCCATTGCGGCCGCTGTGATTACGGCAGTACGTGCAGCTCGTGCACGGAAACACGATCGCGGTGGTCCGCCCACGGTCCGGAACATCTGAGTTGCAAGCCCTTCTGGGCGTCCAGTCAGGCATGGCCCCATTCAGGCGATTCATTACCTGTCTCTGCAGCGAAGATTGTGGCGTACGAGCCAACGCGCGTCGCGGTCGAGGTCGTCAGTGCCAGGCCCGCCCTTTTGATTCTCAACGACACCTTCTATCCAGGTTGGCGCGCCACAGTGGATGGTCGTTCAGCACCAATTTACCGCGCAAATTTCTTGTTTCGGGGCGTACCGGTCCAGCCCGGCGACCACCAAGTGGTATTCGAATATGTGCCGTGGAGCTTTCGCATCGGCGCCGCCCTGAGCATCATTGGCATGACCGGAGCACTGTTCTTGGGGCTTTGGGGCTCTATCGACCGACCTAGTGACTTCAGCAGGAGGCTTGGGAGGACCGAGCCATAGTTCTTCCGAGTACTGCGTGACGGATGGCATGGCCGCAGCGCGACCAACCAGCGCTACGAACGAATTGCCCGGGGATCCGAGAGCGCGCGACTGTAGAATGGCGTTACTCGAACCTTCGCCGAAGCGGCGTGTTCGGCCGGCAGAGGCGCTGAGCCCCGAAGTTTCTGGCCTACAGGGTTTTGGCGCCTTCACCAAAAATGCAATCGCCAAGGCTGGCGAGGTGGGAGCCAAAGCTTGCAAAACCTAAGCTTGCAAAACCTAGGCATTACCGGTACGAGCGCGGTCACAAGCGCTTCGGCGCACACCACAAAAATGTTGGCGATTGCTCGGCGAAAGGGCGAGTTGGCAAGGAACAACGAGCTTGGGCCCTCTCTTCCTTTGGTCGAGGGCGACCTCGAGAAATTCCGTAGACGTCCCTGTAAGAGCGATCGCTAGGTCGGGGGAAAAATGACCGTTTCTGGCCGGGTTTACTTAGGGATTTTTCTTATTTCTCTGGCAGCGCTCATGGTCGAGGTTGCGCTCACCAGGTTCTTCTCTTTCACCGTTTGGTACCACTTTGCCTACATGACGATCAGCGTGGCACTGTTGGGCTATGGAGCGGCCGGGTCGGTGTATTACGCCTTCCCCGAACTTACTCGCCGCAGCGTGCCCCGTGCCGTGGCCATCGCGTCTCTCGTTGGGGGCTTGGGGTTGGTTTTCTGTCTGGCGACCATCTCCACCGTTCCGTTCGAGCCCTTTCGGCTTTTCCCCGGAGGCGCGTTTCGTCCCCACGAGTCGCCAGTGCAACTGTTGTATCTGACCGCTCTGTACTTGGCCGTGACGGTTCCTTTCTTCGCTGCCGGACTGTGCATCACAATCGTGTTCGGCAACGCGCCAGACAGCATTCCTCGCCTTTACTTTATCGACCTTCTCGGCGCCGCTGTTGGCAGCATCTTGGGAGTCGTGCTGCTAGGCCCACTCGGGGCTCCGGGAGTGGTATTGCTCGGGGCGTCGTTCTTGTTTGCCGCCGGGGTGCTGTTCGCTGCGGACCACCGGCGTCTGGCCTTGGTGTGCGGCGCAGGTTTTTCTCTGGCTTTCGTCCTCGCCGTCGTGGCTGACAATGCCGTGGACGTTCGTGCCTCTGCCGCCAAGTTTCTCACGCGGCTTCGCGCTGGAGGCGCTCAAGTTTTATTCACTCGATGGGACCCAGTTTACCGAGTCGACATTCTCGCTGCCGGCGACGGCAGCTCTTTCCGCATGGGTAAGGCCGCCGCTTGGGGTGTAAGTGAGCGCTATCCGGGGCAAGTGCCGGAAAACTTGGTGATCACGCATGACGGCGATGCTTCCACGATGCTCTACCGGCTCAACGGTGACTGGGAGGCGCTGAAGATACTGGATTGGTCGCTCCTCGCCCTTCCGTATTTGTTCCAATCCGATCCACGGGTTCTGGTCATTGGCACTGGTGGCGGGGTCGACGTGATCAATGCGGTTCGCAAAGGTGCAAAGCAAGTTACCGCTGTGGAACTGAACCCAGTGACCGTTCGAGTGCTGTTGGAGGACTTCAAAGATTACACCGGAGGCTTTTTCCGGCGCCCCGAAGTGAATCTCGTTGTCGACGAGGGGCGAAGTTTCACCCGTCGTGGGCAGCAGCGGTACGACGTGATCCAACTGACCGGCGTCGACACCCTCGCAGCAGTGTACTCGGGGGCCTATGTGCTTTCCGAGAGCTATCTTTATACAAAAGAGGCGATTCAGGACTTCGTTTCCCGTCTGAACGAGCGCGGAATTCTCTCGTTCGTCCGCGGAGACGCGGGCTTCGGCAGCTTACCGCCCCGGCAAATTCTTCGCCTTCTCGTCACCATCGTGGAGGCCATGGAAGGCTCCGGAATCACCTCACCTCGCGATCACCTGATGGTGATCAAGACACAGCCAAAGGGTACCAACTACCCGGTGTTCAGCATTCTGCTGCGCCGCACACCCTTTACGGAGGCAGACGTCAAGCGCATGGAGGATCATTGCAAGCTCACGGCCTTCGAGCCTTGGCACCTGCCCGGACGTCGTCTCGGGTCCCCAGCTTCCGAGCTACTCTGGATGGATCGCTGTGACCGGGAGAAGTTCCTCGAAAAGTACCCGCTGGACATCACTGCAACCACGGACGATCGGCCCTTCTTCTTTAACTTCCTGCGTTGGCGGGACCTGCTAGGCGGGACGGGTGTAAAAGCTGATTATACTTTCGCCGCCGGGCAGCTCGTGTTGCTGCTGATCTTGTTGCAGTCGGTGTTCTTCGCCGGGCTATTCATCATTGCCCCGCTGTTTCGTTACGGCATGGGCGAGCTTACCACGGAAAAGGTCTACTACCTCGTGTATTTTGCGGCCCTAGGGTTGGGCTTCATGCTGTTGGAAATCAGCTACATTCAGCGGTTCACGCTTTTCCTAGGGTCTCCGGTGTTTGCCCTGGCTGTGGTGCTATCGGGGCTCCTGGTGTTTTCCGGGATTGGAAGTTTTCTCACAGGGCAGCTCTCGTTCTTCGACAACCCGCGCACGGCGTTGCCCACGATCGTGGTGGCTCTGATTGCCGTGACGCTGACTTACTCGGTGGTCCTAACGGTGATTTTTTCTTCCACCATCGGGTTGCCGCTCGCAGCTCGGGTAGTCATTGCGCTTGCGCTGCTCGCTCCCCTCGGGCTGTTGCTCGGCAGCTTTTTGCCTATGGGGATGAAGGTACTCCGGCAAAATGCAACGGCGATGATCCCGTGGGGATGGGCAGCGAACGGCGTCGCCTCGGTTATCGGCTCGATCTTGGCAATTGTCCTCGCCATGAACCTCGGTTTTCGCACGGTCGCTTACATTGCTTTGGGGGTCTACATCCTGGGAGCGATAGCGATGCGAACGGCGCTGGCCGCTCGCGCAGCACACTAGGACGTGCACCCCTCGTCCGCGTTCTCTTGAAGATGGCGCCCGAAAGATTCCACGGCGAATCTAGCGGAGTGTTCCGGCACAGCCGGGGGAAGCTGGACCGGAGGTCCAACGCCGCACCGCGTTTTTCCTTCCCTCTTCACCCACAACTGCGCAGCCAAAAGCCCAGATCGCTAATGCTGCCAGGGCTTTTTGCCGGAGGCGAGAAGGAAACAAGAAGGCCTAGCTTTTGGAGACCAACACTGTCCGGACAGGACGATCATTCCGTGCTCGCGGCACCCCTCCTCCTCTCCATCGGATCGAAGATCGTGCTCGATCCATCTCCGGCTTCGGCCCCGATTCCCGCAATTTGCCATGCTCGCTCCCGGTTGGGAGAGCACTTAAACCCCTAGCGCGTCGGAAAGTTCGCAACTCGGCCCTTGCATCGATGCGGTCGCTTTTGCCGGAGCCCCTAGCCTGGACCCTGAAGGCAAAAACCGCGGCTCAACGGGTATCCACCCGCCGTTTCGGCTGACCTGCGGTCTGTCAATTACGGAGCCCGACCGAGAGTTCCTCTCTTTGGACTGGTCCTCAGGGAACCGTTCCCTTGCTGAAAAATTTAGTGTGGGCCGAACATCCCAACGTCAGGTCGTTAGTTTTATCAACTGGCGGGTGACTTCCTCCGGCCGTTCCAAGAGCACCAAGTGCCCGGCGCCCTCGACCAGGCAAAGCTGTGCGCTGGGAATGGCCGATGCATATCGCTGTGCGTAGACGGGCGGAAAGAAACGATCCTCAGCGCCCCAAACGATGGCAGTTTTTGCCCGCACTCGCGGAAGCAGCCGTTCTAGTTTTGGGTCGTGAAAGTAAGGGTTCCATGCCACCCGCGCTAACGCTTCCATCGCTTTGAACTGCTGGAGGATGAGATCCTCGGGCAGCGAGGCAACGTCCGTGACCGCAGCCATCATGGCGGCAACTGGGTGATCCAGCTTGTGGAACAGCAAAGCCGCAAGCTCGCGGGGCTCGCGTCCAAACAGTTCTGCCGGTGGGCTATCGTCGATCCACAGCCCCGCAGCACCAACGAGCATCAGGTGACTCACCAATTTGGGATAACGCGCGGCGATTTCTGCCGCGATCCAGCCTCCGAACGATGCGCCTACAATGGTAAGCGCCCCCTGGTCCCAGCCCAGGTGAGCGAGCAGGTCCAAGTAGTGAAACACGAGATCCTCGACCCCATCGAGCTTCTCCCCACCCGTGGATCCCCCAAAACCGGGGTGCAAGGCTTGCACGACGGAAAAGCGGCTGGCCCAGTCGTCGAACACCGGCAGCCAGTCCGTGTCACCGATCCCGCCGTGCAAGTATAAAAGAGGAGCACCGCTTCCTTTGCGGCGCAGCTCGACGGTCTCCCCGCAGACCATGATCTTTTCGGTCACGGCCCTCCCTCCGCGTTCAGGCGGCTTGCGCGCGACGCTCCGCTTCCCACGCTTTTAACCGCGGCATCACTTCGCGCGCGAACAATTCCATATTGCGCCGCGTGAGATCTGCGGGAAGCGTTCCGACCTGCAAAAGAGCCAAAATGTTACCAACACCGAGGCTTGAGATCATGTCGGTCATTTGTTCCACCACGGTATCCGGACTGCCAACGATGGCGTAACGCCCTTCGACAACCTGCTCCCACGTATCCACGAACAACAAGAAATCGTTCCGTGCAGTGATCAGTTTCACGGCAGATCGTGCAGTCGTGTAACCTGGTGGGCTGGTTTCGATTCCGGGTAACAAGCGTTTGGCAAAGTACCAAAAGTGTGGCTCATATTCCCGACGCGCGGTCTCGTCATTTTCTGCGACGTAAATGGGGCACAGCCATCCCATTTGTTCTGGCCGGGCGCGGTAACCCTCTTTCTCGCATGCCTCACGGAAGAAAGCGAAATTCCGCTCGAACACGCGGCGGTGAAAATAGGGAATGCCCATATAGGCATACTGGCGGCGGGCAACGAACTCCATCGTCTCCAAACTTCCCGCACCGGGAATCCAGATCGGCGGATGCGGTTTCTGGAGCGGACGCGGCCATGGGTTCACGTAGCGGAGCTTGTAGTACTTGCCGTTGAACACAAAGGGCCCTGGGCGCGTCCAGGCTTGCACAATTAAATCGTGTGCCTCGTAAAACCGCTCTCGCGCTTGTGCTGGGTTGAGGCCGTTCGAGTAGTACTCTGGGCCACCTCCCACGACCATCCCAGCGATCAGCCGGCCACCGGAGATCACGTCGATCATGGCGAATTCTTCGGCTACTCGGATTGGCGGATTGTACAAGGGAAGCGCATTACCAACGATGGCGATCTTGCAGCGGCGCGTTTGCCGAGCCAGGATCGAACCGATCAAGTTCGGCGAGGGCATGTTGCCGTAAGCGTTGGCGTGATGCTCGTTGACGCAAACCCCATCGAACCCCAGCTCCTCTGCGTATACGAGCTCGTCGATGTAGCGATTGTATACAGCCACGCCCCGTTCAGGGTCGTAGAGCTCGTTCGGACAACGAATCCACGCCGGCCCGTGATACTGCTCCGGCAAGTGAGGCCATGGCATTAGGTGGAAAAAGTAGAACTCCATACGCCCTCCGATCGGCACCCGAAGCTCCGTGGCCGCCGCGCTTGCACCGGCAGACTCTGTCGCTCCGGCAAAAAGGGACGATAGACGCTAACAACCATGCCGCACCGCACGGTACCGCCTTTTCAATCTGGAAGAAAGAGATTCACCGGTTCCTGGCTTCGCACCTCTCCCTCCACCCCGATGAGTTCCTGCTGTTCCCACTGAGCGAGCGCCTCGGTATCTCCCTGAAGGTTTGCGAGGAACCGGTGCCCGTCGGCCAGGCGTCCAATCACGATGCCTCGCACCGGAGCACCGTCGCGGTCGTGGACAATGGTGTACGTTTCCACCTTGCCCCGGCCGCACGGACGCAAGGCCAGCTCCGGCCGCGCCATGCAATCGATTTCCTGCTGATACTGCGACGGATCGCGCCGCGAGAAGGGCCGCGGTGGTGGTTCGGTACTGTACAGACCAATACTGTGCTTGGTCACGTACCACCCCAAACCCGACACGAGCCCTCGCTTGCCCGGATGGCGTCGAAGCACGTCGAGCATCGTGGCGATGGCATGCGTGACGTAGTTGTTTCCGGGTCCCCCGAAGTATGGCAGCCCGCCGGTAACCGTGAGCGGACGCGGATCGTGCTTCGAAAGCCCCAGCGCATCGCGCCCGATTTGGACGGCACAGGGAAAGCAACTGTACAAGTCGAAAAACTCGATCTCACTGAGCGACCACTCCGCCATACGCAACGCCTCGCCCGCGGCAACGCGAATTGCGGGAGAAGACCAGTAATTCACGCGCTCGGATACGAACCAGTGATCTTGCGTGTCTGCGCTTCCCCAGAGATACACCCAGCGATCGTGCGGCACGCCGAGCTTTTTTGCCTGTGCCACAGAGGTCAACAGCAAGGCAGCACCTTGGTCGACCTCGATAATCGCGTTCATGTACTTCGTATAGGGGTACGACACCATGCGGTTGTCTTTGCTCGGCGTGACAATTTCCTCAGCCGAGCGTTGCACGGGAAACCAAGCGTAGGGGTGTGAGGCCGCCACTTCGGTCATCCGCGCGCACAGTTCGCCCAAATAGCGCCGGTGCCCCTCGAGCGAGTGGCCGTAGTGTACCCGCAAGGCGTTTTCAAAAAGCGGGTACACAACTACGGGCAACGTCATGCCGTGCGCCATCTCCACATCGTTACTCCCGGGCCGGTTCGAGCCCAGGATCGTGGGCGCTCTCTGACCTGGGGCCTCGCCAGTGGACCACTGTACTGGCACCTTCGCACGGCGCGCTCGCTGGAGTGTGGCCAGCGCTTCCGCGCCGGCAAGCAAAGCAAACTGCACTTCGCCTGCCGCGATCCGAGCAGCAATTTCGTTAACCAGCCACTGAGGTGTGTTCCCTCCAAGGGTCGAGTACCACAGGTGCGACGGCTTGGCCTCGAACCGGGCAGCCAATGCCCCTGGAGGATTGGCATACGACCAGCCGAGGATGTTAACCACCGCCACCAGGTCGAGCTTTGCGAGTTCTGCAACCCGTAACCCGGCATCTTCGGCAGCACGTTCCGCTGCCGTTGCCATGAGGCCAAGCGGCTCCTGCGCCTCCTTGGGATCGGCATTGCGCTGGGTTACCTGACCACCTCCAATCAGCACCGGAATCCGATCTTCGTTCAAACGAGACACCGTCGCTCTCTCCCGCTCTCACCCATCCTTACGCGAAGTGGTTGCAGTTCACGAGTAAACAATAACGCTGCGGGCGACTTCGCCCGTTTCCATTGCGGCAAACGCCTCGTTGACCTGGTCGAGCGAAATCCGGCGAGAAATCAGCTCGTCGAGTTTGAGTCGCTTTTGCATGTACAGCTCCAGCAACTTCGGCATATCCCGGCGCATGTGAGCAGAACCATAGAGAGACCCGACTACAGATTTTTCTTCCAAAGGGATTGCCGATGCCGGCAAGCTCACGGTCTGATCGAAGCCCGGCACGCCCACGACCACCACCTTCCCACCGCGACGCACCGACAAGAAGGCCTGTGTAATCACCTCAGGCATGCCAATGACTTCGAACGCGTAATCCACACCACGGCCTTCGGTCAGGGAGCGGATCGCGTCGGGTACATCAGTTGTCTGCTTGGCGTTGATGATGTCCGTGGCACCGAACTCCCGTGCCCATTGGAGCTTCTTGTCCACGAGGTCCACCGCAATGATTCGTGAAGCGCCACACAACACTGCCCCTTGGACAACGTTGAGGCCCACGCCGCCGCATCCGAAAACGGCAACGGTTTGCCCCGGGCGCAGCTTGGCCGTGTTGGTGACTGCCCCCACGCCCGTCATCACCCCGCACCCCACAAGGCAGGCACGGTCTAACGGGATATCCTCGGGAATTTTGATACAGGCCGATGCTCGCACCAGCGTGCGTTCTGCGAACGAAGCCACACCGGCCATGCGGGAAATTGCCGTGCCGTCTTTCTCGAATGCAGTCTCTTCTCCGGCCATCATCGCTTTGATCGCGGCATCGCAAAGGTGTTCTTCTCCATCGATGCAGTACGCGCAGCGACCACAACTTTGCACCCAGGCCAACACCACGTGATCGCCGGGCTTGAGGCCCACAACCTCCTTGCCGACTTCTTCCACGACGCCGGCCCCTTCGTGGCCGAGAATCACGGGAGGAGGAAATGGCAGTTTTGCTTGTTGCACGGACAGATCGGAGTGACACACGCCACTTGCAGCCATCTTCACCACGACTTCGTCGGGTCGGGGATCCCGAAGCCGCACGCTTTCCACTTTCAGGGGTTCGAAGAAATTGTACAACACAGCTCCCCGGATCATTCTTTCACCTCCGAGAGGGATTTCTTCCCTCTCGTACGCGCGTGCCACCGCCGAGGCAAGCGGGGCTACCGCACAATGCGACGCACGTCCCTAACGTCGAAGCGTGCTGCCGCTTCTCGGATCGGCCGTCACCACGAATGTCCCGCCCAGCACGTCCGGGCGCCCCTCTATCCATCCGTCCCCCTTAGTTGCGTGGACCTTGTCGACCCCAGTACAACGCTCACCCATCGGCCATGGAACTTGATTTTTGGGGAACCCTTTTGTTGCTCGCTACCGGCTTTGCTGCTGGCATCGTCAACACGCTTGCCGGTGCCGGCTCTCTGCTCACTGTGCCCGCGCTGGTGCTGCTGGGCGTGCCGGCCGACGTTGCCAACGGCACCAACCGTGTCGGCGTCATCGTCCACAACCTCGTTGCAAGCTGGCGATTTCATACGGAGGGAGTCCCTGGTCTTCGCCACGCCCTGCCGCTCTTACTGCCGACGATTGCTGGGTCAGTGGTCGGCGCTTACACGATTTCACTTTTGCCGGCTGCCACGTTCCAGCGGTTGTTTGCCATTCTCATGCTGGCGCTGGTGATCCCGATCGTGCTGCGCGTGCAACCGCGCACCGAAGCATCGGAGTGGCCTCGGTGGCTCACGGCACTGGTCTTTCTTCTGGTGGGCATGTTCGGGGGCGCGTTTCAAGCCGGCGTGGGGCTTTTACTCATTGCCGCCTTAGCTCACGCTGGCCACAATCTGCTGCGGGCTAACAGCATCAAGGTCATTCTCAACGCTGTTCAGACTGCTGCTGCCCTGGCGATCTTCGTGATCCAAGGTCAAGTTTGGTGGCTGCCTGGTGCGGTTTTGGCCGTTGGCTACGGTGTTGGCGGCGGAGTCGGGGTTCGCCTCGCCGTCGCTGGAGGAGAGGGCCTCGTGCGGTGGTTTTTGGCTGTGACAGTCATTGTGCTCGCCATTCGGCTTTTGGGATGGCGCTAGCCACCCTACCGGCGCCTGAAGTTGGGTGGTGGACGGATCTTTGATTGCAACCCGAGGCGCGTTCACGCCGCGCCTCGGCCAAGCCACCACATCACGAATGAATTGCCCGCTCGGCGCAAGTCGGAGAACAGCGTAGCCAGCAAGTACATTGCCACGAACGCGACTGCATAAAACGAAGCCGGCCGCGTTGTTTCCCACTTGACCACATGGATCCCTACTTGCTGCAACCTCCGACTCCGCTGAGCTGCAACTCCAACAACCACTCCGATCACGCCCCCGGCAAGGAGGTCGGTAGGATAATGGAGCCCCAGGTACGCCCGCGGCCAGCACACCACGAATACAGCGTGCAAGAACGCGACCATGCCGAGCCACGGAGCGACGGCCCACAAACCCGTCGCGAGCGCGAAAAACAGCGTGGCGTGATCGCTCGGGAACGCGCTCCACTCCGCCCATCCCCCGGTTGGCGGCTCTAAGCCTGCGAGCACGCGGGGTCGCGGCCGATAAGGCAAAATCAGGGCAGCCGCACCGGCCAAGGCCAAAGCCAACATTGCTGCTGCAAGCGCCACGATTAAGCGCACTCGTTGTTGCAGCCGATTTTTCTCCGGGCGAAACCAGGCCCACCAATACAAGGCAACGACCAGCCCTCCTTTGGCGACTTCCCAGTTCACGAGAAACGCCAAGAAGCCGTCGAACGACGGCCACACATTCGCGAAAGATGTCAGCCACCGAAGCAGCGTCCAGTCGAACTGGTTCACGTCGCCTCGCCCGCGGTTACTCGCGGAACCGTGCCAGACCCTGTGACAAAACCACGTTGCCCCGCTGGGTTTCGCATTGAACAATGGCCTCGCCCGGGGCAACGCGCCACATTTTGGTCACGATCGTGTCGCCAAAGTAAACCTGGTCCGCGAAGCGGGCTTCGAAGTGGAGGAAGCGCGCAGGGTCGCCCCCACACAGAGCACGGAGAATCGCACGCCCGGCAAAGCCGTAGGTGCACAAACCATGCATAAATGGCTTTTCGAAGCCGGCCATGCGGGCAAACTCCGGATCGATGTGGATCGGGTTCCGATCCCCCGAGAGGCGGTAAATCGCTCCTTGTTCTGGCCGCGTGACCAATTCCACCACGGCGTCCGGTTGGCGATCGGGGGGGCGGTTGCGATCTTGCGTCGACGGCCCCCGCTCACCACCGAAGCCACCCGCACCACGAATGAACAACGTTGCCTTAGCGGTGCACAGCAAACCCTGGCGGTCTTCCACGATCCCCTCGCAACCGATCACCGCGGCCTTGCCCTTGTCCCAAACCTCGGCCACACGCCCGGTGATGGTGACTTCAGCCTCGGGCGGGAGTTCGCGATGCAACGTGATCGACTGCTCCCCGTGCAGGAGCATGGCCAAGTTGATGTCCACGTTCGACACGAGCCCACCCATGGAAAACATTCCGGGAATCACAGCGAACGTGGGCAACACCTTGGGCCCCTTGCCCTCGTATACGAATTCCAACTCCCCCTCTGGCTGTGCTCCTACGCCCACCGCGTAAAGCATTACGTCTTTCGAGTCCCACCGGTAGGTGACTGGCGGAAAGGTCATCCCCACAAGTGCACTGGAAATTGGCTGGCCCATGATTTTGAGTCCTTTCCTGAAATGCGGTATCCGTGTCAACCACCCCGCGCGCGCCGGACCACCTCGGCATGGGCATCCACCAGGACATCACGGGCCGTTTCGCGGCACCCCTGCAATGATGCTGGTGGAGGCGACAACAGGCGCATTGCCATGCGCCCGTACAACGCCAGTGCTGGCGTGATACCCACGTGGCAATGTGGGCGACCAGGGGAGCACGGGCGCACTGCCGTGCACCCCTACCTAACCTCTGATTTCGATGCGGTAGTTACCGAGGGGATCGATGCGTGCCTGGTCACCAGGCTGGAGAACGATCGTGGTAAACGGCTCTTCCACGATTGCCGGACCCACCAGCCGCTGCCCGGCACGTAAAGTGGGCCCGTGGAAAACCGGGGTACGGATAAACCGACCGCCGAAATACGCCCGGCGGTAACCGGCCGGACGAGCCGCAGTGCGTGTCGCCGCCAGCACAGGGAAGGCCGGCTTCGGCGTGTGCTGGATCATGGTTAGCCGCAAGCCACGCAAAATTGGCCGCTCTTCTCGTACCGCATAGGTGTGCAGTTCTTCGTGCAAATCGTGAAAGCGTTCAATCGTCTCCTCCCAAGCCTTGCGGGTCACCGCACGCGCCCGGTTGGTCATCGGCACGGCAAGGTCGAACGTTTGGCCTGGGTAGCACAAATGAGCAAAACGGCGAAGCTCAATCTTGCCGCCCGTGCCACCCAAGGTCTCGCGGGCCTTGCTCTCCATTTCCTCGAACAACCCACGGATCCGGGCGAGGTCGGCCTCCGCCGCCGGAACGATGTACGAACGCATTTCGTCGACCATGCGGTCGGACAGCAGCAAGCCGAAGGCAGAAAACGCTGGGGATGTTTTCGGTATGATCACGTGCCGAATGCCAAGCTCTCGGGCTTGTGCCGTGGCGTGTACGGGTCCGTTGCCGCCGTACATCACCAGCGCAAATTGCCGGGGGTCGAGTCCGCGTTGCGCAGAAATGCGGCGGATGGCGTTGGCCATGTTGGCGTTGACCAAGCGGTAGATCCCATAGGCCGCTCGCTCCACGGAAAGACCCAAAGGGCGAGCAATTTGTGCTTCGATCGCTTCGGCCACGCCCTGCAGTGTTAGGCGCATCGCCCCACCGCAAAAACCCTCAGGGTTCAAGTATCCGAGCAGCAAGTTGGCATCGGTGACCGTAGGGACCTGACCTCCCTTGCCGTAACAAATCGGACCTGGATCGGCCCCCGCACTTTGCGGTCCCACTTGCAGCGCCCCGCTAACCACACGCGCCAGCGAGCCCCCTCCTGCACCTACCGAGTGCACCTGCACCATCGGCAGTGCAACCAGATAACGGTGGTGCCAGTTCCAACCAGCTTTGATTTCCGCTTCTGCCCCTCGCACCAAACACACGTCGTAGCTTGTGCCCCCCATGTCTGCGCAAATGAAATCGGCCACACCCGCTGCACGTCCCAGTCGGCACGCCGCAATCACGCCGCCGGTCGGACCCGAAGCTAGCAAAGTCACCGGGCGGCGCAGGACGTACTCCGGACCCATCATGCCACCGTTCGACTGCATGAGCAGCAGTTCCCCACGGTACCCGTTCTCTCCCAGCCGCTCGGCCAACCGCCGCACGTAACGTTCCAATTTCGGGCCCACGTAAGCATTGACCAGCGTCGTGCTCGTGCGCTCGAATTCCGGCGCCGCGGGCATGACCTCGTGCGACAGCCACACGGCCATCTCCGGACATTCTTCGGCCGCAATCTCCCGCACGCGCCTTTCGTGCGCGGGGTTGACGAAGGAAAACAAAAACACCACGGCCAGCGACTCTGTGCCTTGCAGGCGCAAGCGCCGTAACGCGGCGCGCACTGCTTCTTCGTCGAGGGGCACTAACACGTTCCCCTCGTAGTCCAACCGTTCCGGCACACCGATCCTTCGCCGCCGCGGCGCGATCGGTGGCGGCGGTGGAAGTGCAGGATCCCAGATATCCTCTTTAAATCCCCGACGAAGCTCGATTTCGTCGCGGTGCCCAGCGCTGGTAATGAGGCCGGTAACGGCGCCGCTCATTTCGATCATGGTGTTGTCGGCAGTTGTCGTGCCGTGAACGATCCGGTTGGTTTTTGCCAGCAAAGCCGATAGGCTGAGCCCTTCTTCCGCAGCGATCCGTTCGAGCCCGGCTAAAACACCCTCGGATTGATCCCAAGGTGTAGTGGGATGCTTGGCGAGATCGAAGGAGCCGTCAGGGCGCACCAAAACAAAGTCCGTAAACGTTCCACCAACGTCGACACCAACTGCGTAACCGCGCATCGGTCGCCTCATCCTTCGCCACGGCCTAGTTTGCGGTAGTAGAACTCAGTCGCCTCATTTCCGCGCGCAGTGCGGCGGTAGCTTCCCAGTCGACTTCGAGCGAGAAGTCCTCGAGTGAACCCCTCAGTACCACCCCGTAATCCCGGCGAGCTCCCTCTACAGACACGTACTCGTCTAGGACGTCTTCCAATACCTTTTGGGGGTCGCGCTCTAACGGGTCTCCCCAACCGCCCCCGCCGCCGTAGCGGTACTCGTAACGTTCTCCGGGCAAGTGGTCGACGTAAAAAGCCGTCGTGGTCACTTCGTATGCATGGGGCCCACCAGCGCGCACGATCAAGCGATTCGGCGCTCCGGGCTTGCCTCCGGCAATGCCAGGCATTGGATACTTCCGGCCTACGACGTACGTATAGATTTGCGCCGGCGCGCAGAGTTCCTTCACGTACAGCGACCCCGGACAGCCCCGCCATTTGCCGGGTCCACCGGTATCCGTAGCGTAGTCACGGGAAATGTGGCGCACGGGGAAGATCGACTCGTTGATTTCCGCGGTCGCGCGGATCAAATTGCCGAAGCTTACGTTCATCGCGCCCCAGCCGTCCTGCCCGTACACGGCCCCACAGTAGCAGGCAAAGGTGTCGACAGAGTGGTCGATAAAAAGCTGGCCTGTCTTCGGATTTTTACCGAAGATCACCGTCGGCATGCCCATCTTGTAAACTTGCGGGCAACATCGCTCGGGAATGACTTGTTCGAGCGCCTTGGCAATTGCTTCTCCCACTTCCGTGCCGGGGTGGTGTGTGCCCGCGGCAACGGATCGATCCGGAGGCGGATTGAGGCAGCACCCGGGCGGCACAATGAGCCGGATCGAATTGAAGAACCCTTCGTTCTTCGGAATCGTTGGGTCCATCATGCTGGCCAGTTGGGCCACAACGTAACCGCGCGTGTTACCGAAGGTGGAATAGGCTTGGAGGTTATCGCGCATGTCCGAGCCCGTGAAATCCACGGTTAGCTCACTGCCCCGCACCGTCACTTTGCAGTGAATATGAATGTCGGGGTTGCCTTGGGGGTCGTGGTCCACGTAAACGTCCGACTCGTATTCGCCGTCAGGCCACTTTGCGACTTCCTCGCGGAAGCGCCGCGCTGCGTACTCGATCATGTATTCGACCGCCGCTCGCACCGTGGCCGTGCCATAGCGCGCTAGCAACTCTTTGAGCCGTCTGGCGCCCAGTTGCGCGGCCCCGATTTGTGCCCGTAAATCGCCAATAAACGTCGGGGTCCGGTTGTTGACTTTCATCATGTAAATGACATCGCGACGTTCTACGCCGCGTTCGTACACCTTCACCGCGGGAAAGCGCACCCCTTCGGCCCAGATATCGCGCGCGCCGACGTTGTATCCTCCCGGCATCGCTCCGCCCGTGTCAGCATGGTGGCACTGAATGGAAGCGATCAGCACCATTTCGCCGTCATGAAACACCGGTGCGAAAACGTTGTAGTCGGGCAAGTGCCCACCTCCGTGGTACGGGTCGTTAGCAACCAATACGTCGCCATCGTAAAGACCATCCGGGCCAAAAAAATCGAGGGCGAACCGAACCGGCAACGTCGAGCTCAACATGAACTGCGGGATGCCAACGCTGAGCGCCGCCAAAGAGCCACGGGCATCGAGAATGGTGGCGTTGCGCTCGTTGGACTGATTGAGAATCGGCGTCGTGGCTGTGAGGCTCACGTGCGTGGCCATCTCGTAGCAGATCGTCTCCATGGCACCGCGGATAATCTCGGCGGTCACCGGATCCACCGCCACATGTTTAGCCGACCGCTTCGCGCGCTTGCCTTTACTGGCCCTCTGCTTTCCTCGGCTCACCACTCTCCGATGCACCTGCATGTCCTGCTCCTTTTGTGCATCAAGTCTCGTCCACGCACACCGTTCCATCACTCTCGCCGCCGCGGGCGAAACTTCGGTAAGGCGACATCGTCGCGGACCTTCTCGAAAACGACCTCCACCGGCATGCCGATGCGGACTTGGTCGAGGGGGCATTCGACGATTTGCGTGTGCAACCGCGGACCCTCATCCAGTTCGACAATGGCCACGTTGTAGGGCGTGTCTGCGTTAAAGGCAGGATGCTGCGATTGGTGAACCACGACCCAACTGAACACCCGCCCTCGACCCGACAACAGCGCCCACTCGTGCGCTTCGCTCCAACACCGGGGGCAAAGTAGTGCCGGCGGAAAGCGGATGTGCCCGCAGGAAATGCAGCGCTGCATGCGCAGCTCACCCCGTAGAGCCGCCTCCCAAAAGGGAGCGGTGTCTTCGGTTCCGCGGGGCAATGGCTTCTCGATCGTAAACATCAGCGCTTCCTCAACTGTCGCGTGCGAGCACCAGCGCGGAGTAACTCACGGTAGGCGGTGCTTCGTGAGGAGCTCCGCCGTAGCCAGTCACCAAGCAGAGCTTCGCATCGGGCACTTGTCGCTCCCCACATTCGCCGCGGAGTTGACGCACAGCTTCTCGTACGTGACCAAAACCCGACAAATGCCCCTCGGACAGTAAGCCCCCCGCCGTGTTGCAGGGTAAGCGACCTCCGAAGGTAAACGCGCCCGAGGCAAACGCTCCGTCCAACTCCTCTGGTGCGGCAAGCCGGTACGCGACCATGTCGTGCACCACGCGCGGCGTGAACGCATCGTAAATTTGGGCACAACTCAGATCTTTGGGCTCGATGCCGGCCATGGAGTACGCCGCACGGCCAGCCGCAGTTCCACCCCACTGGCCCCGAGGTGATCGTGCTGGTTCGATCATCTCTGCGCTGTGTGACTGACCAGCGCCAATGACCCGCACCACCGGCTGGCGCAGATCGCGAGCGCGTTCCAGCGAGGTGACCACGATGGCACCACCGCCGTCTGTGTTCGGGCAACAATCGAAAAGCCGCAGCGGCTCTACCACCCAGCGAGAGCGGAAGTAATCCTCCAGGGTCATCGGTTTGCGCATTTGGGCCTCGGGGTTGCGCTGCGCGTGGGAGCGCCACGTGACCGCGATGCGTCCGTACAACTCATCGGGAAGCCGATACTCATGCTGCTGCCGACGCTTGATGTGACCCATCAGGCACATTGCGCCAACGTCACCGTAAGCTAGCTGCAACTCCGACCCGAAAAGTTGTAACGGCACACCTTGCGGCCAGTTCTGCGTGGCAAAGGCACACAACACCGTGGTGCAGTACCCAGCTTCGATCGCCGCCATGGCAATTTGCACCGCACCGCAAGCCGTTGCACCACCCATGTCGAGAGTCGTACAGAAAGTAGGCTCCAGTCCGAGGTACGCGGCCACACGTGCGGCCCATCCATGCTGCTCCCCCATCACGGCAGGCATGAGCACCAGCACGCCGTCAATCTCGGACATCTGCAAGCCGGCATCCTCCACCGCACGCTTGCTCGCCTCCAACGTGAACCCCATGGTGCTCACGCCCGGAACCTTCCCGAACCGCGACAGCCCTACTCCCGCAATCGCGTAGCCTCCGCGCAACGATGCCATCGACCACTCGTGCAATTCAATCAACTGATTAAAGCACTTGCTTGCCTCATGGCCTGGGGCAAGTCAAGGCGGCCCGAGGGCCACTCCGAAAGCCACCTTCAACGCGAAGTGTTTGCCTCGGCCGGGCGCATGATTGCGGCAAACATGGAGAGGCCCACGCTGGCCCGGGAAGGGCGCGAGCCCCACCCCGGTCAAAACGCCGACCTCTCAGGAAACCAGTGGCGCTGCTTACCACTTTCTGGAACGTACCCCGAAGTTTCAGTCAATTGGCGGTACGATCGATGTTGGCGTACGAGTGCGGGTGCGTGTCGGTGTGGAGGTACGCGGAGGCGATGGCGTGGCACTCGCCGTGGGCAACGGGCAGCGGTTACCGAACTGAATGTTCACGAGCTGGCCGCATTCGACAAAGATTGCGTGTGTGCCCGGGGGCGTTGGGTACGTCTGCACGCAACCACCTTGCAACACCTCTTGCACCGTGTACGTAGCTCCCCCAGGAACCCCGACACAGATCGTGCCGGAGGGGCTTGTAACCGCCGTAGTCACGAGCGTGTTCGCCGCGTTGTAGAACTGAATTGTCCAACCGCCTAAGCCCGGCTCGCCATCGTTTTGACCGTTACCATTGAGATCCCAGAACTTCGTCACACACACCTCCGCGAAACACGGCGTCGGGGTTGCACTTGGCGTGCGCGTCGCAGTGCGCGCCGTTGTGCGAGTTGGCGTCGCCGTACACACCGCACCAGGGCAATCGGGAGCAGTCGGAGTCAGTGACACCGTTCGCGTCGGCGTGTTACTGGGTCGAGGCGTCGACGTCGAGGTTCGACTCGCTGTTGCCGACGGGCTCACCGTTGGCGTTCGCGAAGGTTGGGGCGATGGCGTCCGGCTCGGTGTTACCGAACCGGTTTGGGTGTTGGTGGAGGTAGGCGAAAGCCTCGGTGTGGGGGTAAAGCTTCGAGTTGCCGTGGCACTGGCTGTCGGCGAGCGTGTGGCCGGCAGCGTCGCCGTTCGTGTCGGTGTACGAGTGGGCGTTGCCGTACAGACCGCGCCCGGGCACCCCAGGCTCGCTGTCGCCGTGGGCGTATGCGGACTCATCGATACGCACGCGCACCCCGAGTCGTCGGGCTTCGGCATACAGACCTCGTTGGGGTTGGGGCAACTGCCGCCGCACATGCGAGGCCCGACGAAACGACACTCACCTTCGAACGTAGGCGTTGGAGTCGAAGTTGGCGTCGCTGGGAGAACGGTCGGTGTCTTGCACTTCCCGCCCATGCCGGCAAGGGCCGCAATTTCCGCGGGAGAAAGGGCGCGATCGAAAACCTCGATTTCGTCCAATGCGAATTCGAATCCGCTGGCCGTCAGACGGGAGCGTCCTAGCCACAGCGGCAGTGAGTTATTGCTCACGCCAGTTGCGGGCGCGAACGGCAAGCCTAGGGGTGCGCCCTGCAGAAAGAATTGCCCCGTGCCCGCCGCCCGATCTACGGCCACGGCAACGTGCAGCCACTGCCCGGCGTAAGGCCAGGGCGGGTTCAGTGGCTGGAACGACAGCGTCGATGCATCCCAGGTTGCAATGCCGCTGTACAATGGGGCGCAAGATGAGCCGGCTCCCTCGTGCAGGCAAAGCTCTGCATTGACGTTGACCACAAAACCATTTGGCGGGTTCGGGGGCAAAGCCGGACTAGCCGCGGTTCGCACGCTAAAGGCAAAACCGCTGCCCGTACTCGGGTCGACTTTGTCGAGAATCGCGTAATGCATGGTCTGGCCGGCGGACCAATTTGGAATGCCGCCGAAACTCGGTGTGCCCGGAAGAAATGCAGCAAACCAAGCGTCGATGGTGTAGTCGGCCTGCGCTAAGTCGAACTGCGTGGCTGGAGGCACCTCCACCACTTCGTTTCCCGAAGAGAAGTAGAGCGCCGTGAGCATCTTGCCAGCGATCGTTACGGGACCTCCACCGAAAGTCGAAGATACCGGGCCAGGTTGCGGCACCCCGTGGTGTGCTCCTCCTCCAATGTCCAGCACTTGACTCGCGCCGGCTGCATCGTCGAGAGGCCACCACGCAACCGCGCCGGAGGGAAGGCCAACACATGTCGGTGTCGCGGTCGGTGTCGGTGACACCCCAGAAGGCGTGACGCTTGGCGTATCCGTTGCCGTAACCGTGACGGAAGCTGTCGGCCTTGGCGACGGCGTTCGTGTAGGACTTAAACTGACCGTGGCCGTGGCAGAGGCCGTTGGCGTACGCGTTGGCGCCTGCGAGGCCGTTGGGGTCGAAGTGCGGGTGGAGGTACCAGTGCGCGTCCCGGATGGTGTTACCGTTGACAACGCGGTCCTCGTTACCGTTCGGCTCGGCGTTGGCGTAGATGTAGAAGCTAGCGTCGGTGTCGGTGTTGCCGAAGGGCAGTCCGCCTCGATACGGCCATGAAACAAGAACCCAGTGATGTTGGAGATATTGGCCACGCTAAAACGCAAGGTATTCAGGCCACCCACGAAGGGAGCGGACGGGGGACTGCTCGTGAAGTTCAGCGGTTGCAAGGAAGAAAAACAATTGCTGCTGCTGGGCGTGCAAGAGCCAATCGTGACGCCGTTCCACTGAATGGAGGGCACGGTGTTATCTGCCGCGTACTGTCCAACGATCCGGAGCGCCGCGTACTGGCTCAGCGGAGGCGGGAGGAACACCTGAACTTCGTAGCTTGCACTCGGACCTACACTCGGACTTCCTGACGAGCTCGGTTGGATCCACCACGAGCCAGCAGGAGGCGACACCCAGGAGCTGGAGGGTGTTGTCGTGAACGGGATCGGTCCGGTGGCAGGAATCGGCGGGGGCGGCACAAAGCGCCAAAAGGGATCGGGAAGTGCCGCCGCTGTCAGACCTTGCCCAGTGCTGACATTGGCGACCAATGTCTGCCCCGGCACCGCGGGCGGATCACACGAGCCAAGAACAATCACTGGCGGCGGTGCTCCCGTGGGTGTGTTCGATGGGACCACTGTGACCACTGCTGTTGCCGTAGGGGTTTGCGTGGGAGTACCCCCGTTCACCGCGGGGCAAACGCCCGGATCGAGCAAGGCTCGAACGGCACGCACAATTTCATCTACGGTAACCTGGCCGTCGCCGTTCGTGTCGGCAGGAAGGCATACCCCAACTTCTCTTTGCAACAAAGCAATGAGCACCAGGGTAACGATCTCGTCCACGGTCACGGTGCCGTCGGCACTACAGTCTCCGGGACACTGTGCTGCCCGACCGATCGACAGCGGGTACAGAATTGGGCCGAACCCCAACGCACCGAGTGTCAAAATCCACCCCAAGCCACACCCCGCGATCTTCGCTCTCACGGCCGACGACAGCACCGACATCAAGGCACGCATCATTTTGCAAATTCCTTCTGGGTAACGCCGCCTGTTGGAACACCGCCGTCGCGGCCTGGACGAACAGTTCCTTACTCATACGCCCTTAAGCCAAGCACCACAACACCCAGTGCAGGGGAATTTCCTTGGGGTACTCGCGAAAGCAGAAGCCCCCGCCATCGCTTTTTTTCTGGCAACGAACCCACCGAAGCCCTGCCACTCCTCCCGCCAGAGCCTCACCACGGCGTTTGCATGGCCACTCCATGGGGATTACTCGCCGTTGCTACCAAGCCTCGCGAAACGAGCATGCCGCACGGTTCCGTCCGAAAACTCGATGAGGCCGCCCCCGTTCGATTCCGGAACTCCTTCCGAGAATGATCGCACGCTGGTCCAACCGGCATCGGAATCACTGCCCCAGCCTCCGAGCTGACCGCACCGACTCCGCTGGTGCCGACTCATACTTGCAACGCGCCAACCTGCATCTCAGCCCGAGATGGCTTGCGGGAGGAAGGACCAACGCGCACCAGCTCCACGCGAGGTCATTGCAAGCTCGCTAACAAGAGCGGGGCTCTGCCGGCGCTGTCAGCTCCGTTGCAAAGGGGCACCTGGCCCAAGCCCGCCAACTTGCGCTATAGCGCCATCGGGATGTTCACAGCGGTTCGTTTACCGAGCAAGCGGCCTGGGCGGGTGCACTCGGTCGAAGAGTGCCTTGCAGACTTCCGTGCTGGCAAGATGGTCATCCTCATGGACGACGAAAACCGCGAGAACGAAGGCGACCTTTGTCTCGCGGCCGAGAAGGTAACGCCGGAGGCCATTAACTTCATGACCAAGTACGGCCGCGGGCTGATTTGCCTTGCTTTGACCGAAGAACGCGTGCGCGAACTCGGCCTATCCATGATGGTGGCGGAAAACCGGGCTCCGCTGGGCACGGCGTTTACCGTGTCGATCGACGCGCGGCACGGCATTACCACCGGCGTCAGCGCTGCGGATCGCGCCCACACCATTCGGGTGGCGGTGCGCGAAGGCACGCGCCCGAACGACCTGGTCACTCCAGGGCATGTGTTCCCACTCATGGCGCGGCGCGGGGGGGTGCTCGTGCGAACCGGTCAAACCGAGGGTTCCGTGGACCTCGCGCGTCTTGCTGGGTTGCGCCCAGCGGCCGTGATTTGCGAGATCATGAAAGACGATGGCACGATGGCTCGTCTTCCTGATCTCGAGCGCTTTGCAGCGACCCACAACTTGAAAATCTGCACGATTGCCGACCTGGTGCAGTACCGGCTACGACACGATTCCTTGGTCCACCGCGTGGCCGAAGCCAAGCTGCAGAGCCGTTACGGCGGCGAGTTCAAAATTTACGTTTACCACACCGATGTCGATGAGGGGGAACACGTTGCACTGGTGAAAGGCGACATTTCCCCCGACGAGCCCGTGCTCGTGCGTGCCCACGCAGAGTTTCTGCCCGGTGACGTGTTCAACATGGCGGAGCAAAACACGGCAGCGCTGTTGCAAGAATCGATGCGCATGATCGGTGAGGCCGGTAAGGGCGTCATCGTATACCTTCGCCGGCAAGGACGCGGCGCCGAGTTAGCCCACCTTCAAAGGCAGATGGCTCGCAACCCGAGTACCGACCCGGAAACTCGTCAACGCGCTTTTCGTGACTACGGAATTGGCGCACAAATTCTGCGTGACGTTGGTGTGCGCAAAATCCGTTTGCTCAGCAACTACCCGCGGCGACTGGTGAGTCTACCGGGCTACGAACTGGAAATCGTGGAATGCGTGCCCATCGCCGTGCCTGGAGCCACCACCGCCAAGCGGACAAAACGGCTCGGCACGTCGAAGTCCTCCAGCCACCGCGCTGGGAACTAGCCCCTCGTGCTCGCTTTCTCACTAGCGGCGCACGAAGGTTCGACGAAAATCATCGTCGGCGAGCTTTATTGAATCTTCTCTACCCACGCGCTCAGGTCCCACCCGTACGTCATGCCGAAACGGAGGCCAAAGTTCTCGCTGGCGGTGTCGAACCCAATGGTCGTACCGAGAAAGAAGGCTGCGGGCCCGTGCACCAGCCGAATTCCCGCAGTGGCGCGGGTACGGTCGTTGTCGAAACGCGAACCAGCAAGACCGGAAAACTCCCCGAGCAAGCGCAGTTGTGTTGCCCCTGCCAGGGCCGAACCCCACGCCGGACCCTCGGCAGCGACCGCGTAGACAAATAGATCGTCCTGCCCTCCGGGACCGAACCGGCGGCCCAGCATTTGACCAGGATTCCCTAACAACAAGATTCCCAGGTTCGTGTGGAACCGCAGCGGGCCCACGTCTTTCGACACCAGCCCCAAGATGTCGAAATCGGTTTCATCCGTGCCCAGGCGATCGTCTTTGTTGGCATTGGGCAGTTTGGTACCAAAGCGCACGGCGATGGCAGGCCACCGGTTTCGTTCGCCGCGCACGCGCACTTTGGTGTGCAACCGTGCGTCGCCCGAACCGTATTGCCAGTTACTCTCACCGCGAGCCGTTGTTTCGTCCAGGTAAATTGCCTCGTACTCCGCTTCGATTTCCACCCAGTCGGCTGCACCAGCACGGAAGCCAAGCTGGGGAACGTGCCAACGTTGTTGGGATCGCAGTGCTCCAGGTGCGGTAAAAAATGGGAACCGCTCGTTCTGGGCGTAAGCCACGGCTACCGCGAGTTCGGCGCGGCCGTCGGGCAAAATCGCGGCATCGTAAGCAGACAGAGGCCGCAACGATGTATCCTGAGAAAATGCCGCCACAGGCAGCCACGTCAGCACTGCGCCCAACCACCACCACGCCAGCATCACGCCTCCTTCCTCAAGCACAAATCTGTCGACGATACACAAGCCATATCCGCGATGCCGCGGGCAATTGCAAGGCTCGAGCGACTGTGCTTGCAGCACCCAACGTGCGCATTGTGCCGATGCTCCTCGCGGCGGTGCTCGCCGCTGGAGCTGCCACATCTAGTGAAGTTGTCGAAGTAACGGTTCGCTCGGTAGCACCGAGTGCCATCCGTGGGGGTAGCATCCCGCTCGAAACCCAGGTGCGGATTCTCCCGGGTTGGCACATCCATGGCCATGAACCCGATGAACCTTTCCTGATCCCAACAGAGCTTTCTTTCGAGCTTCCCGATGGCGTTCAGGTGGGCAGGTTGCAGTATCCCCCAGCAGAAGGCCGCAGCTTCGCCTTCGCTCCGAACAAGGTCCTGCAAGTGTACCAAGGCACTGTCCGGATCGGGACGACGCTAACGGTAGCCAAGGATTTCAACGGCTCCGAGGTTTCCGTAGTTGCGCGGCTGCGCTACCAGGCATGCACCGACACCACTTGCGCCCCCCCGCGCACGGCAAGCGCACAGCTCGTGCTGCCCGTGGCCGATCGAGCTGAGGCTGGCGTGTCCGCAGCGACGGCAACACCCTCATCGTACGGGCCTGACTTCGCGCTGTGGTTGGGAGAGCGCGGGCGACTGGCCACGCTCCTCCTCGTCATGGTGCTTGGGCTCGGGCTCAATCTTACGCCCTGCGTTTACCCACTCATTTCTGTCACCCTGGCTTACTTCGGCCGCCAAGCAGAACTCGCCGCCTACCATCGGGCACTGTTGGCCTTTGCCTACGCAACGGGCATTGTTGTTAGCTTCGTCGTTCTCGGGGTCGTCGCTGCCCTTTCGGGTGGCATGTTCGGAGCGTGGCTGCAGCAGAAATGGGTACTGCTCGCGCTTGCCTCGCTCATGGTCGTGCTGGCGATGGGTTCGTTCGGGCTCTACCAATTTCGGCTGCCAGCCGGGCTCAGCCGCCGACTGGGCAGTGCGATGCCTGGCCTCGTCGGTGCCCTGGCCATGGGAGCCAGCATGGGGGTGGTTGCGGCGCCGTGTGTCGGTCCGGTTGTTGTTGGCCTTCTCGTGTTCGTGGGGCAACGAGGCGACCCATGGCTGGGAGTACAACTGTTCGGGGCGCTCGGTGTGGGGCTAGGGCTACCCTACCTCGTGCTTGCCTTTGTCGCGAGTTCGCTCCGTGCACTGCCCCGCTCGGGCGCGTGGCTGCTGTGGGTGGAACGGCTCTTCGGTTTCGTGCTGTTGGCGCTTGCCGTGTACTTCTTGGCGCCCCTGCTACCGCGTCGCGCTGTGTCCGTCGCATACGGGGCCTTGGCTTTTGCCGCTGCGGTCGTGCTCGGGTTGTTTTCCCCGGGACCATCCACTGGCCCCGCGTTCCGAACTTTCCAGCGCGTTTTCGGAGTGGGTTTGCTTCTGCTCGGCACGTGGCTGGTTCTGCCCACCGCCCGGGGCGGGAGCATCGAGTGGGAGACGTATTCGGAGCATGCTCTGGAGCGTGCCCGTAACGAGGGCCGGCCGGTGCTGATCGACTTTGTGGCCGACTGGTGCATCCCTTGTCACGAGATGGAAGCGACGACGTTTGCCGACCGGCGCGTGGCCCACCTCGCGCAAACTTTTGTCATGCTGCGCGCCGACCTGACACTGGAGAACGAACATACCAAGGCGGTAACGGATCGTTTCGAGGTGCGTGGAGTTCCCACCATTGTGTTGCTGGACGCCAGCGGGCGCGAAGTGCAGCGGATGGTAGGGTATGTTGGGGCAGAGGAACTCGCCTGGGCCATGGAAAAACTGGTCTCGCAGGCGAGAGAGAACAGGGCCCGGCCAGGTTAAAACTCGATGGAGAATCCCTCGCTTTCCTGGTTGTCCAGGTCCGTAAGCGTCACGCGAGCGCGACGGTACGCCCCAAAGGGGACGAACAAATAACCTTCCGCAGTTTCTCCCGGGTAGATCGTTCGGTCGTGCAACAACTGGCGGGCAACGGTTTCGCGCTGCTCCGGGGGTAACTTGCCCATCACGGACTCGCCCGAAAGCGGAGCCACGCGGCGGCCATCGGGGGTTTGCAACTGAACGGCCGACGTTTCGAAACGGTATTTTCGCGAAGTTCGGTTCGCAATGCGGACGAGCACCGGAGCCACCCCTTGTTCACTGATATCGACCCCGAGACCCGATCCACTCGGCCGCTCCACCACCACGGCCACGTCCACACCAGTCTCCGCGAGCGGCCGCGGCGTCGGCCGCACCGCAGCCATGGCGGAGAAGGTTTTCTCGAACTGCCCGGCGAAGTCGAGCGCCTCCAGTCCTTGCCCTTCAGCCTTTGCCTGAATCTCGGCACCCATCGTCGTGCAAAACACCTGCACCAGCACCCGCCCGGTACGTCCCGCTTCTTCCCTTCGGCCGATCACCACTCCAGGGCTTCCGGGCTCCGCTTTTGTCACCTCCGCAATCTTATAGCCCAGCCGCTGTACTGTACCGATGGCAAGCTGTTGGGCTTCTCCACAAGTCATGCCCTTTTCCTCGATGCGCACGTATCGTCCGGCGCAAGCAGCCAGGACCATGGATGTCGCGACCACCGCGCATCCTATGGCTGGGACCAAGTTCCTTTTCTCCGCCATGAAGCGATTAAAACTCAGCCAAGCCCCCGAGCAAAGGCATGCGAAGAGCTTCCATGCAATTTTTCGCCGTCAAATGGCAAAGCACCCTCTTCAGCGGCACGAAAATTTTCGCTTGCCTGCACGGCCAAATTCATGTCATCAAAGAACAAGTACCATGGAAGGGAGGCAGCCCAACGGCTCGGCCACGGGTGATGCAGGACACGAGCCTCTGGACTGGCTCGTTGTTCGTGCACGGACAGCGGCTTGGTTACTAATTTTCACCCTCCTGGCTTTCGCCGTCGTCGAGCTCGTTGTCCGCCCTGGGGAAAATCCCGCGGTCAGCGCTACCCACATACTCGGATTGGGTCTCTTGGTCGCTCTGACCGTACCACTGTATCGCAACGTGGCACGCCGCACCTTAGTGGCCCTGGCGCTTGGTAGCGTGATGACGACCGCGGCGGTGAGTGCCGCGGTTGCCGCCTTCACTGGAGACGCCAATACTTCCTCGTTCGTTTTCGTCGCACTCGCGATGGGCAGTGCTGCGCTCTTGCCGTGGGGGATCCGACCACAAGCCCTGATTGCCCTGGGCTTAGCGTTCTTGTTCCCCATCGTGATTTATGCGGCGGAAGGCGGCTTCACTCCATTCCGCCTCCGCGAGTACTTGGGCTTGGTCGTGATCCTCGGCACCTCGGTGTATATCGCCGGAGAACTGGAGAGAAACCGGCGACGAGCCAGTGCCGAAATCCAACGTAGGCTCGACCACGAGCGAGAAATCGAACGGCAGCGCCGCTTCTTACGAGCGGTGATCGACATGAATCCGCACCTCATCTTTGCCAAAGATCGTGAGGGCCGGTTCACCCTCGTCAACCAAGCGGTGGCAGAAGTTTACGGCACGAACGTCAAGGACCTCATCGGCAAGACGGATGCTGACTTCAACCCCCATCCGGAAGAGGTAGCCTTTTTCCGAAAGATCGATCTCGAAGTTCTCGCTTCTGGCGAAGAACGCGTGATTCCGGAGGAGCGAATCACCGATGCGAAAGGACGGGTCCGGTGGCTGCGCACCATTAAGCGCCCGCTGTTGTCCGCCGATGGAAAGGTAGAACAGGTCCTGGGCGTTGCCATGGATATTACAGAGCAGCGCACGTTCCAAATGGAACTGCAAGAGGAAGTATTGGTGGCCTCTACCTTATCCCGCGCAGCCGAAGAGATTATTGCCGCCCTCAGCTCCCCACAGCTCCCGGAAGCATTGTGTCGCGTAGCCACTTGGGCTCTCACTGGGTCGTGGGCCCAACTGTGGGCCGTCGACGAAACCTCTGAACGGATTATTCCGGCCGCGCAGCATCTTGCGCCGCCGGAGATGTGGCAGGCACTCCAGGTGATCGAGATCGACCGGTCGATGGTGGCCGAATTGTGGCGCCGCGCAGAAGCACGGGAGATTGTGTTTCTCACTCCAGACAACGTCACCCAGTGGGTTCCCCAAGGTCTTCTTAACTTGGCCAAAGGATTTTCCGGTGCAGTGATTATTCCCGTATGGCGCAGAACACAACTTTCGGGTGCCCTTGCCGTGGGGCTACCGGCGCAGTCGCCAGACCTTGCTCCAGCCTTGCAGCGGATCGCACAGGGGTTGTCTCAACTCGCCTCCCTAACGCTGGAAAATGCTCGGCTGCTGCAGGAGGTCGAGCGCGCAAGCCGACTCAAGTCCGAGTTCATGGCAACGATGTCCCATGAATTGCGCACGCCTCTCAACGTGATCCTCGGTTACAGTGGATTGCTACTCGAAGGGGCCTTGGGAAATCTCACTGACGAGCAACTGGAATCTGTCAGCCGCCTTCGTCTGAACGCCTTACAACTGCTCGATCTGGTCAACGCGACACTCGATGTCACTCGGCTAAAAGCCGGCAAAGTTCCTCTCGACTTACGGCCTACCTCGGTTGCCGAAGTCGTGGCGCAAACTGTGCGGGAAACGGTGGAACAACTTCGTCCACAAGGGCTCGACATTTGGCGGGCAGTTCCGCCAACTTTACCGCCGGTACCCACGGATGCCATCAAACTCAAGGTGATTTTAAAAAACCTACTCGCCAACGCGTTGAAGTTCACGCCATCGGGCTGGGTGCTCGTTGACGGAAACTTAGAACCTGGGAACCTCGTACTGCGAGTATCCGACACGGGAATTGGTATCCCCCCGGAGCAGCAGGACGTCATTTTCGAGCCGTTCCGGCAAGTTGCTGCGCCAATCGACGACCGGCACGGCGGAGTCGGGCTGGGGCTTTACATTGTCCGCCGCCTGGTCGACGCTTTCGGCGGCAACATTTCCGTAAGCAGCCAGCCCGGACGCGGCACCCAGTTTACCGTTCAGTTGCCAGTCGATCCAAAAACGTCAGCGAGCGCGTAACGGCTCTCGTAGCCGAAGGCCGCGCCCGCTGGAGTTTGAACGGTTACAGGTCGTTATCGTCACGCAGATCGATGACCAATGGAAGCGAGTTGTTGGCCATGTTGCTGTCCGCGTTCTGGCCGCTCACGACCACCCGTGCCGTGCATCGCACGGGGGAACCGGGGAACAGCGAAGACACCAAATCGGCTTTTGCCAGCATAGGGATTTGCGCTGTCACGCTCCCATTACTCGACACGGCCACGCCACTGAACACCCGGAGCACCCGAGGCACCATCGGTTGCTGGATCAGTCCATCCGGGCAGTCGCCCGGATCCACGGCAACCGATACGGTGTCTGGCAAGGAGCCAGTTTTGATTTTCACCCTCACGGACTTGCTCATTTCGGACTTGCCACGTGGCAAGCGGAGGAACACTGGCTTAGCTTGCTCCAACACCAGCTTCGTCGTCGCTTCGCGGCTGACGACATCGTTTTCGTCGATCACGTCCAGCGGCACGGCTACGCTCTCGTTGCCCGAAACAGGATCGATGTTGTCCTGAGCAACTGGTTCCGCTCGAAACTGGAGCTCGCATCGAGCAGGGTCGGCATAATTGCTGGTGGCAAACGCCGTGGAGCGTACGTTGAGCCACACGGTCGCCTTCGCTTGATCCCCCGGGGCAAGGTCGACTTCAGCCGGAGCATCGGGAAACATCCCAAAGTTGGCCCCGCCCACCGTACCCGCGGGGCAAGTTCCGTCGCTGGTCACCACGCGGAATCTTGCGCGTTCTCCCCAGGTGTCAGCGTGGCGCAGCGTGACGGTCAGCGGCACGTAGACCTCGGGCTTGCCACGTCGAATGCGCACCTTCGCACGCGCGGGTGGCACGAGCACGGCATCGTGCAGATTTGCGGCAGCCGGATAAATAAAACTCAGTGCAGCCAAGTCGTCTGCCCGCAACGCGGCGCAACGGCCGTCGAAATGAGCATAGGCGAACATCGTTGCACGGGTGTCGCCTGAATGGCCAATGCCAATCGTGTGGCCAAGTTCGTGCGTCACCACTTCGGCCACGTTGCAGGTATTCCAAAACGGGCATTCGCCCCAGCCATTGTTGAAGAGGATCTTCGCCGTGGTAATGCGCGGAAACGTTACGCCGTTGACCGTGGTGGTCGTGGATTTCTCGGTGCAAAAGCCACCAATGGCGAGAACGCCGGAACAAAACCACGGGTCAGAAAGGACGTTCTGTGGATCATTGAAAACAATCTGAGTTGGCCCGCTGCAATCCATTTTACCCGGAGCCATTTCCCCAGCTCTCTGCAACATGAGGGTGGCAATGGGCGGCTTCGACCAGGCAGCCATCGCAGCATCGATTGCTGCTCTTGTCTCTTCCGGGCCAATCGTGGCATCGCCTTGCGGGTCGATGTAGTAGCCGACCGGCTCCCCCCAATCAGCCTCGAACCAACGCCCAGGAGACGGCATTAGGGCAAAGGGGGCAACGTACAGGTCACTGATCCCCTCGCTCGTCAAATCCAACGGCTTGGCACGGGGCGCCGTTTTTCCTGAGGCTGCCTTGAGAATGGAACTCCGGAGCTCGGACCAATCGTAAACCGCACGGGTATCCGTGGGGCGGAGGGCACGGCCGTCCCACTCGAGCGCCACGGTCCCAGGGCCTAAATCGCGCAGAGCCGCCGATCGGCCACCGCCTTCCACGATGGCGTACTTTCCCAAAGCCAAACTCGTTGTTCCCCAACTTCCGTCCGCCCGGCGGCTAGCAAAGACCAGCACCTTTTCTCCCGGCCAATACACTGGCACGCCGAAGAACTGAGCAGAAACCTCCTTTGTGTCTCCTCCAAGCTCGACCAAACTCAACGACTCGGGAACGTGGCCTTTCAGAACCTCCGAAACGCGAAGCCGAACCACCGTTGACACCGTGCGGGAAGCGGCATCGTAGCTCGGCATCACTGCGTCCACTGCACCAACCACTACAGCATCCGCTTGCTGAGCAAGCTGCTGCTCGTTGGCAACTAGAAATGTGGTCGCTTGTGCGACCCGGCAAAGCAAACTCACGGTCAATACGAACAGGGGCACTCGGTAGCCCATTGATTGTCCTCCCTTTACCGGACAACCAATGCGGATCGCGTGCCAGGCGGCCGTTCAGGACCGGCTTACTCCTTCGAGCAGCGGACGGACGTTACCTAGTTGACGCTCCCTCGGAAGCGGCAAAATGCTCACGGCTATAGTGGACACGGGCACTGAAGAGCCCATGTCACTTGCTCAAGCAAACGCCTACCGCCAGCGCGCGCCACCCAACCGGACGAGCTCAGAGTGCAGATCAGAGATTGTCTGTGCCGCGTCGCGACGGCGGTCGAGCGCACGTGGAATTCCCCCCGCATTGGCGAAGCGCTCGATGTCTTGAAGACCGGGCACGTCGCGGCTCGTCACCCCCAAAGCTACGCACTCCGGCGGCGCCTCGCGATCTACCGTCAGCACCGGCAACTGTGGGAACGGACGCGGATTGTCTGTTTCCAGGCGCACGCGATCGAATACGTCGAAGAAAATATTCGCATTGCGATCGCGCATCGTCAGCGGCGGCAGTCGAAACAGAAACTCCAGGAGCGCAGGGTACGAGCTGTGCTCGTACAACGTGGAAGAGACAAAGCCCCGCCGCGCCCATGGCGACAGAACCAGCGCTGGCACCCGTGGTCCCAGCGCGCCGAAGCCTTCGGCTGCGCGTTCGTCGGGCACGGTGGGCGGCGGCACATGATCGAAGAATCCACCGTGCTCGTCGTACGTGAGAAGAAACAGACTGCGCCGCCACTGAGGACTTGCTCCCAATGCGCGAACCACCGCGGCCACGAAAGCTTGGCCCAGTTGGATGTCGTGCGGCGGGTGATCGTCGTTGATCCCAAATCCTGGTTCTACCACGCACACCGGAGGAAGCGTCCCAGCACGAGCGTCTTCGAAAAACGCTTGGAGTGGCAACAGGCGCGTCCTCTGACCACGCAGGCTCGCCCAGAGGGCCAAAAACGGGAGATCCGTGTAGTAGTACTTCCACTCGATCCCGGCCTCGTTCAACACATCGTAAATGGTGCGGAAGCGAAACCCCGGTGGGTTAGGAAAGTCATTGTTTTTCCGGCCATCCGACTGGGCGGCATGGAGGTACATGCGATTGGGCCATGTAGGGCCACGCACCGAACAAAACCATCGCTGGCAGAGAACAAATTCGTCTGCCAGCGCGTAGTAGATCGGGAGCTGGTGGCGTTGGTAGAAACCCATCACCTGGTCGCCATGCGTTGGCCCGACAGCAGCCCAATGTTCCTGCACGAAACCATCCATCCGGCCATCGTTGACCTGACGAAAGCTCGCTTCCCAACCGTGCGGGGGATCTTCGACGCAGCGATCGGTCATCGGGAATACGGACACCATGGTTCCATCGGGCCGAGGGTTGGCAAATGTGGCCTTTAACCCATCCACAGGCCGGCCTTCGATCAAAGAGCGCGCGCCGAAGTAATGGTCGAACGTACGGTTCTCCATCATCACCAACACAACGGTGTCGATCTTCAGTTCTTCTGGAGTGAGCGGCCTCGCCTCCCCGCTCAAACCGCCTTCGCCATCGTCACCACAACTCGAAATCCAAGGAGCCAAGGCAACGGCTCCAGCGGCGACACCGATTTTCTTCAATGCATCGCGGCGCGAAACTCCCTTGACTGTGCTCTCGGACCTCTTTTTTCTCCGGCCTGCTCTACGATCCCGCTTCACCGTCTTCACCTCGTGCGGCGCCATTGGTGGCGCAAAACCCCCGAACCCGCAATAGGCCCGACGCGCTAGCAGACAAAATTTCTCCGTACTTTAACGATTCCCAGTCGGCCGGCGCCTTGGGAGAAGGCGGCGGAGCCCGGCCTTGTGGGGTTGAGGCGTTCGAACGTCGCTCACCTTCAGCGGCCGAACGGTGACCATCCAACCGCGCACTTTGGCACGACCGCTCTTGAAAGCACTAGTTCGTTTAACTCGGACCCACGGTCCTTGGAGCTGGGCAAATGCTCGGATTAGTTCCCTACTGCTCTCTTCTGGCGCGGAGCTCTCGCCAACGCACCCGCTGCTCGGGATCGAGCACCCGGAGCGCGTCGCGATCGGCCAAGACCCGCAACCGCCCGCGCTCTTGAGCTAGGGCCGACCAATCGCTCCGTCCGCTCGCCGAGGCGTCGCGTTCCGCGGCAGCCATGCGCTCTGTCAGTGCTCGCCAGGTGCTTTGCGCGCGGCGTAAAATCTGCTCGACCTGTCCGCGCTGTTCGGCGGAGAGGTGTAAAACGTCAGATTGCCTGAGAATCGCGCTGGCCAGCCACTCTGGCTCCTCCGGCTCGTCCCCATCAGACCGCACGGCTTGGCCGGTCGCTAGCAGGAAAAGAACAACAGCGCCGAACAGCCGTGCAAGCCGCACGTTTGCTCGTTCCGCAGACACCAAATGCGCTTAGTGCTTTCCCGGAGCTAGAGGCACACCTTTCCGGGTTGAAATAATGTAGGCTTCCAGGGCCTTCATTTTTTCGTCATCGTCACTGAGGCGAGGACCCTCCATCGGATTTTCGATGCACCAGTTAATCATGTCGCGCAGCAGGGCGATCCGTTTCAATTGTGTTTGGAATTTGGGGTAGGTCTCCGGGTGCGTGTTGCTCGCGTCGGGATGGCACATGTCGCATGAGATCCCGTTCGTTCCTAACTCCGGCGAGTGGAACAGTTTGTAGCCCTCGTCGATGGTGCGTTTCAGTTCCGCCTCCCAGACGCGCATTTCTCTCTCGGTGTGGGCCGCTCCCCCATGTGCCAGCACTTTGTTCTCTTCGTATTTCCGCATGAGTTCGTCCGCCACCCCCCGTGCTTGCTCCGGCGACATCCTTTCCCCAGCGGCAACGCCGGGAACTACGACACTCGTTTGGCCATCGCACAAGCCAACCACCTTGCTCTTACCATCCGGCGCAGGGGGCAGCTCATGTTTTACCGGTTGTTTTGCCCCGACGCGCAAGGCAAACACTACGGCACAAATTGCCGCGCTGATAAGCCCAAGAAAACCAACTGGACGCATCATCATGGTGTTCTCCTCCCTGTGCTAGCCACGGCTTGCGGCGGCTGCGTCAGTACGAGGGCCAGTCGACTCGGCCCTGCAACGGCTTGGCCAGCTCGGCCATACCCTGCTTGCCACGGCGAACGTGGTCGAAGGTCACGGTCATCGGATTGCGATCCCAGAGAACGTAATGCTTGTCGGCCTGACCATCGGGACGCATGTTCACGCTACCCCACCCGCACCCATCGAACTGGTTGAACGGATCGGCTCGGACCATTTGAACCGTTAGCTCCGGGATCCCCTGCGGTGCGTACGGCCACGGCCAGGCAGTGGAGAGCACGCCGTGGAAGGTGATGTTTCGCAACCGGTGAGTGAGCACCTGATGCGTGTGGGCATGAATGACGGTAACGGTTTCGAAGGGCGCCAAAATTTTATGCACCTCTTCAGCGTCCTCGGTCCAAAAATTCCATGGTCGGTAGTACTTGTAGAGGGGCGAGTGCGAGAAAATGACGATTGGGGTCTTTTTGTCGACCTTGGCTAGATCCTTTTTCAGCCACTCTCGCTGCTCTTCGCCAACCATGAAAGGACGGCCGTTGGGATTGTCTAACTGAGCCATGGCTAGCATCCGCTCCATGGGTGTCATCTTGGGCTCAGTCCAGTAGTCTTCCACGATCACGGAGTTCAGCACGATAAAGTGCACGCCTTTGTGGTCGAACGAATACGTGGGCTCGCCGAACATCTCGCGCCACTTCTCCCCGAGGTCCAGGTACCAATCGTGCTCGCCCACCATCATGCGCACTGGCGCCTTGAGCTGATCGAGCAACTGTTTACCGAGGGAAAGTTCTTCGGGTTTACCGAGCTGCGCCAAGTCGCCCCCGAAAAGCACAAAGTCGGGCTGCGGGTCGAGGGCGTTCACGTCATCTACTGCCTTCTGACACGCCTTGACGAAGCGATGGTTCAACCCCTTGTCCAAGATGTGGGTGTCAGAGATATAAGCGAAGGTAAACTTGGGCTGGGATTCTTTTGCTTCCGCCACGCGGATGAGTTGGAACGAGTGAGGGGGGAAGCCTTTCCAAAATGCGGTTGCAACCGCTGCAGCTTTTGCCGCGGTCTTGAAGAAATCGCGGCGACTCAACTTCGGTAGTTCCGCGAAAAAGCGTTCCCGTTCGGCAAGATACTCCTGCTTCTTGCGTTCCATTGGAAGCACGTACTTGGCCATCTTCTTCCCTCCTTTTGCCGCGAACTCCCTCACGGGGCTGGAGCGGCCACCAGTTCCCCGGCTCGCGTTTTGCGCGACAGTTCCTTCAGTTCCTCCCAATCGAAATTCTTTCCACCGCTCTCGTCGGTCAGGGATTTCATGAATTCGATGATGTCGGCGATTTCCTCCTTCGTGAGGTTAAGAGGTCGCATTCCCCCGTCGAGATTCGGGTTCGGCTCGCCACCGCGGTTATAAAAGTCCATGACTTCTTCCAGAGTCTTGAGGCTACCGTCGTGCATATACGGCGCGGTGAGAGCCACGTTGCGAAGCCCAGGAGTTTTGAAGGCACCGATATCTTTGGGTTCGCGGGTCACGATCCAGCGCCCGAGTGCTTCGATGCCTGGCTTGTGTGCCAGGGTCGACTCTGCCTCTTTGTCGCCCCGCGCTTGGATGGCCTGTGCTTCGCGTGCCAGTTGTTCGAAGTTCCCCTTCATCGCCACACCGATGTTGTGGAACTTGTTGTCCG
>FMJZ01001293.1_pt1 | contig 111999 bp, 100 predicted proteins | sample 1987881 | NCBI WGS metagenome assembly FMJZ01 (sample SAMEA4378227, study PRJEB15110) | soil metagenome | biome: soil; feature: Field; material: Soil | place: India | collected 2015-03-11 | depth 0 m
CGGCTTGCCGCTCGCGTCGCGGCGGATGCGGGCCCCAGGCCGCGCACTCTGCATGTACAAAGGCACCTCCACCGTGCCCTCGATGCGCCGGGAAAGTTCGCTGCGCTCGGACGTACCCACCTTGGTCAGCGTGACGTTCGGCGGGCTCATCGCAAAGCGATCCAACGCATCGTCGCGGATGGCGAGGAGGTCCGCGGTCACGTGTTCTTCCGATTCCACGGTAAAATCCCAAGCGAGCTGAAGCTCTCGCCGGTCTACCCCTGCGGCTCGCAGTACGGGGAAAATGGCTTGTTCGTAGTACTCTGCCAGGGCAAGCAAATCGGGGTCTGTAACTGCGCGGTCGCGAATTTGCCGGAAACCTGCTGGTGCGGGCAACAATCGTCCGCTGGGATGCCTCAGCCCACGGAGGGCCACGATGTATCGGTGGCGCGGAGTCAAGCGCACGAGGGGTCGCAGCACAATGGCGCGCCGGCTGTCGTTCCTTGCACGAGGGTCGATATCGACTAGGTGGAATACGCGCTCGCCCGTACCAGCATCGAGGAGAATCGTTGGGCTTTCCTTCGCCAAGGAGCGCAACAGCCGCTGTGGATCTCGTGGATCGTACGTTGCCAGGTTAGCGGGATCGACCGCATCCCCGAGCGACGCCAGGATCTGTGTTCCCATGGAAAAACCATCGGCAACATGCACTCGGGAAGGATCGAAGGGGCGTTGGTAAATGTCTTGCGGTAGCGCCGTGTCCGGGATGGCTACCCGTCGTCCGGAAGGTAGAGTCGGGTCCTCCACGGTAAACACGTCAGATGGAAACGGCAGCAAACAATCCCACTCGGCGGCAACAGGGTTACACGCGGGCGGTGGCCCAGGGATAACGACCGCTCCACTGTTACTTGGCGGTTCTCCATCGGAACCGCAGCCGCCTCCCACACACAACACTGCAAGCAACGCCGCGGCCACACCGCACCTCGACAACGAGACCCACCGCCACCAAACACTTCGCTGCATGAGGGCGCCGTGTACCCGAACCAGTGGTGCGTTACCAGAGGTGCGTTCCCCCACGCCCGTCTGGCAGAGCAGATCGAGCTTACCGGTGCGGGGGTTCGTGACACTTACTTACGACAACGTGCCTCACGTTACGCAGACAAGCGCTCCCTGGGGAGCGGAACAGCCCGCGGTCGGGTCCGGCTCGACCAGCTATCCGAACAAGCAGAACCTCTAGCAACCGCTCATTGCCTCAAGGCATCTCGCACCCGTTCGAGGCGAGCCTTCACTTCCTTACCCACGGCAGCCACTTCTGGCTTGTTCACCAGCTTCAACACTGCTTCGGGATCCATGAAGCCGACCCAAATGCGGCCGTCGTCTTCCTCGCGCACGACCACGTTGCACGGGAGTAGTAGGCCGATGTCCGGATCGGCCTCCAGTGCGCGGTGGGCCAGTGGCGGATTGCACGCCCCCAGGATGCGGTAAGGTTTGCAATCGATGCCAAGCTTGGCCTTCAGGGTGGCCTTGACGTCGATGTCGGTCAGCACGCCAAAGCCTTCTTTCTTCAGTGCTTCGACCACGCGCTCCACCGCGCGGTCGAATGGACCATCCACCGTGACGCTAAATCCGTACATGATCTCCTCCTTTGAGCCGTGCCTTCATCCTAACAAGCTAACGGGCGAGCAGAAGACCAAGGATTTCCCCACACGCGAGGCGTGCTCGATGGTCAATGCGGCCTCCACTAAAGCATCAGCGATTACAATCCGGTGGGAAACGAAGGCCCCGGGAGTTCGATGACGCGCAGTCCAACGCCAGAACATGGCTGGCCCTGGACTGTTCAGCCTTCTCCTTACGGAACTTGTGCACTGCGTGGGGATTCTTCCGAAGAGGACCAGCACCACGCGGCGAAGGCCCACTGGAAACCACGCAACAACCCCTGGTGGCACCTGCTGCGCTGGCCAGTCAACCACCGCGTGGTCCCGATCCGCTCCTCATCCTACAATGCGCCTGCCGGGCAACAACGTGGTTCACACACTCCACGGGAGCAGGCGGAGCCGGTGCGGTGCCCCATGGCACCGGCAAGTCATCCCCTGCACGGCACCTTACGACGGAGAGTAAGTCCACTGGATAACCGACCGATCTCGAGCGTTGCACAACGGATAGGGTCGCCTCGCGCTCGCAGGTGTCTGTGTGAACGTCGCGTTGGACTGCACTCGGTTGTCGAAGCTGAACCTTGGACTAGAGTCCGGCGACTCGGTAACGGATCCCTGGGGGCGTCGCGCGAGGATCTAGAAACGAGGCGAACTCTTCGCTGCCGGCAACGCGTTGCAGCAGAAAGGGAACCGCGAACCGAAGTGCGTACAGGTGCGCCTCGCCCGTGGTAAGGCTTTCCGGGGTACACTCCAGGCAAAAATCCGAGAAAGGCGAATGGGTCATGCGTTCGATCTCCACCAGCCACCGTGGACCGGGTAGCAAGTCGTACCCGAGACGAGCATCGGCCAAAAGCGAATCTAACGTTCCCACTTGAATCATCGTCGGCTGCGAAATCGAGCCCACTTCGTCTCGAATGGTTCGCACCACGGGGGCCAGCGCCAGGCCCGCCACAAAGCGGCGATCGCGGGCAAGAACGCGCAGAGTGGTTAGGCCTCCAAACGAGTGTCCCATGACGCCCACGCGCTCCGGATCGATCCGACCGAACCAAAAAGAATCCGGGTTTGCGCTTTCTTCCAGCAAACGGTCGAGCACCGCAATGATGTCGGCTGGTCGGTTCACGAACGAATCTGCCAGTGCGGCCGGGGTCATGCACGTGAGGAACTCCGAGGTCGTGTTTCCCGGGTGCGGTGGAGCAGCCACGATGAAGCCCCAAGTAGCCAGGCGCCGAACGAGGAAGATGGATTGACGGTCGAAGCCGCAAGAGCCGTGGGAAAACAGCAGCAGGGGCAGCGCACCGGTGATGCTCTCCGCAAACGGGGCCAGTGGTTGGCCACCCGGCAAAGTGTCCGTGGGGAACGTTCCCGGCGCTGCCGGGTACCACACGCTAGTTAGCAGTCGGCGTGTTTCTTGTGGGTTCGTTTCCGACGGCTTGAGGATCTCGATTCGCCGCCATCCAGTGCCGAAAGGTCCATTCTCCGTCGGATTTTTCCTTCCCTGCACCTTGGCTACGAGGTCGGCGGCTGTAGCGCGGCCGTCTGCATTCGTGTCCCCCGCTGCATCTCCCGCCACGGCACGAAAAATGTGGTTCGTGGTATAAGCCACCGTCGCTGCCGCCGAAGGAGGAAGCGAACCAAACAGGACTAACAAGCCTACCAGCCCACGTAACCACAACCAAAAGTACGACATTATGCCGCAGTTTGCGCCAACTCCGTCGCCGATGCAAATGGGCTGTACCGTCTCCCCAACGTTGAATCTCCTGGGTGGCAACTGTATGCGGTGCGGCAATGAACCGGCCAGTCACGATGGAAAAAATCGTTAACCTCGCCAAACGGCGAGGGTTCGCCTTCCAATCGAGCGAGATTTACGGTGGGCTCGCAAGCTGTTGGGACTACGGCCCCATTGGCGTCGAACTCAAGCGCAACGTGAAAGAGGCTTGGTGGCGGGACATGGTCACGCGCCGGGCTGACATCGTTGGCATCGATTGTTCCATCCTCATGCACCCACGGGTTTGGGAAGCCTCAGGGCACGTTGCCGGCTTTACCGATCCACTGGTCGACTGCAAACTTTGCAAGGAACGGTTCCGGGCAGACAAACTCATGGATGCCCAATGCCCGCGTAAACCTTCGAAGCACCCCGGTGAGTGCGAGGGGGAACTTACCGAGGCACGGCAATTTAACTTGATGTTCAAAACTTTCATGGGACCGGTGGAAGATACTGCCAGTGTCGTGTTCCTGCGCCCTGAGACGGCGCAGGGCATTTTTGTCAATTTCCTCAACGTCCTCCACACTTCGCGACAAAAAATTCCTTTTGGCATTGCGCAAATCGGCAAATCGTTCCGCAACGAAATCACCCCGGGGAATTTTCTCTTTCGGACCCGCGAGTTCGAACAAATGGAAATGGAGTTCTTCGTTCGTCCCGGGGAAGACGAACGTTGGTACGAGTACTGGCGAGAAGAACGTTTGAACTGGTACACGAGGTACGGCATTCGTCGCGAAAACCTGCGGCTGCGCGAGCACGCTCCCGAAGAACTGGCACACTATGCGAAAGCCTGTGTCGACGTGGAGTACCACTTTCCTTTTGGCTGGTCGGAGCTCGAAGGGATTGCCAACCGCACCGACTTCGATCTTCGCCGCCACGCGGAGTACAGTGGCAAGGACCTCAGCTACTACGACGAAGAAACGAAAGAGCGCTTCTACCCCTACGTCATCGAGCCTGCCGCTGGGGCCGACCGTGCCACTTTGGCCTTCTTGGTCGACGCGTACGATGAAGACGTTGCCGATGGGGAGCCGCGAGTCGTTCTGCGCTTTCATCCGCGCATTGCGCCGGTCAAGGTGGCCGTGTTCCCCTTGCTACGGAAAGAAGGCCACCCGGAACGCGCATTGGAAATTGTCGACATCTTGCGCCAGCACTTCACGGTGCAGTACGACCAGTCGGGCTCGATCGGACGGCGTTACCGCCGCCAAGACGAGATTGGCACGCCGTTCGGTGTGACCGTGGATCATCAAACTTTGCAAGACAACACCGTGACCCTACGGGATCGCGACACCATGCGGCAAGAACGCATCTCCGTAGAGCGATTGGTGGAGGAACTGAAAAGGCGGATCGAGATATGAAGAAAAGGGGTAGGAAGAGCACCAAAGGCACCACTCGTTCGGCAAAGTCTCCGGCAAAACCCACCAAGGCAAAGCACAAACGGGTAGCGTCCCGCCGATCGGCTCGCGCCAACGCGCGGGCCATTGCAGCCCTGGAGCGCGCCAAACCTGCCGTGCCGCTGGCCAAAAAGCGGCCGCTGCCCGCCCCAAAACCTCGCTACGTGTACTTCTTCGGTGGCGGCCAAGCCGAGGGCAATGCCCAAATGAAAGAACTTCTCGGTGGGAAAGGCGCGAACCTAGCGGAAATGGCGGGACTCGGCCTTCCCGTGCCCCCGGGGTTTACGATCACCACCGAAGTCTGCACTTACTACTACGCCCACAATCAAGCGTACCCGCCAGGGCTACGGGAGGAAGTGGAACGCGCTCTTGCTCGGGTAGAACAGCTCGTCGGCCGTCGTTTCGGCGACCCGAACAACCCACTCCTGGTCTCCGTACGGTCCGGGGCCCGAGCGTCCATGCCCGGAATGATGGACACAGTCTTGAACCTTGGCCTCAACGACCACACCGTGCAAGGACTCATTCGGATGAGCGGTAACGAACGCTTCGCTTACGATGCTTACCGCCGCTTCGTGGCCATGTACGGCGACGTGGTCCTGGGCCTCAAGCCCCAGTCGAAAACGGAAATCGATCCTTTCGAGGCCATTCTTCAACGCAAAAAGGAGCAACGCGGTGTCACCCTCGACACAGAGCTGACCGCAGAGGACCTGCGCGAGCTTGTCGACGAATTCAAGGAAGCAATCCGCGAACGCCTCGGCATCACCTTTCCCGAAGACCCACAAGAACAACTGTGGGGTGCCATCGGCGCCGTTTTCCGCTCGTGGATGAACGAGCGCGCCATTGTCTATCGTAAGCTCAACAACATCCCCGAAGACTGGGGTACGGCTGTGAACGTCCAATCCATGGTGTTCGGCAATCTGGGGGACGACTCTGGAACGGGCGTGGCCTTTACGCGCGACCCCTCGACGGGCGAGAACGTTTTGTACGGCGAGTTCCTCATGAACGCCCAAGGGGAAGACGTGGTTGCTGGCATCCGCACGCCCATTCCCATTGCCGCACTGGAAAAGGAAAACCGCCAGGCTTACCAGCAGCTTCTTCGAATCCGCCGCATCCTCGAGCGCCACTACCGAGACATGATGGACATCGAGTTCACGATCGAGCGCGGCAAGCTGTACATGCTCCAGTGCCGCGTCGGGAAACGCACAGGCGTGGCTGCACTGCGCATGGCAGTCGACATGGTGCGAGAACGCCTGATCACCGCCCGAGAAGCGTTGCTCCGTGTCGAGCCAGAGCAGTTGGAGCAATTGCTCCGACCCACGTTCGTTCCGGCCGCAAAGCAACAAGCCATTGCAGAACACCGCTTGCTCGCCAAAGGCCTGAACGCCGGGCCGGGCGCGGCCACTGGGCGGATTTATTTCCACGCGGAAGATGCCGAAGCTGCCGTGGCGCGAGGTGAAAAGGTCATTCTGGTCCGCATCGAAACCTCACCCGAAGATATCCGCGGCATGGCTGTGGCGGAGGGCATTCTCACGGCCCGTGGGGGGATGACCTCACACGCAGCGTTAGTCGGTCGGCAGATGGGAAAGGTGTGCGTTGTCGGCTGCGAACCGTTGCAGATCGACTATGCCGCTGGCGAAATGCGCGTGAATGGAACGCCCCACGTCCTCAAGCAAGGCGATGCGATTGCCATCGACGGGAGTACGGGGGAAGTCTTCCTGGGCGAAATCGCCACCCAGCCGAGCGAGGTTGTGCGAGTGCTGGTGGAAAAGACGCTTTCACCGAACGAATCGCCTCTTTACCAGCGCTTTGCCCAACTGATGAAATGGGCCGACCGCGAACGGAAGCTCGGTGTGTGGGCCAATGCGGACTTGGCCGACCAGTGCGCCCAAGCCGTCGCCTTTGGCGCGGAGGGAATTGGGCTTTGCCGAACGGAGCACATGTTTTTCGGCGAAGGCAAAATCGGGCCCATGCGCCAAATGATTTTGGCAGAAACGCCAGAAGAACGCCGTGACGCTCTCGCCAAGCTTTTGCCCCTACAACGCAGCGACTTCGAGGCCATTTTCCGGGTCATGCGCGGCAAGCCGGTCACCATTCGTACACTGGATCCGCCTTTGCACGAATTCCTGCCGCACGACGAGGAAGGCCAGCGCGAACTTGCAGCAGAAATGGGAATCCCCTTCGAACGGGTGCGTGCTCGGGTGGAAGCGTTGCACGAGTTCAACCCCATGTTGGGTTTCCGCGGCTGCCGCTTGGGCATCGTATATCCGGAAATCACCGAGATGCAGGCGCGAGCGATTTTCGAGGCCGCCGCCAATGTTGCCCGTGAAGGAATACCGGTACTGCCCGAGGTGATGGTTCCCTTGGTTGGGCACCGCAAGGAACTCGAGCTTCAGGCTCGAGTGATTCGCCGGGTAGCCGAGGAGGTGGCCCGGGAGTCCGGAGTGAAGCTCAAGTACCACGTGGGCACGATGATCGAGGTGCCACGCGGGGCCGTAACCGCTGACGAAATCGCTCAAGAAGCAGAGTTCTTCTCTTTTGGAACCAACGATCTGACCCAAACCACGCTGGGAATGTCGCGCGACGATGCCGGGCGATTCCTAGTGCGCTACGTGTCGGATTTCGAAATTTACCCACGAGACCCCTTCGAATCCCTCGACGTCACCGGTGTCGGAAGCCTGATGCGAATTGCCGTGGAAAAAGGCCGAGCGGTAAACCCAAAGCTCAAGATCGGCATTTGCGGCGAACACGGTGGCGACCCTGCTTCGGTTAAGTTCTGCCACAACCTTGGCCTCGATTACGTATCGTGCTCTCCGTTCAGGGTAGCCATTGCGCGGCTTGCTGCCGCCCATGCAGCCCTGACCGGACCAGCACCAAGCACGGGTGACTAAGCTCGGCCCGCGAGCGATGTTTCGCTTATGCCAGCACCGAGGTCGCTAACCACCCGGGCAGAAAGCAACCAACCAAAGCAACTCGTTGTGCGCGGCTCGACGCGAGTGGTCGGCATTATTGGCGACCCTGTGGATCACTCGTTATCGCCGGTCATGCACAACGCGGCGTTCGCCGCGCTCGGGCTCGACTGGGTGTACGTACCGTTCCCGGTGAAGGAAAAGCTTCTCCGGCAGGCCGTGCGGGCTTTGCCGGCGCTCGGGTTGGTGGGGGTGAACGTTACGGTGCCACACAAGGAAGCTGTGCTGCGCTTGCTCGATGAAGTGTCTCCCCTGGCAAGAAAGGTCGGAGCGGTGAACACCATTGTCGTACGCGCCGGCCGCCTGCTCGGGGAAAACACGGATGTATTCGGAGTGCAGCAAGCGCTACGCGGCGTAGCCCTTCGCGGAGGCACGGCGCTCGTAATCGGCGCTGGCGGAGCAGCGCGCGCGGTGGTCGCTGCGCTCGAGCAAATTGGAGTCCGTCGAGTCATCGTGGCCAACCGGACACTTGCTCGCGCACGCAACTTGCAGCGGCGCTTTTCCACGCCAGCATTTCGAGTCGAAGCTCAGCCATTATCCTCACTACAAGACCCTCGATACGTGTCCGTCGCGCGTCTGGTTGTCAACACGACTTCGATCGGACTCCATGGCGAAAAGTTCCCGGCAATGGCGGTCGAGGTATCGCCCGCTGAGTGCGTCTTTTTCGACCTCGTCTATGGCCGCCAAACGGACTTTTTGCGGCAAGCACGTGCGGCGCACCGTCGCGTCATGGACGGAACCGAAATGCTTCTCCAGCAAGGAGCGGCAGCGTTCCGGTTGTGGACCGGCCGGCGTCCGCCGATCGAGGTCATGCGCGCGGCACTGGCCACCACACCACGCTCCGGTGGATCGCGGAGCACGTCGTCGCCTTCCTAAGGTCGTCCTCAAGCTACTTCCTCTGTGGGCCCATCCCGCCGGCGTGAGCCGCACCTTGGGCCGACAAGCGGCAATTCTCCTGGCTCCGGCAATTTCCAAACTTGGGACCACGGCTCCGTTCACAAAACCCCTGCGACCGGGTTGGCGTTTTGGTTGCTCGGGCTGTTCAAGATGGCGGGCAACCCGAGAGCGCGTGGGTTACGGCGAGAAGAATCTCGTCGATCGTGACCGTGCCATCCCTGTCGTGGTCGACCGCCGAACATTGGGCCACGGCTACTTCCCCGAGCGCAGCCCGCACGCCCGTGACGATCTCGTCAACGGTCACCACCGCATCGCCATTGCAATCGCCAGCGCAAGCTGGCGGCGGTGGGCCCGCAACTTCCACAACCATCTCCCGCGGCCAGCCCACGTTGCCTACCTCGTCCTGCAGGCGCACTTTGACCACGGTTTGTCCTGGGCGGAATCCCCAAGACGAAGAGATGATGGCGCAAAACTGCACGGTACTGTGGGGCGAGACGAAGTGATCACTCCCATCGGGGAACGATGTGCAAGCAAGATCCGGCTCGTTACGCCCCAGGGGGTTGCCTGTGCCGTCATCAACGCGGCAGCCAAAGTCGTTGATCGCCTGTAAGGTTCGAATTTGTTCCGTGAACTCGAGGTCCGGAGTAGCCGGCACGCCGCCCAACAGGGGTCGCCGTGTGTCACAAAGGGTAGGGTTACCGTCGCCCAAAGGCCGCGACACCAACATTTGCAAATTCGGCCAACCCGTATCCGCAAAGGCTCTGATACCCACAGGAGCCTGGCTCCGCCCAGGGCGGCCCTCCACAACCAAGAAGAAGCCAGCCCCTTGGGCGAAACGGTACACCGGTCGGCCCTGGAGATCGTAGTCGTCTGGAGCCAACGGTCTGCCGTCCGCCCGGGCGAATCCAAGGTACGTCACTTCTGGTCCGGAGGGACAGCTTGGCGCGTCGAACGCAAGCCAGTACGGTTCGCTGTCGGGTTTCCCACAAGGGCTCACGAGCAAGGTATACTGCCCCGTTACGGGCGCTCGGGCGGCGAACCGACCCCCGCAAGAGTCGCCGCGACCGACAGGGGTTCCGTCGGGCTGATACAAGCGCAAGCGCATGCGCTGCTCGCCGGCGCGCGGCAGGCCTTGTCCCGCCCACACGGTGACACCGTCTCCCGCACGCGCAAAGAATGTGTACGCATGGGTTTCCCCCGGGGTAGAAAATCGGCGCACGAAGGGCACGGTTCCGCAAGGTAGCGGCTGACTGCAATTCGCGGCACCCGCGGACACCACGGACGCGGTAAGCACAAAGGATCCTGGGTCATGCCCGAAGCAATCCGACACTTCGATCTCGACGTCTTCATTGCGGCGCGCGCGCACCGGAGTGGAGCCGCTGCACGTCATCATCCCCCCTTTGACGCGGAGCTTTAGGAGGTCCAACGTTCCCGAAGTGTCCACGACGTCTACCACAACCACACTGTCGGCTGGCAAACCTCTAAGCTTGTACGAGCGCTCCTCTCCGTGCCTCCCGCCCAAGACGCCTACGACGGGTCTACCGCACACGAGTGCCTCGTCACTGTCTCCAACGGCCGTTTTTGGGGCAAAACCCCCCGCGGCCGCTGCTAGGGCCAACGCCAAGCAGCAGCCGACACTTCGCCCCACAAGCGCGCGCAAGGCTTTGCCAGCTCTCCGTGGTGTCAACGAAAGGCGTCCTGTTCCACCCATCCTTCGGTGCCGTCTGGCAACGACACCCGATACCATTCTCGCTCTTCGGTTCCAATTCTCACCACATCCCCGCGCCGCAACGTGGCCACAACCTCGGCGCGAGGGTGCGGCTCGCGGCGTACCAAGGCAACCGATGCGGAAACTGCCGCTACGTCCTCTACGGGCACGGCTCGGGTAAGCCGCGGGGGCACCGCTTCGGATCGCCAATACCTGGATTGTAGGCCGACAACCAACAGGACCGACGCCGCTAATGCCAGAGGCCAGACAGTCCCACGGGGGATCGGCAGGCGAACGCGTCGCAGCTTGTCCGCCGACGCTCCGCCCGCCGATGCAGCAGCCGCACGGTGGGGGGTGGCTGCTACCTTTTCCACGATCTCGGGTGGCACGGTTATGCCAACTTGGCCTTCCATCTGTCGCAGCCGCTGCTTGGCCAACGCCAGGGCTGACAAACAAGCATCGCAAGCTTCCAAATGGGCCTCGACAGCCATTTCCGTGCTTGGATCGGCCAATTTTAGGCCATAGGCCAGTAGTGTTTCTTCGTCCGGGCAATGTTGCTCGATCCGTTCCATCGGTCACGCTCCAGTTTGTTTATCGCGTGGCAAAGCCTGCAGTGCACCGAGATACCGAGCGACCTCTTTGCGCACCCGCAGGACCTGCGAAGCGACGTTGCCAATCGTGGTCCCAAGCAAACGAGCAATTTCCTTGTACGGCGCGGTCACCTTCCGTCGTTGCAATTGTCGGACAAGCCGTCGCCTTTGTTCTTCCCGCCAGGCAAGCTTGCGTTCGAGTTCACGACGCTCGGCGAAAATGCTTTGGGCGGTCGGGGACTCTGGGCTAAGCCCCTGGGCATCTGCGCTCAACCGGGCCAAGCGACGGCGATAAAGACGAATCCATCCGTGTACGGCTTCCAGTTGGTCGTCCAACCGTCGGAGAACCGCCTCGCGTTCTCGCACCAGGCTCCGCAGCCGTTCAATTTCCTCGATCACCGCGGCAAGTTTCTTGCCGCTGGACTTGGCTAGATACCGAAGCTCCGTCGGGGAAAACTCGGCGTCTTCCACATGGAGAAGCTTGAGCACCAGTGCTTTCTGCAGTGGCAACTGGGCCAAAGCCTCTTCCCACGAGGACGCACGAGCGGACTCTGCCGAACTCGTTTCCGGCGCCGCTATGGTGAGCCCTGGATGTTCCTCCGCGAGGGCGTCCAACGACACGGTTTCCACCGAACGTTCTTGCCGCTTCCACTCCAGTGCCAAGTGATCCAGTACGAATCCGAGCAAATAACTCCTGAGCGGCACTTTGCCCGCGTAGGTGCGCAAGCGGCGAAACAGCCTCCCGCCATCGAACGCGAACAAGTAGAAATCGCCGGCTTCGTCCGGCGGGACTCGATAAGCCCGCAAAGGGTACGCGTAAATGAGTTCGCCAAAGCGGTGTTGGAATTCTCGGATGGCCTCGGCGTCTCCTTGCACGCACTTCTGAACTAACGCCCGTTCCTCCTCGGAAACCGTTTGGTGCGGCATGCCTTTCCCACCGTGTAGCCTCATGCGACGCCCCGGCAAAGACACTGGCTCTTCCGCCAAGTCCCGAACTAGCGGGCATGCATTCCGTTGCATCCGAGCATGGGGCGTGCTTAGCACTGGTGCTCCTTGCTGGCCTCTTCAGATCTGGCAGGACAGTAGGATGCGAGAAAGTCGCCTTTTATTGCCGCGGCGCACGAGCTGGCTGCCATTTTTTTCTCGTTTTCCCCATCTATGCGGGTGGTCGTCGAAACGCGCTTTCGACGAGGGAAAGTTTTCCGGATCTCCCGTCCTACAGGGCGTTATCGGTCGAGTTCCGTTGACTACGCTTGTTCTTTGGCTGCTTTGCTACGGATCGCTGCCGGCGGGATTCGCTTCCGTTGCGCAGGGGCAAAGCCCGGCGTCCTCCAGCGCGGCACAGCTCTGGGTACTTTCAATTGGGGTCAGTCAGTACGCCCAGCCCGAGCTCCGTTTGCGCTTTGCCGCCGGTGATGCTCGCGCTGTAGCCGCAGCCTTCGAAAAACAAGCAGGGGGACCGCTTTACGGAGCGGTCCACACGCGGGTACTCGTGGACGAACAGGTCACACGGGAATCCATCTTAGAGGGGATGATCCGGTTTCTGGGGCAAGCGCGCTCGAATGACATTGCTGTTCTCTTTCTCGCAGGCCACGGTGTGCAGGACCGCTCCACGGGCAGTTACTACTTCCTCCCGGCCCCGGCCACCACGGCAAACTACGTGAGCGCGGGTTTACGCATGACGGACCTGGACGAAACCTTGCGCCTCGTGCGCCGTAGCGCGCGTGGGGTCGTCGTCATGCTCGACACCTGTCACGCTGGGGCCCTGCGGCTCGCTTCTCCACACTTGCAGGCGCTCGACGATCCGGCAGCCCGCTTGAATACCGGCGAAGGCTTTTTCCTTTTGGCCGCGAGTAAACCCGGACAGGAATCAGAAGAACGGGCGGACCTAGGACACGGGGCCTTTACTTATGCAATTCTCCAAGGCCTTTCGGGAGCGGCTGACGCCGACCGCAACGGCGAAATTACCGTAACCGAGTTGTTCGGTTATGTCACCCGCAGCGTGGCCACCCTCACCACCGAGCGGCAGCATCCTTATTACAAGGTCGAGGGAACCGATTTTCGTTTCGTCACGGTACGGCCTGGCACGGCTGCGCTGGCAGCGCCCACGCCGAGCGAACCGCAGTCGCGACCCGAGGACTCGGTGGGCAACTCCGTGGCGGTGATGACGTTCCAAAATCTCCGTTCCGACCCACAACATGAATGGGTTGGCATTGCGTTGCGTACGGCGTTCAACACCGAGCTCAGCAAGGTAAAAGCTCTGCAGGTTTACGCGCCGGAATTGATCGACCGTGCTGTTGCCCAACGTGGGGGCGACTTGCTCGGGGTTGCGCGGCAACTCGGAATCGACCGGTTGATTACCGGATCGTTCAGCATCGTAGGCAACGAGATTCGCATCGACGCCCACATCGTGTATAGCCGTACCGGGCTGCAGGAGGGTTCGGATAGTATTCAAGGGGCTCTCGACGACTTTTTCACCTTGCAAAAGCAACTCGTCTACAGCTTGCTTCGCCGCATGCACGTGGCTGCTCCGAGCGATAGCGGTGGCGTCGGCGAGAAGAGCAACCTCGACGCGCTGCGCCTGTTACTGGAAAGCGAGGGAGAGATCGAACCCTTACCGGAACATGCGCCGGCACCCACGCCGACGCGGCCCCGAAGCCGGCGCCAGACCCGGTCGAATTGGTTCGAACGCTGGCCCAGCGTGTCGTTCGCTTCGGTTGCCTGGGCCCAAGAAATTTCGCCGCGGGAACACGAAGCACGCGCCTTGCTCGAGCGCTATCGCCAGGCATTGGTCAACAAAGACGTCGATGCTTTTGCCCGGCTCTACGTAGATTTTCCTTCTCAACGCCGCGCCACGCTGGCACGCTACTTCGGCAATGCCATGGATTTGCAGGTCGACATCGAAGACGTGCGTCTGGAAGCCCACGGCGAGGATGTGGTGGTTTCGTTCCTACGGCGCGACCGTTTCGTCGACCGCGAAAGCGGAAAGCCGGTAACCTTGGAGGTACGCTTGACGCGGCGGCTGGTACACACCCCAAGAGGTTGGCTCATTGCGGGTAAGCCTTGAGGAGCCCTCCATGGCCGCGCCTTTCGCCAGCGCACCACGACGATCGACAGCAAAACGCTCTCGCGGCATGCTCTCCGCCCGGTCCTGCCGAGCCGCCAGCTTGTGTGCCCTGGCTTTGACGCTCACTGCCTCTGGCCTCCTCGCCCAACCCCTCGCCGACCGGGTTCCTTCCCTGTTTGGCGGGGCATTTCGGACCTCGATTACGCCGCGGGCCTTCAATGACGTGCAGCAGCCTCGCGTGGCCGACCAGTTTCGCACACTTTCCGCGGCCCTGGCCACTGCACGGGCACAAGTTCCGCCGCCTTCCGCCACTGGTGCGTTTCGGTTCGAATTCGACGATGCTTCGGAAAGCTACGTACGCCGAGCGCAAAGCTTGGGGCCAAACTTGGCCGAGCGGGCCACCACTCTGGGGGCGCAGACCATTTCTTTCGGATTTTCGTACACCCGAATCGACTTCGACACTCTCGAAGGGCGCTCCCTGCGAGGCTTGCGTTCGGTGCAACCAGCGCTGTCGCCCAGCTTTTTGGAAAACCTACCCGAGGAAGATCGCCTTCGGGCTGCAGACAATCTGCTCGAAACCAATCTCGACTTTCGCCTGGCCTTCGACTTGTGGTTTCTCACTGCCGGGTACGGACTGACCGACTCCATCGACATCAGCTTCAGCCTTTCGCTCGCCCGCGCTTGGATGCGTGGCACCGCACGAGCCCAGATCCTGGATCCGAATGGCAATGGCGGGGCGTTTTTCACTGTGGACCAACGCGGCGTTGTTGTCGACGACCCAGGTTGTCCCGGCGAATTCCTTTGCGCCGTGGATCGTTTTGACGCAACAGCCTTCGGCACCGGGGACATTTATCTCCGGACCAAGTGGCACGTAGGCGATTATTCCTGGGCTGATATCGCCCTGGCGCAGGTGGTCACCCTGCCGACTGGTCGCGCTCGTGACCTCCTGGGCTTTCACGACCCCACCCTCACGCCCTGGCTCATTTTCTCCAAGCAAATCGGGGATTGGGAACCCCACCTCAACCTCGGCTATGCCTTGCGCAGCCGCAAAGACGTCAGCCAAGCGCTCTGGATTGCCGGCACGGATTGGCGAGCCGCACCCTGGCTCACGTTGGCAGTGGACTTTCTCGGCTTTCACGACGACTGGCGGGATGGCGTTAACGATAACGTGTTGCAGAGCGCCCTGGGGTTCAAAGTCAATCCGATCGGGCAGTGGGTCGCTGCCGGCAACGTACAGCTCCCACTCAACCGCGATGGCCTGCGTGCCGACGTCATCTACTCCGTGCAACTGGAATACGCCTTCTAAACGCGCTTGCGCCCTACTGGGCTCACTCGCTAACGCTAACTTACGCACCGTGTCGGAGGAATGAATCAACATGATCATTGTAATGAAGGCAGACGTCGATCCTGACTCCCCAGAGGTGCGGGAAGTTGTCAAAGTCGCTGAGCGCTACCCAGAGGTACGAGCCGTGGTGCGCAAGATCCAAGGGGCCACGCGAGCGTTGACGGAAGTGTATTTGCTTGGCCCAACGACCTCGGTGCCGGTCGAGCCTTTCGAAGAAATGGAAGCGGTGGAAAAGGTGATTCGCATTCGCGAGACGTACCGTGCCATTGGCCGGCACGAGGGCCAAGCCGAAGTTGTCGGCTTCGAGTACAACGGCATTCGTTTTACCCAAGACACCTTTCATGTTTTCGCCGGCCTCTGCGCGGTGGACACCCGAGAAAACGTGGAGCTGATGTTCCGCGCTCTGCGCGACGTGGGCTTAACGACGACCCGAGCCGGAGCTTACAAACCTCGGACGAGCCCATACGACTTTCAGGGCCACGGCAAAAATTGCTTACCCTACGTGTTCGAGTTGGCTGGGAAGTACGGGATTAAAATCATCGCGATGGAAGTGACCCACGAGTCGCACGTGGACGAAATTCGCACCGCGCTCGCAGCGGCTGGAAATCCGACGGGTGTGATGCTGCAAATCGGCACCCGGAACGCGCAAAACTTCGAGCTCCTCAAAGCGGTTGGGCAGCAACAAGATTTCCCCATCTTGTTCAAGCGCGGCATGGGCATCACCCTCGATGAGTCGCTGAATGCGTGTGAGTACCTGGCCACCGGCGGCAACCATCGGATCGTGTTTTGCCTCCGTGGCATGAAAACGCATTTGGGCGACCCTCATCGGAACTTTGTCGACTTCGCGCACGTGCCCGTGGTGAAACGCCTCACCCGCTTACCGGTGTGTATCGACCCCTCGCACTCCGTGGGAAAGAAGACCATGGCGCCCGATGGCATCCTGGACATTGCCCACGTCACTGCACAGGGAATCATTGCCGGCGCGAACATGGTGCTGGTCGATTTTCACCCCCGCCCCGAGCAGGCGCTGTGCGACGGCCCGCAAGCCTTATTGCTGTCGGACCTCGAACCATTTCTGCGCGACGTAGAACTGGTGCGCAAAACTTACCTCGAGCGGCAACGCATTTACGCATCGGCCGAGGCGAGTCCGCGGGCTACGGGAACAGCCTAACCTCCTAGGGAAACGAGCCCACTACGCGCACCACGTCAAGAGGCGTGCTGGCAACGTGGGCGCGGCCTTCTTCTCCCTAGCGCTGCCTGGACTTCGTGGCTTTCGTTCTCCACACCGCATCGGACTGGCACCCGGGGCTCGATGGTGCGTTCGTCTCCAGGGCTGATCCTCATTCTTCCGGTAGCGAGCCAATTGCCCTGGACGCCCGACAACGGCCTCGGATGCTTCCCTCCACGAGCACGCCCAGCACCTTGGCCGGCCAACGGACAGCCCACCACTAGGGCGCGGCGCCTGAATGGCATTCGTAGCAGGGGGATTCTTGCCAGTCGGAGCCCACATCTGCCGGGTGCCGGTATTCGAGACCTGTCTCCGTAGTGGAGTATTCCTTTTGGTCTGGCGGCCCTTGCGCACGGATGATGTGGCATAGGTTGCAATCGTTCCGAATGCGCTTTCCGTCGTCCGAAACGTGCTGCCCGTCGTGGCAGCGAAAACAACCTGGAGCAAACAAGTGGCTACCGTGCGACGGGTAGGCGTCCCAGCGCACCTTCATTTCCGGAAAAAAGTTTTCCCGGTAGATGCGCTGAAGCTCCTCCACCGCACGATCGATCGCGGCACCCTCGCGCTCCGCAAGCTCCGGGAACTTTTCCCGATAAAAAGTTCTGAGCCCGTCGTCGAGCGCAGCGAGAGCCCCAGGCGTGTCGCTGTACTCCTCGGTGAGCAGATCGATGGCAACTTCTTTGAGCGATGGGAGCCGCGGGTCCAGGGCACCAGCAGCCATCGCCGCATTGACCGCGTCGCGTGGCGACTGGAACACGTGCGCGGGCCGGTTGTGGCAATCCATGCAATCCATCGTGCGCCACGTAGCATCTTCCGGGGGTTCACCTTCGGCTTCTGCGGAGCGGTAGAGAATGCTCTCGCCCGTGGCCCGGTTGGTTGCGCGCACCCACGGAATTACCGACCTCGAACGATCCTGCGCCACATACTCGACCACGTTTTCTAATTGCATGTGCCAGTGGATTCCTCCGGCGGTAGGCGTGCCGGGGCGCCCACCGCCGACAAACAACTCGACGTCGGTTTCCCAACGGGTGTTTTGTTCGTCCGCCAAGAAGTAGACATACCGCCTTCCAACCACCCCGTAGGACTTCTCTGGCCAGTGACAAGTCTGGCAGGTCTCCGTGGCAGGCCGCAAATGGTGAATCGGAACTGGGATGGGGCGCGAGTAGCTGTCGGTTACGTACGCGTACAGTTGCCGCAAGCCGGAAAACTTGGAGCGAATGTACCAATGCGCCCCAGAACCAACGTGGCAATCGACGCAGGGCACGCGTGCATGGGGGGAAACCTGGTAAGCGGCGTATTCCGGACCCATGACCTGATGGCACACAACGCCACAAAAGATCTCCGATTCGGTTGCCTCATAGGCTTGGAACGCACCGAACGCAGAAAGAAAAAGGAACGCCACGCCACCGCCTGCGGCTACAGCAACCATCCTGCGTGTGCCGGCACGATTGAGGTCGATGACCGGCCACGCCAAAGCCGATACTGCTCCGGTACGTTTCCAACGCCGCCAACTCCACCACCAACCCAGCGGAACCAAACTCAGACCGAACAGCAAAAATGCGGGAGTGACGATGAAGATGACGATGCCCGCGTAGGGTGACGAAGGACCCGGGGCGAAGGCATCGTACAGCCACAAAAACACGAAGCAGGCAAAGGCGCACCCGGCCAGAACCCAACCGGCAACGGAAATTGGATTGCGCCACAAAGATGGCCGCTCGCTCATGGCTTCACCGAGAATCCCAAAGCATGTGGATGGCAGGTGAAGCAAGGAAAACCAAAGTGAGGCTCTCCCGTTCCATCGTTGCGGAAGAAGCGAGTCGTCGTGTGGCAAATCTCGCACAAACCTGACCCGGGCTGGGTCAGGCTGGTAAACCCACCATCATCCTGCCCGCGAAGGTTTTCAAAACGCACCGCACGCACCTCGCCCTGTGGCGTCAGAAGGAACTCGCGGATCAGGAACAAATTCTCGGCTCCATGAGGCTCGTGGCAGTTCGCACACTCGTATGGGGTTCCCAGAGCGGGATCATGATGGGTGGTCCGCTCGTCGCCATGGCAGACAACACAGGCAGTGACCGTTCGGTGTCCTGGACCGAAAGCCTCCGCCTCGCCACCTGCGTGGCACTGCGAGCACTCCAGAGTGAGCGAGCCGTGAGTAAACTGGAGAGCGCGATCGGTAGTGGTTCGGTGGCAGAACGTGCAGGTACCGAAGACGCGGCCATCGCCGCTGCGGTGGTCCGCACCGACGAAGCTGGGCACCAAATCCTTTCCCGGCAACGAGCGGTGCCCTGGGCCAAAGGGCCCAACTTGCGTGGCGTGGCATAACACGCACCCAAGCTCGCTAGCGTTGCTGTGCTCGACATTTTCCACCAGATCGCGGTGGCAGTACACGCACGAGCCAAACCTGGCCCACGAACCAGGTGCATGGTCCGCACCAACGAACGCAGGCACCAGAGACGCCTCCGGCTTGCGCCGATGCCCTGGGCCAAAGGCTCCGGGAGTGGAGTCCTGATGACACGCCACGCACGACAGCTCGGTGGCAACTGCAGCGACGTTCGTCGCGAGCCCGGCATGACAAAACGCGCAGCTACCCGACGCCGCAGCGGCATCGCTCGGGCGATGGGGAACGACCGGCGGATCGGGAACGAGTGCCCGAGGCGGACGCTGGCGGTGGCCTGGCCGGAACTCTCCCGGTAATAAATCCGCGTGGCAGCTTTCGCAGCGCACGTCGCTTGGCGCTCCGAGCACGCTCTCTAGATTTCGGCCTTCCTCATTATGACAGAGCACACACGTGCCCCAGGAACCCTCCGCCTTGGGTCGGTGCGCACGCTCAGGCGGACTCGGCACGATGTCGTTCGCTGGTAGGGTATAGTGGCCGGCACCGAACTGCCCAGGAGTGCGCTCCGTATGGCAGGTAGTACAAGCAATTTCGCTGGGTGCCGCGACAAATTCCTGCAGGTCCCGCGCAACCTCGTTGTGGCACAGCACGCACTCGCCCCAGGAACGCTCTGCCCCCGGACGGTGGGCACGTTCGGGTGAACTCGGTACCACGGCGCTTGTCGGCAACGTGGCGTGACCAGCACCGTACTGGCCGGGCGTGCGTTCCAGATGGCAGGTACTGCATTCGATGATCCGGGCCAGCCCCAGCAGTGCTTGCAGGTCCCGCGCGGCCTCGTTGTGGCAGAGTGCGCAACTCCCCCAAAACACTTCGCCACCAAGCACGTGCGGCTCTGCGGGCGGGTTCGGCACGATGGTCGAATCGGGCAGGGTACGATGGCGCGGGCCAAACCCGGCACCGAGTGCGGCCACATGGCAAGTCTCACACCGCAGCGCGTCGCGAAACAGAACGATGCGGAGGGCAGTCGAATTGTGGCAAAAGGAACACGAGCCAAACGCTTCCTCCGCAAACAGTTGGTGGCCAAAGGAAGGAAAGGAAGGCACGAGCTCGGCCCCAGGCACAGTTCGGTGAGCCGGGCCAGCAAACCCGGGTATCGCGTCGGCGTGACAGGTGGAGCAGGTCAGGGTTGCCGCCACGGGCAGCACGCCCTCGGCTTGTTGGGTATGACAGAACGCACACGCACCAAAAGCTGCAGCGACGGGGGGAGGCGTACCGCTGTACTGCGGTGCTCCAGGGTCACCGCACCCGGAAACGATGGCAAACGTTACCATCAGCGCGCCACGTAAGATGTTCACCGACCTTTTGCCTCCCGTTCGTGGCAAGCAAGGCAAAGCTCATCGTCTGCCAGGGGCAAGCGCAGGAAGCCGGTGGATTTGGGAGCGAACGACCACTCGACTTCGGACTCTGGCCGCAGGGCCAGTAGGCTGCGCACTTGCTTTTCTGTCGCCCGGCGAATCTCCGCAGCGATCCCCTCACTCGGAAGCGTGCGCGGCGCGGCGAGCGTGACCTCGTCCACCCGCGGATCGTGAAACAAGTGACACGTGCCGCAATACATCCGGCCATCTTCAGCCAGGGGGAACTCCACTCCGATCTTCTCTTTTGGCGGCAACAGCGCCTGCACGTCGCTTGCGCTTGCCCGCAAATGCTCCACCGAGCCACTGTGCAGCGTTCGGTCGTGGCAGCTCAAACACGTCTCCTCTTTCGACGAGAGGAGGTTCTTGTCCTCGTCGTGACAAATTGCGCACTTTTCTTCGTCTGGCTCGCCGTCAGGGCGCAACATCCAGTGCGGATTTTCGTCGTTCGCGAATCCCCGAACGGCCAAAGCCAACAAGACCGCCAAGAACACGAGCCTACTACCCAGCTTCATTGTCCGACCCCGTTGTCCCCGTGGCATTGTGCGCAACTTGCCTCCCCTTGGTTCCGCACCACGCTGCGAATGAAGGGCAGATCCAAGTCGGGGATACCGGTACGATTCACGAGATGAAGCTTGTGGGGCGGGTGACAGAAAAAGCAATCTGCCCGGCCCCAACCTGCAGGGTGTTCCTCCGGAACCAACACGAGCCCGGCTGGAGACTCGAGCAAGTTTCCGTAGTTTTCTCCTTGGGGAACGGCATCTTCGCCACAGCCCAGGAGCAATGCAGTGGCCACACACCAGGCCGCGATCCGCTTCATCCTGCCCCTCCAACACCACTGAGCCGGTGGCACTGGATACAAAAGTCGGCCCGGTGGCAACTGCTGCACTGCACCGGATTGGCCCATGCTTCGATGGAGTGAAAGAAACGGAACCCCCGCTCGTGCACGCGAGTGTCAATGGTGTCACGGCGGGCGTGACAGTCCAAACATTCTTGCTGATGATGGCAATCCTGGCAGCGGTCGCCGTCGCCATGACTGGCGGCGGCATGGGCTGCCTGCCACCCGGCCCGATGGTCATCGGGCAGAAGCGGCCAAAGATTCCGATGGCAGGCGAGACACCGGCGTGGCGCACTCAACATCTTGTCTTCCCCAGGTAGGTGGCATGAGTGGCAGGCAGCGCTGCGGGGGTGGACTGCATAAGCCGACAACATTTTTGCGAGGTCTTCCTCATCGGTCTCGATCCGTAACGCAAACGAATGACAATCCACGCAGGCAACTCCCTTGGCACGCAGCGCCTTGCGGTGAAGCCCATGGTCGAAACGTTCGCGCGCCTCCCGCGTGCTCCGGCGGGAGACCGATTCCGCCCGCGGCTGGAGATAAGCACCCGTAGGCAGCCATCGACGGCACCCAGCCGTGATGCTTGCACCCAAGGCGCTAACGACGATTGCCCACACGGCAACAGACTTCACCCTGCCCAGCCTCCCGGATATCGCAGCAGTGGCCGCTCTTGGGTGGGTGGCAGCCAGCCGTTGTGGTAGTGCACGTTGTAGGTCAGAAACAACCCCAGACGAAACTCCTGATCGAACCGCGGCGAGCGATTCCCCTCGAAGTTGAGTTCCATCAGTAGTCCTCGGGCCAATTCATATCCCACACCGATGCGCCCGCTAACAACGATGTCGTCTTCGTTGGTAATCTTCTCGAAGCGGGCAACCTCGATCTTCGTGCGAAACAAAATGCGCTGGTACACTCGGTTTTCGTAATACGCTCGCAGGGCGTACAAATTGCCTCCGCGGCTGTCGGTCACGGCAAACTCCGAGCGCACCACCTCCAAGCCGTCTCCCTCGGGCAGCCACACCACGCCCACACTGCCCCGGTTTCCCTCGGTGGATTGGCCAGTCGCGTCTTCGAAGGTTTGAAACCCATAATCCAGTGACCACCACACCCCTGGTCGCCATTGATACTGGATTCCACACCGTGCCTGTTTGAAGCTACTCGAAGAAAACAGGGAAAACAGCGGGTCGACAAAGCGATCCAAGCCGGGGAGTGCGGCGGCTGACCGATCTTGAGGCCGGTAATAACTCCCTTCGATGCGGGCGAACAGCCGGGGATGCGGAAGAAAACCCCCACCGGCGGTGAACTGCTGGACGCTGCGCTCGGCCGTATCGTAGGTCACCAAGGCATAGGCCTGGGGCTGAGACCGCCAACGGCGGAGCGCCTGCGCCCAGGTCGCACTAGCGAGCTGGTTCAAACGGCGTTGTTCCCGCTGCAGTTGCGCGAAGCTCAGCACCACCTGCCCCAAGGAAGCCGAACGCAACCGGGCAGAGCCACCGAAAATCTGCTCGTCTTGGGAAACAATCTCCGAACCTTGGAGCGGCTCGAAGTAACGAGGTTGCCCACCAAAGAGGGAAAACGCCACGGGCCCACCGCGGTCAAAACGCAACCGACCCGCGTCGACGACATACAGCGCACCCGGCATCTCATCGAGAGTTTGCCGCCCTAGGGAAAGCTCGAAACCGCGGATCGGCAAACGTGCGTAGCCGAGGTAAAAGTCCGTGGCTCCGTCGGCTCGGCTCCAATCCCGTGCCAGCCGGAAGTACGTTTCCGCGCCAATCCCGTGATGCAGGTTCGTTCCGACCACTGCACCGTAAGCGTTTGTCGGGGCTTCGGTGGAATCCAGCCGCTGGCCCTCCCGCACTTGGCTGTTCACCAAAGCCGCTCCGGAAACGTCGAGGGCTTCTACCGGACTGCTCCGCAGCAGTTGGATGGCAAGCCACCCAAGCACCCATGTTCGCGGCAATCGCATGCGACTCCCCGCCAGACTCGATCGACCCCGCTCCTCACCCGCTAAACCTGGTAAAGCTGGCTGGATTCGGAGCTGGGTTCAGGTCTGACCGCTCACCATCAAAACACCCGTGCGTGCACCCCGGAAACGGGGAAGGAGCGGCCTTCCGCGTGGCACACCGCGCAAGCCTCGTGCCCGGCCGATGTGGTTTGTGTGGCTGCGTGCGCCTTGGCAACTGCACTGTCGTGACACGAGGTGCAAGCGGAAGTAATTGGCCCCTCCCGGCCATCGATCACCTCGTTGCCCGTCGCTGGGTCTAGATGAGCCAGCACGGCGCCGCGGGCCTGCCCTGGGAATGGTGGGATCAAGAACGTTCCCGGTAGGTGGCACGTCTGACAGTTGCGGCGGTCACCGGGATAGCGCACCTCAGAGAAATCGAAGCGGGTGAAGTTCGTTGGAGGCAGCCCGAAGCCGTACACGACGTATGGCTTTTGTTCCAACTCCTCTCCGGTGTGAATCTTGTGAATGAGCACTTTCATGTCGATGGCGGCGGTCGCATCCCCTGCCGCCACGGCCTGAGCGTCGCGGCGGCGACGGGCTACGTCGGTTTGGTTGGGATTATGACACATCACGCAGTACTCGATCGTATTGCGCAAATTCCCGTGCACGCTGAAGTCCACGGAAAAATCCCCGTGGCATTGCGAGCAACGTTGATCGTCGACCACTTCGCGCCGCACCACCGGGCTCGAACCGTCGACGCTGAAAGTCACCACCGCGTTGCGCGCTGCTTCTTGCCACACCTTCGGTCCAATCGGCTCTACCGCCCGAAGCGTAACCTGCCGACGTGCCTCGGCACCGAGGCTCCATGTGCCGCGGGCTTCTGACGGAATGGGGAACGGGAACTGGTAGGTAAACGTGCCGTTTTCGTCCGGCCCCGAAAGGGCACCAGCAGCACCTCCCCCTACAGCGGTCGCAACGAGCATGTTGGCATATTCCGTAGTCGGCCCGCTGATCGTGAAAGCCACGCGGTTAAAGCCGGACAGGTCTCTCAACGCGGTGCCGTTTCGATCCGTGATCTGGAAGCTCACGGTGGGAGTGTCTCCGGCGGCGTGGTTGGTCAACCCACGGATCTGGATTCCTAGGCCCGCCAGTTGGCGCGACCGGCCAGGAACCACGTGGGAACCCGCCACGGAGACGTCGAACTCACGGCCCGAGTCGGCTTCGTGACAGAATGCGCAGTCGCCGTCTTCAAAGCCCCGCCCTTGAAAGTGGTTCGTTCCAGGGGGACCTACAGCGGTGGCCACCGTGGAGGGATTCACGTCGTCGTGGCAGGAGGTGCACGCGGCACTGCTTGGCCGCGTGAGGTGGTAGTCGGCCGTGGGCCCTTCGCTGTGGCACACAGCGCAATGCTCGATCGCCCGTGGGAAGCCCACGCCCACAATGCGGCCGTCGGAAAGTTTTTCCGCGAACACGATGTCGCGACGCTGAAAGCCACTGTACAGCGCGTACTGCGTTCCCGGCGGACCGTTCACGATCGAAGGCAGTTCTTTGCCTCGATGAATCTTATGCACCATGACACCCAAGTCGACGCTGCGCCCACGCTGGTCTACCGCTTCGTTCGTGTGACACACGGCGCACAAACGCACTTCTCGCCGATTGCCATGAGCTACCAGCGGATCGTGACACTGGTTGCATTGCGCCGTGGTGCTGCCCGCGCGAATTCGGGGCGTACCGCCATTGGGCACAAAATCGAACACGGGATTCGAACTCCGCTGCACGCCGTCGAGTAGGCGGTCGACCTGCATGGCCACGGTGTAGGTGGCATCCGCAATCACGCTGTCGACGGTGCGCCGAAAGGTGTAGCGGTAGAGGCCGCGACTGGGATCCAGCGTTTCCAGCGTGCCACCCGAGTCGAAGGCTGGGCGCGTACGGTTGATATCGTTCACATAACGATCGAACTGACGGCCGAATTCGCCGCCCCCGGAATACTCCTCCACATGGGCGAGGGTTAAACGGACTCGGGCCTCGAGCGGATTTTGCGTGGCCGCCAGCACGGGCCGCAACGGAACGCCGGCTTCGTCGGTCAGTGTAAAGGTCACTCGGAGGCGCCCGTTCTCATCGAACGCCGCATCCACAATCGCCGATTTTACGCCTTGACCTACAGGCGTCGGCCATGTGGCTTCCGTGGGACTTGCGGACGCTGTGGAAGTGGGCGAAGCCGGCAACGTCGGCGTTGGCGTTGGTAGCTCCGGAGTGGTCGCCTTGGGTGTAGGCGTCGTTGGCACGGTGGTCGGCGTCGGAGTCGCAGCAGGGCAGCCCTCCAGTGCGGCCACCACCGCGCGCAAAATCTCCTCGATGACTACGGCGCCGTCACCGTCCGCGTCTGCCGCCGGGCAACTGCCCGGACCCGCCGCGCCCAACGCAATGTTCACCGCTACCACAATCTCATCCACGCTCACTTCGTTGTCGCCGTTGCAGTCCCCAACACAAACTGCCTGAGCCGTGGACAAGCCCAAAGCAACCGCGCAAAAGAGAAAGATCACCCATCTCGTTGTGCCGCCTACGTATGGTCCAAGTCGTCGCATCTTTGTCTCCTTTTCCATTCGCCACCCTCGCAATCGACTTGCCGCGGTTTGCACTTGGGTTTGCAACCCTTGAAAACTAGCGGCTTCACAGGCCAGCACCTTTGCCCTTTAAACGGCCTCACACTGTGTCTGTGCCACACCCGGGGCAACTTGTCAAGGGGTTCATTTCTCGGAGTACGAAACCTGTCTGTATTCCGTACCGCGTTGTGTGGTAGGAAACGGCTGCGTATGAGTCGGGGGATTCGGGTTGCTCGGTGGTTGGTGGTTGTGTCGGCTTGGCTCGCCGCGGCGCCGGTGTACGCCCTATGCCCCGGCGACTGCGATGGGGGCGGCGAGGTCACCGTGGAGGAAATCGTCACCGGAGTCCGCATTGTCTTGCAGGAAGAAGCAATTGCCGCGTGTGCGGCCATGGACACGAATGGCGACGATCAAATTACGGTGGACGAAATCGTACGCGCAGTGCGCGCCTTACTAGAAGGTTGTCCTGGTCCGGTGGTGTACTACGATCGGGACGACCGCCGCCGTACCAATCCGTTCCCGGATGATTTTTGGGTTATCGAGGATGCAAGCCAGCGCACCGGGGTTCGGCTCGATATCGCGGCTCCGGCGGCAACCGCCGATGTGAACGGTATTTTTCGGATTCTCCTGCGGGAGGTCAATCGCCTGGACGGCTTTAGCCCGATTGCTCACTTCGTCGTCGAACTCAGCGAAGCGCCCGACTTGCGTTCACTTCCGCTTTCGCCCACAGAGTCCTTGGAGCGGGGGCGTAGTTTGGGCCTTTTCGATCTCACGCCGGGTTCACCCACCTTCGGCCAGCGCATTCCATTTCGGGTGTTGGTTCGCGACGACGTCAGCGTGCTGGGGCTCCGGAGCCACACTTTGCTCATTTTCCCCTCGATCTCCCTCTCTCCAGGGGGCCGCTACGGGCTTGTTGTGGGTGCGCCGCTCAAATCGGCAACGGGGGAAGCTTTTCGTCCCTCGCCCTTTTTTCGGCGCGCACTAGGGCCAGAGCGGCCCGACGACAGTGCCGCGCTACGCAAAGTGCGAAGGCTTAGCCGCGAGGTTCTCGCCACCGTGGCCGAGCGCGAGCCAGAGCTAGCCACCTCGGCAACGCTGGCTGTGCGCATTTCCGTGCGCACCATGGACGACATTGCCAGCGACCTTCTGGCCATCAAGGCACAAGTGGAAAGCGCACCGCCTCCGCGCTTCGAGATTACCTCCGTTACCCCGGAGTCATCCCCGACCAGCGCGGTCGCAGCAATCGTGCGCGGAACGTGGGAAGCCCCCGACTGGCGCGATGGGTTGTATTTGGCGCGCGATCCAAGTGGCCGCCCTCAACAGACGAAGACAAACCGTGTAGGCTTCGTGTTGGCGCTGCCGAAAACGAGCTTGGAGCAACCCGCGCCCATCACCATGTATCAACACGGCAACCCGGGCAGCGCGGAACGGGAGGTGCCGATCGAGGCGCGGGATTATCTGGCTGGATCTGGGTTTGCGGTGGCAGGCTTCACCGACAATTTGAACCGCGAAGTGAGTGCCGGAGCCCAGAACCAGGAGGAGGCGATCACGCGGCAAGTGACTGCCGTGTTCTTTGCCCTTGTCCAAAACCGCCGGATCCCCGATTACTGGGTAGAGCTGAACGCGGAGCAGCTTGCCTTTATCCGGCTGCTCAAGAGCCTCGGATCCCTGGATGTGTTGCCTGTGGGTGCCCCCGACGGGGTTCCCGATGTCGACCCCAGCCTGCCTTTGACGTACGTGGGTATTAGCCAGGGAGCCAACTACGCACCGGGGCTTTTGCCTTACGCACCGGAAATTAGCGCGGCAGCGCTGGTGGTCGGCGGAGCCCGTCTAACGGAAACCCTGATTCATCAGCGGCCCGACGACTTTGTCCGCGTTCTGGGGCAAGTATTCCCGAACATGACGGCTGCCGATATTTGGGTAGCGATGTCGCTGTTTCAGCATGGGTTCGACCGACAAGACGAACACAACCATGGGCGATTCCTGTATCGCCAACCCCTGGAAGTTTTGGGAACCCGCAAGAAACCCAGCATTCTCCTGACGGAGGGCCTCGATGACTCTTTGGTACCGAACCACACCACCGAGGCCCTGGCTTGGCTCATGGGACCCATCCCTCACCTCGCTCCAGTGCAACGGCCGGTGCCGTTTCTCGAGGTTACCCACGACCTAGTCCAAGCAAACATCGATGCTCGCACCACGGCTGCGTTTTTCCAGTTCGTACCCACGGGCATACCGGGATTGCCACCGACTCCAGGCTGCGCTGCCTTGCCACCGGCCATCGGCGGCGAGGGACACTACTGTGCCCAAGACGCTCCAGAAGCACGCCGGCAGCGAATCGAGTTTTTGCGCTCGGCCCTCCAAGAACCCGCCCCGCGAATTATCAATCCGTTCCAACCGTGAGCGCGCCCACCATCACGGCCAAAGGTTTGTTGCAAAGATGGTGCTGCCTAGCCGAACCAAAACGACCGCAATCACCAACCGAGGGCTTTCTTCGAACCACGATTGAGCAGGCAAGCTCGGGCCGGATCCAGGTTTTCTGGCAGGCCGCACCCTTCGGTGACCAGGCCGGCTTAAGCCGGCTGTCGCCGCAAAGTTCAAGCGTACTGCCGTGGGGAAACGACGTAAGACAATTCTCCCCAGTGAGATCGTGACACCACCTCTTTTGGCCTCCCGGAGGAGTCATCTCTCGCGTGATCCGACTTGCCAACTGCAAGTACGCCGCAGTGTTCGAGCTCAAAGATCTTGCGTTAACCCCTCGCGGCTTCGAGGAACGTAAGGATTGCTTCCGAGGCGGCCAGAGCAGCCCTGGCCCACGGGCCAGCATTGGGGCAGAAAGCATCCCTTGTTGCGCGCGGTGCTCGTTTCCTGGCAGTGTGTGAAGAGGACTAACCGCCGCCTGCTGTTTCTGGGCGCACCGAAGTGTCGTCGTCCAGTCCCGCGCTCCCGGCGCACAGTCTTGGGTGACCGTTACCGGCAAACTTCCTTGTAGAGAGCATCGAGGCGGGCACGGAGTTCGTGGTCACTCAGACCTGGCATCGCCGGCTTTAAGTCGCGCAAGCGCGAGCACGCTGCTTGCGTGGCGCCGGCTTCGCGATCGAGCCTGGCCAATTGATATTGGCCTTCGTACCACGGCTGATCGCCAGGGCGTGCCGCTTCGGTGTAGCGTTTCCAAAGCTGTAACGCCTCGTCACGCTGCCCCCGCGCTTCCACCAGCCGTGCTAAGGCGCGAAGCAATGGCAGCGAGTTTGGCTTAGCGTTCAGTGCTGCACGGTAAATGGCCTCGGCACGTTCTAGGTCGCCCGTGTTTTCGTATAGCCGCGCTAAAGTGAGTTCTCCGGCTTCACTCAGCGCCCGGGCCTCAGCCAGCCCCCGATACAATTGCAGCGCTACACGCTGTGCAGCCACATCGGCGCTCGCATCGCCGCTGTTTCGGAGCGCCGTTCCCTTGCGAATAAACTTCACCGCCAGGTTTTCCACCTCTTCCCTGCCGTACTGCTGGATCAAGACGGCTGCGGCGCGAATGGCCTCGCGCTCCGCTTCGGCGAAGCGGCCGAGTTCGGCCCAAGCCAGTAAGCGAAGCCGCGCCACCGCGGGAAACAACTCCGGTTGTTGCGGGTACCGCTGCTCGAAACCATCGAGTGCTTGCGCAATGGACGACCAGTTCGGCTCCGCCTGCCAACTTTGCCACGCCGCATCGAGAAGGGTGAGCTTGGCGCGCATGTTCACCAGCGTCGTTTTTTCCATCGACTTCTTTTCTTCCGCTTGCTCCAGCGCGGTCCGCAAAGCACGGAGTTCTTCGCCGATTGCTCGCATGGCATCCTCGCTTGGCCGACCACCGGTGCCGAGCAACGTCACCCGGCACTGCAACGCGCCAAAACGGGCCCGTAAGGTGAACTCCGCGTCTGCGCGGACGCGGCCGAAATACTCCAGCGCCTCCTTGCACTGCTGGCGTCGCTGCAACAGTTCACCGAGGCGGAAGTACGCCTCGTAAGCGAAACGGTGCTCGGGAAAACGCTCGGCATATTCACGCACAGCACGTTCGTACTCCGGGCTGTCGGCAAGTTCCGGCTTTTCGGCTGCAAGCTTCTCCCGCGCTTTGAAGCGCAAGTACGCGGCTTCGGCGGCCTCGACTTGGCTCGGCATATTCAAGGCCAGCTCCAGTTCCCGTGCTGCCGCTTCCCACGAGCCAAGCTGAAAAAGGGCTAGGCCCAGCAAGTACCTGCGTTCCGCCTCGACCGCTGGGGAAAGGCGCGTGCCGGCCTTGCCCATGTCTTCTAAGACCTGCACGGCTTCGGAGAACTGCTTTTTTTGCAACATCATTTTCACCAGCTCGAGCCGGGCGCGGGGATTCGTAGCGTCCTGCGCGTATTTGGCCGGGTCGTCTACCGAGGCGAGCAGTAGTTGCTGGGCGCGGTCTTCCCATGCCCCACCGGCGCGTCGCACCCTTTCGAGAAGAGCTACGGCTTCCTTCCGCTGCCGTTCAGCCTCGATGCCGGCGTTTTTTTTCGCGAGTTCGAGCAAGGCTCGGGCACGAAGAAATAGCGGTCGTGGGTCGCCCGAGTCGCTGGTGGTCAAAGGTGCCGACACTTTGACCGCTTCGGCGTAACGCCCGTGGCGCACCAATCCATCCAACAGGGCCAGCCGCGCTTTGTGGCGACGGTCGGGGGGATTTTGCGGGTCCTCCGCCACGGCTTGCAAATCTTCGATAGCGGCTTCGAACTCCCCCAGCTCGAGAGCGCACAAGCCCCGCCCGAACAAGCTTTCGCGCTGCAGATCGGTGCTTTTCTCGCCCCCGAGAAAACTCGAAAATCCGCTCGCGGCTTTCTCCAGCAAAGCCCGACGCTGGCTGCCTTCGAACAAGCGGGCGCCGTAAAAGCGCACCCAATTGAGGTAGTACAGCGCTTGCGCCCCGAGGGCTTGACCTTGGCGGTACTCGGGTGATTCGTACAATGCTTCCAGGTCGCCGTCCTCCTCGATGATCTTGCGTACCATCCGCTCGAGCTGGCCACCGGTTTTCTCGTACACCGCCTCGAGAGGTTGGCTTACCGCGCGGTAGGCTTCCAGCAACGCTGGCCGCTCTCTGGAGTCCGAACCGCTCTGCAGAGAGCGGTCCATAACGGCGATGAACTTGAGGGCCGCCTGTCCCAGTTGTTCGATGGCGGCGGACAAAGCTGCTGAGTCCGCCGGCGGTTCGCCCCCGTGCCAAGCGCTGGTGGCGCGCCGCACTTCCGCTTGAATGTCCGCCACGGACTGCGCTGCCACAACGCGTGGTGCGCCAAGGGCAGCGACCAAGAAGGCAAAGATCAGGGCCCCCCTGACTTTCCGCTTCACAGGAGCTCCTTGACGTACTTGGCCATTTCGGTCTTCCACCGCGAGCCGAAGGTGAGCTCGAGGATCGCCCGCATGAGCGCCTTGTTATTTCCCAGTTGCGTCATCTCCCCGCCACCGACCTTGGCCAATTCGCCAAACACTTTGGCTACTTCTTTGTAGTGTTCCGGCATGGGCGACGGCTGATATGGCTGACTTCCATGCAAGGACCGCCACATGAAGCGATCGAAAATTTCATGAGAGGGTTGCGTGACGTCGATGGCACTGAGGTGCCCACCCTGTTGGCGAAACTCGCGAGCAATCCGTTTCACTTCGTCGAGTTCCCAGGGGTGGGGTGGCGCGTCGCCAACGAGGACGATCACCTTTTTCGCTTGTTTCCGCCACTTGAGTTCGTGCACTGCCGTATCCAGTGCATCTTTCACCGCCTCTTCCCAGTCACCGCCGCCCCCTGCCTGGATGGTCGAAAGGAACTCGAGCAGCTTTTGCGTGTTGAAGCTCAGATCCGTCCACTTCACGACATAGTCGTCGCCCTGATCCCGGAAAACGACAATGCCCACCCGCGTGGTGGGCACCAAGCGTTGCAGAGTGGCCACGAACTCCTTGAGTCGGCCTCGCACCTCGTCGATGACGAACTGCATACTGTGAGTCGTGTCGATAACGAGCACCACGTCGAGTCCAACCTTGCGCAGGCCACCAACGTATTCTCCGAAACGGCCACCGAGCCCGCCGATGCCGCCACCCCCGGCGCCGAACGAGATCGGCACGGCCATGTCGACAACGGGACCGCCAATTTTGGGTCCGAAACCACCGATGCTCGGCAGCTCCGGAGCACGCACACCTTGCACACTCGGGCTTCCCGCTTGAGCGCGTTGCGGCAGGGCGGTTTCTGGTTTGAGGGCGCCTGCGACGTCGCGCAATGAATCCGCACCCTCGAAAATCTCTTCCCCTGGTACAGCCTCTTCCTCGACCTTGACCCGAATTTCCTCGATCTTCTTCACCACCGTAAGGGTCACCGTCGCAAAGAGAAACAGCAGGCCTAGGTGAACAATCCCCGATACCACGAACCACTGGGCCGTGCGACGAGGCCGCGAGGCCCACGGGTCGAAGGGTGTTTGCCGAGGCGGTGGGGGTACAGCGGCCATAGAGAAAAATGGCGTCAGTTTGCGCGGCGCCGTTCCGCGGCAATGGCGATTTGCGTCGCACCTGCCTTCTGCGCCAAGGAGAGAATCTTTACCGCTTGCCCGAACAACACCTCGCGATCACCCTCCAGCACCACCGGCACATCCGGCCGTGACTGAATGAGCTGGCGCAAGGTGTCCTCGAGTTGCTCGTACGGCGTAAGCTGGGCGTTCACGTAAATGTCGTTCTGAGGTGTGACGGTGATTGTGATCTCTCGTGGTTGCGCGGCCGTCGAGTCGACCTCGGGTAAACTAATCTTCGCGCCCGACTCCACCATGGCAGCGCTCGTGACCATGAAAATAATGAGCAACACGAGGAAAATGTCCGTCAGCGGAGTGATGTTAATCTCGGACACGATCCCTTTGAGCCCGCGGTGTCGGGTACTAAACGCCATGAACCTTCCTCCCTAGGTGGATGGCGTCGAGCACACGATTGCAGGCAATGGTCAGCGCGGCTTCGATGCGCTCGATCTGGGTTTGAAAAAAGTTGTAAAACACCAGCGCCACAATGGCGACGCCAAGCCCCAATGCTGTGGCAACGAGAGCCTCGGAGATTCCCGCAGCCACGACGGAAAACCCGCCACTGCCCATCACCGCCATGTTGTGAAATGCCTTGATGATCCCGACCACCGTGCCGAACAAACCGATAAACGGCGCCGAGCTACTCACGGTGCCGAGCACCCACAAAGGTCCTTTCAAGGCCTCGATTTCCTCGAACCGTTTGTCTTCCGTGAGGTCGGAGAGGTATTCCAGCGAGTCCGACGCATGGCGCGCGATCACATCCGCGAAAATGCGCCCCGCAGGCGTGGCTGCTTGCGCCTGGACTGTTTGCAAAGCCGATTGAAAGTCTCCGCTTTCGAGGGGGCTTCGAATCGCTTCGGCCAATTGCAAGGTTCGCGGGATGATTCCGCGTAACGACCAGGCACGCTCGAGAATGATCGTCACCGTAGCCACGGAAAATGCCAGCAAGGGGTAGGTGGCAATCCACCCTTGCTGGATCATGTCAAGGACACTCAAACCTTCCACGGGGTTTCCTCCTGAAAACGGGCATTGTGCTCTGCCGCTAGAGCGACCAATTTCATTGGACCGAAATTAGCGAGGGGCACGCTCGAGCGCGATACGGGCTAAGTGAGTCCGCCCACTGCCGTGTTGGTGGGAATCCAGACCTGAATAACGACTTGTCAACACTCGCGCTGTCGGCTCGTACCCGGAACGCAATCGACCGTCAACCAGACTTCGACGCATCCGTTCTAAAGGGTTGCCTATGTGGTTCGCTGGGCACTCTCAATGGCGAGGGGCAAACGCCCGCGCATGGCCACGGGCCCACATCCAGCCGGGCGCAAGATGAAATTTTGCTTGCTTCGACCTTGCACCCTTGTTACGCGCTGGCTCAACCCATGGGGTTGGAAGAGGAGCGGAGCGGACGGTTGCGGCTACGTTTTTGGGGGGTGCGAGGGAGCTATCCGACTCCGGGGGCTGGCACCGTGCGCGTCGGCGGGAATTCCGTTTGCATGGAAGTGCGTGCCGGCAGACTTTGCCTGGCCTTTGACGCTGGCACTGGCCTCATCGGCTTGGGGCGGCAACTCGTGCAAGAGCGCACCCGTGGCACCGTGCACATCTTCCTGAGCCATTACCACCACGACCACATCGAGGGCTTGCGCTTCTTCCAGCCGGTGTACGACCGGCGTTGGCACACTGTTGTATACGGACCATCTTTGCCTAGGGCACGGGTGGACCGCGTTCTTTCCCGCAGCATGGCACCACCGTTTTTTCCCGTGTCGCTCGAGGAGTTACCAGGCCGGGTGGAGCTTCGACCCCTCAAATCTGGCTCGACCATCCGTTTGGCATCGCCGAGCCCGGTACAAGTTCTCACTCGGCTCAGCACAGCCCATCCCAAACTCGGAGTGGCCATTTACCGCATCGAGGGCAATGGCGGCGCGGTCGTGTACGCCACCGACATCGAAAGCGCCCGCGGAGGTTTTGCTGACGTGGTGGAGCTTGCCCGCGGAGCCGATGTGTTGGTGCACGATGCCCAATACACCGAAGACGAATACCGCGATGCCCTTCGGAGCCGCGTCGGCTGGGGCCACAGCACTGTGGCCATGGCCTGCGAGGTTGCCCGTGCAGCGGCGGTCAAGCTCCTTGTCCTCTATCACCACGACCCGAGCCACAGCGACCGCCTCATGCGCGTGCTCGAACAGGACGCCCGCAAGCGGTTCCGACGGAGCATTGTCGCCCGCGAGGGCTTGGAGCTGACCGTGGAGTAGGAGAGCCGATTCCTGCTGATTTTTTACACCGAAGAAATGTCACCGTGCCGCCATCTTTTCCTTGCACGCTTTCCTTAGTTCTTCACTTTTCCGGCCTCGGCACGTTGGCATCTCACTGGCTTCTGGAGTGAGTCAAATGAGCAATTCGTCCTACATGCCCCATCCTTCGCGAACCGCGCGCTCGCTGTCATCCCGGCAAGCAGCAGGTGGAGTCCAGCGTGAAGGGCGACTACGCACACTCACCCGTGTTTTCCGAGGCATCGTGCGTTCCGGTATTCTCCTGCTCGCCCTGGCTACCGCCGAACTTCCGGCCCAGCCAGTTGGACTACTCCCCGACGTACAATCGGACCACTGGCCCTCGGACTTCTTGCGCGCTGAGGCCAACTCAGATGGCCCGGAGGGAACGGTACAAGAACGGGCGCTCCATATCCTGGCCCTCGAAGCCTTCCGGCGGGGAGTAGGCGGTGACACGGAAATACCCTGCACTCACGGCGGGGTGATTCGGCCTGAGTGCCGTGAGGACGGCGACGGCACCATTCTGTTGGCAGAGCTGCGGACTTGCCGGCTCGAGCTGGAGAGCGGCGAGATTCTAAACGCTACCGGGCAACTGCAGCTCGGCTTCCGCGCTGCTGGCACGTGCCCTCGACCAGTTTCCGAACCTTGTGGCCCCGTAACCATCGAACAAGCTCGCACGGTTGCCACCGTTACTGACCAACATGGGAAGGTCTTGCGTGTAATGGACCTCTCCAACTTACCAGCGCCCCGCACGATTGTCGTTCCCTGCGCAAACGGAGCCCCCGCGCAACCTCGGTCATAGCTGCCTACCTGGGAGCGCAGGTGTCCCTGGGAGCGCAGGCATCCTCGCCTGCATCCCTACACCTCTCCACCCACGCCCCGATCTACACGCGGGACCACCGCTGTGGTCCGCGCCCCTGTTTTCGCGTACGGGCCGTCCGCACGCCCAGCAACTTTCTCGCTTCCAGGCGTCCTCGCCTACGTCTCGGAGTGCAGGCGGCGCCCGAGGTCATCCAGGAGGTGTTCCACACCTAAGCGAGCGAGTTCCTCGGCGCTGAACCAACGCGGACCGCCACGCCAAAACATCCACCAGTTCAACAAGTTTGTGGCTAAGGGCTGCTGCGTCCGGTCGAATCTTCCTTGCCACAGCACCTTGCCGGATTTTACCGAAATCAAGGCTAGCCCAAACGACACACTGGCGGGTGCCTTGGCTCCGTACGGTCCACCTTGTCGTTCGACAAACCGCTCCACGGTGCCATACAAAACCGCGTCAGCCTTCACTGCCCGACCCAGGGCCATGGCACGTTGCTGCAGCTCGAGGTTGCGACCCACGTTGCGCAAGGCCTCGAGCACGGTCAGATCGGGAACGAACCGAAACCGGGGTGATTCGGCAAGTACTGCATATACCTGCGCCGTCACGGTTTCCTCGGCTCCGGGTGGCAACCGGGCGGGGTCGGCGTTGTCGGCCCGATCCAAGGGGAGTACGGCGATCAATTCCACCGGTTCCTCCAAAGGAGGCCCCGTGCGCAACCAGGCGCAGCCGGCAAACACCGCTGCCCAGAAGCACAGCGCAAGTAAGCCCCCAACAACGATCGGTTTGCGTCTGTTCATGTTTCAGGTCGCCAGTTTGATGCCGAGTTCTCGCAGTTGCTTCGCATCGACTTCGCTCGGCGCATCGGTCAAAGGGCATACCGCTTTCTGGGTTTTGGGGAAGGCGATCACATCGCGTAACGATTGTGCTCCGGTCAGCAACATCACCAGGCGGTCGAAGCCCAGCGCGATGCCCCCATGGGGCGGAGCGCCGTAGCCCAAGGCATCGAGCAAGAAACCGAACTTTTGCCGGGCTTCTTCTTCGCCAATCCCAAGAAGGCGGAAAACCTTTTCTTGGATGTCCGGCCGGTGAATTCGGATGCTGCCACCACCGAGTTCCGTGCCGTTGAGCACGATGTCATAGGCCAAAGCTTTTACCCCGGCCGGATCGGCGTCGAGTCGGTCCCAATCTTCCTCCCGCGGCGAGGTGAACGGATGGTGCACAGCCACGTAACGCTTTTCCTCGTCGTCCCACTCCACCAGTGGAAAGTCCGTTATCCAGACGAACTCCCACCGGTTCGAGGGAATCAGCTCCAGTTGGTGGGCGAGATGCAAGCGCAAGTGAGCTAACGACTCATTGACCACTTTGGGGCTATCCGCAACGAACAGCAAGAGGTCGCCAATTTGCGCACCGCAGGCTTGCTCGATGGCAGCCTTTTCTGGTGCGGACAAGAATTTCGCGATTGGGGATTGCCAGCCATCGCTTTGCACGCGAACCCAAGCCACTCCCTTGGCGCCAAACGGGGCAACCACTTCAGGCAGGGCATCCAGTTCTCGGCGTGACAGACGTTCGCCCTGCGGCAGCCGCAACACCTTGACCATCCCGCCCGCGTCGAGCGCCGCGCGAAACACTTTGAACTCCGTCGTGCGAACTGCGGCGGACACGTCGCTCAGTTCCAAACCGAAGCGCAAATCAGGCCGATCGATGCCGTACCGGGCAATCGCCTCGTCGTACGTAAGCCGCCGAACCGTTTCTGGAAACTCCACTCCAGCCAAGGAACACGCCACACGCAAAATGCCTTCGGTAACGCGCATGACGTCCTCCGGGCGCGCAAACGACATCTCCAAGTCAATTTGGGTAAACTCCGGTTGCCGGTCGGCTCGAAGGTCCTCGTCGCGAAAACAGCGGACGATCTGAAAATACCGATCGAACCCGGAAACCATGAACAGTTGTTTGAACAGTTGGGGCGACTGGGGCAGGGCGTAAAACTTTCCTGGGTTGACCCGGCTCGGCACGAGATAATCCCGTGCTCCCTCTGGTGTGCTTCGGGTCAAAAAAGGAGTTTCCAGTTCGATGAATCCTTCGCTGTCCAAGTAGTCGCGCACAGCTTTGGCCAACCGGTGGCGGAAGATGAACCGCCGCTGTACTTCGGGGCGGCGTAAATCGAGGTAGCGGTACTTTAGGCGCGTGGCTTCGGCGACCTCTTGCGCCGCATCGAGCGCGAACGGAAGGGGTCGGGAGCGATTGAGCAAGCGTGCCTCTCGGGCCACGAGCTCGACTTCCCCAGTGGCAATGTTCGGGTTGACCGTATCGGGAGTCCGCTCGGTCAATACTCCACGCACCGCCACCACCGACTCGTTACGGAGCATCTCGGCAATGCGAAACGCTTGGGGGCCACGGGCCGGGTCGAACACCACCTGCACGACACCGGTTCGATCGCGCAAGTCAACGAAGACGAGCCCCCCGTGATCGCGCCGGCCGTCCACCCAACCCATCAAGGTGAGCGTCTGGCCCGAATGTTCCCGCCGGAGCGTACCGCAGCAGTGGGAACGAACCCAATCGCCCAGTCCTTCGAGAGTCACTGATTCGGTATGGTCTTGTTCCTGCATCGAATCACCATCTTTTGCTTCACTCGTGCCGCGGGGCTTCCTCCGCAGACTCGCCAAGCGACCGTAAGTAAGCACGCACCTCCGGCACCGTCCAACGAAAACTCACAGCGCAGCGGTAGTCGCGCTTGCGCAACATATCGCGAACAGTAGCCGCCCCTGCCTCGAGTTCCGCCTCGCCAACGATGAACACAAAAGGTGCCCCGCTTTTGTCCGCTTGGCGCATTTGACTCTTCAGGCTACGGCTTGCTGAGCCCAACTCGATTTTCAAACCTTCCCGCCGCCACCGGCGGGCAACGGCCAGAGTCTGGAGCTCGGCCTCGGCATCCAGAGGGGCGACAAACGCTTCCAAAGGAGGTTCCAATTGCTCGTCGACCGCTGCGCCCAGAACCAGGAGCACCCGCTCGAGCCCCAGAGCGAACCCGATGCCCGGCACATCCGGGCCGCCCAAACTTTTCACCAAACCGTCGTAGCGCCCCCCGCCACCCACAGCGTTTTGTGCACCAAGCCCCTCTGCTTTGACCTCGAAGGCAGTGCGCACGTAGTAATCTAGACCACGCACGATGCGCGGAGCCACTTTGTAGGGTACGCTTGCGTGGTCGAGCATGTGACGTACGGCCGCAAGGTGCTCGCGACACGGTTGGCACCAAAAGCTTTCCATCGTCGGGGCAGTAGCCATTAGCGCCGTGCAGCTCGCCACCTTGCAGTCGAGCAACCGCATAGGGTTGCGTTCGAGGCGCCGTTGGCAGTTCTCGCACAGGTGCCCGCGATGCGCTTCGCCGAAGGCGCGGATGGCCTCGCGAAATGCCGGGCGACAACGTTCGTCACCCAAGGAGTTCAACTCGATGGTGAACGAGCGCAAGCCCAATTCCACGAGAAGGTCGTGCAGCAACATCAACACTTCGGCGTCGATGGCCGGGTCGTCGCGTCCTAAGACCTCGACACCAATTTGATGAAACTGACGCAGTCGGCCTTTTTGCGGGCGCTCTCGGCGGAACATGGGCCCGAAGTAAAACAGCTTCGAGACCGGCTCCTGTTGCGCCAGTGCGTGCTCCACATAAGCCCGCACCACACCAGCAGTACCCTCGGGGCGCAAAGTGAGCGACGTACCGTCGCGGTCCACGAAGGTGTACATTTCCTTTTCCACGATGTCCGTCGTGTCGCCGATGGAACGGGTAAACAACTCGGTCCGCTCTAGAATCGGAATTCGAACCTCGCGAAAGTGGTAACGAGCAAAAACCTCGCGGGCACGCTGCTCCACCCATGCCCAGCGCGCGGTCTCTCCCGGTAGGATGTCGTGAAACCCCTTAACGGAAGCGATTTTCATTTTAGGACCTTGCGCTGCAAGGTGCGGCTCGGTAACAGAGGGGTTTCTGCAAGTCAACGAACGGTCCACGCCCGTGGAGCACAAACGTCAGCTCACACGACGGTTTCGGCATCGCATCCCAATCGGTGCCGCGCTTCGTTGGCTCTGGATGCTTCTCCTGGTGGGGCAAGCTCCGATCACGTCGGCAGCGGGCGAAACCGTGTGCTGCCTTTGCATCTTCACCAACGAACAGAACGAGGTGTTTTCCTTTTGCGGTATGTCCGACCCGCAAGGGAACTGCGCGCCCGGGTGCGACCCTGTGACGAATGCCGACTGCGTCCAGGGCACGTGCGTGTTGTTCACGCCGACACCAAGTTTTACCCCGACTTTAACCCCGACACCCACCCTGACGCCCACTGCCACTCGCTCGCACACGCCCACGGATACACCTCTTCCCACGGCAACGCCCACGCCCACGCAAACCAACACCTCGACTCACACCCCTACCCGTACACCGACGCGCACGCCTACACCGACAAACACCTTGACCCCCACGCGCACTCTCACCCCGACGATTACCCAAACCCCCACCATAACTCCCACACCGACAATCACCCCAACGCCAACGGCAACCCCAGGGCAATCTGACTGCTGCCAAGCCGTGCTCGTGGGGCAGCTCGTGTGTGCTGCTCCGGCCAATCACGACTGTGGGCCGGGGGTCATTGTTTACGGTGCCACATGCCTGGAGACGGGCGCTTGCGCTACCTTCACGCCCACTTTCAGCCCGACACTAACGCCCACCGTCACGCGAACACCGACGTTCACTCCTACCCCGAGCCCTACCGCCACGTTCACGCCAACGCTGGGAGGCAACGACTGCTGCCAAATCATGTCGGGTTCGCAACTCTTTTGTGGAGTGCCTGCCGGTGCCGCCTGCCCTTCTGGGGCTACTCCGGTTTACGGTGCCCTGTGCATAGCCGGAGCTTGCATCACCATGACCCCGACCATCACACCCACACCGACGATTACGCCAACGCCCACCAATACGCCAATCGCTTTTCCGACCTCGGGCCCCAACTGCATGGCGCTGGCACCGAACGGCCCGGCTGAGGCTCCCGCAAACTTCGCTTTCAACTGCGCGCAGAATTGGCAGTGCGTCGGCGGGCACGATGGCGACGCAACTTACGTGTACTTCAACCAAGACACGGCAGCGCTCGGCCCCAGGATCGACATGTACCAGATCGAAGACGTCGTCCCACGTACGGAACGGATCATCTCGGTGGACGTTCACGTCGTGTCGCGGTCGCTCACCGGCAGCCCGCGCAGCACTGCGGCGCCTTTGCTGCGGGGCGGAACGAGCACGATTTTCGAGGGTCCGGCGCGGCAACTGACTACGCAGTACGTGGACTACTCCCATCGTTTTTGCCAGCGCATCGCGCCTACGCCCGGACCGCCGCCTTGTTTGAACCCTGCCTTTGGTGCCGAGTGGACCTGGGCTGACATCAATCGCATGCAAGCGGGCGTATCGCACCAAGTCGGCAGCGGGGACACTGTCCGCACCACCAGCGTATGGGTGGAAGTTTGCTGGGAAGTTCCCACGCCAAGCCCCACACCAACGAATACACCCTCGGCAACGCCAACGGTCACATTCACGTTTACTCCTTTGCCGACGCCAACTCCTACGGAAACACCAACGCTGACGCCAACCCCCACCATTACTCCAACCCCCTCGCCCACACCGACATCTACACCCACGCTAACTCCCAGTATCACGCCCACGTTCACGTTTACCCTGACTCCGTCGCTCTCGCCGACCCCGAGCTCCACTCCTTCGGCAAGCCCATCCAATACGCCCACTTCGTCATTCACCGCCACTTCCACGCCGTCGAGTACGCCGACGCATACCAGCACGCGATCGCCAACCCTAACCGCAACATTTTCTTCGAGCCCAACGCCAAGCTCCACGGCAACGCCAACCCCCTCGGCAACCTCGACCGCAACCCGTACACGCACCGTCGCACCCAGCCCAACACAAAGCCCCACTGCAAGCCCCACGGCCACGCAAACCCCGATACCGCCAAGCCCAACTGCAACCGCCACGAACACCGTAACCCCGAGTGCTACGGGCTCTCCCCCCACAGCCACGCCGACGCCCGCACCGAGAATTCCGTTCCTTTTTGGATTTGGATCCGGAGGGAATGAGTCCCCTTGTGCCTTCGGTCTCGCTAGCTCCTTGTTCTCCGAAGGCGCGAGCACTCAACCCTTGACGCAAATCGAAACTCAGGACCCCCTGTTCCAGCGCCAGCGCTTTCAGGTGATTTACGTGGGACCCGACCTCGGTTTGGACGATTACCTGGTGTTACAACGTTTGGCTGCACCTGGTGGAGTGATCGAACGGTTCGTGGCCGACGGAGGCGTGGCGGTGATCCATGCTGGCGGCCGCTTCAACGATCAGAACAACATTGCCCCGGGCGGGGTCGGCTTCGCTCGCGTGGGCAGCCACAATGCGGAGACGATCGAGACACCGACGCACCCGTATTTCACGGGCGAAGGATTTGGTGGCGTGCCACTGACCCAGGACGATTTTGCAAACTGGGAGAACACCGACGAAGGCATTCTGACGAATCTTCCCGCCGACGCCACCGTGCTGCTCCGGAACAGTGATGGGCCGAGCATGGCCGAATACGTTTACGGCAATGGCCGGGTGATCGTGAGTACGCTGGCCTTTTGCTGGGATGGCCGTCCGCGCTCCACCGGCGTAGCGACGACGAACCTGCTGCGTTACGCGCCTTTCTTCCTAGGCAGCGCCCTGACTCCGGCTCCCACGGTCACACCTACCGGCAGTCCGACTCCCACGTTTACCCGCCCGGCCACGCGCACCCCGACGCCAACGCGCACGCGTACACCAACCCGAACCCCGAGCCTGACGCCGACGGCTTCCTACCTTGTCGGAGATGCCGACAAGAATGGCGTCGTCGACGGGGACGACCTCCTCTCGCTTCTTGCCATGTTGTTCCAGGAAATTCCCGAGGTTCCGGAAGCTGACGTGAACCGCGACGGCCGACTTACCGCCGCCGATATTTCCGCCTTACTCGAACTTCTGGACGCAGTGGGCCGGCGTTAGGGCTGCAGGAGAGCCGGCAACCGAGCTGCCACTAGCGTGGGCGGCTGCCGCCGCCGGTGAGCGGCGCCCTCGGTTTCGGGGGCCCAGACTTTTCCACGAATTCCAGCAAGTCCCCTTCGAGCGAGCGTACTTGCTCGATGATCCTTCTCGCCAGAGGACGAAGCTCTGCTTTTTCTTCGGCCTCCGCCAGCGAGTACTGCTTGGAAGCTAATGTCCGGGTCTTCCCATCTCGTTCCTCAGCCACCTCGGTGGCTTCGAAGGTGACGACCGTGTCCCCACCAGGGCTATTCTGTACCGTGAACGTCGTAATCAGGCGCTTTTTCTGCGCCGGCGCCGGTGTGGGCGCGGGAGTAGGCTCGAAGGGGCCGAGGTCCAAAATCACGGGTGGTGGCCCGAGGCGAGGTTCCGCCACTGCAGCCACCGCCCACAGCCAAACGACAAACGAGAAGGTTTTTCCGTACATGTCCGCCTACTCCATCGCAGCGCTTGTACCAGCACGACAGCGCCGGAACAACGCACGTCCATTCGAAGCGCTCCCCGGAAGGCACAGGGTACTTACCCAACGCCCCTGGCCGCAATCTTCTTAGGCGCCCCATCATCGCGTGGATCAATCTTTGGCGCCACGCCATGATCGTCCCGCCACTTCTGGTGCCAGCGCTGGTGCGGGTGCGGCCAAGAACCTAGTGCCGCCACCACCGCCTGACTTCGCGCTCCCACAAAGCAACTTCGGGAGGCAACCAGGCCACAATCGGTTCGCGCCGGAACCACGTAAGCTGCCGCTTCGCGAAGCGGCGGGTGGCTCGCGCCATTGCAGCAATCGCTTCGTCGAGTGCTACTTCGCCCCGCACGTAAGCGCCAATTTCCCGGTATCCCAGGCTTTGCAACGCAGGAAGGTGCGCCGAGTAGCCACGATCGTAAAGGCTGCGCACTTCCTCGACGAAGCCCGCTTCGATCATCTGGTGGCAACGAAGGTCGATGCGGCGGTAAAGCTCCGCCCTCGGCAAATCGACGGCAAGCAGCACGACTTCGTAGCGCCCAGTGGCAAACCGGTGCTGAGCCTGCCACGAGCTCATGGGCTGCCCAGTCTTGTGATAAACCTCCAGGGCACGAATGAGTCGGACATAATCGTGCGGGTGCAACCGGCGCGCACTCTGCTCGTCGACCTCTGAGAGTTGTCGATGCAAAAAGCCCGGCTCCGCACGCTCCCTGGCCATCCACTGCGCCCGCAGAACCGGATCGCGCGAAGGCCCGGGGAACAAACCACCCCGGAGCACCCGCACGTAAAGGCCCGTTCCACCCACCACCAACACGCGGCGACCACGGCCACGTACCTCCGCGATGGCCTCGTCGGCCAACTGGAGAAACCGGGCGCAGTGAAATTCCTCGTCAGGGTCCACCACGTCCACGACGTGATGGCGCACCCGTTGCCGCTCAGCCTTCGTCGGCTTTGCACTCCCGATGTCTAAACCGCGATACACCTGCCGCGAGTCGGCATTGATAATCTCCGCGCCGAACCGTTCGGCGAGTTCGAGGGCAAGCCCGGTCTTGCCCGCAGCGGTCGGGCCAACGATGGCAAGAATTGGCTCGGAAGGTGGATTCATCTGCGTGTTCGGCCTGCGCTCCAAGACGGACCGTCGAGTGGTGGATCGATCCAATGAACTGCGCTCGATTTGAAAGTAACAAACACCGACTCCCCCACCGCAAGGCCCAATTCCGCAAACGCACGTGCGGTGATGCGGGCCACGAGCTCCACACCGCAGTCCACGTGGATGAAAAAGCCCGATTCGCTCCCTTCCACCCGAGTGACCACGCCGGCCAAGCTATTGCGCGCGCTCGAGTGCAGTGGCTGCCGCGACAGGAGCAAGCTTTCGGGATCGATCGCCACGGTCGCCGGTCCTTCACCCAAGGGACGGGGCGGCACCACGATGTGCAACCGCCCGGTATCAAGCACTAGATCCTCGCCGTGCTGGCGCAGGCGGCCGCGCACGACATTGACAAAGGGGAACGGCACCATGCGGCCACCGTCGAGGCTAATGATTTGATCCGCCAGCCGATACGCCTGGTCGAGAGCGTGGGTGGACAGCACGACCGTACGCCCTCGAGCCACCAACTCCCGCACCAACGACTCGAAAACGGGCACGAAATCCCGATCGAGGTTGGCCGTAGGCTCATCGAACAAAAAAATCGGCGGATCGATGGCCAGCGCTCGCGCAATGGCAACCCGTTGCGCTTCGCCCCCAGAAAGCTTCCACGCCGGCCGGTGGGCGTAATGTGCTAGACCTACTCGTTCCAAAGATTCCCACACACGTGTACGATCGTACTGCCCGCGTACGCGCAGTCCGTAGGCCGCGTTCGCGAAGACACTGCGACGAAACAAGCACGGACGCTGGGCAACGTAAGTGGCTACCCGGCACAGCCGCTGCCCGTTCGTGGCAAGGGGCGCGTACGTGGTCCCGAGGCACTCGAAGTACGAGGCCACCGCAACGCGCAATCCGGCCAACACCTCGAGGAGCGAGGTTTTGCCTGCACCGTTCGGGCCCACCACTGCCGTCACCTGCGAGGCAGGAACTTCCAGTTGGTCGATCTGCAAAAGGGTGCTGGGCCCCTCGACGACGCGCAACTCCTGCAGGAAGAATGCGAGGGGCGCTGTGGTCACGGTAGCCATCTCGGGCTCCACCACCAGGCCAACAGGTTAACAGCCAGCGCAAGCCCTAGCAGCAAAATGCCTAGAGCGAACGCTAAAGCGAAATCGCCCTTGCTCGTTTCTAAGGCAATGGCCGTGGTGAGTGTCCGCGTCGAGCCCCGAATGTTGCCGCCCAGCATCAAGGCTACACCGAGCTCGGACAGGAGTCGGCCAAACGTCGTGACGGCAATCCCGACGATTCCGTAACGAAGCTCGAACAACAGCGTGAGCAGTGCTTGCGCGGGCGACGCGCCCAAAGTTCTTGCTGTCGCCTCGATACGGGGGTCTGCCTCGGCAACGAGGGAAAGCGTGAGAGCAGCCACGAGTGGGAACACCAGTGCAGCTTCGCCCAAAATCATTGCGGTAGGGGTGTAAAGCAGACCCAAAACGCCTAGCGGCCCGCTGCGGGAAAGTAACGCGTAAAAGAGCAAGCCCACCACCACGGTGGGCATGGCGGTCAGCGTCTTCACCAGCACTTCTACCAGAGTGCGGCCGGGGAAGCGGTAGCGAGCGAGTGCGAGGCCACACGGAATGCCACCGAGGCCGGCCAAAGCGGTGGCCACGAGCGAGACGTATAACGACATCCACGCGGCTTGCACGACATCCGGCTCAGCTCGCCAAAGCAAACGGAGCGCTTCACGCCATGCCTCGCTCAACGGCGTCACAGTGCCAAAATGCAAGCACGGGATAGTGCGAATCACAATGCAGGCGAGCGAGGCCACGGGTTCGGCGGCCACCAAGAAGCTGCGCGAGGCGGCACGGTTCCTGTCTGGAGTAACCAAGTAGCACCGTGCTAAACGGGCGGGCGTATGAACACGGCGAGAACACGCAAGGCGCTCGCGTTCGCGCTCGTAATCGGCTCGGTGGTGAGTCTGGCGAGCCCCAATTTGGGCACGGCACAGGAGGGCGCGCAGACTTCCGGGATTGTCCGCTCGCGCCTCGTGCGTGTGGAAACGAGTCGCCTGGTGGCGATTTTGGGCGGCCAAGCCACAGAGCCAGAACACGTATTCGCCCTGCCAATGGAGCGCCTTCTTGCCCTCGCCAAAGATCCTGGCAGCGGTGTCAAGCTGGAAGAACACGAGCTTCGACTCAGTGGCCGCCGCATTCGAATCGACCAAATTGCCTCCAAAGAGCCGAGCTATGTGATCGTAGACGTGGCCGGGGGTACCATGCAGTGGGTCCACCCCCAAAAGCGCTCCTACGTGGAATGGCGGAAGCCTCCCGCACCCGCCAAAAACCCGACACCACTCCCGCAACTGGAACCGCTGGAACGCGAGGCCAACATCAACGGCTTTCGTACGCGAGGCTACCGGCTACGGACAGACTCGGGCACGGCTTGGTTGTGGATTGCGCAAGAACCGCAAGCGCTAGTTTCGGTGCTTCAAGCGCTGGCCGAGCTTCAAACCCTCGTGAAGCCAACGATCGAGTCCTTCGAACAGTTGGCCACCTTACGCGGCATGCAAGAGGGAGTGGTGATACGTATGCAAGCACTCACTCCAAAGGAGTACATCGTTCAGGAGTTGGTTTCCTTCACGCCGAAAAGGTGGGATACGGCAGATTTTCGCGTCCCGCCGGGGTGGAAAGGTGTGCCGGTGGAACGCGCTGGGGCGGCAACGCAAGGCGGAAGTTGTCAGAACTGTGAGTAACGAAAAGATCCATCCAGCCCTCGCGGCCTTTGCTCCCGGATTGTTTCGGGGGCAGACTGCTTTAGTCACGGGCGGCGGGCGCGGCATTGGCCGCGCGATCGCCCTGGCTTTTGCCCGGTTTGGGGCCAACGTGGTGATTGCGGCACGAACACCCCAACCGCTGGAGCAAACTTCTCATGACATAGCTGCACTAGGAGCAGAGTGCCTTGCGGTGCCAACCAACATCCGAGAAATCGAACAGGTCGAGCAGCTCGTGGCACGCTCGGTGGAGCGCTTTGGGGCCATCGACTTCCTGGTGAACAATGCGGGTGGGCAGTTTCCCGCTCGCCCGTTCGACATTAGCGATCGCGGTTGGCGCGCAGTGATCGACCTGAACCTCCATGGCACTTGGAACATGTTGAGCCGAGTGGGTCGGCACATGACCGAGCGCAAGTTCGGGGCCGTGGTCAATATCGTTCACATTTACTCCTTCGAGCGCGGTGCACCGGCCTTTGCGCATTCGGGTGCAGCGCGCGCAGGCGTGGTGAACCTCACCCGCTCGTTGGCTTACTACTGGGCACGCCACGGAGTAACCGTGAACGCCCTTGCGCCGGGCACCGTTTCGACCCGTGGCCTGCGAGAGGAGGAGTTCAGTCGCGCGGAAGTGAGCGATTACGAAGCGCTGGCCGTGCGGGATATCCCGGCCCATCGCCTTGCCGATCCGGAAGAAATCGCTGCGGCGGTGCTTTTCTTGTGCTCTCCTGCCGCGCGCTATATCAACGGTGCCGTCTTGGTCGTCGACGGTGCTCTCTCTTTGGACAACTGGACTCCCATGTGGGATCCAGAAACGAGTTGAACCGTCACCTGCTCGCGAGGTTCGAACCCATGCGAGAGGTGGCGTACACCGATGTCGTCGACGCCCAAGGGCGGATCGCCTCCCTGATTCACCGCACGCCGCTGCTTCGGTGCTCCAGCCTGGCTCAAGAACTAGATTGCCTCCTCTGGTTCAAGTGCGAACACTTTCAGCGCACTGGCTCGTTCAAATTTCGCGGCGCCTCGAACGCGGTGTTGTCCTTGCCTGCGGAAGTGGCAGAACGAGGGGTGGTCACTCACAGTTCGGGCAATCATGGGCAGGCATTGGCTCGCGCCGCAGCGATGCGCGGTGTACCAGCGTATGTGGTCATGCCCCAGGGCGCCGTACAGAGCAAAGCAGAAGCCGTAACCGCGTTTGGCGCCAAGCTCATTCGTTGCGCCGACACTCTAGCGGATCGGGAGCGAACAGCAGCAGAAGTTCAACGTGCAACTGGCGCTCATTTCGTGCATCCTTACGACGATGCGCGCGTGATTGCTGGCCAAGGCACCGTCGGCCTGGAACTGCTCCAACAGCTCCCGGAGGTCGACGTCGTGGTGGCCCCCGTGGGCGGCGGGGGACTGCTGAGCGGTGTTTGTCTTGCCATACACGAGCATCACCCGCGGGTGCGTATCTTTGCTGCCGAGCCACGCGGTGCGGACGATGCTGCCCGATCGTTGCGTAGCGGCGTCCGGCAATCGCTCGACCGAGCGTGTACGGTCGCCGACGGCCTGCGGGCGCAACTGAGCGACCGCACGTTCACGATTTTGCGGCAACATCTCGAAGACGTGGTGGTGGTGGACGACGCGGCAATTGTTCGCTCGATGCGTTTGCTCTGGCACCGAACGAAGTGGGTGGTCGAACCGAGCGCCGCCATTGCATTTGCCGCGTTGTGCGAACCTTCCCTGCTCCGGCAATGCCGTGGACGCAATGTGGTGGTCATCCTGACTGGGGGAAACGTCGATTTGGATTCCTTGCCCTGGGTCAACCCTACGAGGCAGGAACTTCAGCAAAAGCAAGAACGAGAGAAGGAGGGTCCATGAAAGCCGAAACGATTGCACCATTGTTCGCCAACAACCGTGCATGGGCGGCATCGATGACTGCGCGGGATCCCGAGTTTTTCCTGCGTCTATCCCGGCAACAAGCACCACAGTATCTGTGGATCGGCTGTGCCGACAGCCGCGTACCGGCAAACGAGATCGTCGGGCTCTTACCCGGCGAAATTTTCGTCCACCGCAACGTCGCCAACATCGTGTTCCACGCAGACCTCAACTGCCTCTCCGTGCTCCAGTATGCCGTAGAGGTTCTACGGGTGCGCCACATCATCGTGTGCGGGCACTACGGCTGCGGGGGCGTGGCTCACGCCATGGGCCACGGCGAGTTAGGGCTGATCGACAACTGGCTTCGGTGCATCAAAGACCTCTATTTGCAGCATGCCAACGAACTCGATCGGCTCGACGAGGCATCGCGTCTTCGCCGGCTCTGCGAGCTCAACGTGCGCCAACAAGTGGCCAACACCTGCCACACAACGATTGTGCAAAAAGCGTGGGCAAACGGCCAAGAGCTTACGGTTCACGGACTGATCTACGACATCCGTGACGGTTTACTGCACGATCTCGAGGTCAGTACGAACGACCCCCGACAGGTGCCGTCGATCTATCGCCTCCAACGTTAATCGCTCGTGGGCTTGCTCCAAAAACGCCCGCACATAAAATCGGCCGTGCTACTTTGCATCCAAAAGGAGGGTTCCGTTGGCCGGGATCATTCGGTACGGCAGTTACGTGCCCTATTTTCGCTTGCAGCGCCAAGCAATTGGGGCTGGGCGCGGCGAAAGGGCTGTGGCCAGTTACGATGAAGATGCTGCGTCGCTGGCGGTCGAAGCAGCGCGCGATGCTGTCCGCGGTGGACTTTGTGTCGATGCGTTACTGTTTGCTACCACCAGTCCCCCGTACGCAGAGAAGCTCAATGCGGCAACGATTCAGGCAGCTTTGGACTTGGCCGAATCCATCGCCAGTTTCGAGCTTTCTGCCACCACGCGCGCCGGTGCATCGGCTTTGGCCTTGGGTCTGGATCTGGCCATGGCCGGACGCACGGTACTCGTGTGCGCCAGCGACATTTCTGTTGGAGCCCCCGGTGGGGTCCGCGAGGCTCAAGGGGGTGATGCCGGCGTCGCGTTCGTGGTTGGCGGAGATGGGGATGCCGTGGCGCGGCTCCTCGGCAAGGCCACATGCACGATCGAGATCCTCGACGTGTGGCGAATTCCCGAAGAACGCTTTCCGCGTTCCTGGGAGGAACGGTTTGCCGCCGAGAGCATGGGTCCGGCCGTGCTCGACACCGTTCAGCAGGCGCTTGCGGTGGCGGGCGTGAGCCCCCAGTCGCTCACACACGTGGTTCTGGATGGAGTCAACCCTCGTACGCTGGCACAATTGCCGCGAGCGCTCGGGCTGGAGCCAGCAAAACTTGTCGACAACCTGACGCAAACGATTGGTCGTTGTGGCTGCGCCCATGCCGGACTCGGGCTCGCCCACGTCCTCGATCGGGCTCAACCTGGCGACCGGATTCTGGTCGTGAGCGAAGCCGATGGCGTGGATGCCTTGGTGTTCGAAGTGACCGATCGCATTCGTTCCTTCCCGAAACCACGACCCGTGCAGCGGTGGATCGACTCCAAGCGGAACGATCTCGCGTACCCAACCTACCTCAAATGGCGCGGTATCCTGCCGTTCGAGCCACCGCGGCGGCCCGACCCCGAGCGGCCGGCTGCGCCCGTGATGCGACGGCACGAGCGATGGAAAATGGCCTTCGTCGGCTCGCGTTGTCTGCGCTGCCAAACCGGGCATCTGCCCCCACAGCGGGTGTGCGTGCACTGCGGCGCGGTCGACGAAATGCGCGAAGAGCGTTATGCCGACACCTCGTGTCGGGTCACGACCTATACCCTAGACTACCTCGCTTACTCCTTGCAGCCACCTGTCGTCGTGGCCGTCGCCGACTACGAAGGCGGTGGACGCTTTAGCTGCGAACTGACCGACGTCGATCCGAAGCAAGTGAAAATTGGCGACCAATTAGAAATGACCTTTCGCCGCCTCTACACAGCACAGGGAGTGCACAACTACTTTTGGAAAGCACGGCCCATGCGCTAAACCCCAGGCGAAACGAGGAGGACGTTTCCATGGCAAGCAAAGGGATCAAAGACCGGGTAGCGATCGTGGGTATGGGTTGTACCCCGTTCGGAGAACACTGGGACAAGGGTCCGGAGGACCTCCTCATCGAGGCCGCGCGCGAGGCTTACGCCTCGGCAAACATCGAACCCGAGCAAGTCGACGCCTACTGGCTCGGCACGATGGCGAGTGGGTTTTCCGGGCTCATGTTATCCGAAGCGCTGAAGATCCCCTACAAACCTGTCACCCGCTTGGAAAACATGTGTGCGACCGGAAGCGAGGCACTGCGCAACGCTGCCTACGCCGTGGCCAGTGGGGCGTACGACCTGGTGATGGCCATCGGAGTGGAGAAACTCAAAGACTCGGGTTTTTCCGGGCTCGCCATGGCCAATCCACCCCACGATGGCACGATCTCCAGCATGACCGCGCCAGCGACCTTTTCCCTGCTCGCCCCAGCTTATTCCAAAAAGTACAACGTACCGGAGGACACGCTCAAGCAGGTGCTCGCCCGCATTGCTTGGAAAAACCACAAGAACGGCGCGCGTAACCCGAAGGCGCAGTTCCGCAAAGAAGTTTCCATGGAAACGATTTGCAATGCGCCGCCCGTGGCCGGCATGCTCGGGATTTTCGACTGCTCGGGCGTCAGCGATGGCGCGGCAGCAGCCATTCTCTGCCGTGCCGAGGATGCCCATCGGTACACAGATAAGCCAATTTTCATCAAGGCACTGGCGTTCGCGGCTGGTCCCGCTGAAGGTTACTTCAGTCAGCATTATGATTTTACGACGTTCCCCGAAGTCGTGCGCAGCGCCGAAGATGCATACCGCCAAGCTGGCGTAACCAACCCGCGGGAAGAAATCAGTATGGCCGAGGTGCACGACTGCTTTACCCCAACGGAACTCGTACTGATGGAAGACATGGGCTTTTCCGCCCGCGGGCAAGCGTGGCGCGATGTGCTCGACGGCCGGTTTGACGGCGATGGCCCCCAGCCGATCAACCCTGACGGTGGGTTGAAGAGCTTCGGTCATCCCATTGGTGCCAGCGGACTGCGGATGATGTACGAAATGTGGCTCCAACTCCGGGGCGAGGCTGGCCCGCGGCAAATCCCCAACCCCAAATTGGGGCTCACCCACAATCTCGGCGGCGCTCCCGGACGATGCGTGAGCTTCGTTTCGATCGTAGGGCTGTAACCTCAGTCGCCAGACCGGGGCGACTCGGTCGTCGACTCGCTCCCTTGCCTCTGGGAGCGGCGAGAACGTAAGCGCTCGGCAACGGGAGGCACGGCTTTCAGAAGCATATCGAAGTAAGCCAGATCCCGCCCCACTGCCGCTTCCAGTGCGGCTTCGTACGCAGCCAGCGCGGGCTCCAACTCGCCTTCTTTCTCGGGGATGATTTCATCGTTTTCATCGAGGCAGGCATTCACCTTTTCCGCCAGTTGTTCCAGGCGTTCTTCGCCATCCTCGCCGAGCTTGCCGTGCAAGGTTTCGTTCCAGACGGCAAAAAAACCAAAGGTGGCTGCGCTCTGGCGGCGCAGCCCTCCGCTGAGCAAGTAAAGCTGCTCGGCAAGCTGTTCCGCCTCAGGCCGGCCGCGCCGCGTGACCAAGGCTCCCACCCGCACCAGCTTGTCCCGCAAGCGCTGCACTCCGAGCTCGCGTGCAAGCAAGCACACCGCCTCGCGAAATTCACTCGCCGTCAGTTGTGCCATTCCCCTCGTTCTCCTCTCGCCGATTTTCTGAGTTGAATCCCGTTCTACCGGAGTTCCCTAGAAAGCCTCGTCTCCTGGAGCAATGGCGCTTCGAAGCCAATCCCGCATGGGTCGCGCACCCTCAAGGGAAGGAGTACTCAAACGTCTCGATGCCGGCCAAAGCCTCTGCCACCAATGCGGGAATGTTCAACGGCTCCTCGGCTCGTCGCGCCTCGGCTGCCGACATCCGCGTTGCTGGCAGTGGAGGCACGAACAGTTGGCAGCAGTCTTGGTCGGGCTGGATGGAGATTTCGTAAGTGCCAATTCGCTCCGCTTGGGCACGAATTTCGTTTTTGTCCATGGCAATGAGCGGGCGGAGTACCATGGAGTCTACCGCATCCTCGATTGCGGCTAAATTCTCGAGAGTTTGAGAGGCCACCTGGCCAAGACTTTCTCCGGTGACCAAAGCTTGCGCTCCAACACGGGTGGCCAGCTCTTGCGCAATCCGCAGCATCATCCGGCGATACAAAACCACGCGGTACGGACGCGCCACCGCAGCCACAATTTGCCGTTGAATCTCCCCGAACACGACGCAGTGCAGGCGCGAGTGAAGCTGGTAGCGGGTCAATAGCCGTGCCAATTCTTGTGCCTTTTCTAGGCTGCGGCGGTCTTGGTAGGGAGCACCGGAAAAATGAAGGAATTCCACGCGGCAACCACGGCCCATCATCCGCCAAGCGGCAACGGGCGAATCGATGCCACCACTGAGAAGCGTCAGCACCGTTCCACTCACCCCCACGGGCAGCCCACCCAGCCCGCGCAGCCGTTCCACAGAAACAAACGCCTCGCGTGCCAAAACCTCGATGTGCACTTCCACGTCTGGGTGCTCTAGATCCACTTTCCAACCCAACTCGTCCTTCAGAATCTTTCCAACCTGACGGGCAATCTCTGGCGAAGTGAGCGGATAACTCTTATCCGCGCGTTTCGCCCGCACGGCAAAACTTCCCGCTTGCCGGCCAGCCAAGGCCTTCAAGGCTGTGGCCGCGAGACTTTCGATCTGCCTCTCGCTCTTCCAGGCAAAGGCGAAGTTGGCAATCCCGAACACCCACCCCAGGCGTTCGCGAATGACCGGCCACTCCTCAGGGTCCGGAACGTGAATCACGACCCGTCCCTCCGCAGAGCGCACCAGCGAGCAGGCAGTATCGCGCAGCACGCCTTCGATGTTGCGCATGAGCTGGCGCACGAACATAGGCCGATTGCGCTGTTTCAGGGCGATTTCGTGATAGTGGACGATCACGCGTTGCACGGGCGGGATCCCTTTATCCCCACGGTGCCGGGGCACGGCTTGTAATGCAACGAAGCTCGGTTCGCCACCGTTCCAACAGCAAAAGGAGGCCGCGCGCTAGCTCAGCCTTGCGGGGCGGCCTTGCGTCTCGCCGAACCTTGGCGCCGGGAACACCCCCCTGGGCCTCTCTTAGAAATGCAGCAGGCGTACGGCGCCTACACCTAGCGAAGCGACGCGGCAAAGTCGTCGAAACTCTGCCCGAATGCTGCGGAGAACGCATCCCGCCACGGCTGTTCTGCCGTCGCGCGGACGAAGCCCAGAACCCGGTGCATCCCGTACTGCTCGCTTAGCGACACAACGGCCAGGTAACTGGCCGCGTAAGCAACTTCAGCGGCATGCTTCTCCAAAGCCGAAAAGGATTGCGGCAACGTATGTAAGGATACTCCCTCTTGCTCCGTCTGCAGCCCTTCCGCCCAGTGCCATCGTTCTCCCGGGTGGTCATCTTCGCACCACATCGCCAAACCTTCTTGCAACCATGCCGGAGCTCGGTTGCGACTCCACTCCGTCACCAAGGCGTGCGCCAGTTCGTGCCGGGCTACCCGCTCGAGATGTCCGCGGTCACTGTCCCTCAACCCACCGATCGGCAACTGGATACGCCCTGTGTATACGCCGCCCGCCCAATCCGGCGATCGAGTGACGGCATAGAAGTCTGAAGAGGGATACAGCACGACGCGCACCGGAGCGGCTGGACCGGCTCCGAGGCGTCGCAGAAGCGAATCGTACGCATCCTCGAAACCGGAGATGACCAAATCCAATACTGCTGCGTCATCAAAGGCAGGATGGCGAAAATCGAACCGCGCACTGCGAGTAGTTACATACTCCCACTCGGCGTCTACTTCGCGGCTCAGCCGCTCGATCTTCTGCCGCAGCTCAGGAGAGTCGAGTCCGGCCGCGCGGGCTCGCGTGAGGTAGTCCAAGGCCCGCGGGCGATCGTCGCGTTGTTCCGACAGTTCTGCCAAAGCCAGCAGCAAACGAGGATGATCCGAGAACTGCAAGAGCGCCTTCTCCCAGATGCCCTGCGCCCGCGCGGCCTCTCCCTGGTGGAGCCATGCCTGTCCGAGCCAGTACTCCACCTCTGGGTCGGCTTGCAGCTCCGACGCTTCTCTCAAGAGCTCCGCTGCTGCGGCAAGCCGGCCAGCGTGGAATTCATCAACACCCCACGCCAGCAACACTTGCTGAAGATTCCGGCGCATCGAGTCGTTGCCCGGATCCAAGCGCAGCGCATGACGCAAATGTTCTGCCGATTGCGGCCACTGGCGCCGTCGCGCAAAGGCGACACCAGCGTTGTTATAGCCCACTGCTTCGGGAACGGCGGAATCTTGCGAATCTTCCAGCAGCGTGGTGACCCCGCTTTCGGACCCAGCTCCTCCACTCGGCTTTGGCGGTGTGTTGCTGCTGTCGGAAAATTCTCGAGGAAGCTTCCACGGACTTACTGGCAGGAGTAGCCCCAAAGACCAAGCAACTGCCAAACCGGTAGCAAGGCCGACAACCAAGGCGCGCACGACCGCACTACGAGGGACGCTTGGCTTTGCCATATCCTTCGGTCCTAGGACACCTTATTAGCCAAACGATCCGTGGGCACCGAGAGCAAAACCGTCTGTCGTTGGGAAAAACGCACCCCCATGCGAACACAAGGGCGGCGCGAGCCAACTAGCCTGCAGGGCAACATCATCGCCCGAACTGCTTCGACGAGCGCTTCGAGGTGGTCGATCACTCGAAGCAGAACTAGCACTGCCTTGCTGGGCTCAAGGGGAGCGCGTTAGCGGCGGTCGGCTGCCGAGCCGGTGGTGTTAGACTCCAAGGCCGCCAGTGAGGTGGTCTTCCTTGTGGCCTTTGCCACGGTAACTAACGCCGCTGCTCCATTGCCCGCACAGCCTGACTGCGCTGCTTTTGGACGGCTTCGAACTCTTCCTGGGCTTTTTTGATTTCCTCAGGGTTTCCCCGCATGCGGGCCGCGAACAGCGCCTTTTGCTTTTGCAGCACGATGTCGTCGAGCGAGCGGAGGGTTTCCTGCGGGTCCTCCGGTTGCTGGAATACTTGGGACTCCTCTTCAGCCCAAACAGCAGTTCCGAGGCTCAACGCAACGCCCAAAACTCCCCAAAGCAAAATTCCTCGGAGCCGGTGCCTCATATTACATCACCTCTTGCCACGACGTGATCATCATTGCCTTTGGCATATACCCGCCTCCGCTCGGTGGTACGATAAGGTTCAAACATGACTCACAAAAGTCGATAATGGCGCTGCCACCCACTCGGATGACCATGTGGGCTGTCCAGAGTGACCCCATCACCGTAGCGTTACCGAGCACAGCGGTTTGGTCGTCGGAGCTAGGCCCACTAATCACCGTGCTTCCGCGTACGATGATCCACCCGACGAAGTTCAGATTTCCATTGATGGTGAGCGAGCCGTCGACAATGAGAATGCCGGCACCCGAAGCATTGCCGTTAGCGTGAATGGTGACGTCCGAAGCCGTCAGGTGCGTAATTTGTGGACTCTGCAGCGTCCCAAACGTGACGTTTCCATTGATTCGGCTCGTGTTATTCCGTACCACTCGCGGATCGGCCAGAATCGAGTTTACGACGCGGTTTAGGTCGGACCAGTCTGGTCCCCCGCTTGTCACCACACTCGGGTTCAAGGGACTAAGGGAAAACTCGGAACCGCGCACATTATCCTTTTGCTGGGCATTCAAGGCAGATTTGACCGCATTCGTGACATTGTCATTGCGCGTAGCAATCCCGGGGGCCACGGTGCCGGGAACCAAGTTCCCGTACGGGTCGTGGTTGTTGCCGTCGATATCAAACGCATTTCCCGAGAAGCTCGGGGTCACGCTGTCGGCCGCCAGATAAATCGCCCCGATTCCGCGACCAATGGGGCCGCGTTTTACGCCAATGCGGACAACGCGACGTGCATTGTACGGAGCCCAACCCGTAGCCGTAACCCATCCACGATCTGCCGGACTCGTGGGGTCCGCTTCCACGGTCGCCGTAAACGTAAACTGCGGGTAGCCCGCGACGGATTGTAAGCTTGGTGAGAACAACGTGTTCCAGCGTGTAACGACGTCGTTGGCAAAATGGGTCACGCCCGACTGATTCATGACGTTCACGGCACGCAACGCTCCCGCCTCCGCAGCAAACAGGGCCTGGTTACCAGTTTGGAAGTGGTTCATGGAGCGGAACTCGAGGCCCGCATAGAGTGCGGCCGCGGCACCCATGGTGACGAGCAGCAACAAGAGCATGAGGGTGCTCGGCAACGCGAAGCCGGTTTCCTTTCGATTTTGGTGCCCGAGAGAGTTCATGTGCATCCCACTTTGTTTACGAAAAAGCGGTTCCTCAAATCGGTGCTCGAGGATGCAGTAGCCGTCAGGGACAGCGAGTTTTGGGGATCGACCGACCTGCGCTGGACGTTGACCACAACCTGTACTCGCCGCACTTGTGCTCGCTGGGTCGCGGTCAAACCGTTTGTGCCTGGATTCAGTTCCGCGCCCGAGACGTCGAAGTACCGGAACTGTAAACCAGTCACACGGACCGTGGCATCGGAAAGTGCCTCGGTGGTCCCACCAGCAGTTCGCCAAAGGATCCCGGAGGGATCGAGGCTGTACGTGACGTCCTCACCGGGTAAGTCAATGGCACCGCTTCCATCGAGGTCACTCATGAGTCGCAGCCGGTCCCGCTTGGCCTCGGCAATTCCCTCGAAGGTTTTCGCGCAGCGGGGATCGGCACCGGCACGCCGAATTTCCGCAACGACCAATTGCGCAATATTCCGGGCGGTGGTTTGCACATCGAGCTGCGCAGTTTGGCCACGCAAGCCGAACAGTTGCACCCGATACAAGCCCAGCACTGCGGCAATTGTGGTGAGGCCCAACACCGTTGCGACTAACGTGTCCGCAAGGGAATACCCCCGCTGACTGCGCAAACGGGTCAGTGTCTTGCCCACTAACTGCAGGTGGCGGTGGTGCATAGGTAGGTGACTCCCCTGGCACTGAATCGTGCTGGCCCGGAAAAATCCACGCGCACCTCGACGCGGGACAAACCCAGCGCCGGGGTGTTTGGCGTAACTGTCCACGACCGCACGAACTTCCCACCACTAATCCCGCTCGCCGTGATCGGGTTGTTCGGATCGTTATATGTTCCCCCTTGGAGCTGCCATGGTTTCGTGGCAGGGTCCAACGCTCGCAATTGCTCTACCAGGTCTTCCACCAGCCCATTTGCCGCTGTCGCTAATTTGCTCCTGGTCGTTTGCCGCGTAACGGTCACGGTGGTCGCTGCCAGACCTGCGGCAGTAATGGCAAACAGCGACAGCGCCACCAGCACCTCCATCGTGCTAATGCCGCGCGAGTTCTTGAGCATGGTCATTGCACCGTCACCCTGCCAATGGAATTCATGGTCACCACGCGCCATTCGTAGGATTGGTTGTACATCCACAGAATGAGCGGCGCATTCGCCAGACCCTGGCGGTTAAATTGGACCTCTTGCGGAAAAGCATAGAAGTTGATCCCGCCAGCCACCGAGGTGGGTGGACCAACGTTCGTAAACGTGACCCCGTCGTTACTCGTGCTCACCTGATACGTGGAACCAAACCCAACCGAACCAAAGCTCTGGCTGCCGAACCGTACGCGCACGTGCACATTTTCGCCAATTGCCTTCATGCGAGCACGGGCAACATCCACGGCAATTTGATTCGCTCCGCCACTCAGCCGGTACTGCTGCGCATAGGAACTCAGCCTCGGGACGCCAATCGCCGCGACGACGGAGGCAACGGCCAGTGCAGTCAAGAGCTCGATCAGCGAGTAACCCCGGCCCGCGTTCAAATGCCCCAAGCTTAGAGGATGCTTTCGCCAGAGGTCCCACATGGCACCCCAGTGGAAAGCAACACCCACGCCACATTGCCCCCGGAAGACGCCTCTATGAAGGAAGGCCTCATTCGGTTGTTGTTGTGTCAACAGCGTCTACCCTGCGGCACAAAGGTAACTCAGCCGCTTGAGGGCAATCCAAGGTCGGTGGTTACAGTTGGTTCGCGGTGTTTTTGACCGTTCTGCGTTACGCGTACTTCGGAAGGAGTTTTCTAAAGCAAAACGCAAAGCTCGATGATGTTCGCGTGGCGCGCGCCCCTCGGTCACTCCTCGACGACCGATGACCCAGCTTGATAGCGCAGAAACTCCCGCAGGAAGGACAGCGACTCCAACGAACGCATGCGGTCGAGATAGACTTTGCCAAACAAGTGGTCGGTTTCGTGTTGGATGACGCGAGCGTGGAACCCAGTAGCCGTGAATTCGAACGCCTTGCCGTGACGATCGATGGCCTCCACCCGAATGCGGACGAAACGTGGAACCTTACCGCGCAAGTCGGGAACGCTTAAACATCCCTCCCAATCTTCCTCTTGCTCTTCCCCGAGCGGGGTGATGCGCGGATTGATCAGCACCGTGAGGGGGATGGAAGGGGCCTCGGGGTACCGTGGGTTCGATTCCACCGCGTAGACGGCGATTTGCTTGCTCACGTGGACCTGTGGGGCAGCCAAGCCAGCGCCGTCGTATTCGATCATCGTTTCGATCATGTCGTCAATCAGCCTTTGGGTCTCCGGACGACGCACCTCCGAAGGAGCCACCGTGGCCGCGACCTGACGCAAAATGGGATGTCCCAACCGGGCAACCTTGAGTATGGCCATGATAACCGCATATCGCAGCTCAAAGCTCTCTTCTAGCGGCGACGGAGCAAACCCCTCGTGCCCAATGACAACCGAACCAACAAAACGATTTTCGCCCCTCCTGCTGCAGGTCCAAGCGCTCGCAAGCACCACCTGAAGGCGTAGCAGAGCCTTCTCGACTTCGGGCAAAAGGTCTCACCAGCGCCTTCGGTACCGACCAGACATGGCTCCCTTCACTGCCGCACACCCATACCACGCGTAGGATTGCGGTTTCGCCCGCTTGCGGGTAAGCGGCGCAGCATGAACTGGCGCTTGCTTTGGGAGGACTTACGCGAGCTTCCGGTTCTGTTTCGGCTTGGCCGAGCTTTGCAACGCTGTGGCCCGGAGGGTCGGGAAACACTGGGGGTGCTTGCGCGGGAGCAAGCGGAGCGCTTCGGCGACCGCATTTTCCTGCGGTTCGAGCGAGACACGGTCACGTTTGCCGAGTACAACGAGCAGGTAAACCGCTGGGCTTGGCTGTTGCGCCAGGCTGGCGTCTCTCCCGCGGAGCCGGTCGCCATTCTCATGGAAAACAGCCCGGCATTTTTGTTTGCCGAAGGGGCCGTGGCCAAGTGCGGAGCTATCGGCGCGCTGCTCAACACCCACTTGCGAGCCGAGCCGCTGGCCCACGTCTTACGGATTTCCGGGGCTCGGCACGTACTGGTGGACCAAGCATGTCTTCCCGCACTGGTGGAACTCCCGGAGGCTGCCCAGTACACCATCTGGGCCTTGGGCGACCCAGCCGAGCTTCCGCCCCACGTGGAACCACTGGAAAGTGCCCTGGCGGCCGCAGAAACCCGCGAGCCCCCACTGCCCGACGTTCGGGGCAAACACGTCTTTCTGTACATTTACACCTCGGGAACGACCGGCTTCCCCAAAGCTGCGATCGTGCGCCACGCGCGCTTTATGATGGGAGGGCTCGGGCTATCGGCCCTTCTTGGCATTGGCCGCGAGGACGTCGTGTATGCGCCGCTCCCGCTTTACCACGGCGAAAGCAATTTCGTCGGTTTCGCTGTGGCGTTGCGGGCGGGCGCTGGTTTCGCCTCGCGTCGTCGCTTCAGTGCCAGCGCCTTTCTCGACGACGTGCGGCGCCACGGTGCCACAGCCTTCGTGTACGTGGGAGAACTCTGCCGCTACCTTTTGCGCCAGCCCCCTCGCGCAGAGGATCGCCAGCACCGACTGCGGCTTGCCGTGGGCGCGGGTTTGCGACCCGACATTTGGGAAGCCTTTCAACAGCGCTTCGGCATCGCACGCATCGTCGAGATGTACGGTGCCACCGAAGGCAACATTGCACTGATCAACTTGCGCGGGCGCGTCGGCTCCGTGGGCCGAGCCCATCCGTTTCAGCATCATCGTTACAAGCTCGCACGTTACGACGTGGAACGCGGAGAGTTGGTTCGGGGCGCCGACGGATTTCTTGTCGAATGCGACGTCGGGGAGCCCGGAGAGTTGCTGGGTCGCATCACACGCTCGGGACCCATGCCTTACGACGGGTACACCGATCGTGATGCGAGTGAACGCAAGGTGGTGCGGGATGCCTTCGAGCGCGGGGACGCCTACTTCCGAAGCGGCGATTTGCTGCGGCGCGACGCGGACTATTACTACTACTTCGTCGACCGCATTGGCGACACGTTCCGGTGGAAAGGGGAGAATGTTTCCACGCAAGAGGTTGCCTTGATTCTCAACCGTGCGCCCGGTGTCAGTGAAACGAATGTCTACGGCGTGACGGTTCCGGGACACGATGGCCGTGCGGGAATGGCAGCCGTGGTCCTTTTTCCCGGGGCTTCATTCGACGGCCGCCGCTTTTACGAAACCGCAGAAGAATTGCCAAGTTACGCCCGGCCTCTCTTCGTGCGGCTGGTGCCGGAGATGGACGTCACCGGCACCTTGAAGCAACGCAAGCTCGAACTTCAGCGCCAAGGCTTCGATCCGAGTCAGATTACCGATCCCCTCTACATTCGCGACGACAACCTGCGCACATACGTTCCCCTCACGGCCGACGTTTACGAGGCCATCCTCCGCGGCGAGCGCAAGCTTTGAGCGGCACAACTTCTTCTGCAACTTCAAACGCACGGCAAACCCAAACAGGCGGAAGCTGATGTCGCAGCCGGTTACGACGCGACTGCTCGCGATTTCCCCTCTCCTCGATTGGTTTCCCGGTGCGACCCACGGAAGGCAGCCAGCTTCCATCGCGGAGAAGAGCCCCCATGCAACCACGTCGAACCGCGCCGCAATCGTACGGCGGAGCGCCGGAACTGCTTTCGGGGAAAACGTGGGCAAGGTCCTGAGTCGCACCCTCCGGCCTCCCTACCGGAATTTCCGCGGCGAAGGTTGCGGGGCGGACAAAGGCCCCGGCCTTCAGACACCGGCGCCATCCTCCGCACTCCATTGGCACGAGCGCGTGTACCGTAGGGTCTGCAACTATGCACTCCGCCTCCGGCGGAAGAAGTTGAGTTGGCCATCGTGGAAAGAAGTCACCTAGGTACCGCGCTTCCGCCAGGCACAGGCGGTGGGGTCTAGCTGCGGTTCCTGCTGCTAGTGTGTCAGGACGTAGGGTTCTCCAGCGGATGCACCGCACCGTCGCGGAGAAAAACCAAGATGGTATCCAATGGAACAGGGAATCTTACCCACGCCGGCCCTTCGTAAACTTCGTCCGTGTCCCAAAAATTTCGCCAGCGCCCGCAGGGGAAGTAGACCACGCGTTCCCGCTGCCCAATGCGCCACACTGGTGCGACCATCAGGTCCGGCCCAAACAGGTACTGATCCCAGCGGTCTTGGAGTTCGCCGTCGCTGGGGTCGAGGAACGGCATGGGTCGCACGAGAGGCAGGCCGCGGCGGGCATCGCGGGCTGCAGCCACGATGTACGGTTGCAGAGCATGACGCAACCGAGTGTAGCGGCGGTAAATGTCGATCATCTCGGTGTCGTACTTTGGTTCCGTGGGCATGTCCCAAGGAGCATGGGAACCTTTTCCCCCAATTTCCATAATGCCAGAGAAGGCACTGAATTCGATCCAACGCGCAAAGACGTCTCGGTGCTTGAACTGGTAGTAGCCGCCCGTGTCGGAACCCCAAATGGGGAAACCCAGAAATGCGGCTCGCTGTTGCGAGATGATCGCACTGCGCAAGCCGAGATCGGTCCCAGCCCCTTCACCGAAGTCCTCACTGCCTGCCGTATCGCCGCCCCAAACGATCGAATCTGCCTGAGTTCCCGTATAACCAGCGCGGGCGATCAGCACGTAATTGCCGTCGGGGCGAACGAGGTCGAGTGCTTCTCGGTGCATCCGGGTTTGCAGCACCACGTAGTCGTTGTGTACTTCGCGGCCCGAGCGACCGTCAGCCCAAATGTCGCTGCGTTCGGACGGGATGTGCTCCTCGCCGCGGTCGAGCTTGATACCGTCGATACCCTCGTCGCGCAGAAAACGCGCTAGCCGCTCTTGGAACCACTCTCGCGCGGCAGGGTTGGTCACATCGAGGATGAAATTGCGGCCCCGGACGTCGTCGCAAAACGGGGCGCCGGTGCGCCGCATCGGGGCAATGAACCCTAACTGCTGTGCTTCGTAGCCATTGTCGCCAGGATTACTGCCGCACACCCACGCCGCACTCCATGTCACCAGCCGGTACCCACGCCGCCGCAACGCATCGAGCATCGCGCGCACGTTCGGTAACCGTTCCTCGTCCCACGCGAAGCGGGCAAAGCCAAAGTTTCCCTGCAAAACCGGCCGGTCCAGCAAATACACCCCGGAAGGGATCCCTAGTTGCTCGTACATCAAGACATCTTCGGCTACCGCTGCGTTGATGGGTACGCCGTCGAGCTCACCCGGAGGTCCAAGCGGTAGTTCGTCGCGCCAACGCCAGTGCAGGAAAGCCCATGCCGGCGGTACTAATGGGCGCCCGGTCAGGCGTGTGTACTCGTCGAGAATCGTGGGAAACTCTGGCCCGTAAAACAGGAACATGGTGAGACGTTGGTTTTCTGGCCGGCTCCCGCTTTCGAACACGAACGACACGGTGTTCGGCTCCGTGGCGGCGAGGTCGTATAGTCCCGGCATCGTACCCGCCACACTGAGCCCGTACCCGCGCGAACTTTGATAAAACGGTGCGTATACCGCGATGGTCGGCCGCACGAACATCTCTACGGTCTCGCCACGGCGGTCGAGAGAGCCCACCTCGCGCGGTCGCGCTTCGTCTTCCGGAATGTCTACGACCCCAGGAAGCAGCAGTGGCGAGTCGCGCAGCCGTTCGGTGAGTCCGTAAATGCGCTCGTCACTCGGGCTTTCCCAACTTGCTCCGACGGCCGTGGTCTCCGCGGCGCGTGGGGGGACGAAGTCCAACCGCACCGTACGCTCCGTCACGAACGCAACCACGAGCTGCCCCTGCTCCCCCTCGCCCGTTTCCACGGTGAGGCGCACTCCTGCATGCTCTGCCGTAGCAGCGCGGACAGCGGTAACTTCCGCGGCTCCGTTTCCCCGGCGATAGAACAGGCCACTGTGTGCTGCGGTTCGCGTGAGCAGATCTCCTTGGTCGCGCGCAGCAAACTCTAGGCGGAAAGGATTTCGCTGCACGATCACCTTCAGCACAGGCGATTCCACCGCGATCGTGCTGGGCCCGATGAACACCTGCACGTTCGCCCGCGCAGGGGGTTCGCCATCGTCCCCACAACCGCTGAGCAAGAGCCCACCAACCGCTAACGCTACGAGCCAGCCAACCACGGGGCCATTAGCTTCGTGGAATGGAAACCCCCGGGCAAGTAGGAACGAACCTCTCATCTGCGCAAAACCCTCCGTGCCCGTGGGTGCTCCTGTCGTTCCAATCGATTGTCCCTGCTACGTTGCCGAGACCCGGCGCGCGGAAAGGAAAGTGCGGTTGACGAAGCCGTTTCGGCGCTGCCCGCCTTCGCCGGTACGTGCTCTCGACGATTGGACCGACACAGCAAGTGGAACTAGACCGATCGTCGGCCTGGCCACCAGTCGCGTCGAGCACGGGAGCGCGCACCAATGGACGATCGATTTTCCCCGGACGCGAATTTTCCCCGGTTGCACAAGAAGAACGGTCACGGTACCCTCGACTGGCGCAAAAGGAGGCACTGTGAAAAAGTTCGCCATCGTTGCTCTGATTTCGTTTGGCCTGCTTGCGTTTTCCCTACAGGCGGAGGAAGCCTCGACAGCAGGTGGCGCAGCAGCCCAGGAGCAAGCAGCATCCTCTGCCGAGGGCTGCATGCCCAACGGCGGTTGTTGCGGTGCGTGCGTGGCAGCACGCGCTCAAGCCAAGGCCCAAGAGGGACAAAAGCACCACGAGGGCCAAGTGGGACAAGACGAAAAGCCTAGCGGTTGCCCCTGTAAGCAAGCCAAGCAACAAAGCATGTGAGTGACCTGGGCAACGCCTCACCACGGCCGTGGTAAGATGCGTTCCCACCGGTTTGGTGTGGGCCGCTCCTGGGGCGTGTTTACCGGTGTCGGGAGGGCGTGAAACTTGGCGGGGAAGTTTTTTGCCCCGTAGGCGCTGGTGTCGAACGCGGGCAACACCTCGACTTCGGGCACCAAGTCGCGCAGGCGTTTGACGCGCCAGAAGGTTTTCCACCACTCATCGCCACTCCACAGCGCGCGCGGTTCTGCGGCGGTGCGGAAGCCCTCTCGGGTGAGCACCACGTCACTGGCCCAGAGCAGGGCATGCTGCGGGAGGCGGGCCAACACGAGCGTGGTGCCCGGGGTTGGTCCGCCCCCCTCGATCACAAAAATGCTTCGGTCGCCGAGGAGGTCGACAGCGCGGGGAAAAGTACCGAGGGGCTCGCTTTCGGTAAAGTCAATCACGTGCCAGTTCCGCACGTTCGACCAAAGCTCAGGGTCGTATCCGCTCGCCACGCGCCACGCGTGATCGAGCTCGGACCGCGTCGTGACCACTTTCGCCTGCGGAAATTCCGCCAGCGTCCCCGCGCGGATCGCTCGCAAGTTCGTCTGCACCACCCAGCGCACCGCCTCGGGTCGAATCCCTGCCTGTTGCAGTCGTTGTGGCAACGCTTCGTTCGCTCGAACCGTCACAAAGCCTTCGTTCGGAATCAAGAATGAACGAGGCCATACCCGTTCGCTGCTCACTTCCTTTGGTAGCCCCGTATCGATCAGCACCACTCCTTTGCTCGGGTGTTGCAGCACGAGCACGGCTACGGGCAACTGCACCGTTCGGAACCACGAGCCACCTCGATACACCCAAGCATGCGGCAACTCGACAAACCCAGTGACAATCACGTGGGCAGCAAGGCCAGCAACGCCGCGGTAGGGCTGCGGCCAATTCTCCAGCTTCGGGGGAATGTAGGGAAGCCGCCTCTGTTCCGGCTGGCAGTGGATTACGGTTACTGCCAACAAAGCCAGTAGGGCACGGACTACGCGGGGCAAAACGAGCTTTCCTCTCATCGCTCGGGGATGGGGTTGGATTGCAGCCTTTGATTATCGCTGCTGGCTGCTCGTTACCAGCCACATGCAGCGTTGATCGCGTGGTAGCTAAGCTGCTCCGCCCCGTTCGAGCCTGAGCCGCACGAAGGAGGGGGTGATGTCGGACAAGTGCTCGACCAATTCTGTTCCGGGTGGAAAGGTGCAAACGCGGGTGAACTCGTTCGGTACAGCTACCGCTCGCAGGCCCGCTGCCCGAGCAGCAAGAACTCCGCGAGGCGAGTCTTCCACCACAAGGCAATGTTCGGGCGGTACGGCCAACTGCGATCGCGCCGTGAGGTACGCATCCGGAGCCGGTTTCGCCTCCCGGTAATCTTCGCGACCCACCACCACCTCGAAAAAGTGCTGCCAGCCAAGCTGGGACAACACCCAATCCACATCGGCGCGACTCGAGTTGGTGGCAATCCCCAGGGCAAACTCTCGAGAAAGCTGCTCCAGCACGAGCTGGGCTCCGGGCATCGGTTGCAGGCCCGCCTGTAACAGCCGCCGGTACACTGGCGCCTTGCGAGCGCGGAGTTCTGCCGGGGTAACGGGCAGCGAGTACGTTTCTACTGCGTACTCCGGGCCATGACCTGCAGCGATCCAATGCTCCGCGTATTCCTGCCTTCCCACGACGACGCCGAAGGCGGCGAGCACCTCGCTGTAAGCGCGATAGTGGAGTTCCTCTGAATCCAGCAACACGCCGTCGAGATCGAACACAACGGCCGCGCGCTCCTTTTGTCCTTGCGCACTCACTTCTCGACGACGCGAACAGAGTGAATGACCACTGGCTCCTTTGGAACAGCTTCGTGCATCCCAACCCGCTGCGTGGGCACCTGGGCAATCTTGAGGACCACGTCCATCCCCTCGACCACCTTGCCAAAGACCGCGTAACCAAAACCTGCGGGTGTTTCGTCGCGATGGTCCAAGAACCCGTTATCCTTCACATTGATGAAAAACTGAGAAGTGGCACTGTCGACCACACCCGTTCGTGCCATGGCGATCGTTCCGACCACATTCTTCAGCCCGTTCGTCGCCTCGTTTTTAATTGGTGCCTTGGTCGGCTTTTGCTTCAGGTCCTTGTCGTAACCCCCGCCTTGGATCATGAAATTCGGGATCACGCGGTGGAAAATGGTGCCATCGTAAAAGCGGTCGTTGACGTAATCCAGAAAGTTCTTCACCGTCACTGGAGCCTTGTCGTCGAACAATTCGATTTTGATGTCTCCCATGGACGTTTTCATCAGGACCATCGTGTGTTTGGCCTCCTCGGCCCACAAGCGAGTGGGGAACAGCAAAGCCGTTAGCGTCACGGCCAACAGCCAACGTACCATACCCAAACCTCCGTGAGCATGAGATGTTGGCGCCAGATAGCAGGCTCCGTGCGTCGCGCAAAGGAAGAAACCTTGACGGTGAACGACCAAAAAGGGGAAGACCGTGACTGACCTCGAATTTGCCGTCGACGTGCGCGGGCTCACGCGGGTGTTCGATCACTTCGTAGCTGTAGATCACATCGACCTGCGCGTGCGGCGGGGGTTGGTGTTCGGCTTCCTCGGCCCCAATGGCGCTGGGAAATCGACCACAATCCGGATGCTTTGCGGGATCTTACGGCCAACAGCCGGAAGCGGCACAGTCGGTGGTTTCGACTTGTGGCGCGAAAGCGAAGCGCTCAAAAGCCGTCTTGGTTACATGTCGCAAAAGTTCTCGCTTTACGAGGACCTGACGGTCGAAGAAAACCTGCAGTTTTTCGCGGGCGTGTACAACGTCCACGGCAGCCAGCGCCGGCGGCGCATCGCCTGGGCATTGGAAATGGCGGGCCTGGTCGGAAGGGAACATGTTCTCACCCGCGACCTCGCCGCTGGTTGGCGGCAACGGCTGGCTCTGGGTTGTGCTGTACTCCACGAGCCGTCGCTGCTCTTTCTCGACGAACCGACCTCCGGTGTCGACCCGCTGTCGCGACGCCGCTTCTGGGAGATGATTGCGGAGCTCTCCGACCGAGGGGTAACCGTGTTCGTGACCACGCATTACATGGACGAGGCCGAGCACTGCGACGAACTCGCGTTGATTTACGCTGGCAAGGTGGTGGCTTGCGGGAGCCCCGCGCAACTGAAGTCAGAACACGTTCCGCACGCGCTGTTAGAACTGACGCCGTCCCCGCTCATGCCGGCATACGCCGCGTTGAAGGAAGCGCCCGGGGTACTCGGGGTAGCGATTTTCGGCGACCGGCTGCATGTCACCGTTGCCGACGCCGATCAAGCGAAACAGGACCTGCCACTTTTCTTAGGCCAACGGGGCATCGTCGTTTCCAAAGTGGACCGCATCGAGCCATCGCTCGAGGATGCGTTCGTGGCGATTATCGAACAAAGTGGGGTTCAGGAACGATGATGGGGGCGCGCTATCGCCTTTCCCGGCGCACCATTCGTGCGATTATGCGCAGAGAATTCACCGATGTTCTCCGCGATCGGCGAAGCTTGCTGCTCACATTCTTGTGGCCCATCAGCATGCTGCTCCTCTATGGCTACGGGATCCGGTACGACATCAACAACGTGCCGCTCACGGTGCTCGATTACGACCGTAGCAGCCACAGCCGTTTGCTCGTGGAGCAAATGATCGAATCCGGCTACTTCCAGTTGGTACGGCAGGCAGAGCACTACGGCGATGTGGAGCGTGATCTCATCACTGGCGCCAGTCAGGCTGCCCTCGTCATCCCGCCGGATTTCGCTCGGAGACTGAGGGCCGGAGAAGTGGTCACTCTCCAAGCCTTGTTCGACGGCACCGATTCGAACACGGCAACGATTGCGCAAAGTTACGTGCTCGCCATGGTTGCCAGCTTCGGAGCCCGGCTCGAGGTTGCTCACCTCGAGCGGCAATCAGCGGCAGCGGGGATCAGTGTGGCCAGCCGTGTGTGGTACAACCCGGAGCTGCAGAGCGTGAACTTCATCGTGCCTGGGGTCATTGCCGTCATCATGATGATCGTCGGGGCCATTCTAACGGCCCTCAGTATCGTCAAAGAAAAAGAACGGGGCACGATCGAGCAAGTGTTGGTTTCGCCCATTCGCCCGCTGGAACTCATGATTGGCAAAATCGTGCCCTACGTTCTTATCGCTTTACTCGATCTCACGCTGGTGATCACCGCTGGGTACTTCGTCTTCGGCGTACCGATCAAGGGAAGCTTGTGGCAACTTGCGGTGTTCTCCGTGCTGTATCTGACAGCCTCTCTTGGCATCGGCGTTTTCGTGTCGACCATTGCTGACACCATGCAGTCCGCCATGCTGGCGGCCATTTTCATCTCGTTGCTGCCGGCGGTGCTGCTTTCGGGGTTCGTCTTCCCCTTGGAACACATGCCGGTGGGGATTCGAGCTCTTTCGTACTTTTTCCCCGGCCGCTACTTCGTGACCGCCATTCGCGGAATTTACCTCAAGGGGGTTGGACTGGAGGTACTTTGGCCAGAGGCCCTGATGCTGGCCGCGTTTTCCGCGGGCATCGTGTGGCTCAGCGCCAGCCGCTTCCAGGAAAAGCTCGGATGACCGCCTCGCTGTCCCGCATTACGCACGTCGTGTGGAAGGAGTTCATCCAGCTCTCGCGTGATCGCCGCATGTTCGGCCTGGTATTGCTCATGCCGGTCATCGAACTGATCATCTTCGGCTACGTGGTCGCCACCGACATCACCAATATCGCGCTGGCCGTGTGCGACTATGACCGTTCGGCATCGAGCCGGAATTACGTGGACCACTTGGTCCACAGCGGATACTTTCGTATTGCCGCCCAGTGTCATCACATCACCGAAGCCAACCGCCTCTTGGACCGCGGCGTCGTGAAAGTGGTGCTGACCATTCCACCCGACTTCTCGGAAAAACTGCGGAGAGGTAAAACCGCCGAAATCTCGGCACTGGTCGACGGTAGCAACTCCAACATTGCCATGATCGCCTCCGCTTACCTCGAGCAAATCACCCTGACCCGTGCGGTGCAGGTTCGTTTCCCCGACCGAGGAGCGGGCGACCGCATCGTGGTTCATCCACGCGTGGAGGTGGAACCGCGGGTGTGGTTCAACCCCGAGTTGCGTAGCGTACGCTACATGGTGCCCGCGATCCTTTGCGTCGTGCTGATGGAGTCGCTGGTTGTCCTCACGGCCATCGCCATTGTTCGAGAGAAGGAACGGGGGACGATCGAGCAGATTATCGTGACACCAATCCGCGCCGGAGAGTTTGTCCTCGGAAAGGCAATCCCGTTTATCGTCATCGGGTACATCAATATGGGCGCGGTTATGCTGGCTGGGCGCTACTGGTTCGGGGTCGAGATGGCGGGATCCATGAGTTTGCTCCTGTCGCTGAGTCTGCTCTTCATCATGACCTGCCTTGGCATGGGTCTGTTGGTATCCACGGTATCCAACACCCAGCAGCAGGCCTCCATGCTGGGACAGTTTTTGTTGCTCCCCAACTTGTTCTTCTCCGGTTTCATGTTCCCGATCTCCAGCATGCCCGAAGTGATCCAGCGCCTAACGGTCATCATCCCCCTCAAGTACTACATCACCATCGTGCGCGGCATTTTCTTGAAAAACGCGGGCTGGGCCGAACTGTGGGACGAAAGCTTGGTGTTGCTGGCCTTCGGAGTCGTGATCCTGACCGCAGCAAGTTTCGTGTTCCGAAAAGAGGTGCGGTAAGCTTCGCAGCGAAAGCCTGCGGGCGTGGCGACAGCGTTGCCCTTGGCGGCACCGCCATCCCTGGCTGCGGTGCCCAACTCCAGCCCTGAGGCAACTGAACGCTGCCGAAGGTGCGCTCGAGGGTGCCTCTTTCAAGCCGTGAGGCGTCGAAACTGGCGGCGCTCCTTTCCTCTATGGTGCTGGCTCGCAAGCGCAAGTCCTGCGGAGTTAGCTCGAACCCGTGAGCGGTTAGCTAACGGCCAACGCTTCCTTTGCTCGCGGCATGGTGTTCTGCGGGCCGCAGTGTCCGCTGTTCGTTTTGCTCCAGCTCAGGCAACGGTTACCGACTTCGCCAGCGACCTCGGCTTGTCCACGTTTCGCTTCAATGCGGTGGCGGTAAAGTACGCGAGCAACTGAGCGCCAACCAACGGCAAGAGGGGAGCTGTGATCGGATGGGAAGACGGAAACAAAATGATTTCGTCGAACAGCCCTGGCGCCGGATCGAAGGCAAAGCCAATGACGAAACCGCCCCGTGCCCGCACCTCTTCGACACACGACACGGTCAGGGTGTAGAGTTCTCCACTCTCTCGCGGGGGCACGAACACGAGCGTGTACAAATTCTCGTCGACAAGCGAAAGTGTGCCATGTTTGAGGAACCCGCCCGGCATTCCCTCCACGTGCAAGTACGTCACCTCTTTCATCTTCAAGGCGGACTCGAGGGCGATTGGGTAGTAGATACCGCGTCCCAGAAACAACCAGTTGTGCATGTGTGCATGCCGGTAAGCAGCGGCACGAATTAGCCCCGAGCGTTCGTTCAGCAGGGTTTCGATTTCTCCGGGCAAGCGATGGAGGGCATCGCAAGCCGCTTCTTGCGAGCTCCGACTCAGTTTGCCCCGCACAACGCCAAGCTCGATTGCCAGCCGGGTCAACAGCACCATTTGCGCTAAAGCTGCCTTGGTGCTGACGACGCACACCTCGGGCCCCGAACCCTGCAAGATGACGTGATCCACCAGCCGGGCAATCGAGGAGCCGACCACGTTCACGATAGCGGCCGTTTTCGCGCCGCGTTCCTTTGCGTGGCGCAAGCTCATCAAGGTATCGTACGTTTCGCCCGACTGGGAAATCGCGAGCACTACGGTATTGGGGTCGCTTTTGTCCAAGTACCGGAACTCGTCGGAACTCACCGGAAGTACATCGACGTCAGCCAGCTCTGCGAACAGATACTGCCCGTACAGCGCCACGTAATAGGTCGTACCCACGCCGATCAGGTAAATGCGGCGAGCCTCAGCCATGGCCTGCACGAGGTCGAGAATGGCACTATTTTCAACGGCCAAAGCGGCCCGTGCTGCCTGGGGCTGCTCGTGAATTTCTTTGAGCATGAAATGCGGGTAACCCCCTTTTCGGGAGAGCTCCGAGTCCCAAGGGATCACCATGACTGGTTTTTCGACCACCTCGCCATCGCGCACGCGTTTGATGGCGTAACTATCCTTGGACACGATTCCGTACTCCCCGTCATCGAGGATCACGGCATTTTTCGTGTATTCGATGAAAGCGTTGAAGTCAGAGCCAACGTAGTTGGCGTCCGTACCCACGCCAATGATCAGCGGGCTTTCCTGCCGCGCGCAATAGATTCGATCGGAGTCGTGCACCGAAATCATCGCCAAGGCGTAACTTCCTTCGAGCTCGCGGAGCGTGGCGACCCAAGCTGCCTCCACGTTGCCTGTTCGCCGGAAGTGATCCTCCACTAAATGGGCGATGGTTTCCGTGTCGGTTTCCGAACGAAAGCGATGCCCCGCTTGCTGCAGGCGTTCGCGCAACGCGCGGTAATTCGCGATAATGCCATTGTGAACCACGGCAAAGGCGCCGTCGCAGCTCACGTGCGGGTGAGCATTTTCCCGGGTTACCTTACCGTGTGTGGCCCACCGGGTATGGGCAATGCCCACATGGGCTTCGAGGTTCCGCAGATTGGCACGGCTATCCACCTCGTCTACCGTGCCCACATCCTTGCGCACCTCGATATGCCGATTCTCGACAAAGGCAACGCCGCAGGAATCGTAACCGCGGTATTCGAGCTGGTGCACGCCCTCGTACAAGCGATCGTGGATGGGGTGAAAACTGGCAACCCCGCTAATGCCGCACATAACGCTACTCCGCTCGGGGCACCGTGGTGTGATGCTCGATGACGGCGTCCGCCTCGACGATCGTTCCGGCTGCAAGCGTGTTGCCAGCCCCGATTTTTGCACGATCACCAATGAAGGACCCAAGCTTCTTCAGCCCTGAATCAACCTTGGAGCCACGAATGTTCAAGGCAATCGGTTGGCGGTCCAACGTCTCGTTCACCGTCATGGTTCCCGAACCGATATCCACCTCTTCACCGACCACGCTATCGCCAATGAACGAAAGCCGACCGATCCGGGCTCGGCCAAAAACCACGCAATTTTTCAGTTCCACCCCGTAACCCACGATGGAGCCAGGGCCCAACGACGAGTAACTCCGAACGAGCACATTGTTGCCAACGTAACAATCGCGGCCAATGTAACAGGGACCAGCCAGCACGGCCCCTGCGCGGATGGTCGATCCGGCTTCGACGCGAACCGGTCCGACGATGGTCACGTTGTTGTCCAGTTTCGCTTCCCGCGAGATGCGCGCCTCTTCCCACGTATCCATGACCAGTCGGTTCGCTGCGAGTACGTCCCACGGGTATTCGACGTCGATCCAACCCTCCTCCCAAATCGACGCGTGCACGCCCACGGTGGTGGTCAACCGGTCGAACACTCGCTCCATGTCCCGGCCTGCCTCCTCCACCCACGAAAACAACTCCGTGGGCAGCACGAAGAACCCGGACAACACGTAGTTACCCAACCCTGGGGTCTGCGGCTTTTCGATGATTTTCGTAATGCGCGTGCCGCTCAAATATACGTTACCGTACCGGCCCGTTGGTGGCCCTGGCAGACACACGCCGGCAATCGGGCTCTTGAACGTGTTGAACGACTGGAGGAGTTGGAGAAACGGGTTGCTAGAAGTAACCACGTCCCCGTACACCAGAACGAAGTATTCCGCCGGCGTGAATTTGCTGCGCGCGCGCAAAATCGCATCGGCAATGCCCTGAGCACCTTCCTGGCGCACGTAAGTCAAATTCAAGCCCAGGCTAGAACCATCACCGAAGGTGTTTTCGACCACGTGGCCATGCTGGCCGACAACGATGGTGATGTCGGTAATCCCTGCTTCCCGTAGGTGCTGCAGCGTGCGGCGCAAGAGCGAGCCACCGGCCACAACCGTCATGGCCTTCGGGCGGGTGGCCGAAAACGGCACTAGGGTACGCCCCGCACCACCAGTCAAAACTAGAGCCTTCATGGAGTTGCTCGCCGCCCTCCCTTGTCTGCCTCGATCGCCACCTCGGGCTTACCACCATAATCTGAACGCGCTCCATTTCTCAAGCGCCTCGTGATGTCGCCATTTCCCGCCTTGACGGCCGCAACTTCTCCGGGCATTCTTTGCCTATGAAGTCACGGGGCATGGGAACTTACTGGTTAAACGCTTTGCTGCTGACCACCACGCTTCTTGCACCAGTTGGTTGCGTTGGGTGGGAACAAACTCGGGTTCGTAAGAACCCCGTCCTTCCCGACGAATACATCATCGAAAAACACGGCGTCCGGCAGGGCACGGTTCGCCGCAATCCCGTCTTCCGCGACCAGTGGGACGTGTACGACAACACCGGGCGGCGGCTGGAATCGATTCGCCCCAACCCTGTCTTCAAAGACGAATTCGACATTTACTCGCCTTCAGGCAGGCGAGAAATGACGATCCGGAAGAGTCCAGTTTTGAAGGACGAATTCGACGTTTTAGACCCCACCGGCCGCCGCACTCACCGGGTACGCCCAGACCCTGTACTTCCCGACGAGTGGAAAATCGAAGGTTACGACCCGTAACCTCGACACAACCGCAACCATTTTGGTCCCGCACCGCGACCACGGAATAAAATGCGACATCATTCCCGCCCGGCGAAGAGAACTGGGCCGATCGTGACCCACAGCGGGCCGCGGAGGCAGCCGCCCACGCGCGTCACGCAAGCTGAGGGAGAAGCGCGAACGCGATTCCTGGCGCGGTCGCTAGAGAACTTTGCCATCCAGAAGACAAAGGCTTGCTGATCGGCGATTGGCTGCTGGCGGCACGCAAGGCCTGTGCAATCTGTTCGACGGTCGGAACGCCCTGGAGCAAACCGGAACCGCTGCGATACAAACGGCAACTCGAATATCCTGCGCCGGGTGCGACCCCCGCGACATCGCGCCCATCCACAAGGATGGTTGGAGACCCGTATCCACGGGCGTAGGCCGGGCACTCCGGTGACTTCTGCTCCCACTCCGTCCACGAAGGTTGAAGCCCGACCAGGCGGAAAGCCTCGAGGAGCACCTTCCTGGCAGCGTCGACGTTCGGACAAACCTTGTCGTACACCAGCTCGACACGCGTCATGATACCTCGTCCTCCGAACCCATGGCCTCCAGAATCGGGCACTGGCTCACTGGCCCGCTACCCGAGCATTCGCCGATGAGCTGGGTCAGGGCCCTCCGCATCGCCTGAAGCGTTCGGACCTTGTCGTCGATGTGCTTCACCTTGGCCTTCGCCCGCTCACGAATTTCGCCACATCGGGTTCGAGGCGTGGCACGAAGTGCAAGAAGCTCCTTGATCTCCTTCAGCGTAAACCCCAGCTCCTGCGCCCGCTTGATGAAGCGCACCCGCAGCACGGCCTCCGCTGGATAAGACCGGTAATTCGACCCCGTGCGAGGCGGCCGGGGCAAAAGTCCCCGGCGTTCGTAGTAGTAAACCGTTTGCACCTTCACGCCCGCTTGCTTGGCAACTTCACCAATCTTGAGACCTCGCATCGCCGATCTCCTGCATGCAGTCTACAGCCTGTGCTTAGGTATAGGGTCAAGCCCTTCGACTCCTTTCTCGAAGAACGACGTAGAACTCACGAAAACCTCCAACCGCTTCCGCACAACAACGGGTTCGCCCGGCAGTTGACTCTGTGGTCCGCTGGCGAACCGCAGCGCTAGGCAGCGGTACCAATCAAGCGTCGTGTGACACCGCTGACTATGGCGAAAGCAAGGGCTTTCCGCCGCTCGGGCCACTTTTTCAGACCAAGATCGCTCCCGAAAAGCGGTGCTGATCGAAAGATACAACGGGAAAGGAACGCACCAGGCTCGGAGCACCGGCGTGTTGGTCGCTACATCATCGCGGCGCGCAAGCGCGGCGTCCAAGTCGAAGGCCTGGCTGAGAGCCCCAGCGTGCTGGTTTCCAGGCTGTTCCCCAAAGGCCAGCGGGTCCTTGAGGAAGGCGGCATCGTCTACGTGGAGATTGCCTCCCTGCTGAATGGATCGCCGTGCGACGACACCACCACTCGTTTGGCGAGGCATAACCCCAAATTGCGGGCCCGGCTCCGCTACACCCGCGACCTCTCTACCCGCGTCGCACCACGCCCCCGCGGGTCCATGAGAAGATTGGGCGTTTGGCGCTCCAACCGTGATCGCATCCCACCGAGCGCGGGCATGAGCTCCTGCTATCCCCCTTATCTCGGTGGGACGCGGCATCCGCAAAACTCTCTCGTGGCCGCTCTTCCATGAAGTCCACCTACCGTATCTGGTTTTGAAGATGCGCAACCCCTTCGCTCACCGAGCGCAACCGCAGCATCGAGCGCGGCCGGTGGACCATCGAGCCCCATCTGCTCCACCGGGGCGGGCCGCCCGACATGGGATTCTCACCTACCTTCATCGGCCAGGAGGACGTCGTCTTCTGCGAGGATCGTCCCGGTAGAGCTTCTGCCCACGCGTGCGCGCCGCATCGAAACCTAAAAGCTGGGGGTATCTCAACGACCAGGGCACCTGATGCATCTACTGGGGCGACAACCAACAGAACATCGCTGGTGTTGGGATCGGCACGCGGGAGCGCGAGGCGCCAGCCCAGGATCCCTTTCCGCCCGCCCTCAGTGCAATCGTTGGAGGTCGCGGCGGATCGCAGCACCGACAGCACTCGTGCTGTACGGTCCGCTTCACTCCAGGACGGCAAGGTCTCACGGCCCAGTCCAATTGCCGGCTACCCTGCCGGTAAAACTAAGCCCAGCGCCAAAACCACTTGTTGACGGTCGAGAAAGCTGCCCGCTCGGACACCCAGGGTTGCGGGAGTTTACCAAGCGAGCGGGGCAACCAATTGCGTCCCCCTTGCTTGCTTTCTTTCAACCTCACCCCACGCAACTCAACATACCGTCAATCTTGACTGTTATTGTCCAGCATGGCAGGTAGGGGTTGTCACGACGACCCACTTTCGAGTGCAGAGGGTGAGTATGGTTACGTCATTGTTTTCCGCACTGATCGTTGTCGCCTCGTTGGCCCTGACGATGTACATCGTCTCTCTGCTGCTGTCCGCGGCAGCGGAACCGCTGGAGCAACTCTGGGAGTACCGCCGCTTCGAGCAGCACCGGCGGCAGGCCAGCCAGTCTGACATTTGGCTACAGTCGGGCGCGTTTGACTTGGCTCTACAGTCCTTGCGAGCCGGTTTTTACCTGCACCCGGTTCGGCAGCGCCGCTTATCTGGAGAGATCGTCAACCACCACGCCGCTTTGCTGGCGCGCCTCATCGCGCTCACCCACGAGCTGTGCGGAGGTAGCGTACGACTGTTTTCCCTTGCACGGGCAGATCGGCTTTTAGCAGATCGGGCGGAGCTTCAGCGGCGCTTTCTTCGGGCGTGCGAACTTTCGAGCCCAGCACAACAACGTCAACTCCTCGAGCAGCTCGAGCGAAACAGCCACGATTTGCGTGCGGCACTCGACCAACTGTTTGCAGAAGTGCAAACGATCGTTCGCACTCGCTCCGCGAAAGCCACGGTCGCACGCGGGCACTAGGCGGTCTTTTCGAGGAGTACTCAAAAGCCATCGCGGCTCGGTGCTTTTGCCTCTGATCGCGGGCGAGGAGGTGTTTCCTTCGTCAGCCGAGTGTGTTTCGGGTACCGCTCTCTACCCCCAAATTCCGCCGGCACAGAGCAGCAGCGCCTACCAAAAGCAGTCGGGAACAGCGGCCGTGCGGCCGAGCACAAGGTCCAGTTGCGCTAATTCGCGACGCCAGTAACACAGGGTGTGGGCCTTTTGCAGGTAACCGTATTGGTAGAGCGTAGGGTTCCGCCCCGCAGCTGTCAGTCGTGCTCCCATTGGGTCCAGCAAGGCTGCATGCCGCCGATCGACCACGGACTGGGCCCGCGCAAGTGTTTCCAGCGCGGTGGCCCGCAACCGCTGCGCCGTGTCGGCATCGCCTTCGGCCACCGCCAGCACCGCGCGATAAACGCTTTCGATGAACCTGGCCCGCAAGGGCTGCATGGCCAACCCGTCGGAAAGCTCTGCCAACCAGAGATTCTCCACTTCCCTCACAGCACTCTGGAACTCCGCAACAACCTGGTCCGATTCTTCAGCCAGCGCGGCTAGCGGATCGAGCACACTCGCTGCAAAACGCGCCCTTTCGTCTTGAGACCAACGCACGACCTCGCGCAGTTCCGGCCGGTCCGGCTGCGAGTGAATTCCCAGGCGGTCTCCCAAGTCGATGATGGCATCTCGGCCTGCCAAATATGGTGCCAAACGTTGATGAATGGCTGCGCGAGCCTGCAGTTCTGCCAAGCGTTCGACCGCACTCCCCGCAGCCAAACCCGCTGGTCCCATGGGTTCGAAGATGTACCCCACCAGCTCTTGCCATTGGTTGGGCAAGTGGAAGGACATCCACAAACTCGCCAAGTCATTTTGCCAGTACCCCCACTCCCACCCGGAGGAAAAGATGACGTTGGCACGCAACGACGAGGTCGGAGCAAGGCGGCGAATTTCCGCCAAGTCGAGCCAACGGGAGCGGAGGTACACCGAGAAATACAAGGGCACGGAGTTGTCGAACGCAATCCAATAGGCCGACTCGGGATGATAACCCACCGGAACGCCTGCGCGGAGTTTGGTCAATAGATACTCGCGATGCTCAGCAAACTCGTCGTAGTTGTACGCCCCCGCCGCAGGCTCGAACAAATTGAAGTACATCACGGTGTGCACCCACGGCTCGATCGGCACCGACGCAAAATCGACGAGGAAATAATACAGCAGTTGTCGTCCGCCGTACTCCACCCGCAAGTTTGGGTAGTTTCCCAAGTGCACGGATGCAGACATCTGCACCCCCGGCGCGACTCGTTGCAGCGTGTCATAAGCACGCTCCACCATCCGCACAAACGCATCAGGGCTCTCGCCGAAAAATTCGCCAAACGAGAGCATCACCCAGTCGAAGCGCGCCGCATCGAAGAGAAGGCGCCAGCGGTTGACCATGGTTGCGTCCGGATCGGGGTCATCCGGGCGATCGAGGAGGTCGAAGGCGTTTTGCAAGTTCGAAGAACTGAACAACTGCACAGCGATTCCCACCTGCATGCCGCGCGCATGCGCCGCGTCGACGATCGCTCGGGTGTGAGCGGCCCATTGCTGGTAACGCTCAGGGTCACGCGCGATGTCGTTGAGCGCCACCCACTGCACGTAATTGCCGCGGTTCCACGCCACCCAGTCGAGAGTACGCTGCGCGCGTTCGAGGGTCTCAGGACCCGTGAGCCAAAAATCGTAAAGCGACTCGATCGGATGAAGCGTGTGCAGGTGCAAACCCCGCAAAGGGATTTGCGGCTGCTGCAACTGGCCAAACGATCGACCCGCGCCTTGCAAGTCGAACGCGGCCGGCACAAAAGTGCGAAATGGGTGCAAGAACCGCACCCCGAGGCTTTCGAACCACGCCGCTAGCCCAGACACGCAACCCAGCACATCTTCTCGTCCGCAGCGGACCACAGCCGAGGCTGGCACTCCCTGCAAGCGAAAGCACTCCCGACATGGCAGGTCTTGCTCCACCAACACCTGCAACTCGGCTCCGGAACGTGGGGCGTGGTCGGATCCTTCCGAGTTCTCCACGCGTACGTTCAGCGGGACGGAAGCAACCATCTCCCCAATTCGCTGCCGTAAACTCTCCGGCATCCGAACGGAAATCGGCGTTGTCGCTGGCAGGGACGCTTGCTCGACCTCGCCATCGTTCCCACATCCGACACCAAACCACAGGACAAACCACAGGCACAGAACCCACCGACTTGCCCGCCCCGCCACTCGTCCAACTCCCATTGCGTTACCCCAGCAATCCCCGGTTGCAAGTGCCATTATGCCCGAGACTTCTAACTCTGCAACCACCGTCTGTCACGGTTCAACGTGTGCGTTGCTTCGCTGCCGTCGGGCCCCCACCAAGAAATCGGTTGCACACGCCCCCGTCACCGATCAGATGTCCATGCTCTCGATCCGGCTGGCAAGCCTTGGCGCTGGTTCTCAAGCCAGGCAAGGTGTCAAAGCCGTCAGAGGTACGGTACTTCGATACCCTCGTTCCGTGGCTGACGGCACATAACGCACAGCGGCGTGCGGAGGAAAACGGCGCGCGGCCTATTCCCTCGCGTTCTGCAGAAGAATCCTGAGGCGCCGAGTGTCGCACTAGAGTGCCTGCTCGACGACGCGGAACTCCTTTCCCGCCCTCGAGCGAGAGCCGGTCGGTTCGCCTCCGTGCGACCGTGCTGGCCAAATCCCTTTGCACCGAACCTGCGTGCCAGGCTAGGGAGCAGTCATGCAATTTGCTCTACAGCGGGAGTGGGACGTCGCGATCGAGGCAGCGCGGGCGGCTGGCGACGTGGTGCGCCACTACTATCGCCGCAAAGTCAGAGTACGCTACAAAGAGGCCGGCAAGCACAACCCTGTGTCGGAGGCAGACCTGGAAGCCAATCGGGTGATCGAAAGCCACCTCCGCGCCACTTTCCCCGAAGACGGTTGGCTCTCCGAAGAAACCCGCGACTCTCCAGAGCGCCTTCAGAAACAGCGGGTGTGGATTGTCGACCCCCTCGACGGTTCGCGGGAATTCCTCGAACACATTCCCGAGTTCGTGGTGTGTGTGGCTCTCGCCATCGAGGGACAACCTGCTCTGGGCATAGAGTACAATCCAATTCGCGAGGAGCTTTTTGTTGGCGCTGTGGGACGGGGCGCCTTTCTGGGCGAGGAGCCTGTAAAGGTCTCAACAACCCAGACCCTCAGCGAAGCTCGTTTTCTAGCAAGCCGCAGCGAAGACCGGCGCGGGGAGTGGGACGAGTTCAAAAGCGAAATCCGGGTAGAGCTAACCGGCAGCGTGGCTTACAAGCTGGCGCTCATTGCCGCAGGGCGGGCCGATGCCACTTTTAGCCTCACTCCCAAAAACGAATGGGACATTTGCGCCGGTGCTGCACTGATCGAGGCTGCCGGCGGCCGCATCACCGATCGCTTTGGCAATGCACTGCGTTTCAACCAACGGCATACGCGCCTTCCCGGCATCATTGCCACCAACGGCCACCTTCACGAACCAGTGTTGCAACTCCTGGCGCGACACGGGAAGTCGGCGGAAAAAGCAAAGGGCTAGTTTCAAACCCGAGGCGAGCAGCGCGCGAACACCCCACGGCGACAAGCTCGCCGCAGCAATTTCTCTTCTAGAACAAGACCAGCGCAAATTCCTCTGCCACCCGACGCTCCCGTAGGATCGCGAGCCGAGAAAAGCCGCCGTCGCCCCAATGCTTCCGCGTTCGCCAACTCCGGCCACGGCATAGCCGCCATCGATAACGGCCATCGAACGATACAATTGGCGGTCCAACTGCAGCCAACGTTATTTTGTACGCCGCAATCGCAATCTTCATTCGGCAGGAGGTGAACCGTATGCTGACCGTTGGTGATCGTTTTCCCCATTTCCAACTCAAGGCCGTGGTGAGCCGTGAGCCTGGGCGCGAGTTCGCCGAGCTCACAAACGAAAGTTTCCCTGGAAAGTGGCTTGTCGTGTTTTTCTGGCCCATGGATTTCACCTTTGTGTGTCCGACAGAAATCGCCGAGTTCGGGCGGCGCGAAGCGGAGTTCCGTGCACGCAACGCGCAAGTCCTTGGCGCTTCCACGGACACACACTACGTGCACCTTGCCTGGCGGCAGCAACACCCAGAGCTGCGCGACTTGCCCTTTCCCATGCTCGCGGATACCAAGCGGGAACTCAGCACCGCGCTGGGCATTCTGCACAAAGACGAAGGCGTTGCCTTGCGGGCGACATTTATCGTCGACCCAGAAGGCGTCATCCGCTTCGTGAGCGTGAACGATCTCGCCACTGGCCGCAGTGTCGACGAGGTGCTGCGGGTACTCGCCGCACTTCAGACCAATGAGCTCACACCGTGCAACTGGCGACCAGGGGAACCTACGCTCAAAGTGGCGTAGCTCGGCCCTCTGGTAACGGCCACGGTTGTCTGGCAAGAGGCAGGGGCAAAGGGAGGTGTCGATACGATGAGCGAGCCGTGGTCGCGACGTTCCGTACTCAAACTCGGGGCTGCCGCTGCGGTAACCTTTTGGGTACGCCGTGCCTCGGGGGAAACCGCACCCTTTGCCCTACCTCCCCTCCCCTGGGAGGAGAACGCCTTAGCCCCGACTATCTCGGCGCAGACGATTTCGTTCCACTACGGCAAGCACCACCGGGCCTACGTGGAGAACTTGAACAAACTGGTCGCGGGTACCGAGTTCGCCGACTTACCCCTCGAACGGGTCGTGCAGCAAACAGCGGGAAAGCCTGAGAAGGTGGCCATCTTCAATAACGCGGCGCAAGCTTGGAATCACACATTTTACTGGCGGAGCTTGAGCCCGAAAGGTGGGGGCAAACCAACCGGAAAGCTTCTGGAACAAATCGAGCAAGACTTTGGCGGATTCGACCAGTTCCGCGCAAAGTTTGCGCAAGCCGCTGTCGGCCAGTTTGGCAGCGGGTGGGCTTGGCTGGTTAAAAGCAGCGGGCGCTTAGAAATTCTTGCCACGCCCAATGCCGACACGCCCATCACGATGGGGAAAACGCCGCTGCTCACCATCGACGTGTGGGAACATGCCTACTACCTGGACTACCAAAATCGACGCGGCGATTACGTGAACGCCGTGATCGACAAACTCCTCAACTGGGAATTTGCCACCCAGCAGTTCACGTCGGCTTAACTTGGGCAAAGTTTCCCAAGCCAACGGCTTTTTAGCGGGCTCGACCGAACCACTGACGCACCCGCTCGGCAAGCGACTTTGGTTCCTCGCGAGCCTGGAAGGTCGTCTCCACCCGGTATACACGCTGGCCACGCCGCACCACCCACGCCACCGTGTTTTCTCGGGGGAATTCTGGTCCCCACAGCACTGCATCGAAGGAAAAGACGCTTTCTCCATCGAGCACAGCCACCATGCGCTTTTTCCAGGTTGCCTCCCAAGCCAAGTGCCTTCCGTCCGGCGAAAAGCGCGGCCGCCAGGCCTCGGAGTACGCTAGCGGAAACGCACGCCCATTGATGAAATAACGCCACGTCGTCCGCTCCACATCATCGGCTGCTGCGTAAGCCAGCCGCCGCCCATCGGGGGAAAATGCCAAACCCCAAACCGCGTAGTACGGCCCCCAGCGCACGCCGTCGGACACCACATCCAACAACACGTCGCGGCTAACCGGCAACGCCCGCCAGCACGGAAACGCTACGCGTGCGCCATCGTCGGAGAGCAGCGGCGGTCCCTGCTCCCAAAAGTGCTCGCACACGGGTTCCACGGCTGCACCGCCGTGCACTACACGCCACTGCGTTTCCTGCCCTGGAACCTTTTCCCACCAAGCCACCTGAGGGGCTTCGTCTGCACTGGTCAACGACCCGGCCAGGATCGTCGGCGAAGTTCGAAATTGGTCGAAACCAACCGCAAAGTCGCCTTCCACGCTCCACACATGCGCGAAAGAGGCGAGGCGTTGGTCGTTGCGGTACACCGCCCAGCCGTCGGCATCGTAAACCAACGTGACCAGGCTACCGTCTTTCAAGTACACTGCGCGAAATTGGCGCAAGCCAGGAGGTCGGTTGGACAAACGCATTGGTGGCGACGCCTTGTCGGGTGGGGCAGGGGAGAGAAGCCGCCGTTCCTCCCCATCGACAACCAACACATGCTTGCCGTCTTCACGCTCTGCAACAAAGGCAATGTGGGTTCCATCCGCGCTCAACGCCGGGACAGAAACGTCACGGAACCTTCCGATCAAGGCGCCGTTGGAGATCACGCCTGCCAAGGGTGGGCTACTTTCTGTTTGCTCTCGGGGGGCGAGGCTGCACACGGTTGCCCACCGACGGCCGTTTCGGCTGAGCCAGAAGAGGTTTGGACCCGTGCATTCCGTATCCACGACGCGCCCGTTCTCCACGATCACGAGCTTTTCCGCCCCAAGGCGCCGCTCGATGGCCCAGTAAATCCGGGTGTGGGTCTCGCGCAGGAACACGGGGTTGCCCACCTCCTCGAACTCTGGGTCGACCCCGTCCCGGAACACCACGCGTTGGCCAGCGGTGGTGCGATCGACGTAGGCGTAGTGTTCCCCGTCGGAACCAATGGCCAAGCTCGTGCGGCGTGCGCTTCCGGGTAAGCGCACGAGCTCTTTTACCACGGTGGCTTTTGTCGTGCTCACGCTCGAATCGTTTTTCGAGCACGCAGCGGTGGAAGCAATCAGTGCAAGCGCTAGCGCGGTTTGCCTTTTCCAACGGGCACTGCTGGCGATGGGGTACCTACGGCAGCCTCCCGGAGTTCGGAGTGATCCCGTTTCGTTCCACCCGCTGACAGTGGAGTGGCTACGACTTTTCCTCGGGTGCATCACCAGACTTACGCCGGCCAAGGTGTCTCGAACGGTTCTCCGCCTGGGGCCAGCCCTCACTCCGGCGAATACCGGATCAGAACCCGCTTGCCATCGCGAAAGCCATGGCGAAAGCTTTCTTCGTAACGCGACCATCCGTCGCGATACTTGGTGGCATATACCTCGAGCATTTTCTCCACCGTAGAGGGCTCGTTCACGATGGCCCCTTTTGCGTAAAACGTCGGCCCATCGGGCTTACCCACAGCAATCTTCGCTCGTGGCCGCCCCCAGCGGATGCGTTTGACCCGCCACGAATCCGGCCGAGTGCCAACGTAAACAGCGCCCTGATGATACAAAAACCAAATCTCTGCCGGGCGGCTCCACGACCCATCCTTGCGCTGACTAGAGATGTAAACGTACTTGCTCGACTCCAATGCTTTGACCAACTCGGGGCTCAATCCTGCGCGGCTGGCAGCGGGAAGGGCGCAGCAGAGGAGGAGCAACAGGAGAGTAGTCCGCAGGAACGTACGCATGATCACCGATCCTCTCTTTCCGGTCATGTGCGTGCTTTTTGCCGAGTTCGAGGGCCCGACTCAAGACAGCTTGCGCTCACCGAACTGCTGCCGAAGCTGCTCGCGATAGGGACGGCTTAAAGGGAGCACATTCACCGCCCCTGTAAGGTCGTTCAGATCCACATACACCTCGGTTTCGTAAACCTCGGTGATATTCTTGTAGGTAATCACTTCCTCGGGAGTGCCGGCGCAAAACACGCGGCCCTGGGAGAGCAACACCACTCGGTCGCAGTAAAGGGCGGCCAAGTTCAAATCGTGCAAGACGGTCACGATGCTCCGTCCTTCCTCGGCTAGGTCGCGAAGCAAGTCATAAATGGCAACCACGTGGTGCAGGTCGAGAAACGCACTCGGCTCATCCAGCAACAACACGGGCGTGTCTTGCGCCAACGCCCGCGCCAACACCACGCGCTGGCGCTCACCCCCGCTCAACTCTTGCACCATCCGCCTCGCCAAGTGCGCGACACCCATGCGTTCCATGGCTTCTCGGGCACAGGCAATGTCGGCTTCCGACTCGAAAGCGAAACCACCCAGGTAGGGCGATCGCCCCATCAACACTATTTCCATCACCGTAAACGGAAAGTCCACGTGGGTTTCTTGCGGCACCACGGCAATTTGGGTGGCAATCTCCCGCGCGCCGAGCCGCCCGAGCGGCTCGCCCCACAACTCCACCACTCCTCGCTGCGGTTTCAGCCAGCCGCTCAACAATCGGAGCAGTGTCGATTTGCCGGAACCGTTGGGGCCAAGAATGCCCAAGATTTGCCCTTTCTCGACTGTAAGGCTCACGTCGCGCAGCACCGCCTCTTCGCTGCGGTAACCAAAGTGCAAGTTCCTGGCTAAAAGCGGAAGGCGGTTGGGGTCGCTTTGCGCCATGGCACCTGTTCATGGCACTCCGGGTGTTTCGTGCAAGGGTGGCATACGAAACCCGTTGACCTGCCCATGCCTTTTGGCCATCGTGGCGCCCGATGAAGAGGTGGCCGATGGTTCGGAGGGTGGTTGCGGCATTGGTGGGTGGCGCGCTCTTGTGGCTGCCTTCACTGGCACGGTCGGAACCGTACATTGCCGTGCGCGAGGGCATGCGTTGCAGTTCTTGCCATACCAACGTCACCGGCGGCGGAAAGCGCACGGATCTGGTGAGTACCCATGCCAAGGATTTGCTGCACTATCCCGATTTCCTCGGACCGTTTTCCCGTCCGCTCGAGTACTTTACCGGCGAGATCAATCCCTACCTCGCTCTTGGCGGCGACCTCCGCACGAGTGCGGCCTTGATTTTCCAGTCCCTCGGGGCCAGCGGCAGGGTCCGCAACGACCAAGTGTTTCGCGGGCGGCTGGAACAAACGCGACTGGAGACGACCCAAGCGACCCTTTATGGGGAGCTAAAATTGATTCCCGATCGAGTGACCTTTTACCTCGATCAGCGCTTTCAACCCACCGTAGACAACCGCGAGGCCTTTGCCCTGCTGAAGGGATTCCTTCCGTGGAACGGGTTTTTCAAAGTCGGACGCATGTTCTTGCCCTATGGCCTCCAGTTGCAGGACGACGAAGCGTTCATTCGTGGCGGGCGGTCGCGCGGCTCGAGCTCTGCTGCCAGCGGATTCAGTTTCAATTTGCAAGAGCCGGGGGCGCTCGTGGGCTTCGAGCCGGGCAACTGGTCGCTGCTGTTTGCCGTCACCGACGGCAGTGGCGGCGACCGCGATGTTCGCACCGTCGGCACGGTTTACGCGGTATACGACGACGTTCCACTCCTACGCACCTTGTTGATCGGTGGCTCGGCATCGCGAGTCGCCCCGCCAAGCGGAGAAACGCTGCTCTTTGGCTTTTTCGCTGGTACGAATTTGGGCCCGGTGACGATTTTGGGAGAGGCTGACTTTCGCAGCGACAAAGGGCGCACGACTTTAGGTCGCCGCGTGGGGCAATTCCTCGCCTACGGCGAGGCCAACTATCTGTTGTTCGGCTGGTTGAACGTGAAGGCCGCGATCGACTACGCCGACAGCGATGGGCGGCTAACCCGGCAAGTTGGCGGAGTCACCGTTCTCGACACGGCCAACGATGCGGAGCACCGCGTGAGCTTTGGCCTCGAACCATTCTTGAATCGGTTCGTACAACCACGGCTCTTTTATCGCATCAACAACGGGATTCGCTCCGACCCCACTCACAATCAAAACGTGCTTTTGCTCGAAGCCCACGTGTTTTTCTAAGAAAACCTCGCCCTACGAACTACACGCACGGGCACGGCCTGCGCTAGCGCTCGTGCGCGCGCATACCAGGCCGCGACCGGACCATGAGCAGGACGAACAGGCGCGGGCCAGCGTGGGGTAGGCCTTTTGTTTTTTTCCGCCGCGCATGGTGCCACGGGTTGCGGTTGCTTTTATGCGCGGGAGAGCCTGGCCTCGCCCACGCCTGCGCAGCGACCCGACGGTGCGGTGTTATAAGCGACGCCACACCCGTGTGGTTCGAGAAAGCTTTGCTACCAGCGACCACCGACGTAACCCTCGAAACACCAGGCATGGCCGCACATACGACGTTGGCGGCACCCGAAAGAGTGCAACGCAGTGCCGCGCAAGTGTCCGAGCTGCCACCGCAGGACGGGCACCGAGCGGGCAGCTTTTGGGGAAGTTGTGGCACCGTGGACGAGCTCCGTTCACCGCGGATCGAAAGCAGCCGGCGCCCGAGGGCTGAGGCCGAGTGTCGGTTGCCACCCTGCTGTGTGCTCGTTAATCCCCCAGCGCATGGCGCAAAAGAAGTTGCTGTACAAAGTCATCTTCCAAAACCAAGGGCGAGTGTACGAGCTTTATGCAAAGAACGTGAGCCAGGCACCGCTTTTCGGTTTCATCGAGCTCGAGGGGCTCATTTTCGGGGCAAAATCCAACGTAGTGGTCGATCCTTCCGAGGAAGCCTTACAGCGCGAATTCGAGGGCACGGAACGGACCTACATCCCCATTCATTCCGTGGTACGCATCGACGCCGTAGAAAAACGGGGGCAAGCCAAGGTGTATGCCTTGTCGGAAAGCGGGGGCAAGGTAACCCCCTTGCCGACACCGATTTACACTCCGGTGAAACGCGATTCTTAAGGGCGTGCCGCCCCGTTCAGGAAATTACCAGGCCAGCGTCGACGGAGAGCACCGCGCCGTTGACGTATCTGGCCTCGTCCGACGCCAGATAAGCCACGGCTGCGGCCACCGCTGCGGGCGGGGCTTTTTCGTCGACCAACTTGAGGCGCGTAATCAAGTCGATCTCCGCACCGGCTGGAGGACGAAACCCAGCCAAGAACGGCGTGTCGATTCCCCCAGGGCACACGCAGTTTACCCGAACACCGCGCCGCGCGAATTCTACCGCTAGCGCTTTGGTAAGTTGCACCACGCCTCCTTTAGATGCACAGTATGCTGCGCTGTACGCTTGGCCGATCAAACCGGCTGACGATGCCATGTTCACAATGGCACCGCGGCGGTCGAGCAACGCTGGCAGCGCTGCTTGGCACATAAAAAACGTGCCCGAGAGATTCACTGCCAGCGTACGATTCCACTCCTCCACGCTGACATCCAAAGTGTGCTGAAAGCGGCCCACGCCAGCGATGTTGGCCAGTACGTCGAGGGCGCCGAAATGGTCCAAGCACGATTGCACGCTCTGCCGCGCGCAGTCCGGTCGGCTAACGTCGCACCACTCGGCGTGTACCACGCCACCCTGCTCCCGGATCACCGCCACCGTTTCCGCGAGTCCAACTTCGTTGACGTCGGTGCAAAAAACCTTGGCGCCTTCAGCCGCAAGCCGCTCGGCTGTGGCGCGGCCGATGCCCGAGGCAGCGCCCGTAATCAAGGCTACCTTGTCGCGAAATCGTTCCATACACGCCTCCGTCGCGCGCTTCCGGCGTCGCGCAAAACCGTTCTCGTGTCAACGCGGAGAATCCTCGAACCGCCGCCCAGCGCCTGAACGGCACCGGCACAAAGCAACGGACGTTTTCCCGAGCCAATCCAGGTGCGGAAATCGAAAGTTGGAACCTTGCAAAAGCAAGATTCCATCGAAGGCTGCATGTCGAAGTTGCACTTGCGCAAGCCCACTAGAAGCGACACCGTTGGGTTGCGAACTCAGCGCACCCGTAGCCTGCCCTTTCAAAAATTGTTGTCGCGACATCTCCCTCGGGCGGCAGGACTGTCCGCACCTGCACGCGCCTGCGCGCCTACCAGCTCGCGCTCGGGTGGGCCTTCGAGACCACGCAATGGCGCCTGCGTGTCTGCCGGATGGCAGCAGCACCGGTGCACCAAGGCAGTGCTACTGCCGCCGCAGCCAGTGTGACCACCAGCCCCCACCGGGTCTACGCCGTGCAAAGCCGTCTACGGCGTCGGGCTCGCACTCGCTTCTGGCGAGTCGTGCAGCGCCCCTCGATCGGTGCTTGGCGCTCTGGGGTTGCTTTCATCCGCGCTTTTCCGCCCAGCCGCGGATTTTCCAGAAGGCCCGAACTCCTGAAACAGCTTCACCACCAGCGACGCTACCTCCCCCGGCTTGGCCGTGAGCACCTCCCGCCTCAATTGCTCGAAGCGGCGCGGCGACAAACGATGGGCGATCTCTATCCGAGCTCTCAAATCCCGAACGGTGTCGTCTCTTACGAACCTCACAAACTCGAGTTCCTTTTCGCTCATCTCGCCCAACTTGGGGCCATACAACCGAGCAAGGTCGAAGTACGTGTCGTAATCGGCGTAGAATTTCGCTTTGATGAGCAACCACACTAGCTCATTTTCCGGATCGGCCAGCAGATTCCGCCACGCCCTGCTGCAAGCCTGATCCCCAGGTTCCTCGTGAAAACAACGGGCAGCCATGTAATAGGACAACGCTAACGGAGCCGCCAGGTGGGGGCTACGTCTTTCCACTTCTCTTGTAAAGGCATCCCGAAACGCTCCGCACTTTTCTACGGTGCTGTCAGCAAGGCAAGAGGCTAGCTTTTCGCCCACTTCAGGGCCAAGCTCGCTCAACGATCCTCTGGGAATTCGCAAGCCAAAGGGGCGCGGGGTTGCAGCTTGCCCGTTCTCGACCCACATGTCGGCCCAGGCTACCTGTTCGCGAAGCGACTCCACAAGTCCCGGGTCGCCATGTTCTTTCGCCTCTTCCCATTGGCGCACCGTTTCGTTCCGCAAGAGCTCGAACCGTTCGGGGTCCAGGCGGGCCGCAACCTCGAAGACGTACCTCGCTCTCACCGGGTCATTACCGCCCACGTGCGCCCGCCGCACCGCCCGGACGTAGCTCCAAAAGATCTCCGTTTGCCGCTTCTTCAAAAGAGCCAAGTAGCGTTCCCCCATCTGTCTTAGCTTGTCCTTCCAAACCTCTTGCTCCTTCATATCCCATTCGGGTGGGCTGTCGAAAAAGGGGTAATGATAGATGGCTCGCTGAATGCCATCGTAATCGTCCAAGGCACAATACGGGAAGAGCGCCCCGGAGCGCGTGCACATTTCGAACTGGAGCCGGTACACCACCAGTGCCGAAACAAAGCCATAGCCGGACAGTCCATGGAGCGGGCGCTCCCGCAGCGGCTTTTTCAGCCATCGTTCGAGGAGCTTCACGGAGAAGTCAACGCTGAAATCATCGCTCGCCCCACCTCGTTGAGGACCGCCCGCAAGTCCTGCAACCGCTACCAGCAACAGGGGCAAAAGCAAGCGCCTCATTGTCGTGTGCACCTGCTGGACACTACCACACTCTCTCGTCACTGGGCATAGTACAACTGCACATAGTCCCACCGGCAACCAGGGCAGTCAGCAGGCTTAGCCGTCAGCACCCAATTCGGCGTCCACCTTATCCCATATCCTGGGCCCCAATCGTATTTGAAATAGTCCGCCTTGGGGCCCGGGGCCGGCAGGGATGCCGACGTCAAACTGCGCACCGATATAAAATGCGTCGGCCCTTTCGGGTTCCCGATACCCGTTCTCAGGAACTCCTCGGCCAAGGCGAAATCCTCCGCGGTCGGAACGAGCTTCGGGTTCGGGCTCCTGCAGCCAACGTAAGCGCTGCACACATCCGCTACACTGGTAGTTCCCCTCCGTGCCATGCGGTTGAGCACCGTTTGCAAGATCGCTCGCCGCTCCTCCGCGCGGCACTGCTGCGAGCCACATTCGTTGGCCAGCAACCTCCCCAACATTTTTACGTTCTCCTCCGTGTCCAACCCCGTCCCGGGCGACGCATCGCTCATCGTATCCGTCCGCTGCGCCACTTGCGTCGCGGCAAAATCAGGGCCCTATGTGCTGACGCGCCAGCACAGCGAGTGTGGAGACCTCTACATCCTAACGCGCCCGCGCGCTGGCCTCTGCCTGCGCTCAGTGGTCGCTCGCAGGAGCGTGGCGGGATGTAGCGTCGCTCCCACCAGGCCCGTTCCCGCCTCCGCCCTTCTCCGCAACACCCAGGTCGGAAAGCCATGGAAAACTCTCTCCCCCGCCGCCGCTCGGCCAAGGCACCGACACAGGCCCACCTAGCTCCAACAGCCGGTAGCCCAAGGCGCGGGCCTACCTAACTAGCCCCGGGGGTCGGAGAGGGCTGGCGCCCACCGAGCCGGAACGGCGGGTAGCCCAAGGCGCGCCTCATTTCCTCCCACTTCACCGACTTCACACGACCTCGACCGTCGATAAAAAAGTACCCCGTGTCCCCACGACAGGGGCCTACCGTGCCAAGCCTGTAGTACATCTCTCGCTGCAGCGTCTTGGGTCCCTCCAGCACCTCGTACCCTTTCGGAGCTTCCCCCACCAGCACAAACTCGCCGCCCCACCCCGGACGGTACCGTAACCGCACGGTCCTGGCAAAAAAAACCGGCCTAACCTTTCTGAGGCGCAGCATCGTAGTTGCCGTGTACCAACGGCCGGGCCAAGGATCGGCCGGGTCGTATGGGTAGAACATCAAAACCGAAAGGCCCGACGGGCGGGCATCTTCCCAGAGCTTGCGAACGCCCCTCACCTCCAGCACGATCGTCATGTCGTCGAGCTGCTTCACCGTGCAGTAGTAGGGAGGGATGCAACTCCCCACCGGCAACAGCACCGCCAAAAGCAACCCTACGAGCCCGAGGTGCCCACGCTTACCACGGTTACGGTCCAGCCTCACGGCGAAACTCCCAGTACAACCGTTCAATCGTACGCGCGTCTAACCCGGTCTCTCGGTCCAAGAATGGCGCGCGCTTTAACACGAAATAATCCCCCACCACGCTAGCTTGCTGTTCGAAGTTGAGATCCCAAAAACTTCCATCGAACGATGGCCCAACGACGTAGGGATCGCTCCCCGTCAACCACGCCCTGATGTGCAGCCAGGAGCCGCGGAAGTTGTCGAGCAAGCCGTGCTGTCGCTGCCAAATGTGCACGCCCTCGTGCACGAGCAATCACAGGCGTTCTCCCAGGTCCCACCCTGAGTATCCCGACTCCACATTGATTTCGTAATCCGACCTTACCTGCCCTTCGGCAAATATTTCGCCGAAGAAACCTTCGTCTAGCTTTACCCTTTCCCAGGCGACCTTGTTGGGCACCGTGTCCTCTAGAAGTTTTCCTTTCCTCCTGAGGCAGCGGCCGCGGCTTCGGGTCAACCCCCTGCCGACACCTTTCTGCATCCCGCGCGGGGCAGTCGCCACCGGCTCTGCTTCCCAGCCTTGCCTCCACAGGGAAGTCTGCACGCGCTGCGCTCTGTGCTGTTACTCAAGAAATCTCTAGCGCGAAGACGCTTCCGTGCTGTCCCATCGTTTCGTTTACGCATTTCCCACCGGTGTGCCCGATCTCATCGGCCAAAGCGCCTCCGAACGATTCTGTAGTCCTTTAGGTCGATCGTGTAATGCACCCCTCCACCGAAAGTTAACGGCGTCCTCCCTTCAAAGATGTCAACTTCAACTTCGTCGCCCTTTTTTCTGTAAAGCACACCATGGACCCGCGTCGCTAGCTCTGGAGCTGAGTAACCTCGGTCCCAATGCTTGTTCAACCGTTGGTAGTCCGTCATCGCCACCAGTAACGCAGCAGCGATTTGGGCCGAGAGAATGCCCGAGTCGCTCACGCGCTCTTCTAGCTGAGCTTGCGAGACCCGCGGATCCAGAAGCAACACAGCGAGCAGGGTGGTGCATAGGGTGATCACCCCCGCTAACCTTGCCAAGCACCTTCGACCGACTTCATATACCCTCATCTGATCGGCACCCTCCCAACGTAGCGCCCCATCGTGAACTTGGGCTCGGGCAGTTCACCTGCAGGATAAAACCGCAAATTTCCACCCGGGGTTCCAAGGTAAGACCCGAGAAAGCCTGGATACCTCGCTCCGAGGTGGTTCGTCGCCAACACATCCGCCGGGGAAAAATACTCGAAGCCCGTTCCTGCACCGTGAGTGTGCCAAACCGCTAAGGGCCGTGCACCCTCTGGGAGGAAAGCCAGCGCATCGTAAGGCGATGGACCCGCGCACACGGGGGCTCCGCCACACGGAGCCCCGAGGACGCCGGTAGTCGAGGAAATGCCCTCAGGCCCTTCAAAAATGATTCCTAAGTATTCCGTGTCGCTTTGAACCGAGGGCGGGTTGTGCAAGGCAACGGCATCTCTAGCTACTTCATCAACCTTGGCCACAGTCGGATGATTGGGATCGATGAGGCTACCGCTGGAAGCAACATCCGTCCTGCGTCCTCCGCCCAACGTCACTTCGCCGTCCGCTCTGCCGCCTCCGTTGCCCGGGCCTTTCTGCGCCTCCCGTGCCGTTTCGCTGCCAACGCCGTTAGCACGGGCACCACGTTTGCCACCCGCAGTGAACACAGCTCCCGGAGAGAACGGCTCCCTCCCTCGTGCGCCTGCGTTCACCGATCGCGCGTGCTTGCGGCCGAGCGTATGGAGTGCGGTAGCGGTGCTCCCGCAAGCCCGGCCGCGACGCAGCGCGAAAATGGGCTGTCGGGTGTGCGTGGCGCGGATGGGTACGGTGGTGCCGTCCGGCACCGCATTTCGCCACGCGCCAGCCTGCCCAGCACCGCCGGTGAAGATGCTCTCACAGCCTACGACGCGTGGGACCGGATACTTGCAGCCTGACCACCTTCCGGGCTGCTGCCAACGGCCGCAATGTCTCCCCGGTGCAGCTAGGATCCGCCAAAACGAACCCTCGTGAGAAGATCGTCGTCCGACACATTCTTACCGATGTGCCCCAAGGCCAAGGTGAGAAGATTGGCCTTGGAAGTACGCATGTGGAAAGCATGCCCGCCGTACAGCGGAACTCCGAGGATTCCCGTTACTAGTGACTCCGGTCGGCCCTGCGCTCGCTTCCTTCTGGCGACTGCGCTACACCGCGGCGCATGGCTGAAGAACGCAAGGCAGACATTCACGCCTATCGCCGTCGTTTTCGCACTTTCGAACGCTTGCCCGCCGAAGGTGTGCCCCGGGAGGAAGTGCTCGCCGTGCTGCGCGAGATGAAAGAGCTCGAGGAGGCACGCTGGAAAGCGGGCTACGCTTCGGGAGCCGTGTACCACGGGGCCGACGAGCACGTGCACTTCCTCAACCAAGCGTATGCTTTGCACTCCCAGTCGAACCCACTCCATGTCGACCTCTGGCCCAGTGCCATTAAGTTCGAGTCGGAAATCGTCTCCATGGTCGCTCACATGTTGGGCGCTGGTGCTCCTGGCACGGAGCCGGGAACTCCCGGGGAGATCGTGGGCACGGTGACCTCCGGAGGCACGGAAAGCATCCTGCTGGCCATGAAAACGTACCGCGACTACGCGCGCGACAAAAAGGGTATCTCACAGCCGGAAATGGTGGTTCCGTCTACGGCCCACGCTGCCTTCGACAAAGCTGCACAGTACTTCGGCATCAAGATCCACCATGTACCGATCGGGCCAGACTGGCGTGCGGACGTGCGAGCGATGGAAGCCGCAATCAACGACAACACCATTGTCCTGGTCGGGTCCGCACCACCGTTCCCTCACGGTATCGTCGACCCCATCGAGGAGCTTTCGGAAATCGCACGCAAACGCGGCATTGGTTTTCACACCGACGCCTGCCTCGGCGGTTTCGTTTTGCCGTGGGCGGAAAAGCTCGGCTATCCGGTGCCACCTTTCGACTTCCGTTTGCCTGGAGTGACCTCGATCTCCGTGGACACGCACAAATTCGGCTACGCCGCAAAGGGAACATCGGTCATCCTCTACCGCGGCCGCGAGTTGCGTCGATACCAGTACTTCACGGCCACCGACTGGCCCGGCGGCCTTTATTGTTCGCCCACCTTTGCCGGCAGCCGGCCGGGAGGGCTCAGCGCCGCTTGTTGGGCTGCTCTGGTTGCCTTCGGGGAAAGCGGCTACCTCGAAGCCACTCGCCGCATTTTGCAAACGGCAGAGAAACTGAAGAAAGGCATTGCCGACATTCCCGAACTTGACGTGCTCGGCGATCCACTGTTTGTCATCGCCTTCGCAGCCCACGAAATCGACATTTACAAGGTCCTCGACGCGATGACCGATCGCGGCTGGAGCCTCAATGGGCTGCAACGCCCACCGAGTCTGCACATCTGCGTGACCCTGCGCCACACCCAGCCTGGCGTGGCCGAGCGGTTCCTCGAGGATTTGCACGCCTCCGTCGAATTCGTCAAAGCACACCCGGAAGTTTCGGGTGGCCAGGCGCCCATTTACGGCATGGCCAATACATTACCTGACCGCGGCTTTATCGCTGAAGCGATGAAAGATTACATGGACGGCTGGTACAAGCTGCGCTGACGCCCTAGCAGAGCACCATCGTACTCGGCACAGTTGCGGCGGAACCTACCACCTGCCCAGCAGCTTTTGCGCTGGAGCAAGCGCGCACGAGTCCCACACACGGCCATCTCCCTACGCGCGAACTTGCCGGCATCAGGCGCGCCTGTCCAAAGGGGGCTTGCCGATTCAGTCGTACAAGCTCTTCGTCGTCACCGGCTCTGCCGGTTTTGGTTCTGCCACCTCCGGCGGTAAAACTGGCTCGGGGGCTTTGAGCAACGAAGCCAGCAGCGCCACCGCCAACGTAGCCGCGATGAAGGCCAGCGACCATGTGATCGGCACGTGGTAGATATCGGCGATCATCATCTTGACGCCCACGAACACTAAAATCGCGGCCAAGCCGTACGAGAGATAGGCAAACAGCAACATGAACCCGGCCACCACGAAGTAGAGGGCACGCAAGCCGAGAATGGCAAATGCGTTCGATGTGTACACGATGAACAAATCGCGCGACACCGCGAGAACGGCGGGAATCGAGTCGATCGCAAACACAAGGTCCGTGAACTCCACGACCAACAGCGTCAGAAACAGCGGGGTAAAGTAGCGCCGCCCCTCGTGATGGACGACAAACCGTGGCCCTTCGTACTCCGTGCGGAACGGTAAAACGCTCCGGAGCCAACGAATCACCGGATTGGCCATCGGGTCGACTTCCTTGCCCTGATCGCGCACGAGCTTCACCCCAGTGAAAATCAAAAACGCCCCGAACACATAGGTCATCCAGTGAAACCACTCGAGCAACCGAATCCCGGTGACGATGAACACGGCCCGCATCACCAACGCGCCCAGAACGCCCCAAAACAAAACCCGATGCTGGTAAGCGCCCGGCACCCGGAAAAACTGGAAGATCATGATGAAGACGAAGATGTTGTCGACGCTCAGGGACTTTTCGATCAGGTAGGCGGTGAGAAACTCGAGGCCACTTTGCGGCCCTCGCCACACGTACACCGCAGCGTTGAAAATCAAGGCCAGCACAATCCAAAAGGCCGACTGCCACAGTGCCTCGCGGAAGCGAACCTCGTGAGGCCGCCGATGCAGCACGCCCAAGTCCCAAGCCAACAGCAGGACAAGTAAAATTCCGAAGCTGACCCACAGCCACAAGTCTGTCATGTGCATGGTATTTCCCGATCCCACCCGACTCCCGAAGAATTCTCTTCCGGGTAACACACCAAAGTAGCGGCCGTTCGGAGGCGCTGCCACAACCTGGAAACAGAAAACGAGGCGTCCGCCTTGCCACCGTACCCGTGCACCCAACGCAAGGGGAGGTTCTGAGGTGCCAGTTGGACGAAAACCTGACCCGGTCCGACTTCACGGGAACTTGCCTCGCACGAAACCGAGCGAATGCCGGCCTTGCACGGCGGGCATGACTGCCATCACACCGCCGCTGGGGAAGTTCTCGTGATCTCCGTTTTGTCCCTTCGATGCGCATGGCAGGGCAAAGTCGGCGCGCTGGCCGCCGCGGGTCGGCTGTTGTGTCGCGTAATTGAACTGATAAACAGCGAGCCACGAGCGGAACGGACGACCCCATGCCTGTGTCAACCGAGCAACTCAGCGAATTTGTTGCCTTTGCCCACGTACTGGCCGATGCGGCAGGGCAAGCCATTCTTCCACTCTTCCGTGCAGCCCCGGAGACTCACAACAAATCCCACCACAACGGGTTCGACCCCGTCACCGCAGCCGATCGTGCTGCCGAGAAGGCAATGCGCGCCTTGATCGCACAACGCTACCCCGAACACGGGATTTATGGAGAAGAAGAAGGCTTGCGCAAAGGCAGCGCTGGTTTCACTTGGGTGCTCGACCCGATCGACGGCACTCGGGCATTTTTGACCGGCATTCCGCTGTGGGGCACGTTGATTGCCTTGAACGATGGCGGTGCACCGCTACTGGGGGTGATGGACCAACCCTTCACTGGTGAGCGTTTCGTGGCCAGTGCATTGGGCGCTTGCCTTTATCATCGGGGACGCACCATCCCGCTGCGCACACGCCCTTGCGCAACGCTGAGCGAGGCCAGGCTCCAATGTACGCACCCTGGAATGTTCGATGCCGACGAGCGCCTTGCGTTTGCGGAACTCGAGCAACGGGTCCAACTCACACGGTTCAGCGGCGATTGTTACTCCTATTGCATGGTGGCGCTCGGGTGTATCGACCTCGTGGTCGAATCGGGCTTGCAGCCGTACGACGTGCAAGCCTTGATTCCCATTGTGGAGCGAGCTGGTGGTGTCATGACAAACTGGCGCGGTGGCGACTGCAGCGCGGGCGGGCAGGTAATCGCCGCGGGCGATCGGCGCGTGCACGCCCAGGCACTGGAAATTTTGGAGCGTGTGGCACGCAGCTAAGCGTTGGCCGAGCGCACGCGCGCTTGCGCCTCTTTTCTCACACCCGGTTCAGCAGCTCCTCGCCCCTGAGCCACCGCTGCAAATTTTCGAGAAACAGCTCGCTCACGCGGCGGCGGTTGCCGCTAGCCCCCGCTGCGTCGTGCGGGGAAACGATCACGTTTTCCATCTCCCACAGCGGCGAACTTTGTGGCAACGGCTCCTCGAGGAAAACATCCAAGTATGCACCGGCAAGGCGTCGGGCACGCAAGGCTTCGATCAAAGCGGGTTCGTCGACCACAGCCCCGCGACTCACATTGATCAGGTAGGCACTGGCAGGCAGAAGTCGCAATCGATCGGCGTCGATCAAACCGCGGGTTCTTTCCGTAAGCGGACAGGTGAGCACCAGCCAATCCGCTCGCGGCAAGGCCGTGTCGATGGCGTCCAACGACACGCTCTCATCCACGAAATCCGCTGGGCGTGCCTCGCGGCGAACGGCAACGACTCTTAGCCCGCAAGCTTTCGCCAAGCGGGCCACCTCGCGCCCGATGGCGCCGAGGCCAACGATGACCATGGTTTGGCCCTGCAGGTCTTTGCGGTGCTCGCCGAGGCGTTGCCAACGCTTTGCCCGTTGAGCGTTCAGCCACTGTGGAAGCCCCCGGGCAAACGCCAACACTGCAGCCAAAACCGTTTGCGCTACCGCGGCTGCATTAGCGCCCGCGGAAGTGGTGAGTAACACTCCCCGCTCTAACAAGGCGGCGAACGCTGGATGATCGACGCCAGCGTTCGGCACATGGAACCATTTTAGTCGGGGAGCGCGCAACACCACGCCAAAGAACCGGCGCGTGAATCGCGGATCGACCTCCCAGTAGCCATTGAAGGTAGCCACGGTGATCCCGGCCAACACGTCATCCTCTACTCGCTCCTCCCCAGTGGGCGCGACAAGGAACTCCACCGGGTGCCCGTGGGCCGCGCACACCGAGCGCACACCTTCCCCGTGCGTTTCGAAAAATTCGCGGTTGGCAAACAATCCAATTGGCTCTCGCTGTTCGATCGGCTTCTTATCCATGGGCGCGGCGGATTCGTTGATTCGTCCACACTAACACAACCATTGCTGCCATAATTGCCGCATTCAAAAGATGGGGACCGTGACGATCCACGCTGTAGAGCGCGGTTCCCAACATGGGTCCCACCACGTTGCCAATCACGGAAATGCCACCGAGAAGGCCAGCAACCGAGCCTTGCTCGGCAGGGGTAACCGACAGCGACGCAGCGGCTGCGGCTCCGGGGCGCACCAGCCCCATGCCTAGCCCGAGCGCTACCAACGCGAGGAAATACACTGCCAAAGACGCGCCCAGGACGAACAACAAAAAAGCGCCGAGCATCAGCAACGTTCCCACCCGCATCATCGAGCGCGGCGCCGGCCGGAAGCGTTGCACAATGACCAACTGGGAAAACAGCCCGGCAACGGCGAGCGCAACGAATCCCAGGCCCGAATACTGGACGGTCGTGTGCGCGTCGAGGCGTAGCGTGTCTTGAAGAAAAAACGCCAAGGTAATGATGGTGGTGGCGCGCACGGCTTGCAGGGCCGTGACCACGGCCAAGAACGGGAGCACCCGCCGATCTGCCACGCGCATTCGCGGAGGCCGCTGCGGCCGCTGCTCTCGTGGCAGCTCGGTTTCGGGCAAAAAGTTCCAGATCGTCCACGCACTCACCACTGCAAGCGCAGCGGCGAAATACAGCGGGGCGACGATGCCCAACGACGCCAGCGCCGCTCCCACTCCCGGGCCCACCGTTTCCCCCAGGCCCATGGCCGCACTGACTAAAGCCACGCCAGCGGTGCGTTCGCTGCGCGAGGTGCGGTCGGCAATGTATGCTTGCGAGGCTGGTCCGGTTCCAGAGCCAATCAAGGCAAAGATGCAGCGAGAGGCGACGAGTAGGGGATACACCACGTGTGCGGGCAACCATTTCTCGGCGCCAATCCGAATCACGGTTGCCAGAGCTGCCATCGAGGTCGCGTAGCCCAGGAGCCCGATGAGGATAATTTTCCGGCGGCCGGTCACGTCGCTTCTTCTTCCCCACCAAGGGCTCACGAACACCCACAAGAAGGCCGAGGTGGCAAAAATCGTGGAGACCTGGAACGGCGTGATCCCAATCTCTCGTGCGGCTGGGGGCAAAATGGAGAACAGCATCGATTGCCCCATGCCCACGCTCAACAAGCACGCAAACAACAAGGCAAACGCGCGCTGGTTCGACGCGGTCATGCTACCCAGCCCTCCGAAAAACTACGGCGGCATGCCCCGCGAGCACCCACGCGCGGGCCCGCCCCTAATCCAAGCCCGGTTTTGGAGTGGACAACGGCCCTAGAGACGTGCGTTTCCTTACGGCCGCGGGCCGGTAGGCACGTCTTTAAAGGGAATCCCCTTGTCCACGCGGATCTCCGGTGGCAACCCGAGCACGCGTTCCGCGATGATGTTGCGCAGGATCTCGTCGGTTCCTCCTGCCAGGCGCAAACCTGGTGAGCCCAGGTAGGCCAGTTGCCAGAGGGCACCCTCGGGAGCCTTGCGATCCAACAAAGCGGCAGCAGCGCCTTCGAGATCGAGTGCAAAGGCAGCCATATTTTGGCGCAAGGGCGCCCCGACCAGCTTGCCAATGGAACTCTCTGGACCTGGGGTTTGTCCGCGCGACAGGGCTGTTTGCACCCGATAACTCGTATACTGGAGCCCTTTGGCACGCACGTAAAAGTCGGCAAGGCGTTGGCGCACGCCCGCGTCTTGGATGGCGGGTTTCCCGTTCCACAACACGGTGCGCGCCAGCCGGAACAAGTCGCGGAATTCCGGACCACCAGCACCGCCACCGATAGCATGGCGCTCGTTCATCAACGTCGTGAGCGCACAGCGCCAGCCATCGTTGACGTCGCCAATCCGATTGCGGTCGGGCACGCGCACATCGGTGAAGAACACCTCGTTAAAGCTCGACATGCCGTTCATTTGTTTGATGGGCCGAATTTCGATTCCTGGGGACTGCATGTCGACGATGAAGTACGTGATGCCGCGATGCTTCTCCGCGTTCGGGTCGGTACGAGTGACGATCATGCCCCACTTGGAATAGTGGGCACCCGTGGTCCAAATTTTTTGGCCATTGATGATCCAGTTATCCCCGTCGCGCACGGCCGTGGTGCGCAGTCCGGCCAGATCCGAGCCGGCGGCAGGCTCGCTGAACAATTGGCACCAGATTTCGTCGCCCCGCAGCATCGGCGGCAAATACCGGCGCTTTTGCTCTTCGGTGCCGTGCACCATGATCGTCGGACCCAGCATGCCCTGCCCAATGGCGAAGATATTCGGAGGGGTTTTAAAGCGCGCCTCCTCTTGGCTCCAAATCACGGCCTGGATTGGCGTTGCGCCGCGTCCCCCGTATTCCTTGGGCCAGGTAATGCAGGCCCATCCTGCATCGGCCTTCTTGCGCTGCCACTCCTGCGCCTTGCGCACCATCTCCGGGTCGAAGCGCCCTTCGAGGCTGGCGGGCTGCTCGCCCGGGGCAAGTGGCTCGGCATTCGCTTCCAACCACGCACGAGCCTCGGCTCGAAATGCTGCTTCTTCTGGGGTGTCGTTAAAATCCATGAGACTTTCCTCCACTACATCAAGAAGCTTCTTCCCGCCGTTCCAAGCAATTCACCAGCCGCTCTCTCCACACCGGGGCTGGCCCCAGCACAGCCGCTAAATAGCGTGCCCGGCGGTAAAACAAGTGGGCGTCGTGCTCCCAGGTAAAGCCCATGCCGCCGTGCATCTGGATCATTTCCTTGCTGGCCAGTTCGAAGGTGTTCGTTGCCGACACGCGCGCCCCGCAAGCGGCCACGGCCAGCTCCGGCGCCTCGTGACTCAAGGCCCATGCGCCGTAGTAACAATTCGACCGTGTCAGCTCGAGCTCCACGTACCAGTCGGCGAGCCGGTGTTTCAGCGCTTGAAACGATGCAATGGGACGGCCGAATGCGTAGCGGTTCAGCGTGTACTCTCGCGTAATCTCGAACGCCCGTTGTGCTCCGCCCAGTTGCTCGAAGGCGTAAAGGACGGCCGCCCGGTCGAAGATGTGCTGTAAGGTGTCCCAACCACACGGCCGACCACCCAGCCACTCCACTGGCGCGCGCTCGAAGCGCAAGGCGGCCACCGAGCGGCTTGGGTCGAGGGAGTCCAGGTGCTCCCCCTGTACTTCGCGCGTGTGCAGGTCGACAATTGCCAAGCCAAAATCGCGCCCGCTCTTGGCGGTGACCAGAGCGAAGTCAGCAATCTCGCCGTCTGGTACCGGGGTTTTCTCCCCGCTGAGCTTGCCGTTGCGGACCGCGCTTTTGAGCGACCGATTGCCGGGGTCGCCCGCCCCCTCGAAATGCGCCAAGGTACCAATCGCTTCCCCGGTGCTCAGGCGCGGCAAGTAGCGTTGTTTCTGTTCCTCGGTGCCCGCCACCAGCAGCGCCTCGGAGGCCAGATAGACAGACGAGCCAAACGGAATCGGCGCAAGTACCCGCCCTAGCTCCTCGGCGATCACCGCGAGCTCCAGGCGACCGAAGCCGGCCCCCCCGTACTTTTCGGGAATCGCCGTGCCGAGCCAGCCCTGCGCAGCCACCGCTTGCCACAAGGTGGTGGAATACTTTCCGTCGGTTTCGAGCACTTGTCGGCACAGCGTAAGCGGCGCCTCTTTGGCCAGAAACGAACGCACATTTTCCCGCAGCAGTTTTTGGTCATCGGAAAAATCGAAATTCATGGCGAACTCCTTACGGAGAAACAACCGTTATGAAAAGGGGGTTGCGGCCCACAAGAATTGGCAAAGCCACAACAAGAGGGAAGACGTGCGTTCCCCAAGGCACGCGAGTCTTTCCACTACCGAGGTTCGCCGGGCTTTTTCCGTTACTCCACTCGACGAATGCAGACCAACTCAGAGGCGCTCGCACCTTCGACCGGGGAGCAGTTGCGAACAACCGCGATAGAAACCTGCCGAAAGTGAGGAAGACAGCCTGCGCATTCGTTGCCGCGTTCCGCAATCGTGGTGGCCTCTCGAGGAGGCACGCTCCCATGTCTCTCGGGCCGGTTCGTGTCGGAACCGCGGCTGCTGCGCGGCGCGACACTCCACACATGCGCGCCGTCGAATCGCTGTTCCCGCACTTGGGCCCGCTGACGGCGTACACCATGCCAGAGATCAAGCTCGCGCGCTCCAGGCTTCACTTTCCAGCAGCTCATTGAGCTGGATTACGCTGACGGGCACAACAAGAACGCACTGGACCTCGATCTTATTCAAGGATGCAGCGCGACGCCGCAAACCGCTCACGCTGCACGGTACTCGCGACCTTTCCAGCGAGTGCGGGTGCCGCGGTAGTAGCGCCAGGCGGAGAGCACCGTCATCCACAGATACAGAGCTGCAGCTACGGGTAGGGTGAGCGCCCAAGGCCAAGCGCACCCTAAGTAGCGAACGAGGGGCATATACGTTCGCACCATGGCGAGGAAGGCAACTGCGGCCCACCAGCGGGCGGCTGATCTAGCGAACAGCAAAGCGATCATCGGCCAGACGAAAACCAAGAACAGTCCGAGCACGCAGGCCCCCAGCAACAGCGGGTTGTAACCGAGCTGTGTGTAGGCGCTGCGGGCAACCATATCTGCCACTGCCTGCACGGACCCGTAACCGCGGGTCGACTGCACCCCGGGGTGGTAACCAAGCCAAAGGCGGCCGCCAGCGCGCTTGCAGGCACGGGCAAGGGCAACATCATCGATCACGGCATCGCGAATCACCTCGAGTCCGCCAGCGCGTTCGAGCAGCTCGCGGCGTACGAGCATGCAACCACCCGCGGCTCCGGCATCGGGGCAGCGGTCGTTGCCGATGCGGTGAAACGAATAGAGCATCGCGAAGAAGTAGGTAAAGGCTGGAATCAGGAGCTTTTCTGCCAGCGTGTCGGTCCGCAAACGGGCCATGACGGAAACGAAATCGCGTCCGTGCCGCTCTGCCGTCGACAGCAGGCGCTCCAGTACGTCCGGTTCGTGGCGAATGTCAGCGTCGGTCAGCCACACCCACTCGGCTCCCAACCGTGCGGCCTCCTCGTAGCCAGCTCGTTGCGCCCATACCTTTCCCATCCAGCCGGGAGGAAGCGGCGGCGGCTGAACGAGGTGGAAGCGCTCTTGCGCCCCGTACTCTTCTGCCAATTGCTGGGCCACTTTGGCTGTGCCGTCGGTGGAGTGATCGTCCACCAGCACCACCCGGAAATCCTCGTAAGTCTGCCGGAACAACAGCGGCAGCGTTGCCGGCAATTCTAGAGCCTCGTTTCGCGCAGGAACGATGGCGACCACGCGTCCCCACCGGCCCGCCACAGGCGCTTCGAGCCTCGGCTCCACACGCCACCGCCGGCCAACCAGAGCATAGGCCACCCACCCAAGCGCCAGCAACAGCAGCCCAGTCATCATTGATGCTTCTCTGTCAGAATGCGGCCCGTGGTGAAAGGCAGGGGGGAAAACAATTTCCAGTCAGAGAGGAGGAAGCAGCGCAGCACGATGCACAAGGACGGGAACAAGCGGGCCGAAGGCAGTTCAACCTCTCTGCCCCCGCAGGGCTGGCGCGAAGATCGAACGTTGCCTGGCAGGATCCACGAGTTGTCTTCCAACGCTGACAGCACCCGGAGAGCTGGTGCCAATATCGGAGTGTAATGTTTTTCCCTGGTTGACCTCCTTGATGAGCGACAACTCCGAACCGCCGTGTGACACGGGTTCGAACTAGCCGCCCTTAGGGTGCGTCGACCTTGGCGGATGGCAGTCAATGACTGCTCGCTTGCTCTTCCAGATCGACCAGCAACTCCGGTGGCCAACTCTGAACCAAGATCCCGTTCATGACCGCGGGCGGGTACTGCTCAGCTCCCGTCATCACTCCTGCGCCCGGCATCGCGGAGAGGACCGATTCCTCACTCCAGAGTCGCATGGGCCACCCGCGGCGAGCAGGTTCGACCGAAAAAAGAACATCGACAGCTTCTTCTGCCCATGCCCGGAGTTGAACTCCGGCTCACAGCCGTGGTTCTCGTGCCCGTTGGACTGTGCGCTCTCGATTTTCCACTTTGCTCGCCCGCCGTCCACCACCACGTTCTCTACAGCTCACCTCGAGCTCCCCCAAGGAACGTTCATGGTATCCGAGCTTCGCGTCTCGTCGTTTTCCTACACGTCCGCGAACCGCACCTAGCTGGTGTGATGAATGCTCCACGGCACCTCTCGCACGATGTGATATTCGAAAGTCGTCGGCGATAGGCCGCTCCCTCCTGCCAGGAAGCGTGCCTTCTCGTGCCGACTCCTCTGGCTGGCCCCTTCTCGCTGTCGTGGAGAGAGAGAACCAGGCCAGTTGCGACCACGATTCCATGCGGAGCTACCATCGTTCGGGTTTCGAGCATCTTTATCGCCAAGGAGTGAAGACACCGTAAAGAATCTTGGTGCTGTTGGTATCTTCGCGGCGAACCCCGAGCAGTTACTGGGCGAAGCTCGAGTTGCCTCTGCGTCCTAAACCGGTGTATACGCCGGGCGCCTTTTATATCGGGGGAGTTGCGGCATTTGTATGGAGCACCCAAGGGCGAAACGCTTCATGCTGCATGGGCTTGAGTCGTCAGGGAGGCGTGGGCGGCAACCTATGGAAAGCCACGGTCAGCCCACCGGTCTGCCGAAAATCAACCCGCGCGGGGCAAGTGCACCGAGCGATTCGGGCACGGCATCGGAGCTCCCGAACCGAAGGGGCCTACGTGGCCTCGACGAAACGATTCGTCTTCATCCACCGCAAGCAGCATCTAGCCGAGATGAGCGAGCCGCAGGTCGACGCGTTCACGACGCATTTAGCTCCGACGCAATTGCTCAGCGCGTCGGCCAAAAACCTAAGTGTGAGCGCGCTATTACTTTCGTGTCGGCAGGTGCTGGATCAACCTCTCCATCGGCTTGCGGGAGTGGTGCGGGCCAAGAAACCGCTCCCGACGGTGATGACGAAAGTAAGGGTACGAGTTTCTCTCCCCCAGAGGAACACCGTAGCTGGTCGGGTTCCGTCGTAACGGTACGGGGGATGCCCCTGATGGAATGTCTGCGCCCGCGGGTAAAGGACATTGACCTTGATCTGAAGCAAATTGCCATTCATGGCGGGAGGGTCAGGAGGATCGGGAAACGATGCTGCCAGCGACGGTGAACGAAAGGCTACGACAGCCTGTGAACGAGGCGAGTCGGCTGCACGAGAAGGAGTCGGCCGAAGGGTTTGGCTCGGTGTTCTTGCCTTCTGCGCTGGCTCGGATACGCCCGACGGCCGAACGACGATGGAGCTGGCAAGATCCGTTTCCTGTCTTCATGGGGAATCGAGGTCCGCGCAGCGGTACGGTTCGGGGTGGCCATTTGCACGAGGCGGTAATTCAGCGGGCAGTGAAGGGAGCAGCTCGTCACGCAGGCTCGACCAAGCCCGCCGCCTTCCTACGTTCCGGCATGCGTCTGCGGCGCAACTGTTGGAGGATCGTTGCGATCTTCGGACCATCCAGGAGTTGCTCGGGCACAAGGATCTCAGCGCAACCATCTTTTGTACCCCTGTCTCGAAGCAGGTACGAGCGCAAGGTGTTCGAAGCCCCCAAGATACGCTTTGAGGAGTCGCACACTGTTGCTCAGCTCGGATTAGGCTGCGCCTACGGCAGCCTGATTCTTGTTGAGCGTTTCGACTCCTTTGGTTTTTGAGCGGGTAGCGGCCATGGTACGGAACGGCACGCTGGACGACGTACGCCATAAAGTGTTAGCCGACAACACAGCGCAGGCGGTCTACAAGTACTTAAGCGAACTATTCCGTGAGGAGGTTCGTTTTCGCAGTAGGTGGGTGTGGGAATTACTGCAAAATGCCAGGGACGCCTCTCCCGAGGGCGGCGTTAGCGTACGCCTCAGGCAAGAGGCGGAGCGCGTTGTCTTCAGTCACAACGGCGTACCATTTACCAGCGAAGGCATTGCACACCTCATATACCACGGCACGACAAAGTACGGCCCTTCCAGTTCTGGCGCAATTGGGCAATTCGGCACTGGCTTCCTGACAACGCATCTGATCTCAAAGACCGTCAAAGTGAAGGGGCAGATGGAGGATGGGAGACGCTTCGAATTTCTGCTGGACCGCCAGGGCGACACCGCGGATAAGTTAGCGAGTGCAATGAATGCGTCTTGGGAAGCGTTTACCCAGTCCCTGCGCGCAGGAATCGTCCACGAGCTCGGGGCTTTCACGACGGAATACGAGTATCGCTTGGCCAGCGATGTGCAGAACGCAGTTGAAGAAGGGATAAACGAGCTCACCATGAACGCGGCGTACATACTCGCCTTCAACGCCAGGATCAGGTCGATCGAAGTGGAGAGCGCGACACGGTGTGTCACTTTCCAGAAGAAGGGTCAAGCGCCACTTGGCGAAGGCGTCCAGCTTGTCTGTGTCGATGAGCGCAGCGGTAACCATGGAGTGTCGCGGTACGTCGCCATGATCGAGCAAGACGGAACTTCCGTGGCCATTGAAATTGCCAAGGATGCTGCCAACTGGCAGATCGCTGACAACTTCAAGACTCCTCGCATCTTTGTGGCATTCCCCCTTACGGCGACCAGCGATTTTTCCCTCCCAGTCGTGATCAACAGTGAGAGCTTTAAACCTCGCGAGGACCGCGATTCGCTTTGGCTCAAGCCAAGCGACAAGGACAAAGATCCTAACATGGTCCGTATGGAGGGGGCCTGTGACCTCGCGGCGCGTTTGGTGCGACTCGCAGCGGAATGGGGTTGGCGTGGAGCGGCGATGCTGATGCGGCTCAATAAGTGGCGCGATTGGGAATGGGTCGATCAGCGCTGGCTCCGTGAACTGCTCGTCAAACGGTTCATCGAGCCCCTCCGAGCTGCAGAGGTGATGACGACCAAGGGAGCTGGAAGGATTCCCCCCGCCAGGAGCATCATCCCACTGTTGGATGATCCGGCACTCTGCGGCGAGTTGTGGGATCTGGCGGCCCAAGTCAAGGACATGTCTGGACAGCTTCCGAGACGCGATGAAGCTCACCTCTGGGAAGCCAACGTGAGAAGTTGGGCGCCGTTCCTCGACCAAGCTGCGGAGCAGCTAGACGAAACCCTAAGTCTGGAGAAACTGTGTGAGATGGTATCCAAATGGGAAACGGTGCAAGAGGTGGAGAAACGACTCGTCGAGGGGGTTGATGCCATCGAATGGCTGAATCGCCTCCACGCGCTTATAAACAGGGCCGGCTCTGCCCAGTTGTTCGAGCAAAAGCGGGTCATCCCAAACCAGAACGGCGTGCTGAAAAAGATCACTGAGTTGAGGCGGGACCCGGGTATTGACGAGGACTTGAAGGGTATTGCCGAGAGCGTGGGCCTACCGACGCGGCATGAGCTGCTGCATGCGGGGATGCGTCTCGACGTATTCTTGGAGTTACAGCCTAAGACGCAAGAGGAAGTCCTGGCAGGAGCAATCCAAAAGTTCAAAGACAAGGCCAAGAACGTTACATCAGTGGACGCTGCGTTCAGGGAAATCGCGGTTCGGTTCTTCGTCTGGCTTGTTCGTCAGGGTGAGGCGGAGAAACTAGACGGGTTCCCGGTGTTGACGCGACAGACGACAGAAGAACATGCCGCACTGGCAACACTTTCGCGCGATCCTAACAATGGCGATGAGAGACTGCTTGCCCCCGTTGGTTGCTGGCCAGAACCGGTACGCTCCGTGGCCTACCTGTTCCCGGAGGGGCAGACACTCTCAGACGCCTATCGCGAGGATCTTCCCGACAATTCCCTGTGGGAGAAATTGGAGCAAGAAGGTTACCTCCGGCTCAACCCCCTCTACAAGACGCGGCGGCGCGCCATTCCGTTCATACCAGATGAGCCGCTGCCCGAGAAGGACAGGAAGGTGAAGCATCGCACGCAGGACGCCGTCGAGGTCTCTGCGTTGGCCTTCTTCGAGAAAGACGAGACCGGGTTAGATGCCGTCAGACGGAGCAAGAAACGCGCAGTCGGTCTCCTGCGATTCCTGGTGAACTACGTTCTCGAAGTAGACGCGGATGCACTCGAAGCGGTTGAGGCCGACTGCGAATGCGGGGAAAAGCATCGTCACTACCGGGCAGCTTGGCTCGTGCCAATGTGGGACCGTCGCTGGGTTCCTCTGGGCGAAGGGAAACAGGACGCGGCAACAGCAGAGACTATAGCCCAATTGTTCAAAGGCCGAGATGAGGAACTGCGAGAGGTAACGTCAGGGAAGGGCAGAAAGCTGCTGGAAGCGCTCAACATCAGCACAGCGGATCTGCGCCTGCGGACCATTGCCCCGGACGAGGATAGTCGCATCTCCCTGACGGAGTCCCTTATCGACCTGGTTCAGGCAGCCGACAACGACCTCGAGAGCCTGAAAGTCCTTGTGGAAGAGATAAGGCAGTCACCAAGACTGCTACAGGAGATTCGGGAGCATCGCGAGAGACGGGAGAAGGTCCAACGGAACCAGTCACTTGGTGGCGAGGTAGAGCGCCTGCTGAAGGAAGCGCTGGAGAGTTACGGCCTCAAGGTCACGCCCACAGGCGTGGGGTCGGACTTCGAGGTGGAGGAGGACTACGTTGTTGACGACAAGGAAGTCCTCCTTGTGATCGAGAACGATCGCCGGTCATTTCTAGTCGAGGTTAAGGCGACCGCAGGTAACGCCGTACGGATGACCGTGACGCAGGCCCAGACGGCCGTGTCCAAACAGGACAGATTCATTCTCTGCGTGGTCCACCTGGACTCCTCGGACGTAACACCCGAGATCGTGTGCCAACGGAGCCGGTTCGTCATGGACATAGGTCAGCAGATTCAGCCGTTGTGGGAGGCATACCTCCGGTATCACGCCACCAAAGGCGAGGTCTGCACCCGCGTGGGCGAGGTCGAACTCATCGTTCACGACAGCGAAGTGCGTTTTGCTGTGGGCGAAGGGGCATGGGCAAGTGGGCGTTCGCTCAACGACGCCGTCAAGCAGATTCTGAGGACGTGTCGTGACGGAAGCGCGGTTTGAAGGTCTAACAACGGGTTGCACTCCATGTTCTCCGGGAGCCGGTGAATCCGATAGAAAGGGTCTTGGGGATACGATGGAAGTACGAACGCTAGAAGCAGGCACACAGATAATCTGCGGTGGGGCTCAGATCATCGTGTGCATCCAAGTGGATCTAAACTTACGCGTTTTTTCCAGGGTGTCAGCTCCTCGAACTTCCACCGTGACGGCTCGGGGCGAAATTTGCGCACGCTTAAGTTGCTTAAGGAACTCCCCGCCAACAAGTTTAAGGCCGTTGTACTCCCTTTAGCCGATCCACCAGAATGCCTGGCAACCGGGAACAAGTAAATCGAGCAATCGCGAATCTGACCGAAATCCTAATGACCGAGGGGTCGAGGGTGGAACTGCAAGCTGTCACACGCGACTCAGGGATGTCATTCGTCAGCTCGTGGAACAGGCGGAAGAAGCACACCTCAAGCCTCTTCCGCCTGGCTTCTTGAATCTCAAACTATGACCAGGTCTCGGCGGGATCCTCGCTGGCTGATGGGAGCAGGCCAAGAAACGCCTAAAGGCAGAAGCTTATCTTGCTGCCATGGCAATTATGCGCCTAACGTTGGAAGAGATGCTGCTCGCTGTTCTCCAAAAGCTCCCGGAAGAAGCTAACCAACGCAAAGCGGCACCAGTTGAGCCCCGGAAGGGTAAGCTGAACTGCTTTGCGCAATGAGTGCAGCCCATGAGGCAGGCTGGCTTAATCTCGGTGTGAAGAAATGCTGCCACACACCTCGCGAGTTCCGCAATCTGATTCATCCATCTCACCAAGTGGCTTTCAAGAGTGTCCCCGAGAAGGGCACTGTCAGATTGCCTGGTCAGTAGTGTAGGCGGACGCGAAATAGCTGGCCAGAAGACTGACTTTACCCCAGCCAGCGCTTGAACCCAGGGCCCCTCCGTCGGGCTTTGCGGCGGAGGTTGAGCGCAAACCTGGGGATGGGAAGGAGAGAGTGATCAGCCCCGTGGAACAGGGACGGAACGTGGCCTTGGTAACTTGCACAAACTCCCGACACAGAGTACCAGGCCGGGTGCGCTTTGTGTTCAAATGGGGTGCCCGCTCGGTCCGGTGCCGTCCACGACTTTGCATGGCCGGCCACCTGCTCCAGCACCGGCGGCCGAAACAGGTAGGCTCTAAGAGGACGATCCCTTAGTGGCCTTGCGCCTGGGCGCTTCCGCTGTTTCTGGCAGCTACCCAAAAGTTCATCTGTCTGCCCCTCTGCGCTTTCGGCATTTACCACTTGCTCTGGTGCTACCAGCACTAGAAGCGGATCGACGCCGCGTCCGGGAAATCCTGAGCCCATTTTGGAATACGGTTTTCGCGGGGGTGTAGGGCTTCTCCCTAGCTACGAGGTCCGTGCTCTCGCAGTGTTGTGTCTCCTCCCGGCCATGGAGTAGTAACTCCCCGATCCGTGGTGGCTAATAAGCTTTGGCAGCTTGACCCCCGTGGTTCGGCTCAAACAGGCCGCACGGCGTGTCAACGAGGGTTACGCCGCGCTAACTAGTTAAGGGCTCAATGAAAACTGTAACACAGCAAACTTCACCACCACTGTGATCGGCAGCTCGCTCCTTCTCCAGACCGTGATCGAGACGTTGATGCGCGAACGAGGTTGGGCTCCTTGACAGGCGGTTCAACCAGCGTTTCGTCGGCGGTCCACTGCGTTACTTGGCACAGGAGCAGAGCCTCATGCCGGTTTGCTGCGGGGTCAAGGAAGGTGGGCGATCCTGTGGAAAGAGTCAGGAAGGGCCAAGTCTGGCCCGAGTTGGGACCTCAGTAAGGCGGCGTGCGGGCGGCTTGCCTTGCCGCCAAGCAGATGCCAGGTCACCAAGTCCCACGGTCACCCCTCGCTTTCCGAGGCTGGTGCCGGCGCCGATGTATCGCTCGCCGTATCCGTCCTCCGCGCCACCTGGACGCCGCGCGGGCCCTTTGCGTCTCCCGTGCGGACTCGGTGCCATCGCCGGTGGCTGGAGTGCAAAGGCTGCGCGCGAGTGGAAACCGCTCCAACCGACAAAGCTCAGGCGCTCGTGCAAATGCGTTTACCGATCGCGCGGATGCTTCTGGCCAAGCGTATGGCTTGCAGCAGCCATGGCCCCGCATCCCTGCCACGAGGTGGGGCTGAAACCGGCCGCTGGGGGGGCGTGCCACCAGTGGCACGATCGTGACTGGCCGCATCGGCTGAAACCGGCCGCTTGGGGTGCGTGGTGGAGCCGGTGGGGTGTTTGCGCGGCAGTCCGCCTTCAGCGCGCGCTCGCGGGGAGATGATAGCGAGCTGTGGCGGGG